>Ga0209181_10001574_pt1 | contig 39449 bp, 42 predicted proteins | sample MAT05_FD_187208 | JGI IMG/M metagenome (GOLD analysis project Ga0209181, IMG submission 187208) | Freshwater microbial communities from Lake Fryxell liftoff mats and glacier meltwater in Antarctica - MAT-05 (SPAdes) (version 2) | ecosystem: Environmental > Aquatic > Freshwater > Ice > Liftoff... | reverse complement strand
CGTCCGGCCGTTGTCGCTGGAAATGATTCGCAATCTTGCGGAGGGATTGAAGATTCTGGCGGATGTGTTGGTGCAGCGTTACAAGCTGGCGGCCTGAGAGGCGCTCCGACCAACTCGATGGTCAACAAAAACATGACAGCCTCGCCGGAGACATGTTTTTGGCATGCATTTGGCAGTTATCAATAATCCGCTTCGATCCCGCGACTACCGCAATGTCAGTGCCGCCTCAAGTCCGCTGCCGCGGCGGATACACCATCATCGCCAGCATCACGATCGGCAGTTTGAGCAGTGCTTCGGGCCCGTGCGGCACGTCGCCGTCGAAGGTGATCGAGTCGCCCGGTCCGAGGGTGAAGGTGTGGCTGCCGTGGCGGTAACGGATCCGGCCTTCGAGGATGTGGATGAATTCGATGCCTTCGTGCTTGAACGAAGGAAACACCTCGCTGGCGTCATTGAGAGTCACCAGAAACGGTTCGAAGGGCTTGTGCGGCCCGCGGTGCGAATACAGCAGGTGATAGGTGTGGCCCTTCTTGGTGCCGCGCCGCACGACTTCGAGTCCGCCGTTTTTCGGCACGAACTGCACCTCGCCTTCGGGTGAATCGAAGTCGCGCATCAGGTCGGCCACGCCCACGCCGAGGCAGCGTGACAGTGAGAGCAGGGATTCGAGACTGGCCGAGACCTGGGCATTCTCGATTTTCGACAGCATGCCCTGTGAGAGGTCGGACTGGCGCGCCAGGTCGGCGATAGTGAGGCCGCGCTGCCTGCGCAGTTCGTGCACGGTGGCGCCGATGTGGCGGTCAAGCGCCTTGGGCTGGCTTGCCGCGGGCGCTGCGTCCGCCTGTGGTGCGGCCCTGGCTTGACGTGGCATGGCGTAAAACGAGATAGTAAGGATTGCCTGGGGATATGGGACGGATCGCCCGAAGACGATACGCAGTATACCCAAGGCTGCGATGTAGTTTCCTGCCAATAAACAAATAGTGCCTGAAAGTGTTGACACCCGCCGCCCTGCTGCCTAGACTTTGCGGGGTCAAAGTCTCGCTGAAAGCTCCCGCCATGCCGTGGCGCCTGCTGCGCTTCGCCCTGTCTTCAAAGCATCCGGAGCCGCGTATGTTCACCGAGCATGCGTCGCTCAGGAAGGCCTACGACGTGGTCATCATCGGCGCCGGCGGGCATGGCCTGGCCGCGGCCTACTACCTGGCGCGCGACCACGGCATCAGCAACATCGCGGTGCTGGAAAAGGGCTACATCGGCGGCGGCAACACCGGGCGCAACACCACCATCATCCGCTCGAACTACCTGACGCCCGAGGGCGTCAAGTTCTATGACAAGAGCCTCGACCTGTACCAGGATCTGTCGCAGGACTTCGACCTCAACCTGTTTTATTCGACCCGCGGGCATTTCACGCTTGCGCATACCGATGCGGCCATGCGCACCTGCCGCTGGCGCGCCGAAGTCAACAAGCATTACGGGGTCGACAGCGAGGTGGTGGATGCCAGGGCGGTGCAGGAGGCCTGCCCGCAGATGGACATCACCTGCGCCGGCCATGCGCCCATTCTCGGTGCCCTGTACCACGCGCCCGGCTCGATCGCGCGGCATGACGCGGTGGCCTGGGGCTACGGCCGCGGCGCCGACATGCGCGGGGTGGAAATCCACCAGCAGACCGAGGTGCGCGGCATCAAGGTCGAAGGCGGGCGGGTGCGCGGTGTCGAGACCAGCCGCGGCTTCATCGAAACCGGCAAGATCCTGTGCGCGGTGGCCGGGTCCACCCCGCGCATGCTCGACATGGTGGGGCTGGACAGCCCGATCTTCATCCACCCGCTGCAGGCGATGGTGAGCGAGCCGGTCAAGGCGTGGCTCGATCCCATCCTGGTCTCCGGTTCGCTGCACATCTACGTGAGCCAGACCGCGCGCGGCGAACTGGTGATGGGCGCCTCGCTCGACCCCTACGAACTGCATTCGACGCGCTCGACGCTGGATTTTGTCGAGTCGCTGTCGGCCCACATGCTCGACATGTTCCCGTTCTTGTCCGAGGTGAAGGTCAATCGTCAATGGGCCGGCATGGCCGACATGACGCCGGATTTCACCCCCATCATGGGCAAGACCCCGGTGGAAGGTTTTTACCTGGATGCCGGCTGGGGCACCTGGGGCTTCAAGGCCACGCCGGTGGCGGGCTGGACCATGAGCCATACGGTGGCCAACGACCGCAACCATGAGCTGATCGAAGGCTTCGGTCTCGACCGTTTCGCGCGCTATGCGCTCACCGGCGAGAAGGGCGCCGCCTCGGTCGGGCATTGAGGCTGGTGCGAACGCGATGAAGATCATGACTTGCCCGATCAACGGCGCGCGCCCGGTGAGTGAATTCGCCTATGCGGGTGCGCTGCGCGACATGCCCGATCCCGCTACCGCCACAGACGAGCAGTGGGCCGCCTATGTGTTCAACAAACAAGGCAAGGCCGGCATCAAGCGCGAGTGGTGGTATCACATCGCCTCCGGCGTGTGGTTCATCGCCGAGCGCGATACCGCGGCGGACCGGGTGATCCGCACCTACCTTTTCGGCAAGGAGGCCGCATGAAGCGCCTGCCGCCGCAGCCGGACGAATGGATCGACCGCAGCCGCACACTGGATTTCCGCTTCGAGGGGCGCGCTGTGAATGGCTTTGCCGGCGATACGCTGGCCAGTGCGCTGCTGGCTGCGGGCGAAGCGTTTCTCGGGCGCAGTTTCAAGTATCACCGGCCGCGCAGCGTGCTCTCGTTGGCCAACCATGACGTCAACGCGCTGATGCAGGTGACGCACAAGGGCCATTCGCGCCCGAACGTGCGTGCCGACGTGACGCCCCTGGCTGGCGGCGAGGTGGTGACGGCGGTCAACACCTTCGGCGGGTTGGCTGCCGACAGGGGGCGTTTTCTTGACCGCCTGGGCGCCTTTCTGCCGGTCGGCTTCTATTACAAGGCCTTCTACAGCAAGCGCTGGTTCCCCTACTGGGAGCGCATGTTCCGCTTCATGACCGGCCTGGGCCGGGTCGATGTCGCTGCGCCGCGCGTGCGCACGCCCAAGCGCTACGGTTTCTGCGATGTGCTGGTGGTGGGCGGCGGACCGTCCGGTCTGGCGGCGGCGCTGGCGGCCGCCGACGCGGGTGCGAAGGTGGTGCTGGTGGACGAGAACCAGCAGGTCGGCGGCAGCGGGCTCTTCGCGCTGGGTGCCGATGCCGCGCAGCATAAGCAGATGAACGAGCTCGTGCTGGCGATCCGGTCGAACCGGCGCATCGAGGTGATGACCGGTTGTTTCGCCAGCGGCTATTACACGGACCATTGGGTGCCGATCGTCACGCCTACATGTATCGTCAAGATGCGCGCCGCTGCCGTGGTGCTGGCCGGTGGCGCCTATGAGCAGCCGGCGGTGTTCCGTAACAACGACCTGCCGGGCGTGATGCTGGGGTCGGCAGCGCAGCGCCTGATTCACCGCTACGCAGTCAAGCCTTGCGAGCGCGCTGTCGTGTTCGCCGGCAACGACGACGCCTATCGCGTCGCCGCCGATCTTGCCGCGGTGGGGGTAGTCATCGCGGCGATCGTCGACCTGCGGCCCGCTGCGCCCAACAGCGTGCCGGCTGGCGTAGAGGTGCGGCGCGGCATGGCGGTGGTCGAGGCGCTGGCGGACCGGCGCGGCCTTCTCCGCGGCGTGCGCATCGCGACGCCTGCGGCCGACGGCACCTGGGACCATGCTGCGACCGAAGAGATCGCCTGTGACGGCCTGATGGTGTCGGTCGGGTTTGCCCCGGCGTTAGCGCTTGCCTATCAGGCCGGTGCGCGCATGCGCTTCGACATGCAGACACAGCAGTTCGTGCCGGCCACGTTGCCCGACGGATTGTTCGTCTGCGGCCGCGCCAATGGCATCCATACTCTTCCGTTGAAGCTTGCCGATGGCGCCGAAGCCGGCGCGGCGGCGGCCGCGGTGGCGCACGGCCTGGCGCCGCACCGGCGCGCAACCATGATCGAGACGGCACAGCCCTCGCACCCGTACCCGATCTTCGAACATCCGCGCGGCCGCAACTTCGTCGATTTCGACGAAGACCTGCAATTGAAGGATTTCTTCAACGCCGCCCAGGAAGGCTACGACAACATCGAGTTGCTGAAGCGCTTCTCCACCGTTGGCATGGGGCCGTCGCAGGGCAAGCATTCGAACATGAATGCGATCCGCATCCTGGCGAAAATCCGCGGCGAACCGGTGGAGAAGGTCGGCACCACCACCTCGCGTCCGATGTTCCATCCGGTGCCGATGGCGCATCTGGCGGGGCGCGCCTTCCAGGTCGAGCGCAGCACGCCCTTGCAGGCGCGACACGTCGCGGCAGGGGCGGCCTGGATGCCGGCCGGGCAGTGGCAGCGCCCGGAGTACTACGCGGTGGCAGGCCTCCGGCGCGAGGCGGCGATCACCGCTGAGGTGGTGGCCGTGCGCGAAGCGGCCGGGCTGATCGATGTCGGCACGCTGGGCAAGATCGAGGTCTACGGGCCGGACGCAGCCCTGTTTCTCGAGCGGGTCTATACCGGGCGCTTCGCCAACCTGAAGGTCGGCATGACGCGCTACGGCCTGATGGTCGATGAATCCGCCGTCATCATCGACGACGGCGTCATCGCGCGCTTGAGCGAAGAGCATTTCTATTTCACCACCACCACCAGCGGCAGCGCCACGGTGTATCGCGAATTGACGCGCTGGAACACGATCTGGGGCCTGAACGTCGGCATCACCAACCTGACCGGCCATCTGGCGGCGATGAACCTGGCCGGTCCGGCGGCGCGCCGCATCCTCAAAACGCTCACCGACGGCAATCTGTCGGACGCGCTGTTCCCCTATCTCGGTGCGCGTGAAATGCGGGTGGCTGGCGTTGCGGCGCGCCTGTTGCGGGTCGGGTTCGTAGGCGAACTCGGGTACGAGCTGCATATGGCGGCCGATTGCGCGCCGCATGTGTGGGACGCGCTGACGAGTGCCGGCAAACCGTTCGGCATGCGCCCTTTCGGGGTCGAGGCGCAACGCCTGCTGCGGCTGGAAAAAGGCCATGTGATCATCGGCCAGGACACCGACGGCCTGACCAATCCGCTCGAGGCTTCGATGCAGTGGGCCGTGAAGATGGACAAACCGTTTTTTGTCGGCCAGCGTTCGCTGCAAATCCTGGCCAAACAGCCATTGCGGCAAAAGCTGGTTGGCATTGTGCTGGCCGACGATGCCACCGGGGTGCCCAAGGAATGCCATCTGGTGATCGAAGCCGGCGCCATCGCCGGCAGGGTTACCTCGATCGCCCATTCGCCGACCTTGAAGCGGCTCATCGGCATGGCGCTGATCGCGCCGGAACTGGCCACGCCCGGCCGCAGTCTGAGAATCCGCATCGACGACGCGCTTGAGATTGAAGCTGTCGTCACCGACCTGCCGTTCTACGACAAGGACGGCGGCCGCCAGCGCATCGCCGACGGGGTCGATATGTTGGGAGAGGCCGCATGACCAGCGGGGCGATCATGCCGGAACGGGTCTCGCCGGTCCACGCCGTGGTGGCCGCGACGGCTACGCGCTGGACCACCAGAAACCGCATGGCGATGGCGGCGGATTTCGCCGACATGGCGCGCACGGCGCCGTCGGTGTGGCTGATGGACGTCTCGCATCGTTTCCGCTTCGGCTTCAAGGGCGCAGGCGCGCCCGCCTGGTGCACCGCGCAGGGCCTGACACTGCCGGGGGCGCCCAACACCTGGGCGCAGATGCAGGGCGGCGGCCTGGTGGGCAGGCTTGCCTTCACCGAGTTCTACGTCGAACATGAAGACGAGGCTCTGGTCACGCGTCTCACCGACGCGCTGGGGCGCGGCGTCCAGATGCCTGCCGGCGGGGTCTATCCCGTGCATCGGCGCGATGCCGGCATGGTACTGGGCGGGGCGCGGGCACAGGACGTGCTGGTGCAGGTGTGCAACGTGAATTTCGGCGCCGTCGATGTCGGCGCCATGCCGCTCATCATGACCCTGGTGGTCGGCGTTGCGGTGACGGTGTTCCCGATGATCGAAGACGGCCAGACGGTCTATCGCATGGCATGTGACCCAACGTTCGCGCCCCATCTCTGGAGCACGCTTGCGGAAATCGCGGCCGAGTGCGGCGGCGCGTCGCGCGTGACATTGTGACCTTGCCTGAGAGGGCCCCATTGCATTGCCAAATCCGCAAAGGACCGCCATGACCAAAGAGCAGGCCAAGAAGTTCTTCAAGCAGCACGGCATCAAGTTCATCCTGGCCCAATTCGTCGATATCCATGGCGCGGCCAAGAGCAAGGCGGTGCCGGTGGAGCATCTCGACATGGTGCTGGGCGACGGCGCCGGGTTCGCCGGCTTCGCCATGTGGGGCTTCGGCATGCAGCCCAACAGCCAGGACTACATGGCCGTGGGCGACCTTGCCACCCTGGCGCCGATGCCGTGGATGCCGGGCTTCGCGCGCATGGCCTGCTACGGCCATGTCAAGGGCAAGCCTTACGAGTACTGCTCGCGCGTCATGCTCAAGCGGAACCTCGATGCGCTGGCCAAGAAGGGCATGACGCTCTACACCGGTATCGAACCCGAGTTTTTCCTGTTGAAGCGCGACGCCGAAGGCAAGCTGGCGCCGGTGGATGCCAGCGACAACTTGGACAAGCCCTGCTACGACTACAAGGGCCTGTCGCGTCAGGCCGAGTTCCTCACTCGGGTAGTGGAAGGCGGGCGCGCCGGCGGGCTCGACATCTATCAGGTGGATCATGAAGACGGCAATGGCCAGTTCGAGGTCAACTTCACCTATGCCGACGGCCTCACCTCGGCTGACAACCTGACGTTTTTCAAGATGGCGGCCAGCGAGATCGCGCACCAGATGGGCATGATCGCCACCTTCATGCCCAAGCCGTTTTCGGATCGCACCGGCACCGGCGCGCATTTCCACATTTCGATCGGCGACAAGAAAACCAAAAACCTGTTTCATGACCCGAAGGACAAACATGGCCTGGGCTTGTCGCAAATGGGCTACTGGTTCACCGGCGGGGTGCTCAAGCATGCGCGCGCGCTGGCGGCGATCTGCGCCCCGACGGTCAATTCCTACAAACGCCTGGTGGTCGGCCGCGCACTCTCCGGCGCCACCTGGGCGCCGGCCTACGTGAGCTACGGCGACAACAACCGCAGCGCCTGCGTGCGCATTCCCTACGGCCGGCTCGAGTTCCGCCTGCCCGATGGCGGCTGCAATCCCTACCTCGCCACCGCGGCCCTTCTGGCGGCCGGAATGGATGGCGTGGCCAGGAAGCTCGACCCGGGTGCGCCCAACAACGAGAACCTCTACACCTGGTCGCCGGAGAAGCTGAAGAAGAGCGGCATCGAACTGCTGCCGCAAAACCTGGCCGAGGCGCTCGACGCATTGGAGGGCGATACGGTGATCCGCGAAGCGCTCGGCGCGAACCTGTTCGACGAATACCTGACCCTGAAGCGGATGGAATGGGTCGAGTATTCGCGCCACGTGTCGAGCTGGGAACAAACGCGCTACCTGGAATTTTTCTAGCAGGGCAAAAGCGGAGATTCGGCTTATGTGTGGAATCGTGGGGTTGCTGGTCAAGAAACCGGCGTTGCGGCTGCGCCTGGGCGAACTGATGCTGCCGATGCTGATCGGCATGACCGAGCGCGGGCCGGATTCAGCCGGTATGGCGGTATTCACCGAGCCGGTGGCCGATGGGCTGCACAAGCTCTCGCTCTTCGCGGGCGAGGGCGCGGCAGGGGCGAAGTACGACTGGGCCGCCCTGGAGGCGAAGCTGCGCGCGAATTGCGATCCGGCCGCGCGCCTGTTCGTCAAGGCAAACCATGCGGTCCTGGGCATCGCCCGGCCGGTCGCCGAGGTCAAGGCCTGGCTCAAGGCCAACGCGTCTGTCATTCAGGTGTTGTCTTCGGGCACATCGATCGACCTGTACAAAGACGTGGGCCTGCCGGCCGATATCGCCCGCCGCTACGATTTCGGCGCGCTGGCCGGCACCCATCTGGTGGGCCACACTCGCATGGCCACGGAATCCGCCGTCACGGTGGAAAACGCCCATCCCTACACCGCGGGGCTGGACTGGTGCCTGGTGCACAACGGTTCGTTGTCCAATCCACATCAGCTGCGCCGCCAACTCGAGCCCCTGGGCATCGAGTTCGACGGCGATTGCGACACCGAAGCGGCCTGCCGCTATCTCGAATGGCGCATGCGCGAAGGCGATGACCTGGAGGCAGCGTTGCACAAGGGCTTCGAGGCCTTTGACGGCTTTTTCACCTTTCTCATGGGCACGCGCGACAAGCTCGCGCTGGTGCGCGACCCCTTCGCCTGCAAGCCCGCCATCGTTGCCGAAACCGACGACTATGTGGCCATCGCCTCGGAATTTCGTTCGCTCGCCCATCTGCCGGACGTGAAGCACGCGCAGCTTTTCGAGCCCAAGCCCGAGCACATCTACTCGTGGAGCATTTGAAGATGAAGATGGATGCACCCGATGCGGTGCTGTTCGATCTCGCCCAAACGCCGGTGCGCGAGTTGAACCAGTTCCTGCATGGCGATCTCGGCGCAGTCAGGCGCGTGGTGGTGGGCAATCCGGACGGCGCCCACTCGATCGCCGTCGGTGTCGACGCCGCGGTCGAGGTATTGATCGACGGCCATGCCGGCTACTACGCCGCCGGCATGAACAAACATGCCGTGGTCACCATCGCCGGCAACGCCGGGCCGGGGGTGGCCGAGAACATGATGTCGGGCACGGTGCGGGTGAAGGGCTTTGCCAGCGTCTCGGCGGGCGCTTCGGCCAACGGCGGGCTCCTGGTAATCGAAGGCGATGCGGGGTTGCGCTGCGGCATCTCGCTCAAGGGCGCCGACATCGTCGTCGGCGGCGACGTCGGCGCCTTCTCCGCCTTCATGGCACAGGCCGGGCGCATCGTGGTGTGCGGCAATGCCGCCGAGAACCTCGGCGATTCGCTCTACGAGGCGGTGCTGTATGTAAAAGGGGAGGTCAAGTCGCTCGGCGCCGACGCCCGGTTCGAGCCGATGACCGAGGGCGATTTCTCGGCCGTGGCAGAGCTTTTGGCCGCAGCCGGGCTCAAGCATGACGCCAGGACGTTCAAGCGCATCGCCTCGGCCAAGCAGCTCTACCACTGGAACGCCGACGCCAATCAGGAATACTAGAAATGAAGATCAACGACATTCCGGTGCACACGGTCGGGCGCGAGCAAAGCGCGACCTTCGACCGCAAGACGATCGACTACATCCAGCATGCCTCGGCCAGCGGCCTGTACGAAATTCGCGGCCTCGGCGCCAAGCGCGCGCTGCCGCATTTCGACGACCTGCTGTTCCTGGGCGCGTCGCTGTCGCGCTACCCACTCGAAGGCTATCGCGAGAAGTGCAGCAGCAAGACCGTGCTGGGCACCCGCTTCGCCAAAAATCCGGTGGAGTTGGAGATGCCGATCACCATCGCCGGCATGAGCTTCGGTGCGCTCTCGGCCAATGTCAAGGAGGCCCTGGGGCGCGCCGCCACGGCCGCCGGCACCTCGACTACCACCGGCGACGGCGGCATGACCGAAGAGGAGCGCCGCTCGTCCAAGACGCTCGTCTACCAGTGCCTGCCTTCGCGCTACGGCTTCAACCCGGACGATGTGCGCCGTGCCGATGCCATCGAGGTGGTGATCGGGCAGGGCGCCAAGCCCGGCGGCGGCGGCATGCTGCTGGGGCAGAAGATCAATCCGCGCGTGGCGAAAATGCGCGTGCTGCCCGAAGGCGTGGACCAGCGCTCGGCCGCGCGCCATCCCGACTGGACTGGCCCGGATGATCTCACCATCAAGATCATCGAGCTGCGCGAAATCACCGACTGGCGCATTCCGATCTATGTGAAGATCGGCGCGACGCGGGTGTTCAACGACGTCAAGCTGGCGGTGCATTCGGGGGCGGATGTGGTGGTGGTCGACGGCATGCAGGGCGGCACCGCGGCCACGCAAACCACGTTTATTGAAAACGTCGGCATCCCCACGCTGGCTGCGGTGCGCCAGGCCGTCGATGCGCTCGAAGACCTCAACATGAAAGGCCGCGTGCAGTTGGTTGTGTCGGGCGGCATCCGCACCGGTGCGGACGTGGCCAAGGCGCTGGCGATGGGCGCGGACGCGGTGTCGATCGGCCAGGGCATCCTGTTCTCGCTCGGCTGCAATGCCGACACCTATGTGCAAGGCGGCCGCCACATCAGCGCGATCGACGACTACGCGCGACTGGGCACTGCACCCGGCTACTGCCATCACTGTCATACCGGCCAGTGTCCGACCGGAGTCACCACCCAGGATCCGCTGCTGGAAAAGCGCCTGGAGCCCGATGTCGGCGCGCAGCGGGTGCGCAACTACCTGAAGACCATGAACATGGAACTGACCACCATCGCGCGCGCCTGCGGCAAGCAGAATGTGCATCATCTGGAGCGCGAGGATCTGGTGGCGCTGACGGTGGAAGCGGCGGCGATGGCGGGCGTGCCGCTGGCGGGAACGAGCTGGATTCCCGGGCGCAATTGAAACAGCGTCCCAACAAGAGCTTTGGCGGCGCACACTGCCGCGATTTCCTGAAAGATGCCAGTGGCAGCCGAATCGATTCTTGAGGTTGACACCCTTGGCGCCTTTTGCCGCCATACCCATGTCGAGATCGCCGGTGCCGCTTCAGGGCCGCTTGTCGGCATGCGCTTCGGCGTCAAGGACCTGTATCACATCACCGGCACACGTAGCGGTTTCGGCCATCCGGTATGGCTTGAAACCCACGATCCGGCGACCGTTACGGCAACGGCGGTGACGCGCCTTATCGCAGCCGGCGCCCGCGTGGTCGGCAAGACCCAGTGCGACGAACTCTGCTACAGCTTGAACGGCATCAACAAGCATTACGGCACGCCGGTCAACGTGAATGCGCCCGGCCGGATTCCGGGCGGATCTTCGAGCGGTTCGGCAGCGGCGGTCGCGGGCGGCCTGGTCGACTTCGCGCTCGGCAGCGACACCGGCGGCTCGGTGCGGGTGCCGGCTTCCTACTGCGGCATTCTCGGCATGCGTCCGACCTGGGGCGCGGTGCCGCTCGATGGCGCGATTCCATTCGCACCGAGTTACGACACGCCGGGCTGGTTCGCCACCGAGCCGGCGCTGTTGGAAAGCGTGGGGCGCGTGCTGCTGGCCGACGCCGCTGCGGCTGCGGCGCCCGGCGCCTTGCTGGTCGCAGACGATGCTTTTGCGCACGCTGATCCGGCCGCCCGCGCCGCGCTCCTGGCCGCGCTTGACGGCATCCGCGCGCTGTTTCCTGCCGCCGACAACATTACCCTGGTGCCGGCGGGCATCGACGCATGGATGAACGACTTTCGCGTCATCCAGGGTTCGGAAATCTGGGTCACCCATCGCGAATGGATCGCCAGCCTCTCGCCAGATTTCGGGGCGGGCATCAAGGAACGTTTCGTGTGGGCCTCGACCATCACCGAAGCGGCAGCGGCTGCGGCCTCGGCACGTCGCGTCGCCATCCGCGCTCGCCTTGACGCGCTGCTGGAAGGCAATCGCGTGCTGGCCATCCCGACTACGCCGGGCGTGGCGCCGCCTATCGGCATGGCGGTAGGCGAACTGGAGCGCTGGCGCAATCGCGCGCTCGGTTTGCTGTGCATCGGCGGCCATGCCGGTCTGCCGCAGGTGAGCTTGCCGCTGGCGCGGGTCGATGGCTTGCCGATCGGCCTGTCTCTGCTGGCCGCGCGCGGCAACGACACCATGCTGCTGGAGCTGGCCTGCAAGTTGCGAGAACACTTGCGGCAGGCGATGGCCGGGTAAAGACTTTGCTTTGCCATCTGGCGCTCGGGCGACTGTGCTTGCAGTGGCCACCGGCGCCTGCTGGAACTCGGCATTCCCACCGCAGCGGCTACCGACAACATTCCTTACGATCCGTTCTTCACCCTGTGGGTGATGACGGCGCGCCAGGAACGCACGACAGGCCAGGTGCTCGGCCAGGGGCAGTGTGTCGATGTCGAGTCGGCCCTGCGCCTGCTTACCGTGGCCGGCGCGCGCCTCACGTTTGACGAAGACAAAAAGGGTCCGTTGATCGCGGGCTATCTCGCCGACATGGCGGTATTGTCGGAAAGCCCGCTTGCTGGCGGGGCGGCAGGCCTGCGCGGCATTCGCGCCGACTGCAGCATCGTCGGCGGGCGCATCGTGCACGCAAGGGCTTGAGCGGCACACTCAGGTTCGCAAACCCGTCGATCCGGGGTCCACCCGCACGCCGGCGACGCCGCGCCATGCAGCGACCGAGCAGATTGTCTGTGCGTCAGGTCACATTGCGTGCAAGTCTGGCGCATTCTTGTTCCATCTTGTGGCCGGGCTCACAAGAGCGCACCGGCGCCTGTTGAATTCCCGCACATCGCCCCTACCTTGATGCGAAGGCAGGATTGCGGTCCGTGGCGCCACCGGCGCGCGCGCGTCGGTTCTTGCCGTACTTGCGGGGGTGTCATGGGAGTGCGCAATTCGACCGCTTTGATGTGGGCGCAAGCCAGCGCGGTGCTCGACCAGGCCGAACGCATGCACCGACAGTTCTTCCACCTGGCGTCTCCGGCGGTCGGCCAGGCGGTATGGGAACCGCCGGTCGATGTGTTCGAAGACGAGCGCGAGGTGCTGGTGACGGTGGCGCTGCCGGGTGTTCAGGAGGATCGGGTCGAGGTCACGCTCGGGCCCGGTTTCCTGCTGATCCGGGCCGAGCGGCGCATGCCGTCTGCCGGCGCCGGGCGCGCGGTGCATCGGCTTGAAATTCCCTACGGCAGGTTCGAGCGACGCATTGGCCTGCCGGTTTGTCGGATCGAGGGTGCGGCACGAGAGTTGATTGACGGCTGTCTGGTGGTGAGGCTTTTCAAGGTGGAAAACACATGAACGAAGATATGTTGATGCCCGAACCGCTCGCTCTTGATTCCGGGGTGGGATTGGCGCCCGCTGCAATCGCGGCCGCGCCGCCGAAGGCCGATACGCCCCGATCCCTGCCGGACGACGCTCTCATCATCCTGCCGGTGCGTGAGGTGGTGCTGTTTCCCGGCGCGGTCATGCCGCTGATGATCGGGCGTGAGCGCTCGCGCGCGGCGGCGCTGGAAGCCGCACGCCTGCAGCGGCCATTAGGCATCCTCTTGCAAAGCAAGCCGGAAGTGGACCTGCCGGGCGCCGAGGACATGCATTGGGTCGGCACCAGCGCCAGCGTGCTGCGCTACCTCACCGGGCCCGACGGCACCCATCATGTGGTGTGCCAGGGCGTGCAGCGCTTTCGCGTTCTGCAGTTCCTCGAGGGCTTTCCATTCACCGTGGCGCGGGTGGAATACGTAGCCGAGCCGGCCCAGGCCGACCCCGACATCGAAGGCCGTGCCTTCAATCTGAAGCAGCGCGCGATTGAAATCCTGCAACTGTTGCCGCAGGTGCCCGAAGAGCTGGTGGCCGCGCTGCAGGGCGTGGAGGGCGCTTCCCGCCTGGCCGACTACATTTCCGGTCTGATGGATATCAGCATTGCCGAGAAGCAGAAGCTGCTCGAATCCTTCGACCTCAAGGCGCGCCTGGATCGGCTGCTGGAGCTGCTGTCGCATCGCATCGAGGTACTCAAGGTGTCGCGCGACATCGACACCAAAACCCGCGAATCGATCGACGGGCGCAATCGCGAGCACCTGTTGCGCGAGCAGATGCGCGCGATCCGCAAGGAGCTTGGCGACGACGACGACGGCAAGGCGGAAATCGACGAGCTGGAAAAGGCCATCGATGCGGCGAAGATGCCGGAGGACGTCGACAAACAAGCGCGCAAGGAATTGAAACGTCTGGCGCGCATGCCCGACAGTTCGAGCGAGCACTCGATGGTGCGCGCCTATCTCGACTGGCTGATCGAATTGCCGTGGGCGGCCGAGGCCGGTGCCGGCATCGACATCGCCGAGTCGCGCCGCATTCTCGATGCCGACCACTATGGCTTAGACAAGGTCAAGAAGCGCATCCTCGAATACCTGGCGGTGAAAAAGCTCAACCCAGCCGGCAAGAGCCCGATCCTGTGCTTCGTCGGCCCGCCCGGCGTGGGCAAGACCTCGCTCGGCCAGAGCATCGCCAAGGCCACCGGACGCAAGTTCGTACGGGTGAGCCTGGGCGGGGTGCACGACGAGGCCGAGATCCGTGGCCATCGCCGCACCTACATCGGTGCCTTGCCGGGCACCATCATCCAGAACCTGCGCAAGGTCGGTACCCGCAACTGCGTGATGATGTTGGACGAGATCGACAAGCTCGGTGCGGGCGGCTTCCACGGCGACCCGGCCGCAGCCTTGCTCGAGGTGCTCGACCCCGAACAGAACGCGACCTTCCGCGACAACTACCTGGGTGTGCCGTTCGATCTGTCGGGGGTGATGTTCGTTTGCACCGCCAACGTGCTCGATACCATGCCCGGCCCGCTGCGCGACCGCATGGAGATCATCCAGCTGCCCGGCTATACCGCGCAGGAGAAGCTGCAGATCGCGCGCCGCTACCTGGTGGCGCGGCAGCTGGAAGCCACCGGACTGGATGCGGACAAATGCGCCATCGACGATGCGGCCCTGCTGGCCATCATCGAGGACTACACCCGCGAGGCCGGGGTGCGCAATCTCGAACGCGAAATCGGCAAGGTATTTCGCAATGTCGCCGTGCGCATCGCCGAAGGAACCGCGGCGGAAGTGAAGGTCGTGCCAGCCGACCTGGCGGCGCTCCTCGGTGCGCAGAAGTTCGAGGCCGATGTTGCCATGCGCACCGCTGTGCCGGGGGTGGCCACCGGCCTGGCCTGGACGCCGGTGGGTGGCGACATCCTGTTCATCGAGGCCACGCGCATGGCCGGCAACGGCCGCCTGATCCTCACCGGTCAACTGGGCGACGTGATGAAGGAAAGTGCGCAGGCCGCCTTGTCCCTGATCAAGGGGCGAGCGGCTTCGCTTTGCATCGGTGCGGAAGCGTTGCGCAAGTCGGACATCCATGTGCATGTGCCGGCGGGTGCTACGCCCAAGGACGGGCCCAGCGCCGGCGTGGCGATGTATACCGCTCTGGCCTCGCTATTGACCAACCGCCCGGTGCGCAACGATGTCGCGATGACCGGCGAGATCAGCCTGCGTGGCCTGGTGCTGCCAATCGGCGGGGTCAAGGAAAAGGTGCTGGCGGCTCTGCGCGCCGGCATCACCACCGTGATGCTGCCGGCGCGCAACAAGCGCGACCTGGAAGACATTCCGGCCGAGGCGCGCGAGAAGATTCGCTTCGTCTGGCTGGAACGGGTGGAAGACGCACTGGAGACCGCGCTGGCGGTACCGGCCGTGGAAGAACTGGCGGTCGCGGCATAAGGCGCGCAGCCGGCAAGGCGGCCGCCGCGCGCTTGCACCGCAAGCCTGCATGTTTCCGGACGCGGACCAACGCACGCGATTGACCAGACTGTTGGCAAGATCGCAGTTGTCATCGCGGGTGCCCAGGTGTTGCGTACGATGTCGCTGCCCCCGGGGATGGCCCGGCTCTGGAACCTCCGTGTCTTGGGGTCGAAGCGCACCACCGTGCCGGGGCTGGTGTTGGACTCGCTGCACCAGAGATATCCCTGAACGCGGAAATGCCGCAAGGCGCAGATTTCGGCCCGCTGGGCGAAACTCATTGGTCGACCTGACGTTCACGCCGGACCAGCCCGGCCGCTTCGGTTTTCAGCGTGGCAGGGTCATGGGTCCGCCGGCGTCAGCGCGCCTGCAAAGGCACGGAAATGCAGAAAGAAAGTTCCTAGAACTATTGTTGACTAATTTAGTCAGATATAATCATGCGGCTCGACGTTGCATCGATGAAAATCGCAAGCAATTGTTTTTAAAAGGAAAAGTAATGAAACTCACGACCAAGGGGCGTTTCGCGGTCAGCGCCCTGGCCGATCTGGCAATGCAGCCTGGCGGCGCTTCGGTGACATTGGCCGGGATCAGCGCCCGCCAGAAGATTTCGCTTTCCTACCTTGAGCAACTGTTTGGAAAACTGCGGCGCCATGACATCGTAATCAGCATGCGCGGGCCCGGCGGCGGTTACCGGCTCGCGCGCAGCCCGGCCGACATTTCGATTGCCGACATCGTGCTCGCGGTCGATGAACCGATGGACCCAGGCCCCGTCGACCAGCGGGCGAATCCGGCAAACGCGAGACAATGCAAGGCCAACGAACTGTGGAACGGGCTTGGCGACCTCATTCTGGGTTTCCTCGCCGCCACGTCGCTTCGGCAATTGGTGGAAGACCATGTGCCGGAGCGCAAGGCAATGTCCTCGCTGGCCGATATGGGTGCCGGCATGACCACGCGGGGAGGCGCAGCCTGCGGAGCGACTGCCCAGGCTGCACGTTAGAAACTGCATTCCCGGCCCGCCTCTGCTTTGACGCAGGTGCGGACCACCCCCGCATCGCAAAGGAGTATCAAACCGTGTCTCTCACATTCAGCAAATCGGCAGCCAGACAGATCAAGGGTCAAATCGCCAAACGCGGCAAGGGCATCGGGCTGCGCGTCGGGGTGCGCAAGGTCGGCTGTTCCGGCTTCGCCTATACCTTCGACTATGCCGAGGAGGCGCGTGCCGACGACCAGACCTTTGAAGCGCATGACGCGCTGCTGGTGGTGGCCACCGACGACATGTCTTTTCTCGCAGGCTCCCATCTCGATTATGTCAAGGAAGGCTTGAAGGAAATGTTCAAGCTCGACAACCCGAACATCGACGCCACCTGCGGCTGTGGCGAAAGTTTCAACCTGAAGGCCGCGGTCGCCGCCACGACCTGAGCGAAGAAGACCGTCCCATGAGCGCAGCCCTGCAGAACCTGGTCAACCAGCCGTACAAACACGGGTTCGTCACCGACATCGAGTCCGATGTCGCGCCCAAAGGCCTCGGCGAAGACACCATCCGGCTGATCTCCTCCAAGAAGGCCGAACCCGAGTGGCTGCTCGACTTCCGCCTCAAGGCCTACCGCCATTGGCTGCAGATGACCGAGCCGGCCTGGCCCAACGTCACCTATCCGAAGATCGACTTCCAGGCCATCAGCTACTACGCCGCGCCCAAGCCGAAGGCCAAGCTTGCCAGCATGGACGAGGTCGATCCCGAGCTTCTGCGCACATTCGAGAAGCTCGGCGTGCCCATGCATGAACGCGCGGCCCTGGCGGGCGTGGCGGTCGACGTGATCTTCGACAGCGTGTCGGTGGCCACCACCTACAAGCACAAGCTGGCCGAGGTGGGCATTATTTTCTGCTCGATCTCAGAGGCCGTGCGCGAGCATCCCGAACTGGTCAGGCAGTACATGGGCAGCGTGGTGCCGGCGGGCGACAACTACTACGCCGCGCTCAATTCAGCGGTCTTCACCGACGGCTCGTTCTGCTTCATTCCCAGGGGCGTCAAGTGCCCGATGGACCTGTCGACCTACTTTCGTATCAACACCGAAGGCTCGGGCCAGTTCGAACGCACCCTCATCATCGCCGAGGATGGCGCGTCGGTTTCCTACCTCGAAGGCTGCACCGCGCCGCGCTTCGACACCAACCAGCTGCACGCGGCGGTGGTGGAACTGGTGGCACTGGACAATGCCGACATCAAGTACTCGACGGTGCAGAACTGGTACGCCGGCGACGAAAACGGCCTGGGCGGCATCTACAACTTCGTCACCAAGCGCGGCCTGTGCAAGGGCGTCAATTCGCGCATCTCGTGGACCCAGGTGGAAACCGGCTCGGCGATCACCTGGAAGTATCCGAGCTGCATCCTGCGTGGCGACAATTCGGTCGGCGAGTTCTATTCCGTCGCCCTCACCAACCACTACCAGCAGGCCGATACCGGCACCAAGATGATCCACATCGGGCGCAACACCCGCAGCACGATTGTCAGCAAGGGCATCTCGGCCGGACATTCCAGCAACAGCTATCGCGGTCAGGTGAAGATCATGCCGCGCGCGGAAGGCGCGCGCAACTATTCGCAGTGCGACTCCATGCTCATCGGCGACGCATGCAGCGCCAGCACCTTCCCCTATATTGAGGTGCGCAACCCGGGCGCCAAGGTGGAGCATGAGGCTTCCACCTCGAAAATCGGCGAGGAGCAATTGTTCTATTTCGCCCAGCGCGGCGTCGGCGCCGAACAGGCCGTATCGATGATCATCAACGGCTTTTGCAAGGAAGTGTTCCAGCAGTTGCCGATGGAGTTCGCCGTCGAGGCCACCCAGCTTCTCGGGCTGAAACTTGAAGGGAGCGTCGGATGATCTGCGCGAACGCAGAAACCCTGCTCGAGGTGCGCGGGCTGTGCGCGTCGGTCGAGGGAGTGGCCATCCTCAAGGACATGAGCCTCACCGTCAAGCGCGGCGAAGTGCATGCCCTGATGGGTCCGAACGGCTCCGGCAAGAGCACCTTCGCCAAGATATTGGCGGGCCACCCGGCCTACCAGGTGACAGGCGGCAGCGCGACCTTCGAGGGCGTCGACCTCTTCGCCCTCAAACCGGAGGAGCGCGCGCGCGCCGGCGTGTTCCTCGGTTTCCAGTACCCGATCGAGATTCCCGGCGTGGCCAACAGCCAGTTTTTGCGCCTGACCTACAACACCGTGCAGGCGCAACGCAGCCGCGAAGAACTCGATCCGCTGGAGTTCGACGACCTCGTGCGCGAGAAGATGAAGCTCCTGGAAATGAACCCCGATTTCCTCGACCGCAGCGTCAATGAAGGATTTTCCGGCGGCGAAAAAAAGCGCAACGAGATTCTGCAGATGGCGCTGCTCGATCCGCGCCTGGCGGTTCTCGACGAGACCGATTCAGGTCTCGATATCGACGCGCTGCGCATTGTCGCCTCAGGCATCAATGCGCTTGGCACCCCCGACAATGCCGTGCTGCTGGTGACCCACTACCAGCGCCTGCTCAACTACATCGTGCCTGATTACGTCCATGTGATGAGTGCGGGCCGCATCATCCGGACCGGTGGGCGCGAACTCGCTCTCGAACTCGAAGCGCGCGGCTATGACTGGGTAAGCGCCGCAAGCGGCGCTGCGGCGGGAGCGCCGGCATGAGCACGCCGGTGGCCATCGCCGGCGGCACCGCGACTGCGGCTGGCGATTTCCTCAAGCGTTTGCTCAAGGGGCAGACGCAGGCGCTGGAGCGCGCCCCTGACTGGTTCACCCGGCTGCGCTCGGCGGCGGTCGATCGGGTCGGGGCCCTGAAAGTGCCGAGCATGCGCGACGAGGAATGGCGCTTCACCGATATCGCACCCCTGACCGGCCGCGCGTTTGAACCGGTGCAAACCGCGCCGACCCTGTCGCAGGCCGACATCACGCGTTTCAATATCGAAGAAGCCACGCATCGTCTGGTGTTCGTCGATGGCGTGTTTGCGCCCGCGTTGTCGGCCGGCGTGGACGGGCCCGGCCTGCAGGTGACGACCCTGGCCCAGGCGCTGGCTGTGCGCACCCCCGGCATCGAGGCCCACCTGGGTATCCATGCGGGGTATCAAGACCAGCTTTTCAGCGCACTCAACACCGCCTTCCTGCGTGACGGCGCGCTGGTCATGGTGCCACCCGAGACAGCCGTGGCCGAACCGGTGCACCTGCTGTTCATCGCCACCCGCAAGGACGGCGCTTACCATCCGCGCTGCCTGGTGTCGGCCGCGCCCGGCAGCGCGGTGACGGTAGTCGAGGACTATGTCGCGCTCACCGACGAAGCCTATTTCACCAATGCGGTGACCGAAATCGTGGTGGCCGACAACGCGCGCGTCACCCATGTCAGGGTGCAGCGCGAAAGCGGCGCGGCGTTTCACATCGGCCGCTGCGCGGTATCGCTGGGGCGCGCCGCCGCCTATCGCTCGGTCGCTGTCGCGCTCGGCGCGCGCATCTCGCGCCTTGACCATTGCGTGACGCAGGCCGGCAGCGGCAGCGAGTGTACGCTCGATGCGCTGGCGCTGATCGGCGGCAAGCAGATCGCCGACACCCACAGCGTCATCGATCATGGGCAGGCGCACGGCACCAGCCGGCAATTGCACAAATGCATTGTTGGCGCCGCCGCGCAGGCGGTGTTCAACGGCAAGGTGCTGGTGCGGCGGGGTGCGCAGAAGACCGATTCCGCGCAGTCCAGCCGCAACCTTCTGCTCTCGCCCAAGGCGCGCGTCGATACCAAACCGCAACTCGAGATCTTCGCCGACGACGTCAAGTGCGCGCACGGCGCCACCGTCGGCCAGCTTGACGCCGACCAAGTGTTCTACCTGCAAAGCCGCGGCCTGTCCGAAGCCGCGGCCAAGAGCCTGCTCTCCTATGCCTTCGGCGCCGAGATCATCGACCGCATACCCATCACAACCCTCAAGGCGCGCCTCGGCGAGGCCGTGCTTGCCAATATTGCAGGGACTCCATGACCGCAAGCGCACGCAAGCAGCCGGTGGAAGCCGGACTCGACACGACGGCGATCCGCGCCGATTTTCCTATCCTCGGGCTCGCAGTCGAAGGCAAGCCGCTGGTCTACCTCGACAACGCCGCCTCCAGCCAGATGCCGCAGCCGGTGATCGACCGGCTGGTGCGCTACCAGACCAGCGAGCACGCCAACATCCATCGCGCGGTGCACTACCTGTCGGAGACGGCGACGCGCGAATACGAGGCGGCGCGCGGCAGGCTGGCACGCTTCATCAACGCCCGTGAAGAGCGCGAGGTGATCTTCACCAGCGGCACGACCGAAGCGATCAACCTGGTGATGCACGGCTATGGCCGTCGCTTCATCGGCGCCGGCGACGAGATCATCCTCACGACGCTGGAGCACCATTCCAACATCGTGCCCTGGCAGATGCTGGCCGAGGAGAAGGGCGCAGTCATCCGCGTGGTGCCGATCAATGACGCCGGCGAACTGCTGATCGACGACTACGAGGCGCTCTTCAATGCGCACACCCGTCTGGTGTGCATGACCCACGTGTCGAATGCGCTCGGCAGCGTCAATCCGGTCAAGCGAATGATCGATTTCGCGCATGCGAAGGGCGTTCCGGTGCTGGTCGACGGCGCCCAGGCTGTGCCGCACATGCGGGTCGACGTGCAGGCCCTGGATTGCGACTTCTATGCGTTTTCCGGCCACAAGCTTTGCGGCCCGACCGGTATTGGCGTGCTCTATGGTCGCGCCGAGCTGCTGGAGAAAATGCAGCCCTTCAAGGGCGGCGGCGACATGATCCTGTCGGTCACCTTCGAGAAGACCACCTATGCCGGGATCCCGCAAAAATTCGAGGCCGGCACGCCGCCGATCGCCGCCGCCATCGTTCTGGGCGCGGCCATCGACTATCTCTCGGGGATCGGCATGGACGCGATCGCCGCGCACGAGCATGACCTGCTGGCCTACGCCAGCGCCGAGGTGGCACGGATTCCCGGCGTGCGCATCGTCGGCACCGCGCGCGAGAAGGCCGCAGTGCTGTCGTTCGTAATTCAGGGTGTGCACCCGCACGATGTCGGCACGCTGCTCAACCAGGAGGGCATCGCCGTGCGCACCGGGCATCATTGCGCCCAGCCGGTGATGCGGCGCTTCTCGCTGGCGGCGACCTCACGCGCGTCGTTCGCGTTCTACAACACCCATGCCGAGGTCGATGCGCTGGTGGCCGGCATCCGCATGGTGCAGAAGGTGTTCACGTAATGGCCGACAGCAGGGCGCTCTACCAGGAGGTGATCCTGGACCACAACAAGAAGCCGCGCAACTATGGCACGCTCGATCACGCGACCCATCGCGCCTACGGCCACAATCCCCTGTGCGGCGACCACCTCAAGGTCGGGCTCACGCTCGCGGGCGAGCGTATCGACGCCATCGGCTTCGAGGGCGAATCCTGCGCCATCTGCAAGGCCTCGGCCTCGATGATGACGACCGTGGTCAAGGGCCGGCTGCGCGCGGAAGCCGAGGCGCTGATCGGCGAGTTTCGCGACATGACCACCGGCAAGCTCGATGTCGCGGGGCCGCATCACCTCGGCCGCCTCACCGTTTTCGCCGGCGTGCGCGACCTGCCGACCCGCGTCAAATGCGCCATCCTGCCGTGGCACACCCTGCACGCGGCACTCAATGCCGTGCCCGTGGTTTCCACCGAGTCCGACGGCGACCCCATGCACGCGCCGATCGGCGATGCCTGAAGCGAATCCATGCCGAAAATTGACGACATCGAAGACACGCCGAACCCGAACGCGAAAAAGTTCATCCTCAAGGAGCCGTTGACCTGGGGCATTTCGCGATCCTTCGAAAATGCCGGGCAGGCCGCCACCGATCCGCTGGCTGCGGCCCTGTTCGATCTGGAGCATGTGACCAACGTGTTTTATGTCGACCGCTGGCTCACTGTCACCCAGGATGGCCGTGCCGACTGGCGCGAACTTTCGCGCGACATCGCCGGTCCGCTGCGCGCGGCCCCGGCTGCAAGCGAAGCGTCGGAGCATTTCGCGCAGTCGGTTCAGCCTACGCTGGACGACATGGCGCCGGAAGACCGGGCGCGCCTGGAACAGATCAATACCCTGCTCGACGCCCAGATCCGGCCCTATCTGCAGGGCGACGGCGGCGATCTGTACGTGCTGAGCCTGACAGGCAAGCGCCTGGTGGTGCACTACCAGGGCGCCTGCGGCAGCTGCCCCAGCTCGCTTTCCGGCACTCTCGCCGGCATCGAAAATCTGCTGCGCACCATCGAGCCGGACATCGAGGTCACGGCGGTCTGAGTGTTGGTCCTCGCAGGACGCAATTGCGCCGGGCCGGTGTCGACGCGCCGCGTTGTGGCGATTGCGGGGTGTCATTTGCTCAGTACTGCAGCCGACCGGCTCGAACGCGCTTTGGCGGGACAAGGTGCTAGGGCGTTCCGCGCGGATAAAAAAAAGCCTCCGAAATCCGGAGGCCAAACCATGCCGGTCATGCGCACGGAGGAGGAGACAAACCGATTGCGCTAGACGCGCGGCATTTCCGAATACAGGCTCGGCTGCCAGTGCGCATGAATCTGACTTGCCCAGGCCTGGTCGGCCATGTTGGGCCAATGGTCCTTGTCGAAACCGGGGGCCGCTTTGAGGCGCTCGTTTTCCACGTTGAGGGTGAAGCGCTTGTTCTCGGTGTCGAGTTTCAGCGCGGCCCAGGGCACCGCGAACAGCTTGTCGCCCATGCCGAGAAATCCGCCGAAGGAGAGCACTGCGTAGCCCACCTTGCCGGTGCGCATGTCGAGCATGATTTCCTTGATGTCGCCCAGGTCGTCGCCCTTCGGGTTGTAGACGTCGTTGCCGATCAGGGTGTCGGCGCCCATCAGTTCGGGACCCGGCCCGCTGCGTGTATCCGGCCCTGCGTCGGTCCTGGAGGCGCGCTTGTACATGCCGTAGGTGTCGCGTTCTTCGTAGTTCATATCGCTTTCCTTTGATATCTGTTTAGACGGGCTTGCTTGTGTTGCTCTTGGCATCGGCCTTGATGTCGCCGTAAGCCGCCTGCACTTTGCCGACGACTTTCTGAACCTTGCCGCGTTGTTCAAGCGTGGGGTTGCCGACGGCTTTGCCGGTGGTTTCCTTGATCTTGCCGCCAGCTTCCTTGATGCGGCCCTTGACCTGATCCTTGTTCATGCTGATCTCCTGACGAGTGAGTTGCGAGACGGTCCCGGGCACGGAATTCTGACGCCCTAGGCGCAGAATAGAGACGCCGCATGGCGTGGTCTGTGTGGTAGCGAACACTGGCGGAATTGGTGATCCCGCCTCCGGCGCACGCAAGCCCGAACGTTGCATCCTGTGTGCGCAAGCGCACTGACATCTTCAGGTCGGAGCCTGATGATTGAGGCAGTCCCACACGGCGCTACGTGCGTGTAGGGCCTGAAGATGCGACGCGTTCGATCAAACCGGGTCGGCGTGCACGCATACGAAACCTCTAAAGGAACCACTATGTCAAATTCATTCATGCGCCGCATCGCCACTCTCGTCGCCGTCATCGGCTTCGCAACTTTCGCCGGCTGCGCCTCAACCGGCAAGTCGGCGAGTGTGGGCGAATACGTCGACGACACCGTCATCACCACCAAGGTCAAGGCTGCGGTGCTCAACGAACCGACCCTCAAGTCGGCCGAGATAAATGTCGAGACGTTCAAGGGCCGGGTGCAGTTGAGCGGCTTCGTCAGTTCGCGCGCCGATATCGACCGTGCGGTCGCCGTCGCACGCACCGTTGCCGGTGTGACTTCGATTTCGAACGACATGCGTCTCAAGTAGCCGCGCAGATCGCCTGAGCGCCGAAGGCCGGTCGCAAACCGGCTGCGGCGTCGGCGCTTGCGCGAATTGCCGGGGTCGCAGCTGGAGCTCGATCGCTTCAACGGCGGCCACGCCGCAATCGACTGCCGCACGAAACGCACCCAGTGCCATTTGCAGGCGAGTACTGGCGTGGGCGCAGTCATATCGAGCCCAGCGTGGTCGATCGAGAATCATCGTTCCGCCATGCGATGGTTGGAGGCTGGCCGATTGCTGCAGTACGGATCGACCATCCACACTTCGGCGCACGCCTGCGCGTGCTGACCTACGAAAGCTGCGAGCGCGCCTTCGCTGTCGCGTTGATGGAGGACGTCGCTGCCGATGATCAGGTCGAGGCAGCCGTAAGCTACGCCATCAACTTCGCCGGTGCTCGCTGCTCATCGGCAAGTCAGTTGCCATCGGGGCTGCGTTCGGATTGATCGCCAGCATGGTGTTCGCGCAGGGAGCGGATTCGGCTGCGACAGCCATGAAAACCGATTGGCTGTGTGGTTGCAATGAAGCAGCACGCAGGGATCTGTTTGTCCCGTTGTCGTAAGGTTGCGTGGCGCTGCCCTCACCGCAGCAGGATCATGTTCCCGGGCAAGTGCAGAGGGCGTGCCATGCCCATGTGGTCGCTGCTTCCGGGGGCGATGGCGCCTTTGCCGGGATTGCCCGCCGGAGGCAGTATCGGTACACCACCCGGGTCGCGCGGACCGCGCACCGGCACATACACCACCGACGGCCGCTGGGCGTTGGAGTGAGGATACAGATCCATCAGGTCGTAGACGATGCGCGGCATGTCGGTCCTGACCGGCAGGCCCAGTTTCTGCGCCATCTGCACCGGAATGGGAAAGTCGTGGGTCCAGCGCCCATCGGTCATCACGAGCGCGAGTTCCTCGGCCTTGTTGTTCGGCAGTCGTTTGGTCAGGATGTCGGCGACGAAGCTGGCTACCTGCACGCGCGCCTTGGCGGCGATGTCCGCCATCATGATGGTTTCGTCGCTGATCTGCGCGGGCAGTTTGACTTCCAGTACCTTGAGGATCGACACGGCCGGAAAATCGCCGATCTGCGGGTCGACCGGGCCGAGCACGGCGTTGCGATCCATCACGATTTCGTCCGCCGCCAGCGCAATCAAGGTGCCGCCGCTCATCGCATAGTGGGGAACGAACACGGTGACCTTGCCCTTGTGCTCCATCAGAGCCTTGGCGATCTGTTCTGCCGCGAGCACCAGTCCGCCGGGCGTATGCAGGATGAGGTCGATCGGCTGCGCGTCCGGGGTTTGACGGATCGCGCGCAATACCGCTTCCGAATCCTCGATGTTGATCGAAGACGACACCGGGACCCCGAGGATGCTGCGGTTTTCCTGGCGATGGATCAGCGCGATGGCGCGCGAGCTGCGCTCGGTCTGGAACTGGTCGAGCAGGAGGTTGCGGTTGATCTGCGTCATGTCGCGCGTGCCGAACACCTGCCACAAGACGATGGCGATCAGGAGTAGCCAGAAGGTCAGGCGAGCCAGGGCAGACAGGCGTGTCAGGAGGCCGGGGCGCTGCTGTGGGGTAGCGGGATTCAAGGGGCGTCCTTCCAAAGGCCGCAGGATGCGCGAGACCGCATTCCCATGACGGGTACAGGAAGCGTTCGGCAGCGATACCTGTGACTATTGCCGTTGTTGTGTTCCCTTTGGATGCTCCGGCGCAAATGCGGATCGGAGTCCGGTCGGGCAGGAGACGATAGCCATTCTTGAGCGAGTGCTCTGTTCGTTGTCGCACCAATTCGTGCGAGACCGGCGCAGTCGGGGCAGGCGGCCGGCTGCAGTGTGTGCCAGCGCACGACCGGGCATTGGTCGTGCGGCTAGGCTGAGTTGGCTGCGGCGACATGGCCTCGCCGCTCGCATTTATTTCGGGAGGGAATTGCGCGATGATGAACATGGGTTACCCCAGCCTTTGGGGCATATTGGTGCTGGTGGCCGACATCTGGGCGATCATCAGCATCTACCAGAGCGGCGCGTCGAACGAGAAAAAGCTGATCTGGATTATCGCGGTGGTGCTGTTGCCGCTATTGGGGCTGATCCTGTGGTATTTCCTCGGGCCGCGCGTAGGGCGTCGTGCCTAGCCGTTTGTCGGACTTGGGAATCGTCGATGAGAAAATCGGTGGCAGCGGCCGGATCGGATCCGGGCGTGAGCGCCCATTGCGTGCGCGCCGCAACTCAGGCTCAACGCCCGGCGCAATGCAGTATGGCCGGCAACGCAAACTCACGCCCGATCACCGAGCGCACCTCGAGGTATTTGGCGCGCAGCCCGGCGCTGAGCGCCGCGAGGTCGACGCTGCCGTTGGCGTCGCACGGGAAGACGTAGCCTCGCCCGGGTCTGTAGAGGGAGCGAAAACGCAATTCGTAGTTGCCGGGCGGGAAAGTGGAGGAGGTCATTGCGCTTCGATGTATGGTGTACGGTCAAGCATGGAGTCCATACGATGCGCGCGCGCGGGTATGACTGTCTGTACGTTGCCCAACCCAGCGTAGTGCCGCGCAATCATCGATACATGAAATTGCGCTTTTTGGCCGATGGCGGCGCGGCAAATCGCAGCAATTCCTACGGGTATCGCTGCGGTTTGCGCCTTGCCGTCGACCATGATCGATCGATTTCACCATCGATTTCAATTTCTACCGGCAATTGCGGGGCACGACACTAGCCATGCCGGCGCTGGCAAGCGGGGCGCCAAAAGCTTGTGTATTCTTATGCTCCAGAGCGCTCGCATTTCAGACCGGCGCCGCTGCAATGGGCTGGTGGCTGTATCGCCTTGGGAGACCCGGATGGCCGTAACACACGACCCGCGCCAGAACGCGCTTCTGGCGGCGTTGCCCGAAGCCGAATGGGAGCGCTGGCTGCCACACCTGGAATTCATTGACCTGCCGCTCGGCCGGGTGCTCTACGAGTCCGGCGACACCATGAACCATGCGTATTTTCCGACTACCGCGTTAGTCTCGCTGCTGCATGTGATGGAAAACGGCGCCTCGGCCGAGATCGCGGTGGCGGGCTTCGAAGGCATCGTCGGGATATCGCTTTTCATGGGTGGCGACTCCACCCCCAGCCGCGCGGTGGTGCAAAGTGCAGGCCATGCATGGCGCATCAAGGCGAGCGTGATGAAACAGGAATTCAACCGTTCCGGCCCGGTAATGCACCTGTTGTTGCGCTACACCCAGGCACTGCTTACCCAGATGGCGCAAACCGCAGTGTGCAACCGCCACCATACTCTCGACCAGCAACTGTGCCGTTGGCTGCTCTTGAGCCTGGACCGCTTGCATTCCAACGAACTGGCGATGACCCAGGAATTGATCGCGGGCATGCTTGGCGTGCGCCGCGAGGGCGTCAGCCAGGCCGCCGGCCACTTGCACCAGGCCGGCCTCATCGATTACCGCCGCGGCCACATCGCGGTGCTCGATCGCAAACGTTTGGAGGAGCGCGCCTGCGAGTGTTATGCGGTGGTCAAGACGGAATACGATCGCCTGCTGCCGACACGCATCGCGACCTGATCCGCCGCTGTGAGAAGGCCCCCAAGCGCCGGGGCCGGCACAGGGCGCACCCACCATCGCATGATTGGGCCGGCGTTGTGGCAGCGGCGGCAACCCCAAGCACCAGGCCGGCGGTGGAGACGATGCCGTGGTTAATGCCGCGCACCGCGGCTACGCGGCACCATCCGCACGCTCGGCATGCACTGCGGTTCGCGAGGTGCGTAGTTGCGCTTCCAGGTCGGTGACCTGACCCAGCAGCATCACGGCCAGCGCAAAGGCGTGACCGTCGAGCGCCAAGTCCTGGCGCAGATGGTCCGCGCGGCGCAGAAGCGCGACGCCGTCGGCACGGAATACCTGCGGCTCGTTTCCCGCGCCCACCGGCGCCAAGACCCCATAGTCGACCAGCTCGCCAATGTCGGCTTCGGCAATCCCCGACAGGCGTGCCAATTGCGCCATCGATAGCGGCGCCGATTCGGCGATATCGCCGGGCGGCGGCTGGCCCGAAGGCACCGGGCCTCTGTGCTCAGAGATCATTTTTGCGCGATTCCCGGGCGTCATCATCGTCAGTGGCCTTAGCTTCTGTGAAACCGCGCGCGGGCACGCAGTCGGGTAACGCTCGAATCGCGCCGGCCGCGCGCACCGCAGGTGGCGTCCAGGCGCTTCTCGCAATCGCGCTCAAGGCCGCCATCGGCTCGCAATCGAAATCCGCGGGTGCTTCCCGCCGGTATTGCACTGCAGTTTTCACGTCGCCCCCGCATCTATACGAGCCGTTGGAAGTGTGCTACCGGCGCTGCCGACCGCGCTGTGCGGCAGCGCGCTTAAGGCCCGGCCCGATCGACCCCGTGCCGGCAGCGCGGGCTGCGCCATACCCAGTCGCTGATCACGCAGACGGCGCAAACCGCGGTGTGCAAACGCCATCATCTGCTCGGCTGGCAACTGTGCCGCTTGCCGCGCCTCTTCATGGACCATGTGCCGGGCGCCGAACTTCGGCGATTTTCCGCCCTTTTAATGTGTGCTGTCGAACATACACTCGTGCGCGCATGATGCAATCTTCCATCGTGGCTGGCGGGCCGCATCGGCGCGCCGATCAGGCGCGCGTGTGGGCCGCGCAAACACAGATTCGGCACATCGGGTGAGGCGGACGCTTAACCGCAGATGGACGCGATGGTTACGGGAGACGGCGTGAAGAATTTCGCGGACCATGCGGTCCACCAGACGGCGGGCGAAAAAGTGCCGTCATGGCGCTTCGGCGCCTTCGACCTGCGCAGCAGCTTTCAGGCGGTGCACGACCTGGGTGAACGCCGCATCGTCGGCCACAGCGGGTTTCTGCGGCCCTGGCTCGCCGGTCGCCCGGCGAGCCCGGACGAATTCTTCGATTCCGCGCCGGACGACACCACGGCGATACAAATGGATCACGCCTGCGGCATGCTGCATGCGGCCAACTATTTCAGCCGCGATCGGCAGGGCAGCTTGCTGTTCGTGCGGGCCCATCCGCGCATGTTGGGTGGTGTCATCGATAATCACGGCAAGAGTTACCGCCAGGCGCTCGAGGGCGCCGGCCTCGGGTCGCCGCGCATCGCCATCTGCCTGCCGGACCCCACCCATCTGCGCACCCTGTCGCTTGCCAGGGTGATCGGCGGCTACCGCGCGCATGGATTGCGCATCGCGGTGCATCTGCGCGAGCGCGCCAACCTTGCGGACCTGCTGGCGCGCCTGCGACCGGATTACATCATGATGGATATTCACTCATTCGCCGGTGCGGGCGAAATCTCCGAGGCGATCGGCGTGGTGCGCGGCCACGAAACCCGGATACTTTTCACCAAGGTCGAGCACGCCGAGCAACTGGCGCTGCTCAAGACGGCGGGCGCGCGCTACGCGCAGGGATTCCACCTCGATTCGTGAGCGCCGCGGGCGGCGCGATTTACGGCGTCGACGCCTGACGCAATTGCGCTTCCAGCGCCTTGGCCACGCTGATGTCAACAAAGGTGATCACCGCGCCGTCGATCACATTGTCGAGCCGGCGGTAAGGGATGATGCGCACCGAAAACCAGCGGCCGTCGTCGGAGGTGATCTGTTTCTCGGAAAATACCAGGGTGCGCAGGGTTTCCCGCGCATCTTCGCTCAGCGCGGGGTATTGCAAGCTGGTGGCGAGGTCGCTTACGGGCCGACCGATGTCGGCTTCACGCAGGCTGATGATCTTCGCGGCCAGGTCGGTAAAGCGCCTGACATTCAATTCCTGATCGAGGAACAGGATGGCGATGTCGGTGCTGTTGAGCAGGTTTTTCATGTCGCTTTGCGCCAGCGCCAGATCGTCGAGCTTGTTCTGCATCTCGGCATTGATCGTCTGCAGCTCCTCGTTCATCGACTGCATCTCCTCCTTCGAGGTTGTCAGTTCTTCGTTGGTCGATTGCAGTTCCTCGTTGGTTGACTGCAGTTCCTCGTTGGTCGACTGCAGTTCCTCGTTGGACACGCGCGCCTCTTCGCGCAGGCTTTGGATCTCGTCGCGTTGCTGTTGCAGGTCGGCCGCATGCAAAGCCTCTATGTTGCCGCGCGCGGTGTGACGCCTGCTGCGGTCCGCCGGCGCCGCCTCGCGCTCGCGAAAGACCACCATCACCTTGCCCTGCAAGGCCGCTGGTTCCCGCAGTGCCTGCACCGTCACGTCGACCAACCGCGCGCCGCCCGGCGCCGGCACCTTCAAGGCGCGCAGCAGCACTGGTTCGGTTTGCATGGCGGCCTGTTTCATAGCACCGCCGATCTCGGAGCGCAGGCCCTCGCGCACCATCGCGTAAAAGTTCCAGTTGGCCTTGCCGGCCGCCGGCTCAAGGTAGTTTCCGGTGCGCCCGTTGATGTAGACGATGTCGCCGGCGTCGCTTACCACCACCGCGGGGGGCGCATGCACCTGGAGCAGGACATGATCGGCCGCCTTTTGCAGGTTGTCGGTACTTGATGCGGGGTTGTCGGGAGGGGGCACCGGGATATCCTTTTTCATGATCGGTTGCAGCGGATGCGACTTCAACAGCAAGTTGAGGCCGCCGCCCTGGAGATTGCTCTCGCGCAGGTAAAGTCGCAGCTTGGCGTCGATGGGTGTGAACAGTCGGTTGAATTTTCCCACCGATTCCGAAGTGCCCAGGAGCAGCACCCCGCCGGGCGCCAGGCTGTAGTGGAACAGGGGCAGCAGCCGGCGTTGCAGCGTGTTGTCGAAATAGATCATCAGGTTGCGGCAGAAAAGCAGGTCGAGCCGGGTGAATGGCGGATCGAGCACCACATCGTGGTTGGCGAACAGCACGCTGTCGCGAATGTTCTTGTCGATCTGGTAGGCGCCATTGTGCGCGGTGAAGAAACGCGCCAGACGCTCGGGCGAGACGTCGGCTGCGATCGCCGCGGGGTAGGTACCGCGGCGCGCGCTGGCAATCGCGTCAGGGCTCAAGTCGGAGGCGAAGATCTGCAGGCTGCGATCGCGATGTTGCGGCAGCCGCCCCACCACCTCGGCGAATACCATGGCCAGCGAGTAGGCTTCTTCGCCGGTAGAGCAGCCGGCGACCCAGGCGCGCAGATTCTTCGATCGGGTCTGGCGCGAGAGCAGTTCCGGCAAGGTGATTTCCGCCAGGTGCTGCCAGACCGTCGTGTCGCGAAAAAAGCTGGTCACGCCGATCAACAGCTCCTTGAACAGCAGATCGATCTCTTGGGCGTTCTGGCGCAGGAAATCCGCGTACAGCGCCAGCGTGGCGATCGAATGGATTACCATCCGCCGCTCGATGCGGCGATTGACGGTGTTGGATTTGTAGAGCGAGAAATCGTGTCGCGTGCGTTGCCGCAACAGGGCGAAGATGTCGTTGAGCGGATCGGCCGGCGGCGTACCGGCGCCGGCCCCGTCAAGCGGCGCGGCGGGCAGTTGGGCGACACAGGCCAGGATGCGGGCCGGCAATTCGGCCGCCGGCGCGACGATATCGGCGCAGCCGGCGGCGATGGCGCTCACCGGCATAGCGTCGAATTGCGCCGATTCGGGCTGCTGCGCCAAGGTCAGCCCGCCCAAGGCCTTGATTGCCTGCAAGCCCTGGGTGCCGTCCGATCCCATGCCGGACAGCACGACCGCGATCGCGCGTTCACGCTGGGCCCGGGCGAGGGAAGAGAACAGGACGTTGATCGGCAGCCGCAGGCCGCGCGGCTCGGCCGGCAGCGCAATTTTCAGCGCCCCGCCTGCCACGCCAAGCTCGGTGTTGGGCGCGATCACGTACACGCAGTCGGGTTCGACGGCCATCCCGTCGACGGCCTGGCGCACCGGCATGGGGGTGACCCGTTGCAGCAATTCCGCCAACATCGCCTTTTTCGTGGGGTCCAGATGCTGCACCACCACATAAGCCAGGCCGCTTTGCGGCGGAACGTGCTTGAAAAAATCCTCCATGGCCTGAAGGCCCCCGGCTGAGGCGCCCAGGCCGACGATGCGGGTCACATCTGGCGCCGGGTCCGGTGAAGCCGGGTCGGGTGGTGCGGCCGCGGGCGAAGAGACCATGGGGGGGCGTGCCGTGGCGCCGCGTGGGCGGTTCAGGCCGGCTGTTCGATTTCCTTGCAATCGGCCGGCTCGATAAAGGACATCAGAATCGAGTGGCCGTCGGGGGCCAGGCTTGCCACCACCTGCAAACGCTGCGAAGTGCCGGCGTCGCCGCCGGATTGTGCCGTACAGGTTTCCTTGGCACCGGGTACGCGCAGCCGCTGGAGCAGCCCCTGCAACGCCGGCCGGCTCGCAGAGTCGAGCAGGCTAGCAAGAGGGCGGCCGCGCATTTCGTCGCGCAGGCTGCCGAACAGGCCGGCGGCGGCGAGATTGGCTTCGATGATCCCGCCCTTGAGGTCGACGCTGGCGTAGCCGATCGGAGCACAATCGAAGAGTTCGACATAGCGATCGAGTTCGTCGTCGATCTCGCGCCGGCTATCTCCCAATTGTTCGTGTTGCATGTCCAGTTCCACCTGGTGCACCTGCAACTCGTGCAGCAGCTTCACGGCGTCTTCGGCACTTGCGGGGTTGCTCGCCAGCCGATACAGCAGCGTGAGAGCTTCCATCCCTGTGGCCCATCCGTTCATCGGTGGCGCGGTGCCGCTCTTGAGCCGGGCTAGCGCCGCGTGGCGCAACCGGGACGGCTCTTCGGGTTCGATGGAAGGTGCGGACATTTACGCTCCAATAATGGTTTTTGTTGACCTCACCCGATACTACGGCAAGGCGGGGCTGCGCGGGACATTTAGTTGCCGGACTGCGGGCAGCCGATTCGCGCCGGCAGCCGCCAGTGAAAGACGATTGGCAGCGATCCGCAGCCATCGGTATGCTTTCATCGTGCCGCTTAAGGGTGTGGCGCGCGCATTCATCGCATTGTGGTGTCGGTCATATCGTCGCCGTGGCAGAGCGTTCCGCGCCGGACTTTTTGCGGACATCGGCTATCGACCCGAACGCGCGCGGCCGCCGCGCGGGCGCACTGGTGCAAGGGCGCGCGGCCTGCGCGAGACGCAGCGCCCGCGAACAGCGCAACCAACGCTTTTCAACCGTTTGCACTGCCAAACACCCGATCCCACAACCCGCTTGTCACGCCATAGTTGCCGGCACGCGTGGCGGTGCTGTGGTGCACGGCATGCGAGCGCTGGCGCCGCCTGACCCATGCATTCTCAGTGTGCCAATGGTGCGTCGCGTGGTGCGTGATCGCGTAGAGGAAATCTCCGCCCACCAGTCCCAGTGTCAGGGCGCAGCCGATCCAAAGGTTCCCCAGCGCCAGCGCCGGCAGGAACATCAGCACGAAGATCAGCGTCGCGCTGATGACCGTCGGCGTGTAGATCAGCGCCGTCGGGCGCTTATGGTGCTGCGCATGCCAGTCGCTGAACGGGCGCACGCCATGCAGGACGAAACGGTGCAACAGGTATTCGAGCAGCGACCAGGCAGCCACACCGCCAAGCACCAAAAGCGCCGCCTGCGCGGCCTCCGCGCGCGGCGTCGCCACGGCCAGCGCGACCGCCAGAATTACGATCGCGCAGGCATAGAGCGCGAAGTCGGCGCGGTATGCCCATTTGCCGTGCTCGAGAGAAATCAGTCGCATGCCACTCCTTCGGTAGCTGACCGCGACTCCCCGGAAGCGGGTTTGCGCAGCCAATTCAGCCGCCACGGTAGGCACACGCTCTCGCGTGGTCGGTTCGCAAGCGCACATACCGGCAGATACGGCATGGAGCAGATGGCGCGGAATCGTCGGCGGCACGCAGGCGTTGGTCGAGCGGTGATTCGAGTGTCCTGACCATGTCGCTGGCTTCACGTCAGTGTGGATCGTCACCGCAGGCCCGCAGGCGCTCGCGCGAGTTCTCCGCGTTGGCGATCCGGTGCATCAGCGTGGGAAGCTCATCCTGTTGGTCATCACCGGCATTGGTTTGTATTGAAGGCACAATTTGCCTGTGGCGCCGTCGCCTTTTCGTGCGCCCGCGCACTCTGCCGAGTTGCGCTTTTCACGGGTGTGCGGACGAGCCGACCCCGCCGCGCCGGCAAGGGGATTCGATGCACTACAAGGCTACCGCCGCATGGTTCGTGCACCCGGCTTGCCTCAACGAGTGGCAGCGAACAGACGCGGCCGGCGCCGACGACGAAAGTGCGACATGCGGCCTTCCGGCCGTTTCAACTTGATGAAGGAACTGCCATGAAACATTCCATTACCGCCGCACTTCTGCTTTCCCTGGTCGCACTCGGCGCCTGCACCGGGCCTGCGGGCCCGCAAGGCGCCCAGGGCAACACCGGCAACACCGGTTACACCGGCGCGCAAGGCGCCACCGGAAACCAGGGCAATACCGGCAATACCGGCTTTACCGGCGCGCAGGGTGAAACCGGCAACCAAGGCAACCAGGGCAACACCGGCGCGACGGGCTACACCGGCGCGACAGGCGCGACCGGCAACACCGGCAACACCGGCAACACAGGCGACACCGGTGCCACAGGCGACAGGGGCGCTACCGGCAACAGGGGCAATACGGGCAGCACAGGCAGCGGTGGCGGCACGATTGTGGTGGTGCCGCCGCAGCGCTAGCGGGTCCGCAGCGCAAGCAGGTTCGGTCGGCTGGCACAAACAAGTGCCCGCTGACCTCGTTGCAGTTGCGCGCAAAAAGCTTGGCAACACAGATGGCCTTCTCCGGAGGCCCTCTGCACATTCAGACGCGTGAGGAGTTCCGATCCGGTTTCATCAGCGCCAGCACCGCAGCGGCCAGCGCCACCGCATCCATGATCAGGAGCACAAGGGAGGGCGGGCCAGCCGGCGGCACACTCTTGGATAGCGCCGTGCGACCGCGCCGCAAGCGAGCGACAAAAAAGCCCAATCCGACAGCGGCCAGCACGATCACCGGCAGGACTGCGGGTTTGCGCAAGCTCGCCATGCATACTCGCGCGTGCATGGCGGATCGTTCGCGACGTTCAAGGAGCCTTGCAGAAGCACGCTCGATGCGCTGCCGCAGCGATGCATCGTCCGCCGCCGTGGCTTGGGGAGTATTGATCATGCAGGCCCCGCGCCCGTTTGCGCCGGCGCGGTCGCACGCAAACCGCGCATCGTGGCCGGGAACTGCAAGTCACCCGCGCGCCGCCGGATGACCACGCCGAACACGAGCACGCCCAGCAGGTTGCACAGGGCCGCGAGGAAAACCGCAGCACTGCCCGCCAGTCCGCGCTCGATCAAAAACCAGGCCAGCGCCACGCTGATGCCGATCCAGGCGCCGGCCAACAGCAGCGCCGCCGCGATCCCGCACAACAGCATGACGACCATGCTTTCGCCGGCGCGACGCGTTTCGAGAAACAGTATTGCGATGCGCTCGTGTGCGATTGCGCGCCAGTCCCCCCAGAGGGCCAGCGCGCTCTCGATCAATCCCGGAGAATCCGCCGCCGAGGTGTCGGCCTGACCTGCTTCAGCGAGCGGCGGGTTCGGCGATTGCGGCATTGCGTCCCGCTGCCTTGCGTTGCGACATCAGCCAGCTGATCAAAAATCCGGCGGCCACCGCCATGCCGAGCGAGGTCAGCGGCTTTTCGCGGATCTGCGTTGCGCAGGTGTCGGTGAAGCGTGTCTGCGCCTCCTTCCATTGGCCGCCGCGACTGCTGATCGCCTCGGCCGCCTGGGTGGCGGCGCCGGCCAGTTTGTCGACCGCGTGGTGCACGCCCGAAGCGAGTTGTTCGACCGCCGGCCGTGCCGCGCTGGTGGCGCGATCGATTGCATTGTGCATGCCGCTGGCGGCCTCGTCCACGCTGCGCGCGACCGTGCCGGCCCCGCCTAAACCGCTTGAACCATTGCCTATACCTGTGGTGATCATTGCGCTTTACTCCCGGTTGGCCATGCATGCGCGGCCGGGTTCGGCCGCGCCGCATGAAACTGCAATTGACTCATTGACGGCGACATGCCATGCCGCCGTCCACGCCATGTCTTAGTTCTGGTTGAAACGCAGCTTGGCATCCCTGATGCAATTGGCCTTGGCGTCGCCGGCCAAGGCATCGCACTTCTCGCGCACCACCGCGAAGGCGGCATCACGCTTGTCGGTGTCCGCGCTCTTGCGTGCATCGCTGGTCTTCTCGCGGGCGGTGGAATTCGCGTCGGTGGTTTTCTCGGTCAACTTGGCATCCGCCTTGCCGGCGACCATCGCGCTCTTTGCTTCCTTGCGGCACACGTCCTTGGGATTGCCGGCGAGGTCGTCGCATTTCTGCTTGGCGATCGCGTAGGTGCTGTTCACCTTGCTGAGGCGTACGTCATAGAGATGCTTGGTGGATGGCGCATAGCCCTGTTCCAGTTCCGCCTTGGCGATCTTGTCGGACCCCTTGGCCTCCTGCATGCAGATATCGCGCGCGTTGCCCGATTTCAACTTGCAATCGGTCTTGTCGGTCCCGTATTTCGTCGAGATCTGCTCCTTGGCGGACTTGTATTCCTCCTTCGACATGGCCGCGTTGCCTACGCTGCTGATGGTGAAAAGGGTGGCTGCAGCCAGGGTGATGAGATGGTTCTTTTTCATGATGAATCCTCTATTTGGGTTGGTTGCCACGAAATTCCTGCTTCGACTAAAGTGCGCCGCGCCCGCTGATCACGCGCAATAAGACCATAACGATGGCGATCACCAGAAGGATGTGGATCAGGCCGCCCACGGTCACGGATGCGACCAGGCCTAGAGCCCACAGGATGACCAGGATGACTGCGATGGTGTAGAGCATGATTGTTCCTTTGATGGATTACCGCGTTGCCTTCAGCGCGTTGGTTGAGCGCTGGTTTTCATGTTGACGCGCGCCGCGGAAGCCGTCTGTACGCTTTCGCACCAAGCGTGCGGACGCAACTTAAATGATGCGCCCAGTGCCCCGTCGCGGCCGGGCATTGCCGACCACGCACAGGGGTTGCAGGCTTCAGATACGCCCGGTCATGAGCAGCACGATCAGGATCAACACGACCAGGCCGAGTCCGCCGCTCGGTCCATAACCCCAGCTCCGGCTATGCGGCCAGGCCGGCACGGCGACAAGCGCGCCGATGACAAGAAGGACAACAAGAATCATGATGAGCGACATAGTGAACTCCCGGGAATGTTGTCGAGGCAACCGGCACGGAGATCCGCTGCCATTAAGCTACCTCGCTTGACCGAATGGTCCGCTTAAACGCCGCGCGCATCCGTGCGCGTGCGCACATACCGCGCATATGTTTGCGCCTAGCATGCGTGTCTGCCATGAACCCCAAAGACGCGGCGCCAGCCGCGATTGCCCTTTCAGCGCCCGGAGAAATCACCCTGTCGGGCAACTGGACCGCCTTGCGCTGCGACGCGCTGGCCGCGCAGTGCGACGCCTTGCGCCCCCGCGGCGGCGAACTCGCCATCGACGGCGCGGCGCTCTGCGCATTCGACACGGTCGGCGCGTGGCTCCTGCAGACGCTGCTGGCGCGCCTCAAGGGCGAGGGCCATGCCACGCATCTGCGCGGCTTCATACCGCGCCATGCGAGGCTCGCCGCGCTCGCAGCGGCGCCGCCGGTGCCTCCACCGGTACCGCAAGCGCCGCGCGGCCTCGTTGAGAACACCGGCCGCAGCGCCGCCGCCGCGGCCGGCGAGGCGATGGCGCTCCTGCGGCTGATCGGCGAAGCCGCGGCCGTCGCGGCGCGCAGCCTGAGTCACCCGGGGCGCATGCGCTGGCGTCCGGTCCTGTTCAACATTCGCGCCGCGGGTTTCGACGCGCTGCCGATCGTCGGCCTGCTTTCGTTCCTGCTAGGGGTCGTGATCGCCTACCAGGCGGCGGATCAATTGCGCAGGTACGGCGCCAACATATTCGTCGCCGACTTAGTCGGACTGTCGGTGCTGCGCGAGTTCGCGCCGCTGGTGACGGCGATCATCGTCGCCGGACGTTCCGGCTCGGCCTACGCCGCGCAGATCGGCTCGATGTCGGTCACCGACGAGATCGACGCGATGCGCACCATCGGCATCGACCCGGTGGAAATGCTGGTACTGCCCAAGCTGATCGCGTTGCTGCTGGCCATGCCACTATTGACCTTTTTCGCCGACCTTACGGGCGTATTCGGCGGGATGGTGATGGCTCGTGCTCAACTGGATGTGGGCTTCGACGATTTTCTCGATCGCTTCGTCAAGGCCGTGGATGTCACCGCGCTGATGATAGGCATAGGCAAGGCGCCAGTGTTCGCCGCCATCATCGTAAGCGTCGGCTGCCTGCAGGGTTTTCGCACCAGTGGCGGCGCCGACAGTGTCGGGCGGCAGACCACCCGCGCGGTGGTGCAGTCGATTTTCCTGGTGATCGTAGCCGACGCGCTTTTCTCGGTGCTCCTTAGCATGCTCGACCTTTGAACATGGACGCCGTCGCAAGCGTTGTCGAGATCAGCCACGTGGCCACGCGCCTGGGCGGCAAGGTGGTGCACGCCGACGTAAGCCTGGCGGTGGCACAGGGTGAGATCTTCGCCATCGCCGGCGGCAGCGGCAGCGGCAAGTCCACCCTGATGCGCGAAATCATCGGCCTGGCACGAGCGGACGCAGGCAGCATCAAGGTGTTGGGAGTCGATCCCGCCACGATGTCGGCAGACACCGCGCGCAGTTGGCGACCGCGCCTTGGCGTGCTGTTCCAGCAGGGCGGCCTCTTTGGTGCGCTCAACGTGCTGGAAAACGTCGGCCTGCCGCTGCGCGAGCACACCAACCTTGACGACCACACGATCGATGCGATCGCCGCCGCCAAGATCGCGCAGGCGGGCCTGGAAGCCGACGTCGCGACGCGTCTCCCCGCAGCACTGAGCGGCGGAATGGTCAAGCGCGCCTGCCTGGCGCGCGCGCTCGCGCTGGACCCGGAAATCCTGTTTCTCGATGAGCCCACCGCCGGCCTGGACCCTGCCAGCGCCGACGGTTTCGACATCCTGATCCTCAACCTGCGCGACCTGTTCGGCATGGCCGTGGTGATGGTCACCCACGACCTCGACCTGCTGTGGCATGTGGCCGACCGTGTCGCGGTTCTGGGCGACGGCCGGGTCGCAGGTATCGGTCCGATGGCCGAGCTTCGCCATTCGCAGCACCCGGCAATACGGCCGTTTTTCGAAGGTTTGCGCGGCGGCGTGGCCGCGCGCACCGCGAGCCCCGCGCATGCCGAACCGGCACTGGTACCAATCACGGAGGATGCATGGAAACCAAGGTGAACTACACCGCCGTGGGGGCTTTCGTTCTGGTGCTGTCCGGCCTCCTGATTGCCGGCGTGCTGTGGCTGGCCACCGGCGGCGCGGTGCACAAGAAGTACGACACCTACCTGGCCATGGTGGGCGAATCGGTAG
>Ga0209181_10001572_pt1 | contig 39478 bp, 30 predicted proteins | sample MAT05_FD_187208 | JGI IMG/M metagenome (GOLD analysis project Ga0209181, IMG submission 187208) | Freshwater microbial communities from Lake Fryxell liftoff mats and glacier meltwater in Antarctica - MAT-05 (SPAdes) (version 2) | ecosystem: Environmental > Aquatic > Freshwater > Ice > Liftoff... | reverse complement strand
GGTTCTGGAGTCGGCGGCGGTGGCTCCGGAGTCGGTGGCGGTGGTTCCGGAGTCGGCGGTGGTTCTGGAGTCGGCGGCGGTGGCTCCGGAGTCGGTGGCGGTGGTTCCGGAGTCGGCGGTGGCTCCGGTGGCGGAGCAGCCCGGAACATCCAGATCGTGAATGCGAGCTTCGAGCTCCCGGTCACCCCACCCGACAGCTTCATCGCCAACGCCCCACCGATGGGCTGGCAGAGCTACGGCACAGCGATCAACTTCAGCAACCGAACCATCGGAGTCCTCAACCCGAACACGACCTCTCTGTACCTCGACCCCGTCCCAGCAGGTCAAAACGTGGGGGTCGTCTTCCTCCTCGACAGCCTCCCAACGCCTACCGAAGCCGGCCTCTCGCAAACCGTGAGCGAAAACCTCGCCCTCAACACGACGTACCGGCTCACGGTGCAGGTCGGAAACCTCAACCCGCAGGCTGGCCTTCCCTACGACTTCACTGGGTTCCCCGGCTATCGCGTCGACCTCATGGCCGGCACCACCGTGATCGCCTCGGACGCGAACACCCTGTTCCCGGGTGAAGGCCGGTTCCTTCTTTCCAGCGTCACCGCCACCATCGGAGGCAGCCACCCCGCCGCCGGCCAGACCCTTCGCATCCGCCTCGTCAACCTCGACGCTGCGCCGGGAATCGAGGTCAACTTCGACGACGTGAAGCTCACCGCCACACCCTGACCGCGTGTTGCACGTAGCGTTGGGGAATGCACCTCGCCCTCGCAGCTCCGCCCGCTGAGCTGCTTCCTACGGTCGGTGCCTCGAAGTTCGGGCCTTGAGTTCGGCTGCGATCGCCTGCAGTGGTCCCGGCTCGAGGCCCAGGGCGCTGGCGCTCCAGGTCAGCTCCCTCTCGAGCTCGGGGCGGTGGAGCGGGTTGATGCGGGCCTCGGTCAGTGCGGAAGCGATCCGCACCACGTGGAGCGCGTCGTTGACGGGCTCGCTCCCCGGCGTCGACTCGTGGTGTTTGCCGCACACGTAGCCGACGATGCCCGGCAGTTCCCAGATCGCCGAGAGGTTCACCCCCAGCTCGACGTGGGCCAGTTCGAGTACCCGTTCGAGGACGATCGGCGCGACGGTCGCAGAGAGGTCTCCGCTCTGGACCATCTGGCCGGCGACGCGAAGTGCGACCATCTTGCCCAGGTCATGCAGCAACCCCCCAAGAAAGGCCTGCTCGGAATCGGCGCGGCCCAGGGCGGTCGACAGCCACCGCGCGCTTACCGCGCAGACAATCGAGTAGTCGGCGAGCGCCCGCCACGACTCGCGGAAGCACTCGTTGCTCTCGCGCTCCTGGGCGTCGAGCAGCGCCCGGGTAGCCGCTGCCACCGCGACGCTCGAGACCGCGCGCACCCCGAGCCGCGCCGCCGCCATCTTTACCGAGGTAACCTCGGCTCCCCGTGAGTAGAAGGCCGAGCTGGCCATTCGGAGCACCTGCGCCGAGATCATCGCGTCCTGGGAAATCACCTCGACCATGGCGTCAAGGTCGGGGTTCGGCTCATCCATCAGATTCAGGATCTTCGCGGCGATCGCCGGAAAAGCGGGCAAGTCGGCGTCGTCTTCATTCGCGCGGTCCAGCAGCCGTCGGGCCAGCTGCCAGGCCAGCCCGTTCTGCGCCTCGGTCGCGATTCGTCGACCCTCGGGCGGGAACTCAGCGACCGAGGCGAAGTTGAAGCCAGGCTGCACCAGGCGCAAGACTGCCGATGATTTGGATGCCACGAGTTCCCCTTTCAAAGGTTGGGTGGTCAACGAGTGAGGTGAGCTCGCGAGCGCTGACTCTGCAGCCGAGGTGCCATCGGTGGCCGGGGAATCGGCCAGCAGAGTCGAGGCCTTGCCGTTCTCGATGCGCCTCGAAGGGGGTCAATTCTGAGGGATACCCGCTGGCTCACCCACCACGAGGTCGTCTGCAGCTCGGCAAATGCTGCCTGCGTTTTTGCGCAATCGGCTTCACATCGAACTTTTCGTTCTGAAGGTGGTTGGGCGCGAGGCTGACGCGCGGGTCTACGCCAGCTGTAGACGTCGATGACGCCGGAGGACGAGCCTGCTAATTCTGACGCGGCCTTGAACGATGAGAGTCTTACCTGTGGCGCTCAGTCCCAGCGGCTGGTGACCGAGAGCCGGACGCCGCGCAGCACCGCCGGAGTGCCCGACTGGCCAACGTCCTGCGCCTCGACCGCCCATTCGCCGTTGATGGTCTCGTCACCCGGCACACTGACCGGAATCAGCACGCCGCCGCTGGTCACCACCAGCGTCGACGAAACGGTGCCCGACGGGTTGCTCAACCGGACCCGCGTGTTCGCCGCTGCGCCGTCAACGAACACCTGCAGCCACGCGTCCATCGGCACCGTCGATTGGCCTCGCACCGGCACGATGAGTCGGTACCACGAGCCATCGCGAGGCAGCGGCGCCGAGAGCTGGCCCGCTTCGGGCATCGAGTAGGTGCCCCGCATCCACGACGGCTGGCAGAGCCCATCGGGGCCGTACGAGAGGCCGGCGCAGATGCCGCCGGCGCCACAGGCAGCGTCAGTGGTGCACGCGTTGCTGATGCCGTCGTAGCGCGGCAGCTTCACGCAGCTGCCAGAGGTGAACGAGCCATCGGGCCGCTCGTACGCGCCCAGACAGAAGGGCGTCGGCGTGCCGCTGCACACCGAAGGGTCAGGGCTCGGGGTGCAGGTCGGGCCGACCACCAGCCCGCATTCGAAGGTCTCACGCGTGAGGTACACCCGAATCGACGTCGGCGCCGTCGGGCGGCTCGGCACCCGCACCACCGACAGCTCGTTCGGCCGCCACGCCTGACAGCCTGCGCCCGGCTCGGTCACCGTGGCCCACAACGACAGCGTCGCGCCCGTCGCGCTCAGCTGCGCCCGCGTCACCTGCACCCGCGAGCGGGGAGACTTGCCCTCGGGGCGGTAGGCCACCAGCCAGTTGCGGCTGAAGGTGATGGAAGGAAGCACGGGCCCCAGCAGCGCCTTTGCGGCTGTGGACGTGGTGAGCACCCGCGCGAGGCGGCCCTGCACAGTTCCCGTCGCGACGTCGAGCTCCAGCGGCACCACGTTGAGCACGTCGGCCTTCGCGGCCGTCACGTCTTGTGACGTCTCGGCCATCGCGTCGGTTTCTTCGATGCCGACGCTGTCTTCGGGGCCCACGCCGCACGCGCACATCACCACTGCTGCCAACACCATCGTCTGCGTCTTCATGGAGTGCCTTTAGTTGAAGTCTTCGACGCGCACGGCGCCGCTCTTCTGGAAAGTGACGAACACCGCGTTGTCGCCCCACACGCTCGGAAGCATGAACTGCGCGCGGTCTTTGGCGGCGTCGAAGCCCACCGCCGAGTCCGCCGGGTCGACCTGCTGCAGGTCGGTGAAGCTCGCCCATCGCGTGCGCAAGGCCACCTCGAGCCGGGCCAGGTCGGAGCTCGACGGGTCCGCCACCATTGCCTCGGCGTGGGTGCGCGCGAGCCCGAGCGAGAGCTGGCGCGCGAGCTCGAGGTCTGCGGCGCTGGTGCCCAGCGTCTTCGGCTGAACCGTAGCGCTCGCTCCGCCGACGGCGATTTGAATCGTCGACAGCGTGATGGGGCCGCCAGCGACCGGCCGGTGTGCGGCCGCGACGCCGACCCCAAAGCCCGGTGCCGCGCGCACGCTGCCAGAGCCGAGCACCTGCTGGGCGGTGCCGAGCGCGGTGGTGAGACGGTCAGCCAGCCCCTGTTCGGTCATGCCGAGCGCCGGCAGGGTGAGCCCTTCGAGGGTGGCGTCAGCGCCGTTTCGCGGCACGTTCAGCTTCGCGACGATGGAGCCTCCCGTCGGCGGCAGCCACTTCAGGTCGAACTGGGTGCCCGTCGCCGTGGTGCGGGTGCCAGTCACCTCGACGTTGCGGTCGACGCCGAGCAGGCCCTTGATGACGTCCTTCGGCACCGGGCCCACCACAGGCGGCGGCGTCTGCGGCACGTGCAGCGCCTTCAGCTCGCGGCCCGACGACGAGACACCGAACAGCGCGAGGCCCTTCGGCTTTGGCAGCCAGTCAGTGCCCTGCTGGAAGAAGCGCCCTGCGTAGAGGGTGCCCTGTGCATCGGCGAGCGCGTCGACGGCGGCCTTCGCTTCGGCGGTGGTCGCTCCGGCCTGCTTCAGCATCGCCTGCGCTTCAGAGCGGGTCACTGGGGCCACCTGCGAGGGCAGCGCATCGAAGGCCTTCTTCGAGAACTCCACCATCGTGTTGAGCCGTGGCGGAGCGCCCGTCACGCCGACGGTGCCAGAGGCCAGCGTCGCGCCCGTCTGAAACGCGCTGCCGGTGCCCAGCGGCTTGCTCGAGAAGCGGCTCACCGTGGTGGAGCGGGCGTCGGTATAGAGGCCCGCGAGCTGCTCTGCATACGCGCGTGAGGTGGGGGTGAGCTTCGAGCCGGGGTCGGCGAGCAGTCGAAGCAGGCCAGCCTTTTCCCAGCCGTCGATTGACGCGATGGTGAGCTCGGTGCCGATGAGGCCCTTCGAAGCGTCGCGGACTTCTTTCGTCGACACCGTCACCCCTGACGCCGAGGTGGGCTCCTTCGCGTCGTCGATGGCCGAGAAGAACGTCTCGACGCTGGGCGAGCGGTCCTTTGGCGCGACTTTCTCGCGCACGGCGCCGGGCGTGGTGTCCCAGCTGACGTTGCGCCTTCCAGTCTGGTCGAAGCCCGTGGTGCCAGAGGCCAGCAGCGCGCCCTTCTCGTTGAAGAGCTCGAGGTAGCCGTCGTCGCCGTCGGTGGTGGTGTGCAGCGCGAAGACCGGCTGACCGTTCGCGGTCGTCTTGAGCAGGCGCACGCTGCCGAGGTCGTTGTCTTCCCACGAGCGGTACAGCGCGTACGCCCGCTGCACCGACTCGGGGCCCGTCGTCGGCGCCTTGGTGCGCGCGACGTCGAGTCGGCTGACGGCCGAGGCGCTGCCGAAGTTGAAGCCTTCAGCCCACGTCTTCGCCGCGGTGGTGACCGAGGTCGTCGGGCTCGACGGAGCAGAAGGGATCCGGCCAATCGGAGCAGGCATGGCGGGGTTATCGCCGAACTGTGTCGTTGGTTGTGTGACAAAACCTACACGCGCCAAGTCGTTGTATTTACATTGTTCTGGTCGCGGCGGAAGACCGGCGCGGACCTTGCTTCAGCCGGGGGCGTCCACCCGTTCAGGAGCCACAATGATTATCGAAGTCGCCGGAGACATTCTGCTCAGCCGAGCCTCTGCCATCGCCCACGGCGTCGCCGCCAATGACCATTTTGACCGCGGCCTCGCCCTCGCGCTGCGCGAGCGGTGGCCCGCGATGGCCAAAGACTTTCGGCATTGGAACCACAACACCCATCACGCGCCGGGCGGCCTCTGGGTCTGGGCTGGCAGCGACGGCAAGCGAATCATCAACTTGCTCACCCAGGAGCCCGCCCCTTCCGACGGAGCCCGGCCCGGCCGCGCGAAGACCGAGCACGTCAACCAGACGCTCAAGGCGCTCAAGCAGGTCTGCGTGGCCGAGAAGCTCACCAGCATCGCCTTACCGAAGCTCGCCACGGGCGTCGGCGGCCTCGAGTGGACTGACGTGAAGCCGCTGATCGACCACCACCTCGGCCAGCTCGACATCCCCGTCTACCTCTACACGACGTATCGAACTGGCGAGCAGGCCGCCGAGCCGCGGGTCTGACGTTGGTGAAGGTCCTGCACCAACGCGCCCCAGACGCAAAGTCAGCACTTGCGCCGTGCTGACGGGAGCCGATGCGACCCGAGCTCGAGGTGCTGGCTTTGCCGAGGTGCACCCGCTGGGCAGCGCCGGCCGGGTTCTCACCATGCGCTCGCGGCCGGCGGAATCGGCAGCCTCTTCTACAGCTTCACCGTGGTGCTCGACTGGGCAGCGAGCGACGAGACCCGGGCCGCCCGGAGGGTTCGAAGAATGCAAAGGACGAGGCCGCCGCCAGCCCCGAGAACCTCGCGGTGGCTGCCGCGCGCGGTTTCCCCTTCTTGATGGGCGACGCCACCGAAGACCTGACGCTGCGCAGCGACGGCATCGCGCGCGCCAAAGGGCTCGTCGTCACCACCGCCAACGACGCGACCAACCTCGACGTCGTGCTCTCGGCGCGCCTGCTCTCGCCTTCGCTGTTCATCGCCGCGCGCGCCGCGGATGACCTTTCGGTGCCCAAGCTCGAGCGGGCGGGCGCGACTCGAGCAGTTGGTGACCTGACGACACCGCCCGCGTCTGGCCTCAGCCCCCTCGGCGGTGCATCTCGAGCTGCGGTTGGGCGGCGAGCTCGGCGAGGCTCCTCGACGGGCCGCGCAGCTGCAGCAGCCCGCGCCTCTCTTCCGCGCCGCGATCTCTTCGGCTCGACCACGCGGCCTCCAGCACGCGCTCGAGCGCAGCCTCGTCGGCGTCCCCCCGCAGCAGCGCCTTCAGGTCGGTTCCCTTCGTCGCGTAGAGGCAGGTGAGCAGCTGCCCGTCAGCGGTCAGGCGCGCCCGATCGCAGGCGCCGCAGAACGGCTGGGTGGTGGAGGCGATGATTCCGAACACCTGGCCGTTGGGCAGACGGAACCGCTCGGCCGGCGCGCTCCCCCGCTCGGGCAAGGACAGCGGCGGCTCACCCCAGTGCCGTGCCAGCTGCGCGAGGAGCTCGGCGCGGGGCACGACTTTCTGAGGCGACCAGCGGGTGGCGCCGCCGACGTCCATGTACTCGATGAAGCGCAGCTCGGCGCCCCGGGCGAGCGCGAACGACAGCAGCGCGGGGACCTCGTCGTCGTTCACCCCTCGCATCAACACGGTGTCGAGCTTGAGCGCGCCGAACCCTGCCTCAGCCGCGGCGTCGAGCCCATCGATGACCCGCGCGTGCAGGTCTCTGCGCGTCAGCGCGAGGAAGCGGGTCGGGCTGAGGGTGTCGAGGCTCACCGTCAGCCGCCCCAGGCCTGCCGCGCGCAAGGGGCCGGCCAGGCTGCGCAGGGCAACGCCGTTGGTGGTCAGCGACAGCTCGTCGAGCGGCTTGCTCGAAAGCATCGCGACCAACACCTCCAGGCTACGCCGCAGCAGCGGCTCGCCGCCGGTCAGCCGCACCCTGCGCACCCCGAGCGCGACGAAGCGGTCCACCAGGCCAGAGAGCTCCTCGAAGCTGAGCAGGTCGGGGTTGGGCAGCCAGGAGTAGCGCGACTCCGGCATGCAGTACGCACACCGCAGGTTGCAGCGGTCGGTCACCGAGACGCGCAGGCTCGACAGCGGCCGGCGAAGCTTGTCGATGGTCATCGGGCGATGAGAGCCAACCGACGGTGACGACGGTTCAGGCCGTTTCCTGGAAATCTGCTGGCTCTGATGAACCGAATTTCTGGCCTCTGGCTCACACCCGGGCTGAGCCGTTCTTCGACCCTGAGGTCCTGATGCGCCACATCCTTAGCTTCGCCCTGCTGCTGGCTGTCCCCGCGTTCGCAGAGGACCCCTTCGTCAGCGCCGGGGACGCCCTGAAGCTGGTCGGGAAAGAGGGGGTGCGCTTCGTCGACGCCGACAGCGAGAAGGACTTCGAGAAGGCCCACCTTCCGGGCTCGGCCCTCGCCTTCGCCCATGACCTGCAGTTGCTGGACGACGTGAGGAAGTGCAAGGGGCTGCCGATGTGCGAGCCGACCGCCTTCGACTTCATCGGCAAGAAGCTCGGCATCGACGCGGCGACCGAAGTCGTCGTCTACGACTCGGGCATCGGCGTCAACGCGAGCGGCGCGTGGTTCTTCCTCACGCTCTATGGCCACAAGAAGGTGAAGATCCTCGACGGCGGGCTGGCCGAGTGGAAATCGAAAGGCGGCGCAGTCGAGACAGGCAAACCGTCGCCGCCTGCGCCGAAGAGCTTCAAGGCAGACGTGCAGTGGCAGATGGTCGCCTCGCGGGCCGACGTGGAGGCGCTGCTGAAAGATCCGTCGAAGGCATTGCTGCTCGACTCTCGCCACAAGCTCGAGGAGTACACCGGCAAGGAGTTGCTCACCGGGCTGTCGGCTCCCGGCAAGGAGGTCACGGTCGCCCGCGGCGGCTTCATCCCCGGGGCGGTGTTCTCTCCGTGGACCAAGTACGCGGGCAACAAGGACGCTGAGCCGGGCAAGCCCACGCTGAAGGACGCGAAGGACATCCAGAAGCAGCTCGAGAAGCTGAAGAAGAATGGCTACGAGCCGGGCAAGCCAATCATCACCTATTGCCACGTCGGCCTGGGCCGGGGCTCATTCCAGTACCTGGCGCTGCTGAAGGCCGGGCATGCCAACACCCGGGTCTATCTCGGTGGGTGGAGCGAATGGGGCAACACCCCCGAGCTCCCACTGGGAGCCCAGCAGTGATTTCCGGCCTCACCGGGCTGCTGACGGGGATGGCGTTCGGCGTCATCCTCTACAAGGTCGGCGCCAGCCGCTTCTCGCGGGTGATCGGGATGCTGACGCTGCGCGACACCAAGGTGATGAAGTTCGCCTTCACCGCGATCGCCACCGCCTCGACCCTTTACGGCCTGGCGTCGATCGCCGGGGTCGCCGAGTCGATGAACCTCGTGCCCCGGGTGATGCCCTTCCTGGGTCTCGCCCACGTCGTCGGCGGGATCATCTTCGGCGTCGCGATGGGCGTGACTGGCACCTGCCCCGGCACCTGCGTCGCGAAGGCCGGAGGGCTGGCGGGCAACAAGCGCTTCGCGACAATCTTCTCGATGCTCGGGCTGGTGCTCGGGGTGCTCGCCTACTCGGCGCTGCAGACGCCGCTGACGGACGTCGGCGTAATCGCCGTCAACCAGAAGCCAATCACCCTCCACGGCCTGCTCGGGCTGCCGTACGGAGCGGTGGCGCTGGTGTGGGGCGCGCTGTTCTTCGTCATCGCCGTCGCAGTGAACCGGCTCACGCCCGAGAAGACCTTCGCCTCTTCGAAGCAGCGCCACAGCCTGCTCGACTTCGTGCGCGGCGAGTGGAGCTGGCTTGCGTCCGGCGTGCTGGGCGGCGGGGTGATTGTGCTGGCGACGATGCAGCACGGCTACCTCGGCTTCTCTGGCGCGGTGCTCGCGTTTGTCGGCGCAGCGGCGCACCTGGTCGGCGCCCCGCTCGAGCAGGTACCGAAGATCACCGACGACATCGTGTGGCGCGCGATGCTGATCGTCGGGGTCTTCCCGGGCGGCTTGCTGGCGAAGCTGACCTCGATCAAGTCGGAGGCAGCGACCCACCCGACCGCCAGGCCCACCTTCAGCTTCGCGGCGTCGTCGAAGGCGCTCGCCGGCGGCTTCGGGCTCGCCCTGGGCGCGATGATCGGCGGCGGCTGTACCACCGGCGCGTTCATCGCCGCGTGGCCGACCCTCTCGGTGGGGAGCCTGGCGATGGGCGGCACCTTCTTCGTCGCGTCGATGGCGACCTCGAACCTGCTGCTGCTGACGCGACGGCTGGACTTCGCGAAGGCGCAGCAGGTCGGCGATGAGGTCTACGACTGATGACGCGCTCGATGCGAGCGATGTTCCTCGCGCTGATCGCCGCCCTGGCGGTGGGGCTCGTGGTCCTGCGCGCGAGGAACGCGGCGCTGGCCACTTCGACGGCGGCGACCCGATGAAGCGCTTCGAGCCTGCCCTCTACCTCGGCCTCATCGCGCTGCTCGGGGGCCTGCTGCTGGTCGAGGGCCGGCGCACCACCGGGCTGCTCGCCCGTCAACCCGTCTCGCCCAGGGCGCTCTACGCGCTGCTGTCGAACCCGCAGCTGAAGGTGCAGGTCGTCGACCTCAGGGCCTACGACGACGACCACTACCTCGACGCCCACATCCCCGGCGCGATCCCCCTGCCCGGCTGCGATGTGTCCCAGGCGCCAGAGGCCGCGCGCGACCGCGTCTACCCGTACGTCGACACGATCCTCGTCACCGACTCTGGCGACCCGCTGGCGTTCGAGGCCTGCCGCGGCAGGTTCGGCCAGGCGCGGCTGCTCGAGGGCGGCATGGAAGGCTGGAGCCTCGCCAACCGCCCTGAAGACACTGGCGACTACTCGCCGCCGAAGAGCTCCGCCGGCGGCGGCTGCCTGTAGGGAGGATGCGATGTCGATCTCACGGCGTGACGCACTGAAGAAGCTGCTGCTCGGCACGGTGGCCGCTGGCGTCTCGACGACGGCGGCGCCAGCCGAGGCGAAGGTGGCTCCGGTGCGGGTCGATGATCCGCGGCAGGCCTACCCGGACCCGAAGAGCACCGAAGACTTCTACCGCGCAGAGTTCAACGCGGTGCGCGGCGACGGCGATGATCGAGGCTTCGCGTACCACTGCGTCAACTGCCAGGGAAACTGCGCCTTCGAGGTGTGGACGAAGGACGGCAAGGTCACCCGCGAGAACCAGTCGGCCCACTATCCGCAAATCTCGCCCACCGTGCCGGACGCCAACCCGCGCGGCTGCAACAAGGGCGTCCAGCACAGCCAGACGATGTACGAGGCCGATCGGCTGCTCTACCCGATGAAGCGGGTGGGTGAGCGCGGCGCCGGAACCTGGAAGCGCATCGGGTGGGACGAGGCGATCACCGACATCGCGACTCACCTCCACGACGGGCTGGTCGAGAAGGGCCCGGCGTCGAACTACATCCACATCGGCGCAGGCGTGCTGACCGAGGCGCGGGCGGCATCGATCAAGCGGCTGGGCGCGCTGCTGGGGGCGGTGCGGCCCTACATCGCCAGCTACGTGGGCGACATGTTCCCCGGCGTCAGCGTCGTCTACGGCGAGGGCAACATCGGCTGCACGTACGACTTCGTCTTCCAGACGAACGTAGCGATCTTCTGGGGCTGCAACCCGAACACCTCGCGCATCCCCGACGCACACTACCTGTGGGAGGCCAAATACAACGGTTCGAAGATCATCGTCATCACGCCCGAGTTCAACTCGACCGCGATCCACGCCGATCTCTGGGTGCCGGTGAAGGCAGGCTTCGACGGGCACCTCGCGCTCTCGATCATCCAGCGGATCATCGCCCGCAAGCTCTACAAGCCCGAGTTCCTCAAGGAGTACACCGACCTGCCGCTGCTGGTGCGCACCGACACCAAAGAGCTGGTGCGGCTGTCGGATCTCGACCCGGCATCCCGGGAGCTCGACACCCGGCTGGTGGGGCTGTTCGCCAGGCCCGACCACCCCCACGACTGCTTCCTCGCCTTCAACACGAAGACGAAGAAGTTCACCGTGATGCCCGGCACCGAGGGCAGCACCGTCGAGACCCTGCGGCTGTCGGACTCTGACTGGGACATCGACCCCGCGCTCAACGGCAAGTGGACGCTGACGCTGAAGGACGGGAAGAAGGTGAAGGTCACCACCGCCTTCGAGCTGTTCAAGGCCGAGGTGGGGGCGTTCGCCCCCGAGAAGGTGAAGGGCCTGACCGGGGTGCACCCGAGCATCGTCGACGAGCTGGCCGACGACATGACGAAGCCGAAGGTGAGCCTGCTGACGATGGGCTTCACGATCGGCAAGCACTTCAACGGCATGCTCTCGCAGCGGGCGATCGCGTCGCTCGCCGCGTTCTCTGGGCGGTTGGGGCCCCAGGGAGGGATGAACACCGAGAACGAGTGGAACATCAGCGGGCTCGAGGGGCTCTCGGGGTTCCAGGGCCGCTACCTGCACCGCTTCGCCTCCGGCTTCGTCAGCGAGTTCGTCATCGGCGACGGCGTGAAGGACTTCGAGAACCTCTACTCCGACGACGACATCCGGCGTGGCACCGGCGACTCGAAGGACGACTACCGCAAGAAGGTCGAGGCGCTGCTCGAGAAGGGCAAGAACGACGCCGGCTACAAGGAGGGCAAGCCGTACTGGACGACGGTCGAGAACTTTTTACTCTTCGCCGACTCACGCTTTCGCCGCAACAAGGGGCACTACAAGAAAGCGTTTCTCGAGAAGGCGAAGTTCATCGCCTACGGCGACGTGCGGATGAGCGACTTCGCCGTGTACGCCGACATCCTCTTGCCGTGCAAGACGCCGTATGAGTCCTGGGATCTGCGCACCAACCCCGGCTACCACCGCTACGCGAACATCGCGTACCCGCCGCCCAACCTGAAGCCCGTGGGTGAATCGAAGAGCGAGTGGGAGATCGCCACCCTGGTGGTCGAGAAGCTGGAGGCGATCGCGAAGGCGCGGCACAAGGCCACCGGCGACGAGCGGAACATTCGCATCGTGGACAAGACGCACACCGAGGCTGGCACGCGGCGCCTCGACGAGCTGGTCAAGGACTTCACGCGCGACGGCACGCTGCGCACCGACAAGCACGCGGTCGAGTACGCGCTCGAGCACGTCGAACAGTTCAAGCCCAACACCACCAAGAGCATGTACGAGCGCGGCGGCTTCCTTCAGCTCAACGAGAAGGCGGGGAAGAGCTCGCCGCTCTACAAAGATCGCCCCTACAACACCTTCGAGAACCAGCTCTACCTGCACCAGCGGTTCGAGACGCTCACCGGGCGGCTGACCTTCTACGTCGACCACCCGCTGTGGATCGCCGCGAACGCGAACGTGCCGACCGCGAAGCAGCCGATTCGGCCGGCGCGCCACCCCTTCGTCCTGATGACGCCGCACGCGCGCTGGTCGATTCACTCGACCTACAAGACCTCGCCGATCTTGCTGCGGCTGCAGCGGGGCAAGCCGTGCGTGATGGTGAACCCGGCGGTGGCGAAGGCGCGGGGCATCGCCGATGGCGACGACGTGAAGATGTTCAACGAGCTGGGCGAGGTGCGGCTGATGGCCAAGCTGTCGCCGTCGGTGCCGCTGGACGCGCTGGTGATGGAGCACGGCTGGGAGCCGTTCATGTACGACAAGAAGAAGGGCCACAACCTGCTGGTGGGCGACATGATCAACCTGCTGGAGCTGACCGACGGCTGGGGCCACCTGAAGTTCGGCACCAACTGGGACGGCAACCAGCACGCCTACGAGACCACCCTCGACCTCGTGAAGGCCTGAAAGGAGCCCCCATGTCGAAACGCCAGCTCGCGATGGTGATGGATCTCAACAAGTGCATCGGGTGCCAGACCTGCACGGTTGCGTGCAAGACCCAGTGGACCAACCGCAACGGCCGCGAGGGGATGTACTGGAACAACGTCGAGACCAAGCCGGGCGATGGCTACCCGCGCAAGTGGGAAGAAGCCGGCGGCGGGTTCGATGGTGGCGGCAACCTGAAAGACGGCGTCGTGCCCTCGCGCTACTCGGACTACGGCGTGCCGTGGGACTACAACGGCGACGAGATCATGGCGGGGCGCGAGTTCAAGCCACAGACGGATCCCCAGGTCGGGCCCAACTGGGACGAAGACGTGGGCGCGGGAGACTTCCCCAACTCGTACTTCTTCTACCTGCCGCGCATCTGCAACCACTGCTCGAACCCCAGCTGCCTGGCGGCGTGTCCGCGCGAGGCGATCTTCAAGCGCAACCAGGACGGGATCGTGCTGGTGGACTTGAACCGCTGCGAAGGCAACCGGCTGTGCATCGCCGCGTGCCCGTACAAGAAGATCTATTTCAACACCAAGCTGTCGAAGTCCGAGAAGTGCATCTTCTGTTTCCCCCGCATCGAGAAGGGCCTGCCGCCGGCGTGCGCCGATCAGTGCGTCGGCCGGATCCGCTTCGTCGGCTACCTCGATGACGTCGAGGGCCAGGTCTACAAGCTGGTGCACCAGTACAAGGTCGCGATCCCCCTGCACCCCGAGTACGGCACCGAGGCCAATGTCTATTACGTGCCGCCGATGGCGGGCCCGCGCCGCTTCGACAAGGCGGGCAAGCCGATCGAGGGCAGCGAGCGGCTCCCCACCCCGTACCTCGAGCACCTCTTCGGGCCGCGGGTGCACGACGCGCTGAAGACGCTGCACGCCGAGCTCGACAAGCGAAAGGCGGGCGAGGCCTCAGAGCTGCTCGACACCCTGATTGCCTACAAGCACTCCGACATGTTCCGGCTCGACACCCGGCCGCGGCCGACGGGCTTCAAGCTCCCGGTGCTGAAGTGAGGGGGCACGCGATTTTTCTGTCGTGCGCGCTCGCCGCCACGGCGTCGGCGAACGAGGCGTTTCTGCGCGCTGAGGTGGTGGATGCGGTCGCCGCGACGAAGCTGCCGATGTCGGTGGCCGACCCGGCCTGGCAGCAGCTCAGCGCGCGCAGCTTCCGGATTTCGCCCCAGCGCACCGTGCGGCTCAACGATCTGCGCTCGAACGAGGTGCTGAAGAGCGGCCCCGGGATCAGCGAGGTGCGGGTCAAGGCGGCGGCCACCGCGCAGCAGCTGCGGCTGTGGCTCGAGTGGGACGACCCGGCGAAAGAGGTCGTGCGGGAGGACGAGGTGAACGTCTTCGCCGACTCGATCGCCGTCGAGGTGCCCGAGCGGTCGGGCCGCGGCGTGCGGCTGCCCGCGATCGGAATGGGCGATGCCGAGCAGCACGTGGGCGTGTCGATGCTGAGGGCCACGAAGGGCGGCGCGCTCGCCAGTCAGTTCATTGCAGCAGGGTTCGGCTCGCTCACCCGCCAGGCGCCGGCCGTGATGACCACCGCCGAGCTGCAGTACGACGACGCGCTCAAGCGCTGGCGCGCGGTGTTCACGATCCCGATCGACGGTGACCGCCGTGCGCTGGTTCCGGTGGCGTTCGCGGTGTGGGACGGCGCGCGGGGCGAGCGCGCAGGCTACAAGCGGCTGTCGTCGTGGCACTTCGTTCGCCTGCCGAACCGGCCCCTCGACGACGCGTGGGTGAAAGAGCTCGCGTACGGCTTCTTCCCCGGAGATTTGGGGGACGTCGCGCGGGGCAAGGCGCTGGCGGAAGCGGTCTGCGTGGCGTGTCACCACCTGCCCGGCAAGGCGCTCACCCCGCCGGGGCTGGCCCCCAGCCTCGTGGGCATCGGCGCGATCTCGACGCCCCGCTACCTGCGCGACAGCATCACCACGCCGAGTGCCGTCGTCTTGCCCGGGCTCAACCCGAACCAGCACTACGTGGCGAACGGACCGCGAGACAACAACGGCGCGCTGCCCAACGCAGACGCGTTTCGCTGGTGGAGCCCCGGGCCAGACGGAGGGCAGGTGTCGAAGATGCCCCCCTTTGCGTTTCCCCCCGAACAGCTGGCCGACCTGGTCGCGTTCCTCAAGTCCCTTGACGGATCTACGCTGGAGCAGCCCTGATGCGCACGCTCGTCCTCGCCACCCTCGTCTTCGCTTCCGCCGCCCGCGCCACCGAGCCCGGCGACGAGGTCGAGCTCAGCTCGGCGACCGTCACCGCGCTGCCGTGCGCGCAGAAAGCGATCGAGACCGGGAACTTGAGCCTGCTCACCGCCTGCCCGCTGGAAGAGACGCGCAAGGGCCTGGTGGTGTTCGACGTCGCTGAGATGGCGTTCTACCGGCTCGAGAAGAAGGGCATCCGCACCTCGGAGCTCGAGCGTGCCTTCGGTGGCGGCTCGATCGATCTCACCGGCAAGGTGAAGAACGTCGACCAGAAGGACAAGGTGCCCCTGGTGGTGGTCAGCGAGTTCCGGGTCACGCCCAAGCCGAAGCCCGGGGCCTTCAAGGGCTGCCTTTAGCGCTTCGACTCATCCCGCCGTCGGCCGCTTGAAGCGCCCGCTCGCCAGCAGCCCATCGACGACCTGCTCGTACCAGCGCTTCTGCTCGGCAGTGCCGCTCACCGCGATCGGCGTGCCCGCGTCGCTCGAGGTGCGCACCGCGATGTCGATCGGGATCTCGCCGAGGAAAGGCAGCCGGTAGTGATCAGCGAGCAGCCGCCCACCGCCTTCCCCGAAGATTGGGTAGCGCTTGCCGGTGTCGGGCGCGACGAAGCCGCTGAGGTTCTCGACGATGCCTCCGATTGGGATCTGAACATCCTGAAGCATCTTGATTGCGCGGCGCACGTCGTCGGTCGAGATCACCTGCGGCGTGGTGACGACGAGCGCCGCCGTGACGTGGAGCTCCTGGGCCATCGTCAGCTGGGTGTCGCCGGTGCCCGGAGGCATGTCGACCACCAGCAGATCCAGCTCGCCCCAGTCGACGTCTTCCAGCAGCTGAATCATCGCGCTCGTCGCCACGCTCGCGCGCCACACCAGCGGAGTGTCGGGCGTCGGAGTGGTCATCCCCACGCTCATCACCTTGAGGCCGAAGTTCTCGGCGCAGATGATCCGGTCGGCCTCGTTCCACCGCAGCCGCTCGTCTTCCACCTGCAGCATCCGCGGCACCGAGGGCCCGTAGACGTCGGCGTCCAGAATGCCGACCTTCCAGTCGCGCTGCGCGAACACGCTGGCGACATTGACCGCGACGGTGCTCTTTCCAACCCCGCCCTTGCCGCTGGTGACGATGAGGATGTTCTTCGCGTACGGCGCGCGGTTGTTCGGCCGGCTGCTGTGCCCATAGGAGCCGTGCCCCTTCGCATCCAGCAGCTTCTTGCGTGCCGCCTCGTCTGCGTCGCTCATTGGTTCCTCAAGTGCGCCAGCAGGTCATAGACCTGGCCCGGGCTCAGGTCCGGCTGGGGCGGCATCCGTGCGCGGCCTGCCTTTACGAAGTCCGCGAAGCGCGAGGGCTGCTGAAGAAGCGGGCGATCCGAGAGGTTCACCCCAAGCCCTCCGCGCGCGTCCGCGCCATGGCAGACGAGACAGCGGGCGTCGAACAGGCCTTTGCCCCGGCCCGGATCGCCGGGAAGGCCGTCGGCTTCGACATGAAACGGGGGCACCTCTTCGATGACGGGCGCAGGTAGCATCGCGGTGGGACCACGGCTGCCCGCGAGCGCGCTCGCAAGGGGCGGCACCTGTGCCTCCTCCAACAGCGCGCCCCACCCCCGCATCTTGGCGAGCGTCGCCGTCCACTGGGCCACCGTCAGCCGCTGCTGGCGCACGTACGCCAGCGAGTGACAAGACCGACAGTTGAGCTCGAGGGCCAGGGTCGCCTCGGCTGCCGACATCGTCAGGGACCCCGCGTCGGCGGCGGCTGCCGCAACGAAGACGGGCGGCGCTGCAGCGGGTCGGGTGCAGCCGGCGGCCAGCAGCGCGATCGCAAGGGCAGCCCTCACCCGACGCTCCATTCCACCCGGTGCACCGCGTTCCAGAAGTAGCCGCTGGGGTTCCACGGCGTCATCGTGGGCTGGGCTGTGCCGGTCGTGTCGGTCGCCCGCGCGAGCGCGCCCATCGGGCCCGGCCGCGCTTCTACCTCGAGCCGGAACACCTGCCAGCGGCCCACACCCGGTGTGCCTTCGAGCCTGGCCAGCTGAAAGCTCGCGCCGCCATCGACGCTCACCTCGACCTTCGCAATGGCGCCTGCGCCCGAGAAGGCGACGCCCCGCACCTCGACCTTCCTGGAGTTCACCCTCGCACCCTCGAGCGGCGAGGTGATCAGCGACTTCACCGGCAGCACTGTCACCGGCACCATCTGCTCGGGTGGAACCCTGGTCCCGGGGGCAACGGGGGTCGGCGGAATGCGATAGCCCTTCTGGACGAAGAAGCCGTCGTGCTCCCCGGTGGCGACCTGGATGCCGACCAGCCACTTGAGCCAGTGGTCACCTGCCCAGCCCGGCACCACCACCCGCAGGGGCGCCCCATGCTCCAGCGTCAGCGGCGCGCCGTTCATCTTCCAGGCAACGAGCGTGTCGGGGTGGAGTGCGCGCTCGAGGGGGATGCTGCGAATGAAGGCGGGCGTCTGCGGCTTGGGCGCGCGATCGGCCCCGAACAGGTGCACGTGCGCCGCGCCGGGCGAGATCGTCGCCCGCTCGAGCAACGTCGCCAGTCGGACCCCCGTCCACTCCGCTTGCCCCATCGCGCCGTGCTGCCACTGCACGCCCGCAATCGTCGGCTGGAAGAACGCGCGCCCGTTGCCCGCGCACTGCAGCACCGCGGTCACTGTCGTCTGCGGCAGCTTGCGCAGGTCGGCGACGCTCAGCTTCAACGGCGTGCCGACCTTCCCGCCCACGTCGAGGCCGCGATTCAGCTCGAGGGCCGGCGGCCCGAAGTGACTGCGGACGAAGAAGGCATCCGTCGGCGTCAGCAGCCCATCGAGCGCAGAGATCGGCGTCTGCAGCTGCTGGGGGTAGTCGGCCAGCACCTCGAACGGGGCGGCGTGGCTCGAGCGGGCCGCAAGGGCGACAGCGGGCGCGGCCGCGAGCAGCTGACGACGGGTGAAAGGAGCCATGGTGCAGGCATCAGAGCCAGCCAGCCACCTTTGGGGTTCTGCGGGCAGTTAACCGCACCCATTTGTCGAGCAAGAAGGCCGCTCGGTGACGACAGCCCGCGCCATCGTGAGTGACAACCTCACGCTCGGCAAGACGCCGTCTTTGAAGGGTTATTAGAGTCTGGTGGGGCACCCGCAGCACGGCTGCGTTATGGAGCGGCATGGTGTCGTCGTCGGCGGTGGTGGTGGTCGGAGCGGGCGTCAGCGGGGTGACCTGCGCCGCGGGCCTCGCGGCCGCGGGTCAGGCCGTGGTGGTGCTCGAGCGCGCGAACGGGGTCGGTGGACGCTGCGCGACGCGGCGGGTCGGAGGGCAGCCGGTCGACCATGGGGTGGCCTTTGTTCACGGCCGGGACCCCGAGCTGCTCGCCGCGCTGCGTGCAGTTCCGGCCACCGCTTTGCTCGAGTGGCCCCAGGTGATTGAAGGCACCGGCCGCCCTTGTCACCCGGCTGCGCTCGTCAGCGGCACCTGGCGCCTGGCCTTCGCCGAAGGGATGACGGTGTTCCCCAAGCACATCGCGGCTGGGCTCGACGTGCGGCTGAGCTCGCGGGTCACCCGGCTGGCGGTGCAGGGCGCCGAGGTCGAGCTCACGCTCGAGAAGGGCGCGCCGCTGAGGGCGCAGACGGTGGTGCTGGCGCTCGCCGCCGAGCAGGCCTCCGAGCTGCTGGGGACCATCGACGCTCCCCCGCCCGAGGTCCGCAGCGCGCGTGCTCTGCTCGATATGACGCGGAGCCAGCCGTGCCTCGCGCTTTTGGCGACGTATCCCGACTCTGCGCCACGGCCCGGGTGGCACGTGGCGTATCCCGAGAGCTCGCGACTGCTGCAGCTGGTGTCGCACGACTCGAGCAAGCGCCAGGGACAGCCAGCGCTGACGCTGGTTTTGCAGGCGCACCCTGCCTGGTCGTTGCGGCACTTCGACGATGCGCGGTGGCCCGAGCTGCTGCTCGCGGAAGCAGCGCGGCTCTATGGACCCTGGGCCGGCGCTCCCTCCAGCTTCGAGGCCCACCCGTGGCGGTACTCCCGGTCTGATCGATCGGCCGAGCTTGCCGGCCCCAGCCTGTTTCGCCTCTCGGGGGGCCCGCGCTTGGGCCTGATCGGAGAGCGCTTTTCCCCTGGCGCCGGCATTGAAGCTGCCTGGCGATCCGGACGACGCCTCGCCCGCCGCCTCCTGGAGGAACGATGACCCCGCCCCAACACCTTGATCGCCTCGACCAGCTCGTCCGCGAGGAGTCCTTGCACGAGTGCGAAGGCTTCGGCGGCTCGAAGGTGTGCGTGCGCCTGGTGGCGGTCGCGCAGCTGCCGACGCGGTTCGGCCCGTTCAAGATTGCCGCCTTCTGGAACAACCGCGACGAGAAGGAGCACATCGCGATGATCCACGGCGACGTGGTGGGCGCGACCGAGGTGCCGGTGCGGCTCCACTCCGAGTGCCTGACTGGCGACGTGATGGGGTCGCTGCGCTGCGACTGCCGCGACCAGCTCACCGAGGGCCTCGCGGCCATTCAGCACGAGAAGTGCGGCGTGCTGCTGTACATGCGCCAGGAAGGGCGAGGCATCGGGCTGGTGAACAAGATTCGCGCCTACAAGCTGCAAGAGATGGGGCTCGACACCGTCGAAGCCAACCTCGCGCTCGGCTTTCGGGACGACGAGCGCGACTACTCGGTGGCGGCCCACATGCTGCACAGCCTCAAGGTGAACTCCGTGCGGCTGATCACCAACAACCCGGACAAGATCCGCCAATTGCGCGAGTTCGGGGTCGAGGTGGTGGACCGCATTCCCCATGTGCTGCCGACCAACGAGTTCAACCGGCACTACCTCGAGACCAAGGCCCGACGGTCGGGCCACCTGATCGACTTCGGCGATCAAAACGACCCGGAGCGTGAAGTTCCGAAATGAGCGTGGGGCTCAGCTGCGCCACCAGCTCGATGAAGGCCAGGCGATCCCTCGCGTGCTCCTCGCGAATTCGATCTGCCACGCCGTCCGGGTCTCCGGTGTGCTCAACCAACAGCGGCAACAACGCCTTCTCCTCGGTCTCGGTATGGAAGAGAACTCTTCGAAGGTCTCGTGCTGCTGCGGTCCGTTCAACGGCTGCCTCCAGGTTGCGCTGACGCGAGAAAACCCTCAGCAACCCGCGTGCTCGGCTTCCCCCACCAGAACGCCCAGGTCGGGTCTGCAGCTTCTGCGCCCGCGGGCAAAAGGGCGCAATCGGCGAACTGCTTTGGTTCGGCTCGCGATCACTCGACTTGCCACCTATCGATCAGCGATCGGTAGGTCGCTTCGTCCACCGCAGGCGCGGCGCCGAGGTGGCTTCGCAGCGTCGCCACCGTTCGCTTGAAGCGGCCGCCGAACCGCTCGCACACCGCGCACTGGCGCAGGTGATCGTCGACCTGGGCCTTCAGCTGCGGCCGCAGCTGCCCGTCGACGTAGTCGCTGAGCACCTCGAGCACCTTGCTGCAGTGTAGCCCTCCGTAGACCCTGTCTTCCTCAGCCATGGCGACGCTCCCATCACGCAAGGCGCCCATCAGCCTGAGGCGCGCGCGGTGCAGTCGACTCTTCATCCGCGGCAGATCCAGGCCGAGAATCGCGGCGGCCTCTTCGCCTGACACCTCTTCGAGATCGCGCAGAATCAGCACCTCGCGATCCACGGCGCTGAGCGAGGCGATCGCCCACGACAGCCGCTCGTGATCCTCTGCGCGGGCGACCATCGCCTCCGGATCCTCAGCGCTCCAACCAGCCCGCACGCCCAGCTCGCCCAGCGGCACGTCGTCCAGCGATTCATGCTGTCGCCGGGGCCGCAGCCGGTACGCCTCGTGGCGCGCGATCGCCAGCAGCCAGGGTCGCACGGGCCCAAGCTCCGCACGCCACGTCGCGGCGCGGCGAAACACGGCGACCAGCGCTTCCTGGGCGGCGTCCTGTCCTGCGTCGCTGCCGAGGATCGCGGCAGTCAGCCGCTTCACCGCCGGGCCGTGGCGCGCCACGAGCCCTTCAAGGGCCAGCCGGTCGCCGAGGGCGACACGTTCCATCAGCCCGCGATCTTGTTCTTGTTCTGGATCGAGCAAGTCGAGACTCCGAAGACTGTGTAGATCGGGCAGCTGCCGATCGCTCCGGTAATCAAAGGAACCAGACCCAGCCACGCCCAGGGGCTCTGGGGCCCGATGAACGCCAGGCTGATGATGCCCAGGCCGAGGACAACGCGGGCGACGCGCTCGAGACGGTGTTCGTTTCGGGGAAGGATGTTCATCGTAGGCTCCAGTGCTGCCTGAATTGGCAGCCCTGATAGCCGCCAGGGTGACGGCAGGGTTCGCGACCCGCTGACGATTTTCGATCGAACGGTTCCTCGAGGCCGCGAGGCATAGGGTCGCGCAGCGCTCGAGCCGAAAGGCACGTTTTCTCTTCGACGGCCCAGCAAATGCGGGCAGTTTGCGAAAAGAAGATGACCGCTCGAACCATTTCGCCCGTCGCGCAACTCACCTCACACCGCCCCTTCGGGTGGTGATCCCTCCCGGGGGCGGATCATGACAACGCAGGCCGAGCTGCCTCACGTCGAACCGGACCCCACCGATCGACAGCTGGTCGAGGCGATGACTCGGGACGGAGACGTGATGGCCTTCGAGCTGCTGTTGCACCGCTATCAGCGACCGCTGTTCGGCTTCATCCGTCGCCAGGTCGGCGATCGCGCCGACGCTGAAGATCTCTTCCAGCAGACGGTGATGCGGATCTACGACGGCATCGACACCTGCCGGGATCCCAGCGCCTTTCGCGCGTGGGCCTTCGGGATCGCCGCCAATCTGTGCAAGTACCAGGGGCGCAGGCAGCTGACGCGGTCGACCGTCACCCTCTCGGAGGTGATCGAGAACCGACCCGGCTGGGGGCCTTCTCCCGAGGCGGCGGCGCAGACTGGTGAGGTGCGAGATCAGATCGCGCGCGCGCTCGACGCGCTCGACCCACGCCAGCGCGAGGTCTTCGTCCTCTACCACTACACCCACCTCTCTTATGACGAGATCGCCGTCGCGGTCGGCGCCCCAATCGGCACCGTGAAGTCCCGGATGAACGGCGCGCTCACCCACCTGCGAACCCTGCTCGTCAGCCTCAAGGAGGCGCAGCCATGATGCACCCCAACGAAGAGACGCTGCTGCGCTACCGCTTCGAGACCCTCGACGAAGTCGCGTCGAAGGAAGTCGCCGAACACCTGCGCACCTGCTCGTCCTGCGCCGCGCAGTTCGCGCTCATCGGCAGCAGCATCGAGCGGCTCAACGCCTACGACGCCGAGAAGGAGCTCGACCCTGCGCTCGCCGCCCACGCGCTCGCACAGGTGAAGGCCCGGGCGCAGCCGGAGCACTCGAAGGCCGAGCCGGCGCAGCCCGAGGACGCTGACGACGCGCCGCGGGCCCCCATCGGCGTCCTCGCGTGGCTCGGCTTCGCTCCCGGCGCCCGCTTACCTGGGCTTCGCCGCGCGGCCGTGCTGCTGCTCGTTGGCTGCGGCGCGCTGCTCGGCGCAGGCCAGACCGTGGTCGCGATGCGTGAAGTGCGAACCGACACCCGGGTCAGCGGCGAGAAGACGCTGCTCGCGGGCGGCCGTTCGTACGTGCAGATCGACGTGCTCAGCACGAAGAACCGAGAGGCAATCGAGGCCGCGGACGTCAGCGTCGTCCTCACCGCCGCCAGCGGGCGCTTCCCGATGTTCGAGGGCAAAACCGACGCACGCGGCAGGGTGCTCGCCGCGCTCGACGTCCCCAACCAGGCGCTGGAAGCGGCAGTGCTCGAGGTCACCACCTCTGCGCGGGGCGAGCAGGATGTCGTGCGCCAGCCGGTGGTGGTGGGCCACGACTTCAAGGTGCACCTGTCGACCGACAAGCCGCTGTACCAGCCGGGTCAGGCGATCCACGTGCGCGCGCTGGCGCTCGAGAGCCCGGCGCTGCTGCCCGCCAAAGACCGCGAGGTCGTGTTCGAGGTGTTCGACCCGAAGAACAACCGGCTCGCCGGGAAGACGATCAAGTCGAGCAGCTTCGGCATCGCCGCGTGGGACGTCGAGCTGGCCAGCGAGCTGGCGCTGGGCGACTACCGGGTCAGCGTCCAGGTCGGCGGCAACCGCACCGAGGTGCCGGTGAAGGTCGCGCGCTACACGCTGCCGAAGTTCAAGCTCACGGTGGTCGGGCCGACCCAGGCCGTGCTGGCCGGCGAGACGCTGCGGACGACGCTGAGCGCGAAGTACTTCTTCGGCAAGCCCGTCGCTGGCGCGCAGGTGCACGCGGTGCTGCAGCGCGAAGACGGCTCGCTGGTCGGCGACGAACTGAATGCCGTCACCGACCAGAGCGGGGAGCTGACGCTTCCGTTCGAGCTGCCTTCGACGCTCGCGGCGCCCGGTCAACCCGAGTCGCTCACGCTGCTGCTCGAGGTGAAAGACGCCGCCGGCCAGCAGGAACAGAAGAGCCAGCGCTTCACGGTCGCCCGCGAGCTGCTCGCGATCGAGGTCGTGGTGGATCAAGGCGGCATCACCGAAGGCCTGCCCACCACGCTCTACTTCCTCACCACCACCCCCGACGGCGCGCCAGAGCCGTGCGACGTGTCGGCCACTCTGTCGACCGGGGCGGATCTGAGTTTGCGCACCGGCGAGAACGGAGTCGGCGTCGTGCAGCTGCCTTCGCTCGAGAACGCGAACGGCTTCTGGCTCGAGGCTTTCGTCACCGGCCGCGACGGGCAGCGGGCGTCGCGGAAGCTCTTCGTGCCCCGGCGCGCGGCAGACTTCAACGTCGACACCGATCGCGCCCTCTATCGGCCGGGCGACGCCATCGACGTCGCGGTGACTGCGCGGGCCGGCGCGGGCGACGCGCTGATCCGCGTCTACAAGGAAGGGCGCGTCATCCACAGCCAGCCGCTGAGCCTCGAGAAGAACCGCGGGAAGACGACGTTGCGGTTGCCTTCAGAGCTCACAGGCTCGCTCGAGCTCGACGTCACCCACTCAGGCTCGAAGACGGCCGTCACCCGCCGAGTCATCGTCGCTGCGCCGGGCGGCCTCGCCGTGAAGATGACCGCTGATCAGGCCACCCATCGTCCGGGCGCGACCGGAAAGCTGCGCTTCGAGGTGAAGGACTCTCAAGGAAAACCGAAGGCCGCCGCGCTGGGCCTCACCGTCGTCGATGAGAGCTTGTGGGCGCTGACGGCGACGAAGCCTGCCCAGGCGCGCGCGTTCTTCCTGCTCGATCGCGCGCTGCAGTCACCGCGCGGCCAGCTGGCGGCGGCAGACCTGCTCGCGGGCCGCAGCTTCAGCGACGGCGATCAACTGGCGGCGCGGGTGTTGTTGGCGATCGCGGCGGGGGCCCATGCCGCCGGGTTCACGCAAGAGACGCTCACCGACGAGAAGGCCGTGCTCCAGCAGCAGCGTCAGGCGTGGGACCGCTTTGCTTCGCCGGCGCTGAACGTGTTGCTGGCGGCGCTGGCGCTGCTGGGGCTGGTGGCGATGATCCGGTTCGCGGCGGGCTGGCTCGTGCCGCTGGTGTTCCTCGTCGCCACGCCGGTTGCCATCGCTTTCACCAATTATCGGCACCAGGGCGACGTGTTCTGGGTGTGCCTCGCGGCGTACGTCATCGCGGGCGTCGCCCAGAGCGTCTCTCGCAAGTCGTTCGCGTGGGGCTACTTCGCGATGCCTGTGATCGCCCTGGTGCTGGTGGTGACGCTGTTCGGCGACAACATTCGCGGGCTGTTCGCGATGTCGGCCGATTCGCTGGCAGGCGCAGATCAGATGGCGATGGTGGGCCCGCGGTTCAAGTCGATGAAGAACTTCGCGGCCGAGGAGCGATACGAGGGCGACTTCGACAAGATGGAAGAGCCGACGCCACCGGGAAAGGGCGACGGCGAGCCACCGCGCCGCGACGTTCGGGTGCGCCAGCACTTCCCCGAGACGATGTACGTCAACCCCCAGCTGATCACCGACGAGTCCGGCGTCGCCACGCTCGAGCTGCCGTTCGCCGACTCGATCACCGATTGGCGGCTGTCCGCACTGGCGTCGACGATGGACGGCCAGCTGGGCACGATGGATGCGCCGCTGCGCGCCTTCCAGGATTTCTTCGTCGACCTCGACGTCCCGGTGGCGCTGGTCCGCGGTGACTCGGCGACGGTGCCAATCGCAGTTCACAACTACCTGACCACTGAGCAGACGATTCGGCTCGAGGTGAAGGCCGAGCCCTGGTTCCAGGTGGTGGGCCCTGCTTCCTTCACCCTGAAGCTCGCCGGGGGCGGCGTGGGCGGCCAGGACGTACGAATCAAGGTGCTCAAGCCCGGGCACCACACGCTGACGGCGCAGGCTGATGGCACCGCGCTGTCCGACGCGGTGGCGCGGCCTGTCTGGGTCACCGAGGCGGGGCAGCTGAAGACCCAGGCGGTCTCGGGCACGCTGAAGGCCAACGAGACGACGCGGGTCGCGATCACGATTCCCGAGGGCGCGGTGCCCGGCTCGACGTCGCTGATGCTCAAGGTCTTCCCCTCGAAGCTCGCCTCGGCGCTCGACGGGCTCGAAGGCTCGCTGAAGGCGCCCCACGGCTGCTTCGAGCAGACGTCGTCGACGACCTACCCCAACGTGCTCGTGTGGAACTATTTGCAGCGCACTGGCAAAAAGAATCCAGCGGCGGAAGAGCGGGCGCGCAGCTTCGTCGCCCTCGGCTACCAGCGGCTGCTGACGTTCGAAGTTCCCGGCGGAGGCTTCGAGTGGTTCGGCCGCGCGCCGGCCAACCAGGTGCTGACCGCCTACGGCCTGATGGAGTTCAAGGACATGTCGCGGGTCTACCCCATCGACGAGAAGCTGATTCAGCGCACCCAGGACTTTCTGGTCTCGAAGCAGCAGAACGATGGCTCGTGGCTGCCCGACCAGAGCTCGCTGAGCGACGGCCTGTGGAAGAGCGGCTTCGACGGGCGGGTGATGGTGACCGCCTACGTGACGTGGGCGCTGGTCGAGTCCGGCTACGAGGGCCGCGCGCTGAGCCCGGCGCTGCGCTACCTCGTGGGAAACCTGGACCAGGTGAATGACGCGTACACGCTGTCGATGATCGCGGCGACCCTCGCGCGGGCCAACGACCCGGGTGCCCCCGTCGTCGTGAAGAAGCTGGTGACGCTTGCGAAGAGAGAGAAGGAGCTGGCGTGGTTTGTTCCAGCGGACGCGACGCTCTATTACAGCCGCGGCATCGGGGGGACGATTGAGAGCACCGCGCTGGCCGCCTACGCGCTGATGGTCGGCAAGCAAGAGCCCGAGCTGGTGCGGGCGCTGCTTGGCTACCTCGCCGCCAACCGCGACGCGAGCGGTGCCTGGCACTCGACCCAGGGCTCGGTGCTGGCGCTGCGCGCGCTGCTGTTCGCCACCGGCGGCCAGACCCAGGACCTCGAGCTGGCGGTGAAGGTAAACGGCGCCGAGGCCGGCAAGCTGAGGCTCAGCGCCAGCGCCGATGCGCCTGCACGGTCGGACCTCACGGCGGTGAAGCCGGGGCTCAACGTCGTCGAGCTCACCGGAGCATCCGACGCCGACTTCCAGGTCGTCGCCGTCTACACCCAGGCGTGGCGCGAGAAGGGCGGCGAGGCCGAAGAGGTGCTCGGGTTGAAGGTCGACTTCGGCCGCCGGAAGACCGAGCTGGGCGGCATCGTGCCGGTCGACATGCAGGTCATCTACCGCGGCACCGACGCGTCCGGGATGGTGGTGGTCAGCCTCGGCCTGCCGGCGGGGCTCGCGGCGCTGCCCGAAGACCTTCAGGCGCTCGTCGCGACGAAGGCGGTGGCGCGGTTCGAGGTGGGGCCCAACGCAGTGACGCTGTACCTCGACCGGCTCGACTCGAAGGTTGCGCAGAAGCTGTCGCTGCGGCTGAAGGCGACGGCGAAGGTCGACACCCAGGGCGTGGGCAGCGCGACGTTCCTCTACTACCACCCAGCAGTGCGGGCGGTGGTCGCGGCGATCCCGATCCAGGTGAACTGACATTGGCCGCAGCAGCTGTCCGGTGGATCGGCAGACATTGCCGGTAGACTGCCCGGCGTGCTTGCCCAACCGTTCTCTTTCCGTCCTTCCGATGTTCGAGGTCTCAAGATGCGCCTGCTCTCCATCGTCGTTGCAGTCATCGCCCTGACAGGTTGCGCCCGCGAGGCCGCTGCTCCCAGCGCTGCTCCGGCGGTCGTGCCGGTGGCGGTCGCGGCTGCTCCAGGCGCAGCAGAGCTGACGGGGCGGGTGCTCGAGACGATGGAGGCGCCGGGCTACACGTACCTGCGGCTGAGCACGTCGGGCGGGCCGCAGTGGGCCGCGATCCCGAGCGAGACGATCGCCGTCGGCACCGAGGTGAAGCTCGCGAACCCGACGCTGATGAAGAACTTCGTCAGCAAGACGCTCAACCGGACGTTCGAGGTGATCGTCTTCGCGAGCGGCGCCGAGAAGCTCGAGGGCGGTGCGGCCGAGGCTGCCGTGAAGGCACCCGCGTCAGGCACCGAGTACGCCGCGCTCAACGACTGGGCGAAGAAGGCCGCGCCTGCCCCCGCCGAAGCACCGATCGCGAAGGCCACCGGGGCCCAGGCCCGCACCGTGGCAGAGGTCTACGCGCAGAAGGCGGCGTTGCTCGACGTGCCGGTGCTGCTGCGCGGAAAGGTCGTGAAGTACACCCCGGGCGTGATGGGGAAGAACTGGCTCCATCTTCAAGACGGGTCAGGCACCGCCGAAGGAAAAGACAACGATCTCGTCGTGACCACCACCGATCTGGCCGCCCTGGGCGACACCGTCGTCGTGAATGGCCCGGTGCACCTCGGCCGCGACCTCGGATCCGGCTACGTCTTCCCGGTGCTGATCGAGGACGCGAAGATCATCCGGTAGTGGCGGAAGTCGGGCGCTTCCCACCGAACCCGTCGACCGGGCCACCGCTCGAAGAGACCTTCACGTCGCGCAGCGCAACGGTGCTCACGGCAGCCAGTTCGCCGGTGAGCCGCGTTCGACATACCGGCCCGGCGGCAACCAGACGTGCCGCGTCGTCACGCCGCGCCGAACGACGGGAGCGCCATAGAGCCCTTCACCCAGGAACAACGAGTCTTCGACCTTCCACGCGTCGGGCAGCTTCTGGAACAACAGCACCGGGTGGCGGGTCAGCGGCGTGCCGCGCGCGTGGGCCTTTCAGATCGGCGCAACCAAAACCGGAGAATTATTCTCCACTTGTCCGACGTCGCTGCCGGGCGAGCCACGCAAGCCCGAACCCCAGCAGCACGTCGAGTCGCTCCACTTCGACTGCGTTAGAACGAGGTCATGTATGCGTTGAGCGTGTTCACCAGCGCTGAGTAGTTCTCCGCGTCCTTCGTGGCCAATCCCATCACCATCGGATTGGTGAGCGAGGTACCCACGAACGGCTTGAGCTGAGCCGCCAGGAACGCGGCCTGACCGGCGGGAGCAAGCTCCTCCGCCGTCGCAGTGGCGATCGCTGCCTTCAACGCGTTGCGCAGCATGCCTTTCTGGGCCGGCTGAAGGGTGAGCTTGTTTGTCTGGGTTACGAAGTACAGGAGCGTCGCCTGGAACAGCCGCTCTTCGACAGCGAGGGTCGGGCTGACTGCATCCAGCCGCGTCTGGATGTTGGCGGGTGCGCTCGGCAGGTTCAGGTTCTGGGCGAGGTAGTAGACAGCAGCGACCTGGTTGCACTCGATCAGGACCTTCAGCAGCCTTCCCGACAGGGTGTTGGAAGACGAGTAGAGGACCTGCGAGAGGGTGTTCGTCAGGTGCCACACCGGCTCTTCAGACGTTCCGTACCGGGTCACGAAGGTCGTCTGGCTGGCCTCCTTGTTGGGACGAATCGACAGCGAGTACCCGTATGCCGGCGAACGCTGATCGAGACCGCCAATCATCAGGCTGCGCAGCAGGACGTAGTTGAAGTCCTCGTACTCGCGGAAGAACGGCACCGTGCCCGTCAGCGCCGGGTCGATGTATTTCTGCTCCATTCCCAGGGAAACCCGGCTGACTGCGTCGTTGAACAACTTGTCGGCGAACCAGGGGAAGTCCAGGAAGCTGACCCCGCGCACGCCGGCCGCTTCAGTGGTCCGCAGGACAGCGACGCGCCCGCCGGTGGCGTTCTTCCAATCGTCACCACGCGACACCATCGTCATCAGCGCCGTGGACTTCAGCGCAGCGACACCCGACGAGAACCGGAGATCCCAGAACCCACCGTTGTGCGAGGTCTGCTTCGCCACCGTCGCCGGGGCGTTGGGGTCGAGGTCCATCTCGTAGCCGGCCAGCTCCACGCCCCTGTCCAGGAGAGTGACGTTCGCCGTGGTCGCCCACGTGTTGCCCAGCGAAGCGAGGATCGGCAGACCGAGCGCCTGGGCCTGCGCGCAGTTCTGAACGGTCTTCTGGTGCTTCTCGAAGATCCGGTTCCGCAGATCCTTGAACTCGGCCATGCCCTTGATCTGGCCGCCCACGTCCGCCACGCAGATGCGGCTCGACATGTTCAGGATTTCACGGCTGAACGCGAAGATCTCCTTCACGGCCTCGTAGTACTGAAGCGTCAGCGCAGGATTGGAGGTCATCGAGATCGCCTGCAACATGGCCGGCTCGTTGACGGCGGCCATCTTCTCGAAGTGCAGGCCCGTCTGCTTCACAACCAGGTACCGGAAGTAGTCCTGGATCTGTTTGAAGTTGAGGAAGTAGTTCAGACCTGCGCGCGCACCACCGAACCGGACGTTGTTGTAGCGGTAGCCGTTCTCGATGATGTCTGCATGAATCTTCCGGGTGGCCCAAAGGACGTATTCCCGCGGGTTGGTGCCCACGTCCCACCGCGAACAGAGCGGGTCGAAGTCCGGCAGGTTGTTGCTCATCGCCTCGTAGTCGGTGCACATCCGGTACGGCTTGAGCTCGACGGCGGCCTTCCGCGCCGTCTCAACCGCGCTCTGCCCCTCAGGGATCGAGATCATCGCAGCGGTCTTGGTCTCGACCTTCCGCGCGTAGAGGTAGCGGATGGACGCGACGTCATAAGGACCCGCCTTCGAGAACACGTCGTAGTCGCGGTCGGGGTAATCCATGACGGACGAAGACGGATAGGCAATCGAGCCGTCTGGCTTCTTGGCGTAGTTGGGGCCATCGCTCGAGCCCGCGAAGTTGTGGCCCAGGCCCAGGTTGTGACCAATCTCGTGGGTGAGCGTCGAGATGAGCAGGTCCTTCATCAGCGGCTGGGCGCACGCGAGCACCGCCTCTTCCTCGTTCGAGAGGTTGAAGATGGCGGGGTTCGCCTGATTCGCGGCCTTGAGGTCCGTCATGTACTTATTGAAGACATTGCCCGCGACGAGGCACGTCGCGCGGATCTTCTTCCAGGACGTGCTTCGGGCGGCGACGTCCGAGTGCCCGCACTCCCCATCACGCTGGGCGAACTTCGCTTGCGACGCAGCGGCAAGCGCTTCCAGGTGACGCTTGGCCTCGTCAGAAGGCAACACGCTCTCGACGTAGTTCTGGCGCTGAACGCCGTCCGCGAACAGCGACGGAGCGTTGAGGAAGTTCGTCAGGTGGATCAACCCCGTCATCCCCGAGCTCCCCTGAACCGGAGGAGTCAGCGACTCGAGAGAGTCGGCGTACGCGAACGACGGAACGGTCGTCACCTTCTTGTCTGTATACAGACCGAGTTCGGACCGCACGAAGCTGCGAATGCTGCTGAGGAGCCCCTCGCGGTAGGCGCGCAAGTAGATGTGGGTGTTCGCCGAGAACGTCTGACCCGAGCGCGTGTCCTGCAGCGAGGGACCGAACCCGAGCAGGGTCCCGCCGGCCGCGAGGGTGGAGTCGATCTCGTAGCCATACAGAACGATCTGGTTGAAACGAACGTCGCCGAGCTCCACGCGGCGCGGGTCGAACCGCACGTGAATGTCAGATCCCGCCTGCTGGAACGCGGAGTCCCACGCCTCGATGGCCGTCTTCACCGCTTGTTCGAACTCGGGGACGTTCGGGCTGTTGTGGCTCAGGTAGTAGACGATCTCCTTCTTCTCCGGGTCCGGATAGAAGCGGTTCGCAAAGATGATCTTGTCGATGTCCGGGGTCTGCGTGAAGAGCGTGCTGTTGATGACCTTCTTCCGCTCGGTGAAGATGTGAAAGAGGCTGGCATCTTCTGCATGGAAGATCTGCCCGGAGATCTTCCGGTTCTCCTTCGCGAGTGAATACTTGTACGTATTACCGGTGGAGGACTCGTAGATGTTGAACGAGAGGTAATCGCTGCCGATCTCGAGCTTCTCCAGCTTGTTGTCGAGCGTGAAGGCGCGGTCGAGGCGGTCTGCGTTGTTGAAGTCCATCAGCGCGTACTTGCGCTCTTTCCAGAACTTGGACGTCGGCTCCTTGTCGCCCAGCTTGGTTTCTTTCAGCTGCGCCTTTCGGCCGGACTTCTCGAGGCGGAAGTCGACCCACTCGGCCGGGAATTCCAGCGCGGTGATGGTCTTGGTCGGATCCAGCTTCTGCTGCTCAGGGGCAATGTTGAGATCGACGCCGATGACGCTGTTGTTGGTCCGGGCGAACTTGATCTTCAGCGCCTGAACCTGCGAGCCGAGGATGTCCTGCGAGTTGATCGGACGGCCGACGAGCGTCTTGGTGAAGAACCACTCGTCCTCGGGGTTGAAGTAGTCGACAGGCAGCAGGTCCTGCTTGCCAGTCGTCTCGAAGTACGTGACGCCCTCACGGTCGGTTCTGAAGTGGGTCGCGTCGCGCAGGTACTCCTTGCTGTAGGTGGTCTGCTTGCGCGTGTCCTTGCCGCGTTCGTCGCGAACGGTCTCGACAGTGAAGAGGCTGATCGGCAACCCCATCATCGGAACCTTGAACTGCCCGTCTCCCAGCGCCTGGGCGTACGTCAGCTCCTGGCTGGGGATGTCCTTGGCGGCGGCGACCTTCGAGAGGATGACGTAGTAGTCCGTGAAGTCGTACCGGAATGTGTACGTGTAGTTCGCGCGTCCGTAGAAGACGAAGTCGCTGATGTCGATGCCCGAGAACAGCCCGTCGGGGAAGGTGAGCTCAACCGCGTCCAGGTTGTTCAGCTTGTCGAAGCCGTCGAGCACGACGAGCTCGTCCGCGCGCGAGGTCTGGCCCTTGAACCGCTTGGCGCCAGTGGTCGCGGTGAACGTCTGCTGGTTGAACTCGGAGATCGCGTTGATGTTTTCGCCTGTGCCCTGAATCCAGCTCAACGGGCGAAGGCTCTCGCAGCCGCTGAGCAGGCAAAGCGAGACAAGAGCGACACGTACTTTCAATGCACTTTTCATGATCGATTCCTTGTTACTGCGTGACGGTTTCTTGTCTTGGCGAATAGCCGAGGGTGAACATCACAAAAGAGCTCTCAGGCGCGTACAGACGAATGTTCGAGGTGAGTTGGTCGTAATCAAAAGTTCGATCGGCGGTGGCGGCGCGAAGCGTGAACCGAAGGCCGTAGGGAGCGATGAACTGCACCGCCGCGGCAACCTGGTAGTGCTCGTTGGACTTGCCCACGCTCGTCCAGCTCAGCTCGTTGCCCAGAGACACGATGAACGAGAGCCGCTGGTAGAGCGTGTAGACGAGGCTCCCGCCGGCGCTCACCGTCCAGAGGCGGTTCTCGTATGCGCCTTCGAGCGACGTCGTGTATTCGAAGAAGCTCCGCGCGCCCGAGATGTCGACTGATGCGCCGATGGCGTGGATGTTGTTGCGGAAGGTGAAGATCTCGTCGTTGCTCAAGCTGACGCCCGCGCCGATCGTGCCCAGGTACGAGAGGTAGTCCCGGTCGTCTTCGTTGGTCGGAAGGCGGCCGAAGACGACGGGCATCAGCCAGCCGACCTTCTCGAAGTTGAACATCTTCGTCAGAGACAGCGCCGTGTTCGACGCCCGGAACTTTTCGATCGGCGCGCCGAGCTCTCGGGCGAGGGAGATGTTGGCCCGGGCGATGAGCGTCGGTTGAATCAGCACTCCGAGCCCGAGCTGAATGCCCATGGAATGGTGAAAGCCGGAGTAGTCCTCGGGTGCGAGGCCGCGCGCGTAATAGAGCGCGACTTGAGGTCGCAGCCGGGAGACCACCTTCTGAAACCGCGAGGCCTCGGGGTCCGCCGACTGAAGCTCCGCGGCCGGCGCCGTCTGGCTCGCCGTCGCGGAAACTGTCTGGGCCTCCGGCACGGAAGCGGTTTCAGTCTCCGCGACGGGAGACTCTGCCCTTGCATCGGGCAAACAAAGCAATGCGCTGATCAGCACCAGCCAAATTCGTTTGGCCATCTTACCTCCCCCGCCTTCTGTGCCTCTCCCCAGGACTGAACTGTTCCCGTTAAAAGATTGGCGGCGGCGCGATACACCAACGCACTCAGCAAAGCTCGCGCCAGCTCGCGGGTGCTGGTCGATTTCCAGTTTCTCGGACGGGACGTCGAGGCATGGAGGAAGAAGAAAGCCAGGAAACCTTGCGGTGCCGCGGAGGCGACGGTCGCCCAACTGCGTGGCGGCGTCGAGTGGCGGGGCTGGAGGGGGGCGGGTGCGCAGGGCCGGAGCCCGGTGAAGGCGTTGAAGACGTGGGGAGTTGGCGACGGTCGAAGTCGGGCGAGGCCGGGTAGAGTCCTTCAGAAGGAGAGCTGCGGTGGCGCGGTGGGCAGGAGGCAGGCCTAACCGGGCTGAAGCGCGTTTGGGGCAGGTCAGAATGACGTGCTACGTTCTGGCCTATGAAGGCTTCGAGCATTCGTCCGATCACCGATTTGAAGAACCGCACCAAGCAACTGGTGCAGGAAGTCTCGGAGACCGGGCAGTCGGTGATGATCACCCAGAACGGCAAACCGCGCGTGGTCGTGATGGGCGTCGAAGAGCACGACCGGCTCAATGACACCCTGTCGATGCTGAAGCTCCTCGCCCATGGGCTCGAGGTGCAGCGGCAGGGCGGCAAGCGGTACTCGACGGCCGAAGTGCGGAAGCTCGCGCACGCGGCGCTGGCCCCGGCCAAAGAAGGATGACGAAGCGGCGGTACGCCGTGGAATGGATGGAGGTCGCCCGCTCTGACCTTGAGGGCATCGCCACCCACTTGTCGTTCGAGGCTCCACTCCGGGCAGTCAGGATCCTCGATCGAATCATCGACAAGGGCGAGTCGCTGCGATCCCTGCCCGAGCGGGGAAAGGTCGTTCGCGAGCTGGTTCACCTCGGTGAGCGCAGCTGGCGCGAGGTTCAGGAGCCGCCTTGGAGAATCGTCTACCGGATCTCCGACAGGGTCGTGGAGATCTTCGGAGTGCTCGACTCCCGCCGCCACCTCGACGACGTGCTTCGCGAGCGGCTCCTTTCGGGACGCTGACGCTGTGCGAAGTGACGCCGCACCTGCATGTGGCCCAACTGCTCGTCGACGACCAAGAAGGTGGTTGCGCCATGGCCGACTTTTCCGGGTTCGATGTCGTGCTGAAATACCGTAAGCCGCCTGAGACGACGTAGGCCTCGGGTACTGGCCAGATGCCGCACGAATTCGAGAAGAAGTTGCCGTACGAGGTGGTGAACGCGCCCTTGTCCCAGCGCCACGAGCTTTCCTCGCTCCTTCCAGCTGCAGGGCTGCAGCAGCCGCTTCAGCACCGCCTCCAGTTCCTCCTGCTCGGGCGGGGGCAGCGGCACGAAGGTTCCGCTGCTCCACACTCCCTCGGCCAGCTACGTCTGCGAAGCATAGGATTGAGTGATGCGTAGGCGCTTGGTAGATAGACGGGCTTCTCGGACTGGATTCGGCGTCGCGTTCGGAGACGGCGAGCAGCCGCCCATCGCCCCGAAGCGCGACGCTGCGGGCCGCGGTCTCGCGTGTGTCCCCGCCCGACAGCGACTGGGCCTCGCCTTCGGTCACGATCACCACCGGGCCGCGCGGGTCGGACCAGGAGCCGGTGCGTGTGGCGAGCACGCGGCCGTCGCGGCTCGCGACGAACTCCATCCGACGTGGCTGCCGTCAGGCGAGAGGCTGATCGCACCGGCGACGACAAACGAGGCGGTGCCTGGCGGCGAACCCGCGACCTCGCAGAGTTCGTCGACCGTGTTCGTCGCGCGGCGCCAGGCGCAGCAGGCCCGTCTTCGATTCCCATTCGAAGATCCCTTCGACCGTGGCCGAGATGACCCAGCCATCGGGAAACGCGCGAGAGGTCGTCCGCCCTCTTGCGGCGAAGCGCGAGCCTTCGCGGGGCAGCTCGGTGCGGGCGATCATGGATTACTGACCCGCAGGCCACTGGCCTCGCGAGTTCGTGGTCAGGCGCGCGTCGAGCCCGACCAGGTCTGCGAGCTCGGGGCACTTCGTTCGACAGTCCGGGTGCACCCACGCGGTGATTCGCCCGACTTCGGGCAGCGTGCGCTCGATGCCGATGCGCAGCGTGTCGATCGCGATCTTCTGGCTGCAGACGACGCACTTCGAGGTGCCGGACCTCGCGAGGGCAGCGAACGGAAACTTTCCCGACTGGACGAGCTGGGCGAGCGGAGCAGCGGGCGCGCGCGGCGACAAAGCAGCCAGCTTCACGCCACTTCGGGCGGCCAACGCTGCGGCGACGGCGTGCGACCCTTCGGGCGTGACGCGGTTGCGGAAGAAGTCGACCGCCTTCGTCACGAAGGTCGTCTCGACCGTGTTGGCGAAATCGATCTCGACGATCGCCGGGCCCAGGCCCTTTTCGAGCCGCGTCGCGAGCGCTCTGGCGTCCGCGTCCCAGAAGCCGTTGTAGGGCACCCGCAGCTTCCTCAGCGCTGGCAGACCTTCGAGCAGCAGCTCGAGCGCCTCCAGGCCCAGCGGCGCATTCATCATCGCGGTGCGCCCGAGGTTCTGCCCGGCGAGCTCGAGCTGCTCGAGGCCTTTCAAGGCCTCACACTCCGCGAGCGCGCGCGCCAGTTTCGACCCCAGCCCGTCGCCCGCCCGATGGAAGCCCAACCGCAGCTTCTTCAGCTTCGGCATGAACTTCGAGTCGAGCAACGACTGAAGCTGCTCGACCCGCGAGAAATAATGATCGGCCGTGGTGTCGAGCTCGATGAACCGCGCGAAGGAAGGGCAGGACGCGAGCTCACGGACCTGGGCGGGGGTGACGGGGCCGGGACCTCCGGCGTCGAAGCTGAAGCCTTCGAGCAGCGGCAAGGCGGCGAAGACGGCGTCGGCCTTCTTGACGAACGTCGGTGCATGCGCGCGCACATGGGTGATGAAGCCGCGCGTCCATCGATGCCCTGTGATCGAATGGCTCACGTCGGCGAGCCAGCGCGCCTCGTGCTTCTTCAGCAGCGCCTTCTCTTCGGCGACCAGGGCGTCGGTCTTCTCGCGCGCGAGCTGGCACTGCACCGCGATGAGCTCGCCCCGCGCGTCGCCCTGTTCGCTGAGCCAGTCGGCGTAGATCAGCCGCGGCGTGTCGTCGTCGGGCTTCGCGCGAATCTCGGCGAGCCAATCGCGGCTCGAGAGTGTCGGAGGCCCCGCCGGCGCTTCAGCAGTGAACAGGTCCCAGGCGTGGGCAAACAGGGCATGAATCGGACGCAGCGGCAAAAGCCGGCCCAGCCCAGCGGCGAGCGCCTTGTCGCGCGACGCGGCGCCGTAGAGCGCGAGCTTCCACTGCTCGATCGCCGGGTGGGGCGCAGCGAGCGGAAGCCACGGCCCCGGCAGGCAGAACTTCCGGTTCGCGCGCGGCTGCTTCTGGCCGACGACGAGGTCTGCCTTTACCAGCGGCGCGAGCGCCTTCTTGAGGTCGGCCGGCGACCAGCCATTGGTCTCGCGCAGCTGCGCCTCGCTGCAGTCGACCAGCGTGAGCAGCTGGAGGAACAGCGTCGCTGCCGCGTCTTCGAGGCCGAGCCGTTCGCGTACCGCGGCCAAGACCTTTGGCGCGGACTGGCGCGGGTCGACTTCCCACTGCCCCTTCATCAGAGGGCTCGAGGCGGTGCGTTCCATCAGCTGCGCGAAGCCCGGCGAGGTGAACGCTTCCCACGCGGCGAAGAGGCCCGACCAGGGATACGTGTCGGCGGGGTAAGCGAGCGCCTGCGCGCTTCGCAGGAAGTCGCGCTGCGCCGGGGTCGTGACCTTCGCCGGGCAGAAATAGACGTAGCCCGCGACTGCCTGGTAGGCGCCCGACGCTTCGGTTTGATCGCGATCGGCACCCTTGAGATCCGGGAAGCCGCCGAACAGCAGCAGCCGCGGATTCTCGAGCCGCTGCTTCATCACCGCGTAGAGCTTCGGCAGCTTCGCGCGCACCGGGTCGCCGTTGGGCAGCCGGCTTGAAAGGAAAGCGAGTGCCTGCGCGCCGTGAAGGAAGCAGTCGCCGTCGAAGCCGGGGGTGTCGCTGCGCGGGCGGCCCATCAAGTGCGGCTGCCAGGTGGCATCGATGCCGAAGCTCCCGGACGACGGGTCCACAGTCAGCGCGGTGAGCAGCGGCGCCGCATCCCAGGGGCGGCAGATCCGCGTCAGCTCGTCGAGGACACCCTGGGTGCTCATCTCAGGATCGCGACGAGGCCAGCAGCGCCGCGGTGTATGGCTCAGCGCGCCTTTCAGCGAAGACGTCGACGAAGAACAGACAGGTCGAAAGCAGCAGCAGGCCCAGCCCCACTCCACTCGACCAGTCGCGCTTGACGGCCATCAACAGCACCAACGCCGTGAGAATCACCACGGTCCACGCAATCTTCGCGCGGGGCCACAGCTGGTTGACCTTCTCCATTCGTGGAATCTCGGCGGCGACGAGGGCCTTCGGGTCGGTGGCCAGCCTGGCCGCGAAGTCGACCCGCTGGTTCGCCGACCGCACCGCGAGGAAAGTGCCGCCGGCGCCGAGGCTGGCTGCGCCGAGAATGAGCGGGACGAGCAGGCCCCACGCAAAGCCGCCGGCCTGCGTTCGCCAGACCCAGAAGCAGCCGATGGCGAGCACGACGCCTGCGACCGCGAGGGCGAGGCCGAGATCGCGCTCGCCGCGGAAGTACACATCGAGGGCGCCGGGCAGCGTTTCGTTGCTCATGACCCGTAAGATACGACACAACAATTGTCGGGTAGCCTGCTCACCCAGGATGACGTCGGTCAGCACCCGCACGCTGGGGATGAGCAACTGGCGCCCGACGTCGAGCTGAAGGGTCGGCAGCAGGCTCCAACTGACGCCGCACCTGCACCTGTTGGTGCCCGAGGCGCTGTGGCGGGAGGACGGGAGCCCGGTGGAGCTGGCACCTCCGACGGACGACGACGTCGCCCGGGTGCTGCACCGGGCGTTGGGGCAGGCGAAGAAAGACTGGGCGGACCTCGAGGCCGCGTGGCCCGAAGACGAGTACGAGGAGCTGCAGCAGCTTGCCATCCACGAGCGGCTGGGCATGCCGGAGCCGTCGCCACGGCCGCGACATCAACGGCGCGTGGCGGTGGAGCAGGGCTTCTCGCTGCACGCCGACACCGCGGTGCACGCCCACGACAGGCAAGGGCTCGAGCGGCTCGCCCGCTACGGCGCCCGTGGCCCGGTGTCCGAGTGCCGCCTCACCCGCCTCGACGACGGCCAGTACCAGTACACGCCGAAGAAGGGGCTCGCCTTCGCCCTTTCCGCCGAAGCCCTCGTCCGCAGGCTCGTCGCCCTCATGCCGCCTGCACGGCTGCACCTGACCTCCTTCCACGGCGTCTACGCCCCCCACGCTGCGCTGCGGCCCCTCGTCACCCTGCCGCCGCCGCCGACTCCCGCGCCGCCGCAGCTCTGCTTCGCCGCCTTCCGCCCGCCCGACAAGCCGCCGCGCCAGCCTCGCCTCATCCTTCGACAGGCTCAGGAGGGCCGCGCTTCACCAGCGCACCTTCGGCACCGACGTCCTGCGCTGCCCGTGCGGTGGGCGACGGTCCGTCCGCGCCCTCTACTCCACCCGCAAGGCCGCCGAGGAGCGCCTCGCCTCGCTCGGCGTCACCATGCCATCGAGGCTGCTCCCGCCCGCGACCGCACCGCCCCAGCTCGCCCTCGCCTTCTAGCAACAGCCTCGCGCCGCCCCGACTTCGACCGTCCACGCGCCGCCGCGCCTTGAAGCCTCGCTCACCGCCCCAGCCGCACGCTCCAACCCGCCTCACCACTCGACGCCGGCCGGCAACTCGGTCACCATCCCCATCGTGCATCCTCAGCGTCGGCTGGGTTCGCTCGGTGTCGGGTAGCCCCGGTCGAAAGCCCCGGGGCCCCCTCGGATCCGGACGTGAGGATTTCCCGCATCCGGCTCTTCGGCTCATGGATTCGCTGCACGCAGCTTGGAATGGATCGCTCGCGGAGTTCGCCCGCTTCGTCGGTACTACGAGGCGCTCCGACTCCCTGCGCAGTCGGACGCATCTGCGCAGAGCCGGGGTTCTTGACCGGCTTCCAGGTTCCTGTCCAACCCTTCTGCTCACGTGCCGCGCTCTTAGACCCCGGTGGTTCTCGCTGGCCCTCACCGTTCGCGGGCCAGCCAGATGCTGCCTTCAGGAAAAACAACGCCCTCGGCACCACAGGTGGAGCTCTCGAGGCTC
>Ga0209181_10001570_pt1 | contig 39507 bp, 34 predicted proteins | sample MAT05_FD_187208 | JGI IMG/M metagenome (GOLD analysis project Ga0209181, IMG submission 187208) | Freshwater microbial communities from Lake Fryxell liftoff mats and glacier meltwater in Antarctica - MAT-05 (SPAdes) (version 2) | ecosystem: Environmental > Aquatic > Freshwater > Ice > Liftoff... | reverse complement strand
TCGCTTAGTTGCTCCGCTCGAATGAGATTTTCAGTGGCCTCGTAGCTCGAAATCTCTCGACCCGTGACGTCGATAAACCTGCCGCCGCCAGTCCACCACTGCACATCAGGCCGGGATTCAATCTGCGCGCGCAATTGCGCCAATGCGCCGGGCAACAGCAAATCATCCGAGTTGAGCCAACCCAACCATTGCCCCGTCGCGCGCGCAAAGCCCTTATTCAACGCGTGACTCTGCCCTCGATCTTTCGCGCTCTCCCACCAAGCCAAGCGCGAGGACCAACGCTCGATAACCTTCGTAGAATCATCGACACTACCGCCATCCACCAACAGTACTTCAAGGTTCGGATCTTTCTGGTCGAACAGCGACCGCAGAGATTCGTCGAGAAATTGGCCTTGGTTGTAGGATGGGACAACGATGGAGACACGATCTATGGACACTTTGCGATGTTCCAAAACAACGCGTTGATCTGCAGTTGTTCGCCGGTCGCAGGGTCAGTAAATTCGGGCTCGACACCGGCCAATCGAAATCCATGGCTCAACATCGCGGCAAGGGCTTCGGGGAACAGCCACTCACCGCTGTAAAGCGGAACGAGCGACGATTCCATGATCAAACCGTCGAACTCTGACAACGACTCCGAGGCCCCGGCAAGTACTTCACGCTCGAAACCCTGTACATCGAGCTTTAGAAATACACGCTTCGCTGAAGCGCGAAACAACGGGAAACTAATATCTAGTGTGGATTGCTCAACGACCTCGGTTGCGACAGTTGCGACAGCAGGCTCTGCGAGAACATTTCGCTGCTCCACAGTTAAAATAGAACTACTAACGGAGTTCGCCGAGACATTCATTACTATTGGCTCGCAACCACGACCGAGCGCAACATTCTGACAAATCCAGTTCTGGTCTATCAATGCGCGGTCCTGAAGTCGCTTAAAAGGGGCTGCAAGTGGCTCAAACGAGACAATCCTTCCGCGAAAGCCAGATGCACGCAAATCAGTACCAAATTGTCCCGTATTCGCACCCACGTCAAATACGCAGTCGATCCCGCGTCGGTTCAACTGTGCTGCAAGAATCCAGGTTCTAGGGGCCGGGTTGCTGCGCAAATTCACATCGTAGCCTGCCCGCTCGATGGTCCCGCGAACTATTTTCTTAATCCACTTCATTAAACGGAAGCCTCTGCTCTATTTTCCCCGAGTAGTGCGTCGGTGAGCGCACCCATCGAGAAATACTTGTTGTGAAAGCTCTTAATCTGATCGCGCATTGCGTGAAGCGAAGGCGTATCACTGGAGAGCAAATAGATCCTTTCTGCGATCTCTTTTGAACTCCCCGACGCTACAAGTGACACTCCGCTATTTGGTTCACAAAACATCGCGTCAGTTGACGTTCCTAAGGTAGTCAGCACCGGCAAACCTTGAGCCGCGATGCTGGAGAACGAGGAATTATTGGCTTGTACGCCATCAAGAAATGGTAGACACGCCAGATCAGCCAAGCCAAAGTAGTTTACCAGCTCTGGGTCATCAACTTCACCCAACCAATGGCAGTAAGCATCCAACTGTAGCTCGCTCGAAATCGCACGTAGCTGCTGATAGTATTCGTCGCATACTCGATGCCAAGACTCATTTCCTGATATGGAACCCGCCCCGCCAATGATCAGAAGCCGATGCGCAAAACCCCGTTCGATTAAACTTTTGGACGCATGCAACAGATATTCAATGCCTTTTTTTGGGTAAATAAGCCCGAAGTAGACGATGCAAAACGAATCGCGCGGAATCTTGAGTGTGCATCGAAGTCGGTTCATCACCTCGTCATCAAACCGACTGTCAATTGTTGGCGGAACCGCAGCAAGTGCGCTTACAGCGTTTCCGAGTTTGAGTCGCGCAGTCAGGTCGCGCTCGTGTTGTTGGCAGTAGAATACAAGATTATCGGCAACCGCCAGTCCACCAGTACGGGTACCAAAGGCCGGCCTCACCTTTCGAATGATTCCCAACAGTCTCTCAACGTTTGACGAAAACGGGGGCCGTGTAAGGTTTGTAAAATGCACAGTTACTTTCCCCCGGTACCCTACCATTGCAAGCATCTGAGGCAGGAATGCAACATGTTTCGACAACTGATATCCGCCAGCGTCGTACATGATAATAACGCGACTTACCCGTCGCTGGCTTATGTTACGGCACAAGACTATCAGTCTCATTATATCCCAATTTGGTTGGGGAAAGACTGACAGCCGACCCTCCTGATTCGCATGCGGAGGCTTTATTCCATCAGCTCCGCAATAGACATCGACGGTATAATTTCGATCAAGCAGCGCGCAAGCCACTTTTGCGTTAATCACCGCTTCCGCTGGCAGACGTTTCGGATAGAAGTGATCTACTATTAAAGCAACGTGGCCCACGGGTCGAGTGAGATCACTGACGGGATCAATTACTTCACCGACCAGAGCCGCTTTAACAACCCGCACTATATTATTGCGCCTGCAATACAGCCGTTGACACAAATGGGGCGCACTGACAGCATAGTGTTATTGCTGAACTCGCAAGCCCAACTGAGTTCGTATCAATTCACTAATTCGCGTGCGCCACGGACGCCCAAAAGACAAGAACTGCACGGTCCGGTGAAATTCAGTCCAGTTAATACGAATAAAAGTTGGCCATGAATTAACTCGCGCATCGGCAACTTCAGCGACCGACTGCGTAAATCGGGGATCAGTAAAATGTGTCGCGGTTTCATCAAAACCTATATTCGCGGTGAGTGACGCACATGGGAACAATCCTAGTCCTGAGTGACGAAAAACTGTCAAATACCACCGAATATCCCAAGCATCAATTTCCCGATCGCGACACTGGAGTAACATCTTATAATATCGATATGCGCCGTAGAGGTCAAACCGAAAACGACGCCAGGTCCTCTTATTCAGCCAGGGAAGCGCTGACAGATCGGCATCGAAAAGCGACCACGCACGACGCCATGTACCCCATCCCCAACTGCTAATCATGGGCAAAAACGCTGAGCCTTGATTCGTGCTTGCTTCCACCGGAAAGTTGTATGCAGAAATATGCATGACACGGCGCTCGTTGCTATAACGACTCAGCGCTTGATTCATATAGTCTAAAAAATATCGAGAGACAACTACATCATCTTCAAGCACAATCACTCGATCAAATTGCTCAAGGACGCAATTGATCCCGGAAATTATCGAATTGGCGCATCCCATATTTGTGCTGCGTTCGATAATGTGAACTTGTTTTGCTTGGGCGTAAGTGCGCACTAACTCACGGGTGCGATCTACAAGGTCTTGGTCATCAATGGACCTTGGTGCCTCGCAGAAGACGTACAGAACCGATTCGCAAAGAAGCAAATTGGTCATTAGCGAATCCAGCACTTTTTTGGTGTGCTCGGGCCGTCGGAAAACGAAGAAAGCGATTGGTGCAAGTGATTCCATAAATGCTATTTCACGACCATTTCTTCTAGATGTTTCAGCCAGCGCATAGCAACCACTTTAATCGAGAAGTGTTCTGCAGTAGCGCGCGCGCGCAACTGCGTCGTGGGACTCGCCGATTGCTTCGCCTCTCTCATTGCCAGCGCGAGCGCGGTAGCGGGATCACGGGAATGGTGATCAAATATGAAACCATTCGCCGGCGAATTGATGAAGTCTTCGAAGCAAGGTAGCTTTGACACAATTGGGGTGCATCCACACGCCATAGCTTCCAAGGGAGCTACACCAAAAGTTTCGCCTTGTTCCGCAACGGACGGGTACACGAACCAAGCGCAAGATCGATAGAGCGAAGCCAAATCGCTTGGCCGATAGATTGGATTAAGCCACTCAATTGGCAGGTGCGCAGACATTGCCTGCAATCGTTTCAGATAAGCCGACCCACCTCCACCCTCGCTGCCTTCACTCGGTCCCGCGATGACCAGTTGTATGTGAGGATAGTATTCAAGCAGCTTCTCAAAAGCGCTGATAAGCAGATCGAGACCTTTCTCCGGATGTATTCGACCGACAAAGAGAAATCGATCATTGTGGGACGGAGAAGATATCTCCTTCGGACTAAAAATATCCGTATCGATCGCGTAGGGCAAAACAGCCGTTTTTCGCACTAACTTAGGCGCGATTATAGCCAAGGCGTTTTGAATCGCACGGGTTGGGACTGCGAAATTAAGTTTTTCCGAATACCAGCGGAAATGCAGCTTGGGCGTGCGCCCGACAGCAACCAAGGTGCGCTCCGCACGTCCGCGGCCTGCCATTATCCAAGGAGAAAATACATCGTTAGTAATGTAGACGTCGGCTTCCGGCATGTGAGACGAAGCCCGAACCGCTGCAAATAAGCCGCTCGTGTAATTTGTGACGCGTGAGCGACCCGTGTCAGATCCTCGCACACGAAAGTAACGAACGCCTTGAAGTCGTTCCGCCTGCGCTTGGCCGGGCTCGCTCCGTGCAACGACTAATACTTCATGTCCTTGCGCGCAGAACTCCGGCGCCATTTGTTCCCAGAACCGATTGACCGCTCCCCCGCGAATTGCTGGAACCGGGAGATTTGGCCCTGTGGAAATTACGATGCGCAGTTGACAGGCCTATCCGAGAACACGTTGCAGCGCATGGTCGAAATTCGTCGGCTCTATGAAAAAATCCGCATGGACGTCAGGCATATTGCTGGCGTCACTGCGTTCGCCGTGCATGCACCAATAGTCGGCTCCCGCTGCGGAACTAACAGAATGAAAAGTCCCCGGCTTAACCGACGGGGATGGCAGCAGTTCTAGGATCTTGGAGCCCGACCGGCAGAACAGTGCGTTAGTGAGACCAGCGCCGTGCGGGCCGATGACGAAGTCTGCGTCATCGAAGCATTCCGCCTGCGCGATGAAGCTCAGTTCGCTTGGCCGTATCACCTTAATATGATGGCGAGCGAGAATTGGAAGCAGAGCATTTTCATTGACAATCCGACGTTTTCCAGCGTCCGCGCGCGAGACGTATATACGTTGGCGGGCGGCGCTTGGTCGGTCTTTCAGCACACGATTGCGCAGGAATGCACTGACCCAAGGCGGAATATTTCGCCCCGCGCAGTAGGCCGGAACGAGTAAATGCTCAGGAGCATATTGACTGCCAACGTCCTGATAGACCAAGCGATTTTCGTCGATGCCAAAGGCTGCGAGCGACTGCTTCAATCCTGATTCGATGTTGGCAGGCACTATGAATCCATCAATAGAATCAAGATATTTTTCCAGCAAGGCTAGGCGTGGCAGGCATTCAACCAACCAGTGGAAATAAGCCGCCGCGGATGGGTAGCACAAAGTTGCGTACCATCCGCGCAATGGCGCGGCGCGTGGGAAGCGGCGCCGCCGGAAGATCGCGTGTGAATGGATCCCGCCCGCGTCATCGACATAGGTAAACTCCGAAAAAACGCGGTTGTCGGACGAGATGACAGCGCCTTCGTTACCGATCACGCGTGCGCCGCGTAAAAAGTACAAGTTCGCGGCTGGCACTGGCATGACGCGATCCAACGCAATCCAGTTGCCGTTGCGGGCATCTCGCGCCGGTGTCAAATTGAGTAGCGACTGCTCAGCGAAGGGATAAATGGCTGCTGCCGGCCCTCGTCGCAGATCTGCGGGCGTCTTGGCGCGGCAGGCGTGCACCCACGCCGACGCGTCATTGATGATGCCTCTCGGTGCGCCGGGAAGTATTGCGCGGGGATGGCGTGCGGCGTGCGCTAGTAGTTCGACGATGTTGAGCATTAGGGCCGCATTTGCCCAGTGAGCACCCGGACAAGATTGGCATTGACGGCGCGATCTAAGGTGAGCGCGGGCGCTTGCCGTACGGCTTGCCACCACGCGCGCAGCGCCCGCCCGCGATGCGCGCCTGGCCGAATCAAGGTCTCGATCAAGTAGCTGCGCAGACGGGTGCGCAACGCGCGCCTCGCTGCCACATCAACACGCGAAGAGCGCTTACGCGACCAGGCTACGGCATCGACCAAAGCCCTCAAGTAGACCTGCCACGAGCGATCCTCATCCAGTGGCGTCCACGAGTGATTGTCATGGCGATGAACGATAGCTACCGGGCGATCCGATCCGATCACACCTACGCCGCGCACGGCCGCGAAGCGCAACCACAAGGCCGTGTCTTCGCCGACGTGAAATCGGCTATCAAACTCTCCAAGTTTGGCGAAGGCTTCGCGACGCACGGTGAATACGGGAGTGGTCCATTGCCGACGGCCGTTGAGCAAAGCATCAAGCGCATCGACACGTCCGTCTACGTCAATATCGAGCACGGTCAAATGTTGCTCAAGCTGGCGAATCCCATTCTCTTCCACCTCGTAGGGTTCGATGCCTGCGAGAAGTTGCGGGTGCGCGCGCATCCAGGTGACCGCGCACTCGAATCGATGCACTAAGTAACAATCGTCGGAATCGAGAAATGCGATCAGAGGCGCGCGTGCGTGTCTGAGGCCCAAATTTCTGCTCGCCGAGATGCCACGATTACAGGCGTGCGCGTGCCGAAGGATGCGTATCCGTTCCGCATAGCAGCGCGCCAGATTGGCGACGATCTCTGCTGTTCGATCGGTACTTCCATCGTCGACAACGATCAGTTCCAATCGGTGCGAGGTGATCGCCATGACAGATTCGACTGCTCGCGCAACACACCAGTCGCGGTTGTAAACCGGCATGATGACACTCACTTCCGGCGCTACATCAATCATCGCGGGGAGCCGGTCGGCGGAATAGCAAATTTCCCCAGTAGCCCAGCGGCGCGGTGAATTCGCGACCATCAACGCCTAGCGCCGTCATGCTGTAGCCCGCGGCCAACAGGGTGGACGTCGCTCGGCTGTCGACGCCGGTCTCCACCATCAGCAGCCGCGGCTTAAAACGGTCAATAGCGCGCTTCGCACCATCAATGACTGCGTCCTCAGCATGCTCTACATCGATTTTCACCACATCCATGCCGGTGATCTCGCCAGCGTCCATGAGTTGATCAATCGAACGGGTTGCCACGCGAATTTGATCATCGGCACGTAAATAGCCTTGACCATTCGCATAGTCGTGCAGCACGGTCGACCCCAAGCCGCTCAAGTTGCCCTGTGGACGGAAAAAGGAGATGGATTCGGACGTTCCGTCGCCCACGGCAATACCGTGCAATCGCGCGTCGATCTGGCGATTCAACAAAAGCGTCTTGCGCAAGCGAAGAACGAGAACGGGATTGGCTTCAAATAGGTGCAGTTTTGCAGAGAGGCCCGCCGCACGCGCGACTGCAACGCCCCAAAAACCGTGATTCGCACCGATATCTAGAATATGGTCATCGGCCATGACATTTGCACAAATGTGCCGGATTTCCGCAATTTCATAAATCTCACCGCGTTCACGCAGAAACGGCTGCAACATGTGATCGATAAGATCGACCGCGAATTGCGCGTCGAGCGGCTTTAATAGCAAAACTGAGTCCGCGCTCCGCACACTGGCTAAATAATGCTCCAAATATGCAAGCATTCGCCTCCGAAGCGGACCCGGCTTAGGGACGAATGCAGGCAAAAGATATTTCGACAATCCGAGCAAATACAGGCATTGACCCAAACGCACACGCGTGCGGAATCGCAGATCACGCGCCTCTAGTCCGGTCGCAGGGACGCTTCGGTCGGTCACACTGACGCCACCGATCGTTGCGACCATTGCTGATCCAGCATCACCCGACACGGATTTCGCAATGATCCAGTACCGTAGAAGTCGCCATCCTCGACATCAATGAACAATCCAGCCTGCAGAAAATCGCAGATATGTCCGCGCGAGGAGCAGTAGATATTGCCGTGATAGCGCCCGGCACGAATAGGGAAATGCGTCAGTTTGCAGCGGAATACGCCCTCGCCCGCCGGCACGCGAATAAAATCGGAGCCGACGTCTGCGGTGTTCAAATTCGTCACCGCCTCGCCCAGCGAATCACGGATATCGAAGGCGACATAAACCTGCTCAAGCGAGCTGGACGCGGTATAGGAAAGACATACGCTGACCTCATCGCCCAATAGCGCATTCGGAACCACGTCGCCCGTATCATTCTCCAGCCAATATCCAGTAAATCGCAGCCGGCCGTCACCGCTTCGGTCGCTCCGGTCGACTAAGGGCGCGGTACCTAATTGTTCCAAATCTTGCAAGTGTGCGTCGACAGCGTTTCGGACGCTTCCATCAACCATGAGCTTTCCGTGCGCAAGGTGAAGAGCTCTAGTACACAATGCCGACATCGTTGCCATATTGTGACTGACGAACATAACGGCGCGACCACTTCCCGCCACATTTTCGATCTTACCAAGACACTTTTTTTGAAATTGCGCGTCGCCAACAGCGAGCACTTCGTCGATGATCAGGATATCGGGTTCAAGATGCGCCGCAACTGCAAACGCCAAACGCACATACATTCCGCTGGAATAGCGCTTGACTGGCGTGTCCAAGAAACGATCAACTTCTGCGAATGCGACGATTTCATCAAATTTACGTGCGATTTCTCGCTTGCGCATGCCCATGATGGCACCGTTCAAATAGACATTCTCACGCCCGGTAAGCTCTGGGTGAAAACCCGTGCCAACTTCTAGTAAACTGGTTAATCGTCCACGAAGTTCAATGCTACCGGTGGAGGGCGACGTGATACGGCTCATGATTTTGAGCAGAGTGCTCTTTCCGGCGCCGTTGCGCCCGATAACACCGACGACTTCTCCGGGCTGGACTTCGAAATTGATATCCTTGAGCGCCCAAAATGACTCCGCCTTGGGCCGCTTTCGTAACCAGTTTGCCGGCGCGGACAATACGTCTCGAAGGCTTCCGGTCACGGTTGCGCCAAGCTGGTACTCTTTCCCTAGTCCTGAAACCGAAATCGCCGGCTTCATCGAAACACCCTAAATAACATCGGCGAAACGCTTTTCGACGCGTTGAAAGTAGGCGATACCAATCACTAATAATGCTAATGACGCTATTATCGACACGCCGAGCATCGTCCAATTAATCGGCAAACCGAGGAAACTGGATCGAAAGGCCTCTGTGTAGCCGGTCATGGGATTAATCAGTAGTGCCCAGCGCCACTGCTCGGGGATAAAGCTCGCCGGATAGATCACCGGCGTGGCAAACATCCATAATTGGATGGCGAACGGTACGATTTGAGCTACATCACGATAAGTCACACTGAGCGCGGCGAGAAACGTGCCCACGCCCATGGCCAAGGTCATCATTCCCAGCACTAGCAGTGGGGCCAGCATCATTCCGGGCGTCCAACTGGTGCCATACCAGAGCGTCATCAACAGCAGCAAGGCAAGTGACACCACGAAGTCCACTGCCGCGCTGCCCATCGCGGCGGCCGGCAAAATCAATCGCGGGAAATACACTTTGCTGACCAAGTTTGAAGATGCCACGAGCGAAGCCGAACTGGCACTCACAGCCGAGGCGAAAAGCATCCACGGCAGCAAACCGGCAAATACAAAGATTGCATAGGGAATGCCGTCCGAGGGAATTTTGGCGAGCTTCCCGAATAGCAACGTGAAGATCAGCATCTGTAACAGCGGCCGTATCAGTGCCCAACTGGCACCCAGCACGGCCTGCTTGTAGCGCACGCGCACATCGCGACTTGCAAGCACCCATAACAGTTCGCGATACGCCCAAATCTCACGAAAATTGGGCAAATGCCAACCATGATTTGGGCGAATGATGGTGGCATGGTTAGGACCGAAGTAAGTGTCATTCGACTCAGTGTTGCTCACGATGGCAGCGCCAGTCTTTCGAGATCCGCGGTTAGCATCAAGGCGCAAAGTTCGCGTAAACCCGTTTTCGCGCGCCAGCCAAGACGTTCGAATGCCAGGTCCGCGTTGCCCAGTACACGATCCAGTTCAACGGGTCGGTACAAGGCAGGATCGACCGAGACACGAAGTTCTCCCGTCGATGCGTCAAGGCCAACTTCATCTGTCCCGTGACCACTCCAGATCACAGGCAGACCGGCAGCCTCAAAGCTTAAGCTCACGAAATCTCTAACGCTGTGCGCTTTACCGGTAGCAAGCACATAATTTTCAGGCACGTCCGTTTGCAGCATGCGCCATATTCCGTCGGCATACTCATCTGCATATCCCCAATCGCGCTCCGCCGCCAGATTGCCGATTCGCAGCGGACTGCCTACACCGAGTTTTATTCTGGCCACGGCATCGCTGACCTTACGCGTCACAAAAGCAAGACTGCGCAGTGGCGACTCATGGTTGAATAAGATTCCGGAAACAGCAAACAACCCATAAGCTTCCCGATAATTGACAGTGGCCCAATGCGCAAAACATTTGGATACGGCGTATGGGCTGCGCGGGGCAAATTCACTATTTTCATCCTGTGCTTCACTGCGCGAACCACCGAACATTTCGGATGAACTCGCCTGATAGAAACGAGCCTTTGGACATACCATTCGGATCGCTTCCAACATATTGAGTGGCCCTAGCGCTGTTACTTGTGCGGTAGCAACAGGCTGCTTAAACGACAGGCCAACAAAACTCTGTGCGGCTAGATTGTAAACCTCAGCGGGCTGCCTCTGACTGAGCAGACCGAGACATCCAGGGAGATCGGTCAAATCGTGCTCACACAACTCCAACTGGGGATGATCGGCAATTCCAAGTGATTCTAGCCGCCACACGTTCAGCGAGCTGGTGGGCCGATAGGTGCCAGTGACGCTATAGCCCTTTTGCAACAACAGACGCGCGAGATAGGCGCCATCTTGTCCGGTTACACCTGTGATTAGTGCGCGCTTTGGCATTTTTCGTTATGGGTGACATCATTTTGAGCGACAACGCGTCGATAGAGCTCAGCATACTGTTGCGCGATAGCGTTTAATCGGAAGCGCTCGGCATTTTTGAAGCCACGCGCGATCATTGATTCGCGGTGTCGACGATCTAGTATCAATCGCTCAAATGCCGCGCGGATTTGGCCTACATCGATTGGATTCACAATTGACGCTGCGTCTGCAGCAACCTCAGGCATCGAGCAGCAGTTGCTGGTGACGACTGGACGTCCGATCGCCTGTGCTTCAATAATCGGGAGACCAAAGCCTTCGTAGGTGGAAACGAATGCCACTATGTCCGCGCCTATATATTCTTCAACAATCTGCTCGCGGCTAAGTCCTGATTTTTCAATCACATTAACGCCTGCTCGATCGAGTGCAGCGCGTTGTTCCCAACTCAAATTTCCAATAATGACCAAATCCACCTGCATTCCGCTAAGCGCTTCGGCCAAACGTTCGATATTTTTATTCGGCGTCGTACCAACTTGCAGAATACGTGGACGCACCTGATTGAATGGCTTATCGATGCGAATAAACTCTTCCGATAGATGCGGATGAATGATTAGGATTTTTTCCGGGTCGCAGCCGGTCTCGCGCACCAATTCCGCGCGCGTAAATTCTGAGATCACGGTGATATAACGGCTTCGCTTTACCGGAATCGTGTACCAGAGGTACTTAAACAACGCGCGTCGCCATCCGCGTGTGCGCGTCAATCCAACACAGTCGAGCACCGTTAACACCGTCCGCCGCCGGTCCAACCACCAGGTTAAATAGTGCACATCGCCAGTGACGTGATTAACCTGCGATTGCGCACGGCGCGCCGCCCATGCGTCGCGCAGCCTTGGCAAAAAGCCGTTACTCGTAAACTGGTTGATGCGCGTGCGGATGCTGATGCCACTACCGCGAAGTTCCAGACGCACATCCTCGAACAAGCGTTCGACGCTATGAAATCCGGGGATCGGTCGTCGTTGTAGGTGCGTGACCGCGACTTCACGCATGGGCGCGTTCATCAGGCGGCCACGCTGCGGGTTGATTGTGCGTCTAGCACGCGTCTTGCCCAGGCTCTTGCCCATGGCTCTTGATTGTCGCCCGGCTGACGGATCCACTGACCCACTGGCGTTTCAAAGCCGCTCTTGGGACGATTGATCAGTGATTGTGGCAATGCGGTTGAAGGCGCAAATGCCAACGCCGATTTTACTTGCCCCGGCGCTGCCGCCGGCATTTTGGGCCCGAGACTGTTACATAGCACGTGATCTACCAGCGGCACGCGTAGCTCGATCGAGTGCGCCATGCTGGACCAGTCACTATCGCGCAATAGCTGATTGCGCATGTAGGCGCTGGTCTCTAGAACCGAGACGCGGGCGTGGTCGCTGCCGGGATCAGGTTCGAGCATGATTTCCAGCGCGCGCAGCGATTCAATGATCGCCTCAGGTTCCCGCGGCAGCCAACTCGGGCGTTCCGTGTCCACTTCCCAGGGCATGAATAGACCGCGGCGCAAATAATAGGCACCGGACCACGTGCCGCCATATCGCAGAAGTCCCTGCGCTTTGGGATGCCTGGCGATACGACCAATCAATCGACCCGCGAATTCCCCTAGGCGCGGCGCGTGTTGCGCCCACTTCAGCCAGCGCACCCAGAGCGGCACATCACGGAAAGCCGGATAGCCGCCGAACAATTCGTCACCGCCGAGCCCCGATAGCGCGACTTTCCATCCGAGTTCGCGAGCTGCCTTGGCGACGAACCAAGTGTTGACGCCATCAATACTCGGTTGGTCCATACACGCCATGATGGATGGCAAATCGCGTTTGAATTCAGCCTCATCGACGCGTCGCACATGGTGTTGACAGCCATAGCGCTGCGCCACTTCCGCAGCGATCGTCGTCTCATCGCGCGCGCTGCCGGCGAATTCGGCAAAGCCCAAGGTGACCGATGCCGGCGTGGCACCCACGTCGCGCGCGACACCAAGAACGGCTGCGGAATCGATGCCAGCCGACAGAAAAACGCCTACCGGCACATCAGCAATCAAGTGGTGGCGAACGCTGTCGAGCACCGCCGTGCGAACCTCTTCATTGCTCGCACGAGAGCCGCGGCTGCTGTAGGCGTGCGCAAGCCTGAAGTGCGGATGCGGCACGCTGATCCCGTGGTTGGCGTCAACTGTAATCCAACATCCCGCGGGTATAGCGCGGATCGCGGCAAAGCAAGTTCGCGGCTCCGGCACGCTGCCCCAGAGCAGGAATTGGGTCCACGCCCGCGTATCCGGATCAGCGTTGACCACGCCACTGTCGGCCAGTGCACGGGCCTGTGATGCGAACCAGAACTGGCCGTTTTCTTCAGCGTAGTAGAGCGGCTTGATGCCAAAGGGATCACGCGCGAGCAGCAGTTTGCGCGAGTTGGCGTCCCATAGCCCAAAGGCGTACATGCCGCGCAAACGCGCGAACAAGTCGGTGCCGTATCGCGCATACAACTTCAAAATCACTTCAGTGTCCGAATCCGATTCGAAGCGGTCGCCGAGTGCTTCTAGCTCAGCGCGTAGTGCCTGATAGTTGTAGATCTCGCCGTTGAAGGTGATCGACAGTGCGTTCGAATGCATTGGCTGCGCACCACGCTCAGACAGGTCAATGATGGCCAAACGCCGATGCGCCAAGCCCACGCGCCGATCAGGGGAAATCCAGCGCCCCGCTCCGTCGGGCCCGCGCGCGCGCATATGGTCTCGCACGCGATCAAGTTGATCGGCATCGACCGCAGGGGCGCGGTCACGCATCGCAAATACGCCGGCGATTCCGCACATCAGGCGGGTACCTGCGTCATGTGCGAATCAAACACCGACGGCGCTTTACAGCCGCGCATCAGCCTCACCATCAGCGACGACATATTTCAGATCGAACAAAAGTCCACCGACATTCAGGAATTTACGAATACCTGCACCGCCCCATTCCCGGAATTCGCGATGCGCGACGGCGAGCAACACCAGATCGTATGTGCCAGCCTCAGGATTCGTGCACAGGTCCAGGCTGTATTCGCGCCGACATTGTTCGGCGTTGGTCCATGGATCATGAACATCGACAGTCGCGTGGTAACTCTGTAGAGCGCGCACAATTTCAATGACGCGCGTATTGCGCAGGTCCGCGCAATCTTCTTTGAAAGCCAAACCCAAAATGAGAATGCGCGCCCCGACCACATTGATGCGATGACGCGCCATCAATTTGAGCGCTTCGCCGGTCACGTAGGCACTCATGCCCTCATTCACGCGACGGGCCGCAAGGATGACCTCAGGATGAAAGCCGACTTCCTGCGCCTTGTGTACAAGATAGTACGGGTCGACGCCGATGCAATGACCACCGACTAGGCCTGGCCAGAACTTCAAGAAATTCCATTTGGTCCCGGCAGCGCGCAGCACCGCTTCAGTATCGATACCCAACCGCCCAAACATCTGCGCCAATTCGTTGACTAGGGCGATATTCACATCGCGCTGCGTGTTCTCGATCGCCTTTGAGGCTTCGGCGACACGAATGCTCGGCGCCAGATGCGTGCCCGCGCTGATCACGCGCGAATACAGCGCGTCGACGAAGGCGGCAGCGTGCGGGGTAGACCCTGAGGTCACTTTGACAATGTCTGCCAATTGCCGCTGCTTGTCACCGGGATTGATTCGTTCAGGGCTGTAGCCGAGGAAGAAGTCCTCATTGGACTTCAGACCGGCCCGTTCGGCCAAAATCGGTCCGCAGATTTCCTCTGTGGCGCCTGGATAGACCGTCGATTCATAGATGACGATATCGCCTCGCTTGAGCACTCCGCCGACCATGCGTGAGGCGGCAATCAGGGGTGTCAGATCCGGGCGCTTGTGTTCGGTGACTGGGGTGGGCACGGCAACGATGTACACATTGCACAGCGCCAGTTGATCGGGATTGCCGCTGTAGCGAAGATACTTTGTCGCGCAGAGCGTGTCCGAACTGACTTCGCCAGTGGCGTCCTTACCCTCTTTCAACGCGGCGACGCGTTCTTGATTGATATCAAAACCGATAGTCGGCCAGTGCTGGCCCAGCGCCAGCGCTAGTGGCAATCCGACATAGCCAAGACCGATAACCGCGATGCGCGCGTCGGAGATGCTTAGTTGAACAGTGATGGCTGCGTATCCTTGTCCACACCGCTTTGGCGATCGACATCTTGGCGGAGCTGCTCAATTTCGGATTCTAGCCGCTCAAATTCCGCCTGTTTGCGGCATAAGAAATCCACAGATGCGCGCAATTTTGCGCTGACGCCAACGGGTGTGAGCACGTAGGCATAGGCCAGTTTGTTGTCGCTATTGCGGAAGTTCTGCACTTTGATCCAGCCGCGTTCGATCAATGCGCGCACGCTGTAGTTGGTCTTTCCGAGCGATAAGCCAAGCGCACTCGCGAGTTCACGCTGGGAAATGCGTGGGTGCTCGGCTAGGAGCCGGAAGAGCCGATAGCGGGTGTCGTCGTCGATCATTTTTCAATTTTCCACGCTGCCGCCATACGGTGTAGGCCCGCATGGCCGTGGATTGGCGCGTGCTCGTGCTTGCGCGAAGTTAAATTCGTGCGCCGAGCGCAGATCGCGGAAGCAAGATCTCACGCTCGCTGCCTAACATGGACAGCAGCAAGCGCACACGTTGATCGGGGTGGTGTGCAACAAAGATCGCATCCAGCCCCGAAAAGGCACCTTCGTTGATGCGTACAGGCACCCCGGGATGCAAATCGGGGGCTATCAATTTGACGAATCCGTCGTCCGGATCCATGCGTTGGCAAATCCGCTCAATCACTTCTTCGGGCACGCATGCCGGCTCGCCGCCGAATCGCACCAGACTGCTGACACCGCGTGTGGAGCGCACTGGCGCGAGCGATTGCAAGGACGGATCGGAGCGGATAAACACATAGCGCGGGAATAAGGATTCGGTGCGCACGATCATGCCGGTCGCCGCGCGCACCGAACGTCGCACCCGCGGAAACAGACACTCGAAACCCTGCCGTCCCAAACAGATCTGGGCTTGCCCCTCCAGACGCGGCTTGGTCATCACGGCAAACCAGGAAAGCACGCTAAATCTACTTGTTCAAGCGATGAACTGGAACATACGCGAGCCTTACGGTACCGGCAAGATCACCGGCAGTGCCGAGACTGTTGAGAATTGCGTATTAGGGCGCGCGGCCTCGACGCGCGGCACGGAACAGGCGCTTCAAATAGGCCAAGGGCAGATGGCTCCCGGGTGTCAGCGCACCGGAATTGCGCATGAATTCCGCGCCCGGAAATGCTCTGCGCCACAGATACCGACAGCGTGACGTCCAATCTGGAAAGGCACGCACTGCTAGGCGCAATTCGGCGCCGACGCTCGATTGCTCGGCCAAGCGTGCACTCCGCCATTCGTCGTCTGCGTGGCCGCGCCATGCAGCGTGCAAATTGTCTGGGCAGGGGCAGTGAAACCACGTCTGACTCAAGTCAATTGCCGCCGCAAGCAGCGACGCAACGCCGCACGCCCGGGACTCGCGATCAAGCTCACTCCACTGCTCATCGCTCAAATGTGTCGCGGTCAGGGCCAAATCTAGAAGCCAAATAGCGGGGCGTTCAGCGGCCGGGGTATGACCGAAATAGTGCATGGTGGAGTGCAAAATCGAATCAACTGCGCAAAGACCGCGTGCCATTGGGCTGATACGTGGCAAGGCGATTGAACGCGAGTGCAATCGATCAAACGAAAACTGCAGCGAAAATTCCGGCAGATTGCTGAGCGCAATGTGCAGATCGATCGGCTTCCCAAGGGCTACCGGTGGCGCAAAAGATTTCTGCTGCGCGAGCGGATCGTCTGGTACCGATGTCTCCCGATAGCCAAGTCGTAAAAGCACGGCTGAGGCGCCCTCTACAGACGCGACCGGCACCCACAGATCACTGTCTGTGCGCGGCCGAAACGATGCTCTGGCGTAGAGGTGATTTGCGTGCGCCGCGCCCTTGAGCACCAAATGCGAGATCTGAGCCTGCTGAAGACTATGCAGCACCTGAGAGAGTGCGTCGTCCGAGTCTGCCGGTGTCAATTCGGCCTGCGCTGCCAGGGGCAGCAGTCGATGACGCCGCAAGATTGAAACTCGATCGCCCGGACGCATCGCGTTGAGCTCGCGTTGTCGTTCGCGGGTCAGGAATTGGAGATCGAGTGCGCTCGCGTCCACGGTATTCGAAACGGCAGGTTCATGCATTTTCACTGGGTGGATTCAACGCCGGCACAGCGCGCGATCGAAACCGCGACGGGGTTTGCCGCGGACGAAAACCCGGCAACTGGACCAACGTGGCGCAGCACAGCACGAAGACACACAGATTGGTGGTGGTTCGCAACTGATAGTCGAAGGCCGCATGCACGATGCCCACGACGACCGCCAGCCACACGCCCTGGCGATAGATTTGATCGGGCAAATTTGCGGCCAAGGCCCGATACAGACGCAAGCTGCTGGTCCGAAACCACCAGAAGAATGCAATCGTGGCCAATGGCAGTAGAAATCCCGCTTCCACCCACCATTCGAGCCAATCATTGTGCGCATGGTTGACGATCTTCGCGCCGACTGCGGAGATCGGCTCAAAGGCCGCGTAGGCAACTGGAAATACGCCTGGCCCTACACCTACCCACGCAAACTCGTTTGCCAGCTTGGTGCTCGCCGAGAGAATCAACCAACGATGATCGCCAGCGAATAGTTGGCCAAGTCGGTCAACGATCCAGACGAAGCCCACCTGAAATACAAGTAACAACGCGAGCGCGGCGCCACCCATGATCCACGGCAATATGCGCGGTCCAAGCACTCGCCAACCACACACGGCCACCCCCAGTAAGCCGACCGCAGCCAGACCCAATCCGGCGCGCGAACGCGATATGGCAAGACCGAAAATCAATACGCACCCGATCAGTGAATACACGATGGGTTGCAGCCGAAAACGAAACGACCCTGATCTCTGACTACTCAAGTCCTCTAACAAGAACCCGGCCGTGATCATCAGGGCGGCCACCATAAACGCTGCGAAGTGATTTCGATTTGCGAACAAACCAACGGCATCAAGCACATTGGTTGGTACATAGAAACGCAAGGGACTGTTAGCGCCGCCGTTCAGTTGTGCGAGGCCCAGTGGCACCGAAAACACGGCCACAAGAATGACCAGTTTGAGCAAGCGACGGCGCCAGCGATCGTCGAGTTGTGGCGCGAGTAAAGCAAGCGCGATCGCCGGCAATAGAGCGCGCAGTGCCGCCATGGTCGCAGTCGTATCCAGCGTTAACGCCCGCGACCAGCCGCCATGCGTGCCAGCCATCGTTTGCGCCGCAAATACCTCGCTGCGACCAGGCAGCCATTGCCAGATCGCGTTCGGCAGAGGAAGAAGGAAAATGAGCGGAACCGCGATGATCGATGCGATCAGTACCAACCAGGATTTTTGCACATCGACCAATTCGCGAGTGCCTGCACGCAGCAACGCAAACACAATCGCCGGAATCGCGGCGAGTTGTATCAGCAAATCGGAGAAGAGATCGGCGCGCGTACCGCCACCAAAGATGAGCGCGAGCAGTAACAGAAATGCGCAAATCAAGCCTTCGGCTGTGCTGTCCGCTTTGGTTGACACGCCGCCTGCCGCGTCACGAGAAGGGTCATAAACGACATGGGCCGCATCACGCGGCCCATATGAGCTACTGACGCTGTGCAGCATCAGGGGGAGGAAACATCGTTATCCGAGTCCTCGGCCGTCACGCACAAAGCAGTCGCTGCAGCGGCGCTTGCCCACCAAGTTCCCCTGCGGAAGCACGGCGAGTTGTGGGGAATGGTGTAACCCGCTTCGCCGCTTTCCACTTCAACATTCTTGGTGCAGCCATCGTCGAAGCGGAGCATCGCACGTCCGCCCTCTTTGACGGTTACGCGCTGGCCAGCCTTCAAACGAGTTCCGGGCACGATGATTCGCTCGGCGCCGCCGTCCTCGGAGACCATAACCTCACCCTCAGATTGCTCCAGAGCGCCGAGAAATTCCTTGTACTCGTCCTCACGATTGTGACCGACCGACCCGATAGCAGCGCCGACGACGAGTCCTGCAGCCGCGATATTGCGCGAATTGTCGTTATCGGCTGCATGCGCGCCAGCGCAAATTACACCCGCCGCTGCCGGCGCTGCCCACCACAATGAGGCACACGGCGAGTTGCCGGGAATGCGATACAGCTCTTCGGGATCCAGGGCGATATCACAGCCATCGTTGAAGACTAAAAGCGCCTTTGCACCTTCGGTCAACAGTACTTCTTGCGACGCACGCACGGACTGGCCTTCGACGGCCGGTATAGACTCTTCGCCTTCCTTAAGCAGTACGGTCCCCTCAACCTCCTGCAGGGTACCGACGATCTCATCAGACTGCGCAAAAGCTGCCGGTGCTAGCGCCAGACTGAGCGCGGCGACCATAAGGTGTCGTACATATCTGCTCATAGACGCATATCCAGGGAAAAGTGAAAACTCGACATCGTGAAGAGTATCTGGAACTTGCCCCAAGCTCAAGCCAGCACGCTGCTTTTGCCAATCTTAAATGCGCCCTAACAGGCACTCATAGCAGCGGCCTCTCCGCTGATTAGCGCAACAGTTTCACACGGTCAAGGTGAACAATCAGCGATTTTCGATAGCCTCCGGCACTTTTCCTCGGCTGTCCTGCATGGCGCTGAGCGAAAACTCGTCAAACCATGCCTTGCCACTGATCTCGCGCTCGGCATCGATCCGTCCGGCCACATCCAGATTCAATCGTTGCGCGCCACAGCCCGCGGCCGGCACCTCGAAATCAAAGGAAAACGTGGACCAAGCGCGTTCGCCGAGCAGCAACTCGCTCTCGCCAAGTGGCCTCGCTGCGGCGGGAATGCAGTGCACACTCCACATCAATCCCCGTGGCGTCTGCAGATTCTCAAGCCGAACTTGAGCGCTTAGCCGATAGCGACCAGGCTCCAGCAACGTCCATTGCTCGATTCCTTGGATGCGCACACGACTCCCAAAAAACTCTAGCCGCAGCGCGCGATTTTTGGCGGAATCCTCGCGCGCGACGCGCATGACTTCGAGTCCCGTTGATTGTGCTAGCCGCCATCCGGCGAAAGCCATGTCTGCGTCGGACTCGAAATCCCCATCGCGCAGTAGCGTACCGGCGCTAGCAAGCTGATCTCGCGCCAACTCGCGGCGTAATCGCGGCCAATCCAGATCGCGCGACAGCCGATCAATCCAGTTTTTGCGCTCACTGGGCGCCAAATCGCTGCCGACACGGCGCAATGATTGGACGAACATAGACAGATGTGTCGTCGTGGGTGCGAGTTGCATCAGTCGCGCAAAGAAATTCGCTCGCCACGGTGGATCCTGCGCAAGCACCTTGGAGAATCGTGGCGCGCTGACAGGATTGGAGGCGAAAGTTGTCAGCAAGGGCATGATCCGATCGAGCGCTTCTGGCTGAAAGCGCAACAAGCGGTCGACACGCACCAGTGCGCCGTCAATATCCTGCGCCTGGATCGCGCGCAGAACCAACCAAAACTGAGTGGGCGCATCGCGCGGCGATAGTTGTGCTGCAACATTCATCAATGCAGTCGCAAGACCGGAATCGCCACGAAGGTCAGCAACTGCACCCAGAATACGAAAACCGCGGCCCTCGAGCGGCGCGCTAGTCACGGCGCGTCGTGCCAGGCTCTGGGCCAACGGCAGGTCTTCGGCGACGAGTGCGGATTCTGCCAATCGAATCAGCGCCTCTGGCTGAGACGATTGGATGCCAATGGCGCGCTGTGGTTGAAAACGCGCGAGGTAGTCCGCGTAGCCGCGCACCAGCACCAGCCACAACAATGCCACCGTCAATAACACCAGCACTGGAATCTTCAGCCGGGAACGCGCATCAGTTACTGTCGACACTGGCAACCTCTAGCGAGGAAATGCGCGCCATGCCGGAATCGACGCGCACGATAAGCCGAATCTCACCGGCACGGGTGACCGATTTCTTCTCGCCGCGGGGCACAAAAGTGTCGCGAAATTTGACTCGACCAACCGCGCTATCTGTTGTCAGATTCCAGTCGACATCACCCATTTCAAGGTAGCGCATCTGGGTCGATTGCATGCGCCGGCGAAGCGAAAGGGCGCCGTCGGATTTGGCCGATTCCAGCGCGAATAATCTGTCGAATCGCGCAAGATTTCCGGATGCATAGGCAGCCACCATTTCACCAACGAGGTTCTGCGCCGCGCCAGGTGCCGGCGGTTCGGCTTGCGCAACTTTCACTACCGTCACGTCTGGCTGCGTCGGAGCGACCGTGGGCTCAAGCGTCGCGGGTATTCCCAAGGACGCATCCTGCGCCGCCAGATGCTCGGCTGACGCCGACGTCGACGCATGCGCCAGATTGCCCGCTGACGGTTTTTCGGACGCAGGTGTCGTCGTAAGTTTTTCGGGGAGTGTTTGCTGTATCGATTCGGCAAGCCTGGATTCGACGATGCGTTTCTCGTCAGTTAAGCGCTGCGCCCGGTCGCGCTCCACCTGCAGCAATAGCGCGAGACGCTCCTGGGTGGCCAAGGCCTCATCCACGCGCCGCTGATTGAGCGCACGTTCGAGCTCAATATTTTCTGCGGCCAACTGCGCCAGCGCCGCCGCCGCATCCTCGATCACGGCGTTAGGCGCGGTGATTGCCGGCGCACGTACCGGGGTATCGATCGGCACGCTAGCTGGCGACACAACTGGCGACAAATCGGTCGGCACGGAAGCTTCACTTCCCGCTTCCTTCGCCGGCACTGCAACCGTAAGGGGGGCCACGTCCGCACGCTTGTCTACACGCTCGGCTCGGTGTGAGGGATCGTCGCGCACGGAGGCAAACCCGGCATCCTGCTGCGAGCCAGACTTTGCCCAATACATCACGCCGAGTACGGTGATGGCCATGACACTTAAGGTGCCGAAAATGATCGCTGGAAGCCGCCGCACCATGGTGCCTGTCAGCCACGGACGTGCGCTCTCCGGCGGCGGCGTGCGCACTCGCAGTACTGGCGCCTGTACTACTGCCAGCGCAAAACTTGCGTCCGCAACAGGAAGGCGCTCGTCGTACTCTGCTCTTCGCTGCGGGGTTTTAAGGTCTTGCCACGCCGCATTCACCCGATCCGCATAGACGACTTCCCAACCATCGGGATTGCGATCTGGATGCAGCCAGCGCATCAGCCATCGATGGTGCTCACGCAATTGTTCCTGCGGCGCCTCGGAACTGAGCCCTAAGGTTCGATAGGAATCGCCATTGGCAACAAACAGCATTTGCTGCAAATAGAACACACTCGCTTCGATGAGCGTTGCGCTGCTTTCCTCGGTCGAATCCGCGGCATCGTTGATCGATGCGGTTTCGCCCGCTGCAATGCGGATGATCAGCCCCACATCATCCGGCAGCGGGCGCTCGCGGAAATCCACAATACGCGCCGGTTCCCGAAACAGCGCGAGTGCGGCCTGAATTGCCAGCGTGTGCATGGATCAACTGCGGCCTATGGATTTCTGTTCAGTGCCGCCGTAAGCGTAATACTGATAACCATAGTCACTGCCGTAGCCGTAGCCGGCCACGCGCGAATCGTATTTGGTCAACAGGGCACCAACCACATGTGCGCGCGCGCCAAACAGACGTTTCAGTGCGGCCTTCGCCGTCGCGACCCGACTGGTTCCTGCCTCGATCACCAGCAGCGTGCCACTGGACAGATTGGACAAGATCGGCGAGTCCGCCAGACCCATGATCGGTGGCCCATCGATGATGACTTGATCGAATTTTTCCATAGCCAATGTCAACAGCGACACCATTTTTGGCCCGGCCAATAACTCCGCGGGATTCGGCGGCAAAGGACCCGATGGAATCAGCGTCAGGCGCAGTGTCTTGGTCGGCTTGATCGCGGCTGCTGGCCTGATGCCTCCAGCCAGATAGTTGCTCAAACCTACCGAATTGTCGCAGCCCAAAACTTTGTGTAGGGACGGATTACGCAGATCGCCATCGATTAAAAGCACGCGACGACCAAGCTGCGCGAAATTCCGTGCCAAGTTGATTGCTGTGGTGGACTTGCCCTCGGAGGCCGACGGACTGGTAACCAACAAACACTTGGGGACACCGTCCTCAGTCGCAAACTGCAATGAGGTGCGCACCGACCTATAGGCTTCAGAGAACCCCGATCTTGGATCGGAGAAGGCCTGCTCGGGCGTCATCCCATCGAGTCGCGGAATGATGCCAAGCACGGCGATACCGAGGTGCTTCTCGACCTCGTCGGGCCGCTTTAACGTGTCGTCGAGGAATTCGATCAAGAAGGCCAACAAGATACCGAGCATCAATCCCGCGAGGCTTGCCATCAGCAGATTGCGGCGCATATCCGGCTTGAATGGCGCGCCAGGCACCAAAGCCGTGTCAACGATGCTGATGTTATTGGCGTCGACATTGGACGTGATCCCAATCTCTTTGTAGCGTTGCAAAAGTGCGTCGTAGAGTTGCCGGCTGGTCTCTACTTCACGCTCCAACACGGTGAAATCGGTACTACGGCTCTGCAGCGCAAGCACTTGGTCGGTGAGCCTGTCGACCTGTTCTTGCAACATGCCTTCCTTTGCGCGCGCAGCATCAAAGGTGCCCGCCAGGCCTGCACGCACTAGCTTAACTTCGCCTTCCATCTGCTTGTCGAGTTCATCCATTTGACTCTTGAGCTGCTGCATCAATGGATAGGCCGGTTTGAAGGTCAGTAACTTCTCCTGGTATTCCGCCGCCAATTTACTGCGCGTCGCGCGCAAGGCCTGTACGCCTTCGTTCTGCATCAAAAACGGATGCGACATGGCACTGTTGCCCTGACCTTGTCGCAACTGTGACTCCGCATTGATGCGCTCCTGACGCGCCGTCATCAGAGCGCCATTGAGGGACACCAGATCCGACGACAGCAAAGTCTCGCGCTCACCAATGTTGACGAAGCGCTCGCGGGTGGCGAACTCGGCCAACGCCTTTTCAGAGTCCTGTAATTTAAGCTTGGTCTGCTCCAGGCGATCTTCCAGGAACTCCTTCGCATAAGAACTTGTATCGATCCGCCGTTCCATATTCGAATCGATAAATCCTTCCGCTACCGCGTTGGCGACGCTCGCCGACAGGCCACTGTCCGGGCTATCAAAATGGATGCGCGCCAGCCGCGAATTGATCACGGGCTCAACACTCAAGCCGCCTTGCACCAGGCCCACCAACTGCTGACGCTTGGCTGCCGAATCCTCCGTTCGTGCGGCATTCTCGCCACTGCCCATGACCATGTCGACGAGCTTGCGCCACGGTGTCGGTGCGCTCATGACGGCAAAGACCGGGTGGTTCGGATCTAAATCCGCGACCACTTTCTCCGCCATCGACCGGCTGCGCAACAATTGAAACTGTGTCTCGTAGAACTCGCGGTCGTAGGGTGCTTCGACTGGATCAACACCGGGCACGTTGACCACGCGCAAGGATTGACGCTCGATCTGCACCACCGCGGTCGCGCGGTAGATGGGTGTGGTCAGCAAAGTCGCCATGAGGCCTGTGAGCAAGACAATGACGAATGCTCCCAGCACGGTCCACTTGCGCTTTAAGATGATCCGCCAATACTCCAGCAAATCGACCTCTTTTTCGGCCGATTCAGCATCGCCGCCGCGCACCAGCGTGGACAGCGCCTGCATGCGTGGGTCGAGCGCCGCCAGTTGTTGCGCGCGCGGGCTCAGCGGAGCCGGCAGGTTGCCGCTATCGGGGAATTCGTTGTTGGCTGCCGCATCCCGCATTTTGTTGCTCCAGAATTGCCTACAGCGCCATCGACTTAGAGGAAGGAAAACAAACCGAGCACCGGCAGCGTCTTGAGCAAGCTACGGTAAGCCGATTTGCCGCCCGATTCATCAATAACAATCAGATCGTCGCCATACACTTGTGGATCCTCGGCGTTGCCGCCACGGATCAAGCGCAGGTCGAAGACTGCGGCCATGCGCTTGCCTTCGATCTGTCTGAAGATGATGATGCCACGCGGGTTAGCGAATTCATTGATGCCGCCAGACATGACGATGGCTTGCAGCAAGCTGGTGCGACCGCTTAAGGGATAAATGCCTGGCTTGGATACCGCGCCTTCCACGGTAATGCGTTGGCTGGTGTACTCGCGTACATAGAGCGTGACTTGCGGGTTCTGCAGGAAGTCCTTCTCCAGAAGCCGGGCGATCTCATCCTCAAGCTCCGGAACGGTTTTGCCCGCGGCCGGAATCGGCCCCAATAATGGTAGCGAAATCATGCCCTTGGAATTGACGCGCACGCTACGATTCAACTCGTCCAACTGATACACAGCGACTTCCAGCACATCCTGGGGTCCGAGACGGTAGTCCGAGGTTCCGACATAGGCGCCGGTCGCGGTGGTGGTATCGGGGGGAGCTAGGGTCTCTGTGGTGGTCACCAGTTTGGCGCGACCTTCGCGAACATCGCGCGTACCGTCGCTGGCGCAACTGCTCAGCACACATGCGCACAGCAGCAGAATGAAACTTCTTTGAAGTTTGGACCACATTATGTCGTTCCTCATTTCGCCTTGGACTACCGACGCTTCAACAATCGTCGCCAGAAACCTGGGGCCACAGACGTGGATTCTCGCAGAACTGCCGGGCGCGCCTGCTCGCCACGCAAATTGTTCAATATTGCCGCCGGACGATCGCGCACCAATGCCCACGACTCCGCGGTCCCGACCCGTTTTTCGGCGGCGACGCGTGCTTCCGCGAGCAAGGGCGGGCGCCGGTGCACGCTGTGTGCGTCGGTCGCAATGATTTGGACCGGGCCTTCATCAAGCAATCGCTCAGCCCAGTAGCGGGGCCGATTTCCAAAACGCCCGGTCAACGCGCCAGCCGTGATCTGTAGCCACGCACCGCCCTTGGCTATGCGCAAGAACATCGGGTAGTTCATTTCGATCCACGTCAGCCGTTCAGGGTGCGTGATCAACGGCACATAGCCGGCAGCCAGCAGGTTGAAGATCTGCTCCTCAAAGCGTGGCGGGGCAACGTGATGCGGCGGCTCCAACAGCAAATAGCGCGTGCGATTGAGCGTTGGTATGCGATCTGCACGCAGATCGACCAAAAGCTCAGGCGTAAGGTGGACATCCGCACCTTCGACCAAACGCAGGGGAATGCCTTCGTCATCGAGTGATTTCTGCAGAGCGGCAATCGCCACACGAATGCCCTGCGCGGTGTTCTCGTACAAGCCGGGATAGATGTGCGGTGTGCACGCGATGACTTCAATGCCGTCCGCCACTGCAATTCGGGCCATCGCGAGCGAAGTCGCCAGATCGGGTGCACCGTCATCGATACCGGGAAGGATGTGGCAGTGCAGGTCGATCATCTGGCGCTTAATCAAGCTCAGCCGGTACGGTGTGCCACAAGCTTAGCCTAAAGCCCAATCGTGCATGCTCAAGTGACGGATCAAGATCAAACGTTCAGCACAAAGACGCAGAGGAAAGCTAAGGAAAGGGAACATTCCTGCTTTTTTCGTGGCCGCGCGAGTTGAACGCGATCATTTCGTGCCGACGCGCAAAACACAGATCACGCCGTGATCAATAGCGCAAGATGCGCTTGGGCTTGAATGGCAGGCTGCCGCGCCAGTACAGAATCATCAGCCAGCCAGTCGCCAAACCACCCAAATGTGCGAAGTGGGCAACGCCGCCACCGCTGGTGAACACGCCCATGTACAACTCGAATAAGGCGTAAACCACTACCAAGGTACGTGCCTTCATTGGGATAGGCGGGATCAGTAGCATCAGTTGTCGGTTCGGGAACATCATGCCGAAGCCGAGCAGCACGCCAAACACACCACCTGAAATACCCACCGTGGGATAGGGCTGTCCGCCCAGCGTACCGACTAACCACTGGACCATGCCTGCACCAACGATGGCAACCAGTACATAGGTCAAATACGGCCGCGCGCCCCAGAATTTTTCCAGACTGCCACCGAACATCCACAAGGCGAAGCCGTTAAACAGCAGATGGCTGGGGCTGCCGTGCATAAAACCGTAAGTCAGCAACTGCCAGGGCCTAAATTCCGGATAGCCGCCGAGCGCGACGGGCAAGTTGGCGTCATTGAAGAGCGTCGGCCACAGCGCCATGTGAATCAGCAGCCAGTCCTCCGCCCCAGCCATATTCTGGAGCACGAACACGAGCACACAAATGATCAGCAAAGCGCGTGTCACCGGAGGCAATGGACCCATGAATATCAATCTCTTAAGCAACGACGTCGACGCGGAAGACATAGGTCTTGATGGCGCCAGTTCAAGCATCTCCGCTAAAAAAGCCGCCCCACAGTTGCGCATCAAGCGACAAAGCCGCGGTGATCTTCGGCTGCACTCGGCCATTGTCGTCGACCCTGCAGCCCTCCGAACGCAGCTTGCCTGCTTGTCGACGAAAACCATCGCTACCGGGCGGAAAGGCAATCCGATTGTCTGATCGAATCACTCGGAACCACGGCAGATCTTCGCCGGAAGCCAGGTTTCCCAGTACGCGCGCGACCAATCGCGCGCGTTTGGGCAGCCCTGCTGCTGCCGCGACTGCGCCGTAAGACATCACTGCGCCGCGCGGGATGGCGGCAATCACCGCCAGAATTAACGCCCGAGACTGATCGAAGCACAACGCATCGACTGCATTGCTCGCTTTGGAATGACTCACGGCGTGTCCACGCTTGCGCAATCTCTGACGCTATCAGCTCCGGCGCTGATCAGCATGCGGCGGGGCGCAAGGCGCTGCGTTGGGCATCTACACGTCACGGATTCTCAGCGCACATTCGGGCTAGCATCGTAATCAACGATTTTCTTGAACAGGTAGTACCCGTGCAGAATTTTGAAGATATTCGCGCGCACTTGGCGACGCAGCATCAATTGGTCCAGAACGAGGCCTTCGTCATCGGTTTCGATCTGGAGTTGCCGGGCGATCGCGTCCAGAGCCTATTCCTTGCGGATATTGAAACTGAAGACGGCCACCGACTGTTGCGCGTTTCCACGCCCGTGGCTGCACTTTCCAATCTTCCAGCAGAGAAATGCCTGCGCTTCAACTGGGCGCAGCGTGTTGGATTTCTGGCGGTGGATGACCTGGATGGCACGGCTTTCGTGCATTTATGCGAGAACCGAGCCTACGGCGCCCTGTCGGAGCGCGAGTTGGATCGCGTGCTGGTTGAAATCGGACAGCTCGCCGACGGACTAGAATCCCTGGTGACGCAGGGTATGGATCAAGTTTGAGCTTTGAGGCGGGGGTGACAGCATCCTGTCACCTTTGCCCCATGCTCACCGATGATCCGGATTTGCAGCCAATTTACTTCCAATGGACGCTGATTTTGCGGCATTCACTCCGCGCACTGTGCATACGCGATGGTGTGCGGACCTGCTAAGCTTGCGGCGTCGCGCGTAGACCTATCGTCCTTTAGCCAAGTACATGCACCTAGAACTCTTGTTGTTGCTGGGCCTGATTCTGCTCAATGGGTTCTTTGCGTTGTCCGAGATGGCAGTGGTGGCCTCGCGGAAGTCGCGGCTCAAGCAACAAGCCGAAAAGAGCAAGGCGGCACGCGCCGCGCTCAAGCTTGCTGAGCACCCAGAGACTTTTCTGTCGGCCGTGCAGATTGGCATTACGCTGGTCAGCATTTTAACCGGCGTTTTCAGCGGTGCGGCAATCGGCGGCTATATCGCCAACTGGCTGCGCGGTTTCCCGACACTCGCCGAGTACGCAGACGGTCTTGGCCTCGGCGTGGCCGTCGTCGGGATCACCTTTGTCAGCATCATTTTGGGCGAATTGATCCCCAAACGCGTGGCGCTGCTGGCGCCAGAGCGGATCGCGGGCATCGTCGGCCTGCCGATGGCGATCTTTGCGCGCATCACGCATCCGATCGTCATCGTGCTCTCAGTGACCACGCGCATCTGCTTGCGCCTCATTGGTGCGAAGCCGGGTGACGAGTCCAAAGTGACGGAAGAAGAGATTCGCCTCTTGGTGGCGGAGAGCGCCGCGCAGGGCGAGATCGAAGACATCGAACGCAGCATGATTAATCGCGCGCTGCGGTTATCCGATCGAAGCGCTGAGAGCTTGATGACGCCGCGCAAACGGATCGCTTGGCTGGACACCACAGCGCCGCTCTCAGAAAACCTCGGCGTCATGCGCACCACGCCGTATTCGACCTATCCGGTCATGCGCGGCAACGACAAAGAAATCGCCGGCATCCTTAACGTGAAGACGTTGATCGACAAAATCGGTTCGGGTGGCCAGTTCGACTTGTTCAAACGGCTGGACAAAGCGATTTACGTGCCGGAATCCACGCGCGCGTTGAATCTGCTCAACGAATTTCGTGACACGGAAGCACGCATGGCGCTCGTCGTGGATGAATACGGTGACGTGCAGGGCTTAGTGACTCAAAACGACGTGCTCGCTGCCATGCTTGGCGCGGCAATGCACCATAGCGTGACCGACAGCGATGACGCGATGATTGTGCGCCGCGCAGATGGCAGCTATCTGCTGGACGGGGCACTGAAGATTGAAGACCTGCGTGAATTGCTGGAATTGCCCAATCTTCCGGGTGAGGACGACAACGAGTATCAGACGCTTGCCGGTATGCTGATTTCGGTACTCGGACGCATCCCGCGCGTCGCCGAAACCTATGACTGGGGCGGCTATCGCTTTGAAGTCGTTGATCTCGACGGCGCGCGTGTGGATCGAATCCTAGTGCAGAAGCGGGCTGAGGAGCCGTACATCTTCGACTAGTCCGAGTGCAGTGGCGACGCACACGAGCAACGCCAAGGGCGGCCGCTCCTGCTAGCCTACGCGCCCCCTTTGCCGCGCCCTGCCCTGACTGCCATGAGCATCGTCAAGCCACGCACGCCTGCTGGCACCATGGAGTTGTTGCCCCTGGATCAGATCGCTTTTGCGGATCTGCTTGAAACCATTCGGCGCAACTACGAACGTTTCGGTTTTCTACCCATTGAGACACCGGTATTCGAACTCAGCGAGATGCTGCTCACTAAGAGCGGCGGCGAGACCGAACGCCAAGTGTATTTCGTGCAATCGAGCGGCAGCCTCAAGCAAGGCGATGCCCCGGAACTGGCACTGCGCTTTGACCTGACCGTGCCGCTGGCGCGCTATGTGGCCGAGCATGAGCACGCATTAAGTTTCCCGTTCCGCCGCTATCAGATCCAGCGCGTCTACCGCGGCGAAAGCGCGCAGCGCGGACGATTTCGTGAGTTTTATCAATGTGATATCGACGTCATTGGCAAGGATGATTTATCCATCCGATACGACGCGGAAGTGGTCGCTGTCATTGCCAGCGTGTTTCGAGAGTTGCACGTTGGGCCCTTCGTGATCCAACTGAACAACCGTAAGCTTATGCGCGGCTTCTTCGAACGCGCGGGGATTACCGACGCCGAACAACAGATGTTGGTTCTGCGCGAGGTCGATAAGCTCGACAAGCGCGGCGCGGACTATGTGCGGCAAACGCTGACGGGCGAGAGCTTCGGCATTGCCGCCGAACGCGTCGAGGAAATTTTGGCCTTCGTGCAACTGCGTTCAAACACGCACGCCGAGGCCTTGTCGATGCTGCAAGCCTTGGGCGGCGGCAACGCGCAATTGGATGCGGGCATTGCCGAACTGATCGAAGTGCTGAGTTTGGTCAAGGGTTTTGGCGTTAGCGAGTCAAACTACGCGCTGAATTTCTCGATCGCGCGCGGGCTGGATTACTACACCGGCACGGTCTACGAGACCGTACTGACACAGCACCCGGACATTGGCAGCGTGTGTTCGGGCGGTCGTTACGAGAATCTGGCGAGTAACTACACACGTTCGCGCCTGCCAGGCGTGGGCATTTCCATCGGCGCTACGCGCTTGTTCTATCAGTTGCGCGAGGCTGGCTTGATCGGCACGGCACAAAGCAGCGTGCAAGTTTTAGTGACCCAGATGGATGCCACCTTGATGCCACTGTATTTGGATCTGGCCAATCAATTGCGCGCTGCGGGGATCAATACCGAGCTGGTGCTGGATTCGGGCAAGCTTGGAAAACAGCTCAAATATGCGGACAAGGCCGGCATCCGCTTCGCCGTGATCGTTGGCGAGAACGAGCGGACGGCGGGTATGGTGATGGTTAAAGATCTGAGCAAGCAGGAACAATTCGAAGTGCCACGTGCAGATCTGGTCAAGGCCTTGCGCGTGGAAATCGAGCAAGCCGTAGCACTGGGCGAGCTCAAGCGCCGCGGTCGCGGGCAGGAATAGATCATGTCAACGCCAAAGCTGCAGCGGACCAGTCCGCCTAAGGTGCGACCCATCGAACTCGATGGTCGCAGGCTCTCGATCAAAGCGGTGCTTGATATCGCGCATGAAAGGCGTCAAGTCCGCCTGTCTAAGCTCGCCCTCAAACGGGTTCAGATCTGCGCCGATTTCCTGAGCAAAGAGTTGAAGCGCGGTGAGCCCATTTATGGTGTCACCACAGGCTTCGGCTCGAATGCCGATCGCGTGCTGGAAACCTCGCGGCGACGCGGCGAAAGCAACAGCGATGATCTGCCCATCGTGGCCGAACTTCAGCGCAATCTGATCATCAGTCACGCGGTTTGCGTCGGCGAGCCGCTGTCGCTGGAATTGGTACGTGCGATGCTGGCCATTCGCATCAATACGCTGCTGCAAGGCCATTCCGGCGTGCGCGTGACCACGCTGGAGCTGTTGTGCGAGCTGCTCAATCGCGATCTGATTCCCGTGGTGCCGGGCAAAGGTTCCGTGGGCGCCAGCGGCGATCTGGCGCCCTTGTCGCATCTGGCGCTGGCACTGATCGGGGAAGGCGAGGTATTTGAACGCGGCGTGCGTGTGTCGGCGGCTGACGCGCTCGAACGTGCAGGACTGAAGCCCTTGGTGCTGTCCTTTAAAGAGGGCTTGGCACTCAACAACGGCACGGGCCAGATGCTGGCGTCGGCGATCATTGCCATTGGGCGCCTCGAAGCGGCGGCGAAGCTGGCCGATATTAACGCGGCGGTCGCGCTCGAAGCTTTTTGCGGGCGCTCCGCGGCGTTCGATGAGCGCGTGCATGCCTTACGGCCGCATCCTGGGCAAATCGCGGCTGCGGCGAACATTCGCCGCTTGGTCGAGGGCTCCGGTTTGATCGATATTCCTTACCATCGCGTGCCGCGCTTCCATTCGTGGAGCGCGAGTGCATGGCCAAGCGATGACACCGATGCGCGAACTTTTGACCTCCGTTGGGACTACGTGCCCAAGTCCGAACGCGGCGCGCGTTCGCGCTTCTATCAGCGCAACCTGCCCTTCCGCGGCGGCAAGAAGATTCAGCCGCAGGACGCGTATTCCTTGCGCTGCATGCCGCAGGTCCACGGTGCGGTGAAAGATTCCATTGAGCGCGTGCGGGAAATCGTGCGCATCGAGCTGAATTCCGTGACCGACAATCCGCTGGTGTTTGCGGAGGCCGATGGCGACGAAGACCGCGTCGTTTCGGCGGGAAATTTTCATGGTATGCCGATCGCGCTCGGGCTCACGCAACTCAAATGCTGCATTCCTGTGTTGGCCTCGATCAGTGAACGTCGTCTCAATAAACTGCTTGATCCTGCGACCAACGATGGTCTGCCGCCGTTTTTGATCGGCAACGAAGACGGCACCGATTCGGGCTACATGATCGTGCAATACACCGCGGCGGCGCTGGTCAACGAGCTGGCGACCAAAGCGCATCCGTCGACGGTGTATTCGATCCCGACCAGCGCCAACGCCGAAGATCATGTCTCGATGGGTGCGACCGAAGGCCGGCATGTGCTGGAAATGCTGGATGATCTGGAGCACACACTGGCGTTGGAACTTCTGGTGGGAACGCAGGCACTGGAGTTCCGACAGCAAATTTTGGGGGCCAGTTACACGCTCGCGACCAATCTGGGCGTGCAGGCGCTGCGATCAAAGTTGCGCAATTTGTCGCCAGTCACGCCGGGCGAAGAAGCAATGCTGCTGGCCGAGGACGTCAAACGTTTGCAGGCAGATTTGAAGCAGCTAAAGAGCGTGGTACCAGCGCCACCCAGCCGTTGTGTGCTGGAACTAGTGCGCGAGAGCGGCGTCGCGTTTCTCGCGCGTGACCGCAACCTTGGGCCCGATATCGAGAAAGCGATTGCGCTGGCAAAGAGCGGCGCGGTGGTCAGGCGCGTTGAGAGCATTCTGGGTGCGCCGCTGGAGTAATCTGCGTTTGCATTGCCGCGACTAACTCGGCACCGGTTGGAAATCGGATCAAGGCGAGCGTGGCGACGAGTTTTCGCGACACGCCGAATGCATCTGACCCGACCGCACCTCAATTTGACCGGCTCGCGTTGTCGGAATTGCTGCACCACCGAGAACGCGGGCGCACGCAACTTCGGCGAACTTCATTCGACTTTCCAGAGCACGACAATGCCGACCCTATTCCGCGGCGGCCTCGCCGCTTCCTGCCAATTTACGCTTGGTATTTAAGGGTTTGATGCGGGTGATCATGGCTGCGGCAACTTTTAAATTACCCGCAATCACATTGCCACTGTCGAACCAGCCATCGGTACCGTCAAAATCCAGACAGACGCCACCCGATTCGCGCACCAGCAGCGCGCCTGCTGCCATATCCCACGGCTGCAAACCGTATTCGAAATAACCGTCAAGACGTCCGCAAGCCACATAGGCTAAGTCCAGCGCCGCCGAGCCGCTACGACGAATGTCCTCTGCATCTTCGAGTAAGGCTTTGACCATGCGCAGTTGTGCCGCCAACCGCGGACGCTGGCGAAAGGGGAAACCCGTCGCGATCAGCGCGCCGGGCATTCCATTACGCGGACTGACGCGCATGCGCCGCTCGTTCATATACGCGCCACCGCCGCGCGAGGCGGTAAACATCTCGTCGCGCACCGGATCGTAGACCACGCCATGCTGCGCGATTCCGTCTTCGAGCAGGGCAATGGAAATGCAGCAATGCGGCAATCCGCGCATGAAATTGCTGGTGCCGTCGATTGGATCAATGCACCAAGTGTATTTCGAACTCAAGTTACTGCGGCCGCTTTCCTCGCCCCAGATGCCGTGATCTGGGTAGGCCTTCTTGATTTCCTTGATGATTTCGACTTCCGCGAGCTTGTCGACTTCGGTCACGAAATCAAACTGACTCTTCTCCGTCACGGCGATGGAATCGGCGCGGTGCAGATAGCGCGTGATCAAGGTGCCGGCCTTGCGTGCGGCCTGGACGGCAATATTGACTGCTGGCTTGCGCATGCACGACTCGATTCATAGGGGCCGCGCAGGTTAGCAGAGCGCGCCGGTGCGGCCAAACCACTCGATGGTTTCGTGCTGTCTGCCGTCATAATCCGCCGACCCTCCTGCCAACCCACGCATCCTGGTGAACGATCCGCTGCTTTCACGCATTGCTACTGTGCTCGTACAGACCTCGCATCCCGGCAACATCGGCTCCGCGGCGCGCGCACTGAAAACCATGGGTCTATCGCAATTGCGCTTGGTCGCGCCATATGAATTCCCGGCGTGCGCCGCCAACCAACTGGCCTCGGGCGCGTTGGACGTGCTCGAGAATGCGCTGGTGGTGCCCACCTTGGCCGATGCGCTGCACGATGCAAGCGTGGTCTTCGGATCGAGCGACCGGCGACGCGAGTTGCGCATGCTCGAGATCGGCCCGCGCGAATTTGCATCGTTGGCGCTGGATGCAGCGACCACAGGTCCAGTCGCTGTCGTTTACGGCACTGAGCGCACCGGATTGACCAATGACGAACTCGGGCTATGCCAATATCTCGTGACGATCCCAGCGAATCCCGAGTACAGCTCGCTGAATCTTGCCAGTGCAGTACAGGTGTTGTCCTACGAACTGCGCAGCGAATCCTTGCGCCGGGCGGGGCTAGAGGCACCGGCGCGCGTCGACGCGCATGTGCCGGCTGCCAGTGCAGAGCTTGAAGGATTCTTTGGACATCTGCAGGAAGTGCTGGAACTCGTTGGATTCTTCGGCCAGCGCCCCACCCAAAAAATCATGCGTCGACTCCGCCGTTTGTATCAGCGCGCCATGCCGGACGCCCGCGAAGTGCAGATCTTGCGCGGCATCCTGACCGAGACCCAAGTGGCCGTTCGCGGCCGTAACGTTCGCGTGAAAGCCGTGGACGAGGCTAGCCACTGACTGTGAAGAATTGCCGCCGAAACGAACACGATCCTGAACCGGCGATGCCACAATTGCTTTCCATACGCTGGCGCATCGTAGAACTTCTATCAAAGCGTCACCATAATTGAAGCACTCCTGATTCGAGCACCTCGATGCCTACTGATTTTCTGTCCTTCGTTGCCCATGGCTTGACGGGTTCGCCGTGGCCAATGGTCCTGATTTTCTTCCTGGCGGTGACACAACTCACAATTTTCTCAGTGACCTTGTATTTGCATCGCAGCCAGTCGCACCGCGGTGTGGAATTCCACCCCGTTGTCGCGCATTTCTTTCGGTTCTGGACTTGGCTGACCACGGCCATGGTCACCAAGGAATGGGTGGCAATCCATCGCAAACACCATGCCAAATGCGAGACCGAAGAGGATCCGCATAGCCCACAGATTTATGGCATCGGCAAAGTGTTTTTTCATGGCGTGGTGCTCTATCAGCAGGCGCGCCGTGATCGCGCGATGGTCGAGCAATACGGCAGCAATACGCCAGATGACTGGGTTGAGCGCAATGTCTATGCACGCGCGCCGTGGATGGGTCCGGTGCTCATGGCGCTGATCGACGTCTGCCTATTTGGCATGGTCGGATTGGCTTTGTGGGCCGCCCAAATGTTGTGGATTCCGGTAATGGCGGCGGGCGTGGTCAATGGTTTGGGCCACTGGTGGGGTTATCGGAACTTCGAGACGGACGACACCTCGACCAATTTGACGCCATGGGGATTGGTTATCGGCGGCGAGGAATTGCATAACAATCACCATGCGTATCCGAGTTCCGCGCGGTTTTCGATGCGCAAATATGAGTTTGATATCGGTTGGGCAGCCTTGCGCGTGCTCAGTGCACTGAAGCTCGCGAAGGTGACACGCGTGGCGCCAGAGCTTACTGAACGAGAGAATGTGGCGATGCCAGACATCGAAACCGTGCGGGCGCTGCTCGCGCACCGCTTCGTGGTGATGCGCGAGTACTTCAGCGGCGTACTCATGCCGGTCTTACGCGAGGAAGCCAATCGCGCGGGCGACAAGATGGCACTCGCAGGCATTCGCTTGAAGCGCGCAATCGCGAGCGACGGCCGCTGGCTGGAGCCAGAAGCGCGTGAGCGCCTGAGTCATTGGGTACGCGAGCGTCCTTCAATGGCTATGCTGGTTGACTATCAGCGCCGGCTGTCCGAGACCCTTGAACGCTCGGGGCGTAATGGCACTGCGATGGTCGAGGCTTTGCAGGCTTGGTGCGAAGATGCTGAGCGATCGGGCGTGGCTGCGTTGGAGGATTTCTCTCGCCGCATCAAGAGTTATCAATTGGTGCAGACGCACGCCGTGGCCTAGCAGCCTGTCGGACTTAAAGGAAATCGGCTGCAAATCCGCCTGGACGATCCATATTCCGCCGCTTTCTCGGGCAATAGAAGAGCTATTACCCTTCAAAATCGACGAAATCTGGCTTCGCCCAGTCAGATTTTCGCTTCGATTCTTCAAGTCCGACAGGCTGCTAGAACGGACGCAGTCAATGAGCTGAAGTTCCGCATAGCGCGCGTCAAGTTGGCGCGCGCTTTAGCCTGCATTCGGTCCTGAAGGCGTACTGTCGCGACTGTCCTCATGAGGAGTCACGTATGCGTCGCCACTCGCTAGCTGCCCTGTTGTTGATACTCGCCGTGCCAGGCGCAAATGCCGCAGGGTCCGCGCGCGGTCAGCTCGATGAGTTTGCGCAAGGCGTGCAGAACTTGCAGGCCAAGTTTCAGCAGAGCGTCTACGACTCCGAAGGCCGTGCGCTCGACAAGACCTCCGGAACGCTGGCGCTGGCGCGACCCAATCGCTTTCGCTGGGATTACCTGGAACCGGACGAGCAGCGCATTGTGGCCGATGGCGACAACATCTGGATTTATGACGTCGAACTTGAGCAGGTAAGTGTGCGACCGCAGTCCATGGATGAGCAGCAGAGTCCGCTCGCGGTGCTATTGGATTTGAATTCGCTCGACCAGCAATTTTCGACCGCCGAGCAAGACGAGAAGGATGGCGCGCAATGGCTGCGTCTGACACCCAAGGGTGAAGACGCGCAATTTGCCTATGTCGATCTGGCCTTTCGCGAAAGCCGCATGACGCGCATGGTCATGACTGACATCGTCGGCCAGCGCACCGAAATCGTATTCCAAGAATGGCAGCGCAACGGCACATTGGCGCCTGGCATGTTCACCTTCGAGCCGCCCGCAGGCGTGGACGTGGTCGGCGATGTGCATCAGGGCGCGAAGCTGGAAGCAGTCCGCGAGTAGGAAGGCATCGTTTCAGGCTGACAGAAGCGCTGAGATGCTTGAACCTAGAAACCGCAGTTGGACGTGACAGAGTGTGCGGTTAAGGGGGTGCAGGGCAAGGCGCAATGGGGGTGAAAGCCGGCAGCTTGCGCGGCATGCCGCGCGCCGGCTTGAACGCCTGCAAGCTTATGCTTGCAGGCCGGATTGAAAGCCGGCAGCTTGCGCGGCATGCCGCGCGCCGGCTTGAACGCCTGCAAGCTTAAGCTTGCAGGCCGGGGTGAATAGTTGTTCTATTCCAACGAGTTGCAACGCAGCCAAGCGCCGCCACAACCGTGCAATCTGCCACGTAGCGCACTTACCCGATGGGTGAACGGGTCGAGCGGCCTAAATACCACAAGAATCATCGCACTACGGCTCTTGAACAGCGGTCAACTGCGGTTTCTAGGTTGAATCATCGCGGCCAGCGCAGTGCTTGTTCGACCCAAACAAAGTGCAACCCTCATCCCCCAACCCTCTCCGAAAACAGCGTCCGAGAGTTGAGAAAATCATGGGTTTCCGGCAATCCTGCTTCAAAAATCAATGACTTAGTGCATGGCTTTGTTTCGAGGCGCATGGCGACGCGAGGATCTCGCGAGGGCGGTTCTTACACCGTTTGCGGCACCACCTTACGCGCCATGACGAACAGTCCGAGCCCGGCCATGCTCAGCGCCGTCGCCCCGAGTGCGAGCATCTTGGCGTCATGTTGAACCATCGGCGCCATCAGGCCAGCCACGGCCGCGTTGACTACCAGACTCAAGAACATCTGCAAAGAACTGGCTGTACCTAAGCGCGCCGGGAATAGCTCCATCATTGCCAAGGTCAACAGCGGAAAGGCAATTGCCGTGGCGCAGGCGATCATGCCGATGGGAATGACCGCGAGCGGCCACGTCACCATTTCCGCGGACTGCGTGTAAGCGATATTTAAGGCGCCCGCGAACAACATGATGCCGTAGGCACAGTAAATCGCCAGCCGACGCGGCACGCGCCCCGCGATGCGGCCGCTGATGAAGGATCCCAGCACCATTCCGCCGATGGTGGGCACAAAGAACGCCGCAAACTGGCGTTCGTTGAACCGCAAAATCTCCAGCACAAAGGCCGGCGCCGAGCTGATGTAGAGGAAGATCGCTGAGAAGTTGAAACCACCCGCGAATGAGATCAAAACGAAGCGCGGATCAGTCAGCATCTCCCAATAGCCGTTCAGCAATGGGCGCGGCCGCAAGGGGGTACGTTTTTCCGGCGCGTGGGTTTCCGGCAACGCGCGCCAGCACACCAGCAACAAACACACCGAGAACAGCACCAGGAAGACGAAAGACGAGCGCCAGCCGAAGTACAGTAAATAGCCGCCGATAATGGGTGCAATGGCCGGGGCGATGCCAAAGATCATGCTGATGCCACTCATCACGCGTTGCGCCATCGTGCCTTCGAAACGATCGCGCACAATGGCGCGTCCCACAATCACGCCGGCACCAGCACTCAAACCTTGAATGACCCGAAAAAACAACAGCTCATCGATGCTGCGCGAGAGCGAGCAGCCGATCGAGGCCAATGTGAACACAGCGAAGGACGCCAGAATGACCGGACGCCGCCCCAAGGCGTCAGACAAACCGCCGTACAGTAACGACATGACGGCATAGGCCACCAAGTACAACGACAGCGTCTGCTGCATCTGAAACGGCGACGCGGACAACTCCTTGGCCATCACCGGAAAGGCCGGAAAGAAGGTGTCGATTGCAAACGGCCCGATCATGCTCATCGCGGCGAGCAGGATGATCAATCCGCGTTCAGGTCGTGTGCTCATGGGCGCTGCGTGACTCGTGGGAACGCGACGATACAGGTCACTGCCATGGCTGTCAGAGCGCACGCCCGCGCGGAAAATCACAGCAGGACGCGAACATCAGCGAAGGAAAAGCCGAAAGGACGCGAAGGGTTCGGGAACGCGACACGTCCACTCGACGCAACCCGGCTTCCGGCGCCTTTCTTGCCGCTTCTACTTCGCGCCCTTTGCGTCCCGCATTTGAGGTCAACGCATGCGACCAGGTCACTGGCGCCTGAAGCGAGAACTCAGGGAACCTTAAAGAAACCTACTGCGCGGTCCGATGCTTAAGTTGCGCGGTGCTCGCTTCCCCGGCCCGCTAGCCCCAAGCTGGCGGGCGTTCAGCGGCTCGCAGCATGCTGCAATTCTCGCTCCCCGGCCCGCTAGCCCCGAGCTGGCGGGCGTTCAGCGGCTCGCAGCATGCTGCAATTCTCGCTCCCCGGCCCGCTAGCCCCAAGCTGGCGGGCGTTCAGCGGCTCGCAGCATGCTGCTCGAAAGCCCGCTTCACCCGGCCCGCTAGCTTGG
>Ga0209181_10001569_pt1 | contig 39509 bp, 32 predicted proteins | sample MAT05_FD_187208 | JGI IMG/M metagenome (GOLD analysis project Ga0209181, IMG submission 187208) | Freshwater microbial communities from Lake Fryxell liftoff mats and glacier meltwater in Antarctica - MAT-05 (SPAdes) (version 2) | ecosystem: Environmental > Aquatic > Freshwater > Ice > Liftoff... | reverse complement strand
GTTGGCACTCTAAGTTTTTTACTTGTTTATTTTCAAAATATTCATTGGGTTGCAACTGTTTTTTGAGTTCCAAAGCATGATTAAACAGTTCCTTGAGCTGTTTTGACCAATCGCATTGAAAGCAGTCGATAAAATTATTGAGTTCACGCCGCAAATGAGCCAAACAAATCTGGTGGGCTTTGGCGTTGGTTATCGGTCGGTGGAGACACCGACCGATAAGTAAATGGCTATTCGAATATTGGTGACTGGCTACATTATCGGTCGGTGTCTTCACCTACCGAAAGGGGATGACGTTATTACATTTAAGTTGAGATGTAATTTATTAAGTTTATTGGCCGGTGGGGATACAGACCTATAAGACTCTAATCGTAATTCATTCACTGTTTTGGTTAACTCCTTTAACTCATAAGCAGATTACTTTAGGGCAATGTATCTGATACAGATATGGTGACAGTTGGTTCGATAGAGCAAAGAAATACTCTTTAATCCTTACTTTAACCTATCCTATTTACTACTTATTAACCGAAACATACAGTTTGACCCTTTTATTCAACATTTGAATATTATTGCGTGCTGAGTAGTTGCAAAAAATGTGATTTTTTTGAATTATCGAAACAATGGCTTCATACACCAAGTTAAAATCATAAATTTGAAACACCCTTAATACTATGAAACACAAACTTATTTTATTCTTTTCGGTAACATTTTTACTCATTGCCTGCTCAGGTAAAACCAATACCTCACTTCAACATATATCCCCAAATGGAAAGGTGAAAATTAATATTGAAGGGAAGCGAAGTACTTCAGTTGAATCATGGAAAGTAGATATGAATGTGAAGGCTTATGGATTTGAAGAAGGTAAATTAAGCTTTGAAATTTATTCGGATGATATATCTAATGACAACGTTTCATTTGAATGGGAAGATGAATTTCATTGTAAGATTATTTTTAGACAGAGCGATGGAGAAGAACGTACTTTTCAGTTGATTGCATCTCCTAAACAGCTACAGATGGCTGAAATTTAGTATATTTTTTTTTACCCTTGAAGTAGGAAAGGCTAAAGTATTTTTGTTATGATTAGTTTAAATAGGCCTTGAGTTTTATTTCCATTACAACTACTCAAAATGTTACAATTGACTACTCCTTAGCAGGTTTTCAAAGCCGGTTAATTGCATTTTTGATTGATTTTTTGATTATTGTTGTTTGGACTATTGTTCACCTACTTTTGAGCGGATTGTTTTTTACAGATAATTATGTTCGTGAAATTTATCGGTGGATAATTATAGTTCCATTCGCTTCATTTTATACCCTTTTGATGGAGTATTCCATGAATGGTCAAACGCCTGGAAAACGTTCAATGGGCATTAGGGTATTAATGCTCAATGGAAAAGAACCTTCTTTTATGGTTTATTTTATTCGCTGGAGTTTGCGATTTGTTGAAATTTATATTTCAAGTGGAGTGCTCGCAAGTATCATGATAAATACCACCAATCTCAAACAGCGCCTAGCAGACATTATAGCAGGTACGGTATTGGTTAAGGCAAATACTTCTCAAACCATTTTTGCGGATGATCTTGCTAGAATAGGTTCTCAAAATAATTATGCACCCACCTACCCGGAAGTTTTGATGTTTAATGAATCGGAAATGTTAAGCGTTAAAATACTCATCGATCGTTTTGTTGAGAATCAGAACAAAGCGCATCGATTGCTTGTAAATGATGTTGCTAAAAATATAGCCCTGAAAATGGGAGTAAAAATTAAGGAACCGCAACCTGAATTATTCTTAAAAGTGCTTATAAGGGATTTTGTAGTGCTAACTCGTTAAGTGATTCCAATTTATTTTCCTCTTTTATAAATTTTAGGTTCATGATTTTTTTATTCCGCAATCATTTACTACCAAATTTATAAATCATTTGACAATTAAATATTAATAAACTTTATATTACTTTCGCCCAATGAAGACTAAGATATTTTTGGCATTTATTTATTTTTGGATTCTTTCGATAGAAATTGCTTGTGATAAGCCTTCCAAATGCCCTAAAAGTGTTTTTGATATTGTTGGAATAGAAAGTCTTGCTATTTGGCGAATTATTTCACCTGATAATTTTACTCCTTTAGACAAGGATTCTATTCATGCAGATTCATTGATTTTTGTTGTAGCATTTGAAGAAAAAGTCATAGCGAAGGTTTCGGATTTCAATTTATTAAACACTGCTTATGCAACAGAACCATGCCCCATACCGCGCACAGATTGGAAACTAGATTCCGTAAGAGTATTTGAAGTAATTAACAACCTTGATATAGATGTGACGTATAACTTTGGTTTCTTGCAAATGAATATTGATAATCAAAATGATAGTTTTATTGAGAAATTGAAAGATGCTTCTAATTACGCTCCTGCTGAATTGAGGTTTACCCTTCTAAATTCACCTGTAAAGAAAGATATACACCAATATAAATTTCAGTTTTTTGATAATAGAAAACGAATTTTTGAGATTAAAAGTAAACCAATATTAATCTTAGTAAAATAGATTATTAGCGTTTTGGTTAAAGGTATTAGCTCCTGTATATAAATTTTTTCTGAGAAGTTACTTTTTAGTTACTAGTTTTTAGACTTGATAGATGATTCAAACTTTAGAAACTATTTTTCAAAAACTACTGAATTGGTTTTAGTATCTAAACTTGCTAGTGCTTTTGAAATGGAAACTTCAAATGGAGGAGGACCACACACATAAAAGTTCTGTGTAAAATCAGTAGTCTTTTTTTTTAAGAAAGCAGTATTAATCATTCTATTATCATAGCCATCTTTTTTTTTATCTGTTAATGTATTGATGAAATTTTCGCCAAGTATCTCTTTAAATTCCTTTTTCAAGATTATATCGCTTTCAGTTTTATTTGTAAAAATAAGTTTGTTGTTTCCAATTTTGTTTTCAGAATACAACTGTCTTAGAATTGCTATTAATGGTGTAATACCGGCGCCTCAAGCATTAAAAACCCCTTCACCTTTGTATTCTATTGTCCCCCAAACATCACGAATGATAATTTCATCGTCACGTTTTAATTTTCCTAATTCTTTTGTGAATCCATTATGATTGTCATAAATTTTTATCACAAATTCAAGATTCTTATTCTTATTTAGACTTGTAAAAGTAAATGGTCGTTCTTCATCTTTGGGAGCTAAAGTGTTAACTGAAACTTTGGTTGCCTGTCCTGGATTAAATTTTTATCCCTCAGGCTTTTGAAGAGTAAAACACTTTACATCATGCGTTTCAGATTCAATTGAAATGATTTTTATGAAGCATTTTTTTTATGGTTTATCGGTTGTTACATCCTGCGCTAATCTTGAATCATCCTGAGTTTTTTCTAAATCCTTATCTAAAAGATACAACACATCATTTGAAGCTTTTTCACCACCTGCAATTTTTATTTTATCCAATAAACTAATAGCAAGATTTTCTTCTTCTGTTTGTTCTTTTACGAACCATTGCATAAAATTCCATGTAGCCCAATCAAATTCCTTTAAAGACATATTTACCAATTTATAAATAGTGTTTGTATTGTCTACTTCGTGTTCAAATACTTTTTCAAAACAATTGTTAACGCTCACCGGGTCAGGAGTTGGCGCGGGTATGGAAGTTACTAATACTTTTGCTCCTCTTTTTAAAATATATTCAAGAAACTTCATCATGTGGTCTCGCTCTTCTGCTGCATGACGAAAAAGGAAATTTGCAAGACCACTATATCCATTATAATCAGCCCATGCTGCATAAGATAAATAAATTTGTGCAGCATGTGCTTCTTTTGTCATTTGTTCATTCAAAGCTGCTGTTAGAGTTTCAGATAGCCTATTTGTTTTCATTCAATTTAGTTTTATTTCGGTGGTCATTTAAGATATTGTCAAGAGAATTATAGTAATCTTTTAAGATCTTTATATTGATTTCAGGTTTATCTTCATTTGGAATTGTAACCGGCATTTCATTTAAAAATTCCATCAACTCAGGATGGCTTTCAAGTATTTCAGAGGTTTTCTCCAAGATTTTTGCATTAAGTTCTTTTTCTGTTTCCATGTTTTTTTATTTCCTTAATTGTGATGAAAGTTTGTGATTCAAAGTTGAGTTTTGTTACTCTGAAAGGGATTACACTATTTGAGAAATGACTTACATGCATCACACATTTCATTAAAGAATATTCCCTTTTTAATTTAAGGATTGTTTTAGTCTTACAATTTGCTCTTTTCAAGCCCACTTTGTGAAAAACAGAACTTGTTAAGTCCATAATTTTCCAAACTAAAATAGTTGGCTAATGTGGGTTGTTTAATACACTCTAAAGGCGTTTGGAACTAGTAAATTTTAAATCCTTAAAATATATAAGCGATCAGAAACAGCATATACTCAGCAAAGAAGAATAACCAAAAACGCTTATAAAAAATTTTGATGGAACCGTGATTTGTTAAATCTATGGCAAAAGAATTAAATACAAAAAGAACAAATAAGAAAATATTGCCGTAGAAAAGTACAAGTGCCGAAAGGGATGGAGTTGGTGTATTTATAATGTCTGGTAACTTTAGCGAAATTGTGATCAGATAAGTAAGAGAAATTAGAAATGTACCTATAATGAATACTGATTTGGGTGAATAAACAATAGCAAGAGTTTTAATTTTATATTTTGAATCGCCTTCTATATCTGGAAGGTCCTTAAACCAAGAAATTACAAAACTAAAAATGATTATAAATCCTGCAAGTATTTTTACATCTGTAGGTAAACCAATGGATTTATTCACTATGTAATTAATTACCAAAAATCCGCCTACATTTATTAAAATTCCACGTACAATGGTTATTGCCAAAGCAGAAGTAAGGTGATGCTTTTTTAGATAAAGCGGTGGCATTGAATAAGCCCAGCCTATGGCTGCAGAGAGAAAAATAATTAAGAATAGATAAATAGAAATAAACAAAGCCAAACTCAAACTGAGAATTAAAGCAACGGAAACAATAATTTTAGCTCTCTGAACACTTAAAATTCCTGCAGGAATCGGTAGATAGGGTTTGTTTATCAAATCAATATTTACATCCGCAATTTGGTTAATACCAACAATAAATACATTACAAGCAACGCCCATTATAAGCACCATCATTAATAAAGGCAAATGTTCAGATTTGCAATCCTTACATATTATGATGTACAAAGTAACAATGCTTATTGCACTACCAATAACGGTATGCGGTCGGCTGAACTTCCATAGTGTTAGAGCCTCTTTCATCTTATTTCGGTTGAATCTCAATAACCACAATCGAACTGAAATTATTTTCCAAATTAAATATTTTGATTGAATCGCCAAAGCCTTCAAAAATTTTTCGGTACCTTTTAACTGTACTCGATTTTATAACTGATATTATTCCATCATAAGTAATAGTGATTATGTTTAAAGGGATGAAATATGTAAAAAATATTCGTTTAAGAGAAAATGGCCTTATAAATGGAGTGAATATTAAATTTCCGATAGTGGTAATGAATAAAACTTTTAAAAAATATATAATTTTTGGTTCAAGTATCTCCACGATAAAACTCCGTGAGCCTGAATCGAGAATTTTTTGTACGATTTTTTGTTTTTCTTCATCCGCAAAATGATGAAAGGCATTAAACATGGTATAATAATTATTAGATTGTATTTCCATTTCTAGAACATCGGCACTTTTTGCTAGATAAGAAATAGCGTCGTTTTTGAAAGATTTTATATTTGGAAATTTATCACTTAGAATAAGTTGATTAAACTCTTTGTTTTTCTTGAAAATATGAATTGCAATGTCTCCGCTGCCCGAGCATAGGTCAATCATTGGCCGAGGTGGAAGTTGAAGTGAGTTTAGGTATTTTATGAAATCCGTATAAATATTAAGTCTGACAACCACAAATCCGATAAACTCGGTTTGAAAATTTCTTAGCCATTTGGGAAAATGTGGAGAATCTTCGAGTTCTTTCATAAATTGTATTTTCTTAATTTTTTTTAGGTTTTTAAATAAAAGATTTAAACTTACAATTAATCCCTAACAAGCAAATTGACCTGCCTTCTTTCACTATAAAGTATTTTCAAAATAGTTTTCGAATTTAGTGCTCTTATCCTGCAATTTATTGTAATATTTGAGAAATAAGTTATATAATTCTAAGATTACAGTTGACGCTGAATTGTTAACGAAGTAAAAAATTCTCGGTGACTCAAAATAAATAATTAAGAAAAAGGTACTCTGTTTTTTTGCAGGTCAACGAAAGGTAACTATCCTTTTATTATTTTGAGGGTGTAACCATGCTTTTAGAAAAATCTCTTTCATTGAAGAAATGAATTATAGTATTTAAACGTGTAATTATTAAGTTAGTAATGAATGACTGTTAAATTTCCTTAAATTAAAAACAGTTCAGATTTCTATTTTCCTCGTCAGTCATGTTAAGAACAGTAACAAAACTAAAAATATGTGAATCCTGCAACAATTTCAAGATTAGATGTATGAAGTAGATTTTATTGTCAAGTTACTTTTGCAGAATCAAAAAATCAATTTTAAACAAAATTTAACATGAACAAGAAAATGAAAACCCTTACGGCATTAATGGCCTTTACTATCTTCGCAACCGTTTTTACTGGCTGTAAAGAAGACGACCCAAAAGTTGAACCTGCTACGGTAATTGCCGTTACTTCTCCTACAGATGGTGCCTCTCAAATATCCGGAACCACAATTACCTTAGCTTTTACTGCTAATAGTGATAACGGCTTGAAGAGAGTGGTAGTGAAATTTAAATCGGCCACAGGCTCCGAGATAACGAAATTTGATACCTTATTAACTACCCAACCAACTGGTTTTTCGTTTTCAAGAAATTATACCGTTGGTAGTATTGGATCTGAAACCTATACCATTTCTGTAACCGACAAAAAGGACAATATTGAAACAAAGTCAGTTAACGTTAAATCGATAACCGGTTTTGACGCAGAGTTGTTTGGGAAATTCTATCATATTTTAGGTACCAATCCAGGTGCATTTGATTTGGTAAGGAATGAAGCCAGAATTATTACCGACACAGACATGGATAAGGACTTAGTTAATAATGATGGAGCAGGCGTTTTTACCGGAGGTTGGATTGCTAAAAACAGTACAATGTTTGTAAAAGCGGTTGGATTTAACTACAACACTGGCACTAGCAATGATGCTAGAAACGTTTATGCGGCTGGCTCGCCTAAAAGCAACATTGCATTACCTGTAAATGGTGAAATTTTTATTGCTAAGTTGCGCGGTACTGATACCTATGCTATCATTAAAATTATTAGCAATGATTTGATGAATGATGAATGTGGTTGCAGTAATAAAGGTAAATTGACATTCAACTTTAAAAAGAGTTTATAATTAGCTGAATATTTTATTTGAAAACAGCCCTGGCACAATTGTTAGGGCTGTTTTTGTTTTTGTTTTAGATTGACATTATAAAGTTAATTTTATAAACGTATAACATTGGTACACTGCATTAATAGCTGACCAAAAGGCGAGTTTTCCATAAAACTAACGTTGAAACGAGGATGGTTTTGCAATAGTTAAATACTCGCCATTTGGTTAGATGATTGTTTAAATTTAAATAACAAATTATTTGGTCTAGAATTTAGTCTTAATTAAGGTCCAACTTGTGAAGACTATCCATTTTTTCGGGCAGTTTGTTTATAGGTAAAGTAAAATAAAAAGAAGATCCTTTGTTTTCTATGCTTTCTACCCAAATTTCACCTCCGTTTCTTTCCAAAAATCCTTTTACTAATAATAAACCTATACCGGCGCCTTTGTTTTCGACCCTTGCTTTAGAAAGAGAAGACATTTGAGGAGTAAAAAGTTTTTTAACAATATTTTTCGACATTCCAATGCCAGTATCCTTTACTTCTATAATAAGTTTATCTTCATTTCTTTTTGCTGTAATTGTTATTTTTCCTCCTGGTTTGGTGTGTTTTAAAGCATTTGAAATTATATTTTGCAAAATAGAAAGTAACATTTTTCCATCCGCAAAAACACTTTCATTTTCATCAATTTCGTTGTGAAGTGTAACTACATTTACCAATGCTGTTTCCTTCAACTTATCAAAAATTTGATTTATATATTTAACAAGTACAATTTTTGTAGGTGAAAACACTTCTGAAGCATATTTAATTCTTGCCCATTCTACCAAATAGTCTAGCATGTTCAACTCATCAACAGATGAGCTATAAAGAAGTTCCAGCATTTCTTTTACCGTTTCTTGCTTAAGTTTTTCAAAATTATCTTTTAGATATTTGGCAGTTCCAATAATTGACGAAAGTGGACTTCGCAAATCATGAGAGAGAATAGCAAGTACGCTTTCTTTATGCATATTTAAATCTTCCAGTTCTTTTACATAAGTTTTTATGGAATCTTCAGCATTCTTCCTCTCAGTTAAGTTTCGAAGTATTTTTACATAACCTAACATTTCTCCATCTATGCCTATTAGAGGAAACACCAAACCATAAGCATAAAAGATACTTTCATCTTTACTAACATGCCAACGATTATCAACTGCCTTACCTTCTTTTAAAGCTTTATCAATTTCTGCTTGAGGAATTCCTTTTTTTATATCATCTTTGGTAAAAATAATATCAAAATTTTCGCCTAAAACTTCATCCGGTTCATATCCGAAAATTGCAACCGACCCCGAACTCCAACTATTGATTTTTAATTCAATATTTAAGGTAAGTATTGAATAATCTTGCAAACTATCTATTATCTGGCTATAAAATTCCGAAGTGGGAACATATTGACTTTCGAGAATTTTAGAATCTTTTTGTTTATCAGTCATTTTTTTTAGGAAGGTCTTTGAGGTTTAATTCTGCCAACTCTTAATATGCTGTCAAAGGTATACAAATCAATTTTGTATAAATCATAATGTGAAAGATAATTTTGAATTTAAACATGCCTTTTTCATTTGCCTTATGGAGTAATCTGTTGATAAATATAAATTCTTTCTATTTTTAAAAATCATATTTTTGACCGAAAAAATCAAATTTCTATCAATTATAATATGATTCTACAGAAAATTAAATATTTGTACGTTAATTTTAAAAGTATTCGAAACGCATTAATCTTTAATCGGAAACATTCTATTAAGGTTATATTGAACGATGAAGAATTTAAATTACTTAAAATCTTAAAAACGAAAGGATTTGTAGTTGTCGAAAATTACTATACAAAAGAACAGTGTGACGAATTAATTACTGAAGTGGATCGATTATTAATTGATTATCCACAATTTACTTGGAAAGATGATTTTGGGGCCGATAAGAGAATATATGGAGCTAACCGAATCTCAACATTAATTGATAAGTATTATTCTGATCCCTTCCTTACAAAAATGGCAAATGCTTTTAATGAAATGGAAACCATAAATAATCATACATTGGCCGGCAAGATTGAAGCTAAAGAAAACAATATTGGTTCTGGTCAAGGTTGGCATAGGGATAGTGTAAATCCTTATCAATTTAAATCCATACTTTACTTGTCTGATGTCGATATTGATCACGGGCCTTTCGAATTTCTTGAGGGTACAGACAAAATTCGTTCCATTTTCGAAGGCATTTGGAACGTTGGAACTAAGCCAAAACAATACCGGATTACAACTGAAATAATTGATAAATTTGTAAAATCAGATAAATATAAAAGGAAAATTTTAACTGGAAAAGCTGGAACGTTAATTTTAGTAAATACTTTTGGTATTCATCGTGGGATGCCAATCAATAAAGGAGTTAGGTTTGCATTAACTAACTATTTCTTCAGTAAAATGGGGCTAAATGAAACCTATTTTGAGAATAAATTTAATCTTCCTCCAATACAAAACTGATTTAGATATTCTGGAGTAATAATTCTAAAATAATGGATAAAAACACAATTATGTGTTTGACCTTTACAAACCCAAAAACATTAGCCATTTTTATCCTCTTCAAAATTCAAATGTTTTATTCTTGACAAACAGAAAAGTTGCAAATTGATTATATTCTCTTAATATGTGATATTTTCTGCTGACCTTCTTTTCTTTATTCCCACGGTTAATTTTGGCGTAAAATTTACCAAATAGTGATATTCATTTTTTGAGTCGTCTGCCTTAATATGTACTATTTCGATTTTATTAAATCTAAAATTTTATTGTACAACAGTTTTTCATTTAATGGTTTTGAAATGTAATCGTTCATTCCCTCGGCTTTACACTTTTCTGAATCCATTGTAGTTACATCAGCAGTTAACGCAATTATAGGAATCTGTAATTTCATTATATTTCGAATATGTGCCGTGGCTTCAAATCCATTCATTATTGGCATTTGCAAGTCCATCAGAATGATATCATAAGCATTGGTTTGTAGTTTTTCAATAGCTATTTGGCCATTGTCAGCAATATCCCAAGCAAATTTAAAATCATCCAAAAGTGTTCTCATTAATAATTGATTGAGTTTAACATCTTCAACCACCAACACTTTTACAGGATAATTTTTCGTTTCATACTGTCCAAATCCATTTTCTAAAGAGACTTCGGCAATGGTTTTTTCAAAATTTAAAGTGAAACCAAAGGTTGAACCTTCATTCAATTTGCTTTTTACCGTAATAGTACCACCCTGTTTTTCTACCAACTGTTTTACAATAGCTAGTCCTAAACCTGTTCCGCCATATAAACTCGAAGTAATATGTGTTGCTTGTTCGAAGGTTTCAAAAATAGACTCGATTTTATTTTCTGGAATTCCAATTCCGGTATCGCTAACTTTAATTTCAAGTGTAACTTTTTCTTCGTCTTCATACATTAAATTAACGCAAATACTAATTGTGCCTTTTGAAGTAAACTTTACAGCATTGCTCACAAGGTTAATTAGAATTTGATTCAAACGTATCGAATCACCGAGCAAAATTTCAGGAATTCTGGAATCATATTCTTTTACAAGTTCTAAATTTTTTTCCTGAATTTTTGTTTCAAATAAATTAAGAATTGTAATTATTGAATGGTACATTTTAAAAGGCGAGTTTATAAATACCATTTTGCCTGCATCTACTTTGGCTAAATCAAGAATATCGTCGATTAGGACGATTAAAGTTTCACCGCTTGATTTTATGGCTTGTAAATATTCTTTTTGTTTTTCAATCAAATCCGTTTTCATCAAAACTTTTGTAAAGCCTACTATCGCGTTCATAGGGGTGCGAATTTCATGACTCATGTTTGATAAAAATTGCTGTTTTGCTGACAGTGCTTTTTCTGCTATTTCCGCTGCATTTATGGCTTTGTCTTTTGCTTCTTTTAGGTCTTTTGAACTTCTTTTTTGCTCAGTAATATCGCGAATTGTAGCCAAAATAGTTTCTTTATTTTTACCTTGGTAAAGCGGGCTTAAACTCACTTCGATAGAAAATTCACTACCATCTTTTCTTTTGCCAATCAATTCTTTCCCAACACCCATTGATCTGGGTTTTGGCTCAGCGATAAATTGATTTTCATATTCACTATGGCTTTTATGGAATCGGTCAGGTATAAGAATCCTTAATTCTTTATTTATCATTTCCTCTCTAGAAAAGCCAAATAGTTTTTCTGTTTGAACATTAACCATTTGAATTATTTTATTGTGGTCAATAACCACAATTCCGTCTGGCGCTGATTCCAAAATATTACGGAAGCGTTTTTCACTTTCTTTTAATTTTTCTTCTGTTTCTTTTAGTTCGGTGATATCCATCAAGATGCTTAAATTGAAATCAGCTCTTATGCGAGTGGCATGGTATTGCGCATATTTAGTTGTACCGTTCTTTGTGATAAAAACAAATTCGCCTGTTTCTAATCCCTTCCTGATATATTCTTCGAATCGATTCGCTGCTCCGGGTTGTTCAATCATTTTTAAACTGCCCACATTCATCTGCAATAATTCATTAATACTATATTCCAAAAGCTCACTTGCTGCTTTGTTAACTGATAAATAATTGCCTCGATCATCGGCAACTATTACAGCAGCGAGACTGTTTTCAAAAATAGATTTAAACATTTCTTCACTTTGTTTAATGTGCTCTTCCGCCAAACTTTTTTCGGTAATATCATCAATTGCTAAAAGAATCAAATGTTCTGCGGTCTTTTCGTTTTTAATCTGCCGCGCATTTATCAGTATATGGCGCAAGCCAATAAAAGGAAATTTTATAATTAATTCTAGGTCAACAATCGTTTCTTTTTTAGGGAGAATGTTTTCGAGAAGTGCGCGCATTTGGTTATCATCCCATTGGTTATGTTGTATTTCATAAAGCAATTTGCCCATGGTTTCTGTTTCTGTGGTTTTAAATTCTTTATAGAAGGCATCGTTGGCTGTTTTTATTCGAAGGCTTCTATCAAGAACAATAAGAGGATGACGTATAGTAGAAACAATGCTGTCGGAATATAGCCTGGCAGCATTGAGTTGTTCTTGCTTGTCCATGAGTTCCTGGTTCACAATTATGAGTTCTTCATTGGTAGACTGCAATTCTTCTTTCGAAGTTTCCATTTCTTCATTTAGGCTCTGCATTTCTTCATTGCTGCTTTGAAGTTCTTCATTGGCACTTTGCAGTTCTTCATTCGTAGCCTCCATATCCTCGGTAACGCTTCGCATATCTTCACGGGTGTGCGCCAGTAGTTTTTCTAACTGTTCAACTTGTTTTAGTGTATCTGATACCTTACGTGAGGTTGCTCTTTTCTTTTCTTCAACAACTGGTACGGCTGTTTTTGTAAAAAGAATTAAATAGTGTAGGTCTACTGTATCTGTAAGGGGAACAATTTCAATGTTAACCAGAAATTGTTTACCTTTTATTATTATGGAAATATTTTCTTTTGTTATGGCTACCTCTCGCAGTTTTACTTTATGTATGGCGTTGCGCAGTTCAAATGCTAAACCTTCATTTGCCATTTTAAGTAAATTGAAAGTAGGCTTGCCTTGCGGTTGTTCCAAAAATGGGGTAATTGTACCATGAAAATGAACGATATCCATTTGTTCGTTTACCACCACACTTGCTGGGGTATATTTTGAAAGAAGTATATCCTCTGCACTTTTTCTGAAATCAGTTTGAGTTGCTTCGGTTTTGCTAACCGTTTGAGATTTTATTCTCAAAGCTTCTTCTTTGCTTTCCATGGATATGTGCATAAATCGACCCGGTAATGGCTTGCGAAAATAAATTTTTTCGTGCGTGTCAACAGGAGAAAATAACTCAGAAACATTGCTTGTGCTTTCAGATTTTCCAAGCATCAAAACCCCATTTTCTTTAAGTGCATAATGAAAAGTATTGAGTGCTTTTTTCTGTAAAAAACTATCCATGTATATAAGCACATTACGGCAGCTAATTAAATCCATTTTTGCAAATGGCGGGTCTTTTAAAAAATTGTGTGGCGCAAAAACACACATATCACGAATGATTTTATTTATTTCGTAACCATCATTTTTTTTAATAAAGTAATTTTTTATCCGCTCTTGCGAAAGTTTTTCAACCTCGGCTTTAGAATATATTCCTTTTCTTGCCGTAAAAATTGCTTTTTCAGAAATATCCGAAGCAAAGAGTTGGATATTTAATCCCTCTTTTTTATGTGCGTTGATGTATTCATGAATGGTAATTGCTAAGGAGTAGGCCTCTTCACCCGAAGAACAGCCTGCAATCCATATCCGAAGGGGTTCTTCTTTCGCTTTGTTTTTAAACAAGGACGGCATAATGGTATTTTCTAAAAACTGAAACGTTTTAGGGTCACGGAAAAAAGAAGTAACCGGTATAAGAATATCCTGAAAGAGAGCATCCTGTTCGGCTCTGTCAGTGCGAAACGCTTTTAGATAGCTTGCAAGATTTGACTGTTTGGTAATGGCAATTCTTCGTGCAATTCGTCGCCGAATGGTAGGTTGCTTATAAAAGGTAAAATCAACTCCGCTGCGCTGCCGAAGAAGCGAAATGATTTGTTTGAAAATAGCTTCATCATCTTTTGGAACTTCTTCATCTTCTTGTTTAAAAATATGAGCATCTCTGAAAGTGCTATTGATATGCAAAAGCCTTTCTGGGATCTTCTCTGGAGCTAAAATAAAATCTACAACACCGGCTAGGATGGCACTTTGCGGCATTCCATCATAAGCTGCTGATTCTTCATCTTGGGCAATGCTAATTCCACCATGTGCTTTTATGGCTTTTAAGCCAAGTGTACCATCGCTGCCAGTGCCCGAGAGCACAACACCAACGGCAAACTCTTTATGCACATCAGCTAGGGATGTGAAAAAAATATCAACAGAAAGATTTAAGATTTTTTTATCTCGAGGAGTGAGTTGCAGAACTCCATCGGTTGAAGTAAGAATTTTATTGGAAGGTATAATATAGATGTGGTCGGGTGCAAGATGTATATCATCTGTTATTTCAAATACTGGAATTTTTGTTACCCTTTGCAAAATTTCGGGCAAAATACTCTCGTGAGAAGGGTCAAGATGCTGCACCAACACGTATGCCATTCCTGAATTTTCGGGAATTGATGACAGCAATCGCTTGAATGCGTCAAGCCCGCCTGCACTTGCACCAATTCCTACAATAGGAAAGTTTTGTATGCTTGCCGGTGGATTGCTATTTGGTTTGCTTTTTTTTGCTGTTGCCATTTAGTTTTTTTGATTACTTTTTTTTCTTCCAAACTGCCTGCCTTCTGTTATTTTTTTGTTTGTTCTTTTGGTTTAAAGCTACCGAGTCTTTTGTGCGCTCTATCCAAAAAAGGTTGAAGAAAACTTTCTACTATTTGATCAAAGGAGTAAAGGACAAATTTAACAGTATTTTTAGGCCCTTTGGTTCAAATAGACAAAATTAAAGGTGTTTATTTTTTTATCTAAGTCTTATGACGCCTCTGTTTTTGACAAATCAAGTATACTGGAAATAAATTCTGTGTAAAACAGGTTTTTACCAGTGCCTTTAACACCTAAAAAAATATTTCAAAGGCTCATAAAGGTCAATTTACCAATATTAACTATCTCAATAAGTATGTTTTCGAATCTTTCTTGTGCAGACTTTATAAAACTTACATTTAATGTTTCTTCGAATTAGGTTAGCCTGCCTTTTGCCATAAAGCAATTAGCGATTCAAAGTGCTTCGTCTTTTATTTTGACTGCACATTTTTGGCAAATTAATTTTTTTTTTGACGATTTTTAATTGTCCATTGCCAATAAAAATAAGGAATAAAAATTGGTACATAGCTTCCAGCTTTAACAGAAGGAAAGCCAACATAGAATCCTGGCCATTCAAATCTGAAATTTCTCAAAATTCCATATTTGTTTTTGTAAAATGGAGCTGCTCTAATGCTATATACTATTTGGAATTTACGAGGTACATTGTCAATACCGATAAAGGTTGTACCGTATGATACCGTTGTGTGATAGCTGATTCTTTTAAAACGATAGTCAAGCGTTATTGACATATCGGGACTTATTCTATCAACATAGGTTTTTTCCTTATAATGCAAACTGTCTTTATTTAAAAGTTTTAAATAATGAGAGTAAGTTAGTCCAACGGATGTGTGTATGTATAATTTCGACTTTATACACCAACTTGAATTTAGACGATTATACCAACTTGCACCTTTTCTCCATGATGCAAAATAAATGTTATTCGACTGTTCGATAGGGGTGTACAGGTATTGAAACATTGTTTCAAAAGCTAAAGCAGGTTTAAATTTATTTTGGTCAGCTAACTTAAACCTAAAGTTAAAGCTCGGTACAGGTAAATATGGTTTCTGAAAAAAACCTCCAATTAAAGGAAGAAAATCAATTTCGGCAGTTATTTTGTCTGTAATGCCCCACCAAGCCCAACTCGGCAAAGGCAAAGTACCCAGTGATTGGTTATAAATAAATGTTTTTTTCTTTAGTGTATACGCTGTAAAACCGTCCGCAGGGTGCAAGTAGACCTCTGTTTGTAAGCCTTGTAATGAGTCTTTTTGAGCTAAGGTTGAATCAGGAAATAAAAATAGAAAAAAATGAAAACCGGTTATGAGAATATTTTTTTTCATTTCAGTGTCGTCCTGTTTAAATGCTTTGCATTTGTTTTAGAATTACAGTTAAAAAGATATATTATTATTGGCCGCCTTGAAAGCATGATGAACTAAATATCTTTGAAAAAGGTTGACTGTTTGAGGCTGTGAAAACCTATTCTCCAAAATTTTTGTATTGTAAAAATATGAAAAACTTTAAGTTTCTTTTGATTCTGCTTTTTCCTTCATCTTGTTAATAAGGTTTTGGTAATCCAATTCTGATTTCTTTTTCATCAAAATCTTATAAATAATTACAATGATTACAATACCAACATTTGCAATGCCAACTAAAATGAGTAAATGCTTTAATTCGAAAATGCCAACTTCTTCACTTATGTGATTTAAATATAGATAACATGCTCCTCCAATTCCACATAACACAAAAAAGATAAGAAAATAGGCGATTACTCTATTCATAGTTTAGTTTACAAAGTTCCAATTCGTTTAGCAAAAGCAATTCCGTGTTCATCAAATTGCTTTTTAATTAAATAGTTAAGTTCACAATGCATATCAAACGCCTTATCCGGATCTTCAGAGTCAACCATAGCACGCAATGTAATAGTTCCATTATCAATTTTAACTATTTTAACAGGCAGTTCTGTCTCTGTTTCTGATAAAGGGATAAATGAAGGATGTGTTTTTATGGCTTGTGTTAAAATTGACATCGCTATGTCAATATCACTGTTGATATCAATTACAAATTCTATTTTCTCCTTTTTTCTTTGATCGTTTAAATGGAAATTGACAATGGTATCAGAGTTTATCTTCGAATTAGGCACAATAATTCTGCTGTTTTGCATGTCGCGGATTACGGTATGTCTGAGAGTAATATCTTCAACAACTCCTTTGTGTAATGGACTAAGTTCAATGTAATCACCTACTCGAAATGGCTTTGATATAACAATAAAGATACCGCTAATAATATTTGAAAAAGCCTGCTGCGAAGCCAACGCAATAATTGCCGCAAATATACCGGCACTGGCAAATAAGGTGGCACTAAAAGCCTTAAAACGCGGAACAGAAGAAATAATAATAATAAGGGCTGCGGTATAGACAACAAAAGAAGTAGCATTTTTTATAAAACTATAACTCGTGTGATCAACTTTAATTGCGCGTTGCTTGCTGCTAACTAATTGCTTAATTAACCAACGAAACGTTTCAGAAATTAAAAAAGCTCCGAATAGAGTTCCAATTATGAAAATAGCATATTCAAAGTCTTGTTTTTCCATTTATTCAAAAGTCCTGATTTTAAATTAGTAACATTACATTAATTATTGGAAACTCAAAAATAACATTGAAACTATTTTCAACTAGGAAATAGCTTCAAAGAAAGTTAAAATTCATCAAGTTTAGTAGGCGCGAAGGTAATATTTTTGACAGTTTTATTGAGTTTTTTTATTTTTTTTTAACCCATTATCAATTAATACCATTGTCAATACTAGCGCTAAGATGATAAAAAATCACGTATTTTCAACTTTATTCAAACGGAGATATAAGGTCTTTAAGCTGATAAAGTAATAGATCTTTTTCGGAAACAATTGCTCTATCCACTTGCCAGTTAAGGGCCAGATCAGGATCATTAAATAGTATTCCGCCTTCAGAGGCTTTATCGTAATAATTTGTACATTTATATTGAAAAATTGTATGGTCTTGGAGTACCGAAAATCCATGAGCAAATCCAGGAGGAACCCAAAGTTGTTTGAAATTTGTTTCCGATAATTCAACACAAATGCTTTGTCCATAGGTAGGAGATGTTTTTCTAATATCAACGATAATGTCTAGAACGGCACCTCGAGCTACTCTTACCAATTTTCCTTGGTCAAAAGGAGGGGCTTGAAAATGCAAACCGCGAACAGTGCCTTTGCTTGACAAACTTTGATTATCTTGAACAAAATCGAAAACAATGCCTAGTTCTTTTACTTTTTCCTCATTATAACTTTCAAAAAAATGACCGCGTTCGTCGGAAAATACCTTAGGTTTAATTACAATTGGACCACTAATATGAAATGTTTCTATTTGCATTGGAATTCAAAAATGATTTTAAACAGGTTAGATTTTTAAGCAGCAAATTTAAATAAGTTTTAGCTTGGCAAACTTTAGAACCAATTGTTTTTCGCCATATTCATCAAATAAAACGGTTGCTTTGCGATGTTCGCCAACGCCTTCTATATTTCTAACAATACCCATACCAAACCGCTGGTGTTGAACTTTCATCGATTCTTTTAAACCACTGGTGTCATCGGGTATAAAATTTTCAATGGCATCTGGCAGAGCCCTGCCTACAGGTTTATTGTAAGCCTGTGCTTGCTTGGCTGGTTGAGGCTTGAGCCAGGAAGTTGGCTGTCCAAAAGCATATTCTTCCTTTCGTGGGTTTGAAAAACTCGATGCACCTCCAAACCGAGCATCCATCTCTAAATATTCTTTATCTAATTCATCCAAAAAGCGACTAGGTTCACAAGGTAATAAACTGCCGAATCTGAAACGCGAGGTGGCGAAACTTAAATATATTTTCTTTTCGGCACGGGTTAAGGCTACATAAAAAAGTCTTCGTTCTTCTTCTAATTCCTTGCGATTACCCAAGGCCATTTGAGAAGGGAAGAGGTTTTCTTCCATACCTCCAATAAATACAATTGGAAATTCAAGACCTTTGGAACCGTGAATCGTCATCATACTCACCTTATCGGCATTGGGATCATCTTTGTCGGCATCGGTTAACAAGGCAATATCTTGAAGATAATTTTCTAAAGTTTTTTCTACCTCGGTGGTATCGTCTTCAACAAATTCTTTTAAACCATTCAAAAGTTCAACCATGTTTTCGTACTTACTTATACCTTCAATGGTTTTATCTTCATGAAGCAATTTAATTAAACCGGTAGATTTTGCAATATAGGCCGCCAACTCATAAGCATTATGGGTTTTTTGCATACTCGAAAAACTTCGAATCATAATACCAAAATCAACAAGTTTTGGCGCTGCTGAGCGAAGTTCAGAATATTCTCGTACATCCTCTATAATATTCCAAAACGATAAATTCTTTTGACCTGCATAAAAGACAATTCGATCCATGGTAGTTTGGCCTATTCCTCGGGTTGGATAATTTATAATGCGTTTTAAGGCTTCTTCATCTTTGTGGTTAATGGTTAAACGCAGATAAGCCACAAAGTCTTTAATTTCTTTGCGCTGATAAAAAGACATTCCTCCATAAATGCGATAAGGTATATTTAGTTTTCGGAGAGCTTCTTCAAAACCACGCGATTGAGCATTGGTGCGGTATAAAATGGCAAAACTGCTGTTACTTAATCGGTTTTCCATTATTTCTTCAAAAATGGTTTGAGCAACAAACCGACCTTCCTCGTTATCGTTTATCGCCTTAATTATTTTTATTTTATCACCACTTGGATTTGATGTCCATACTTTTTTCTGAAGTTGATCTTTATTGTTTTTAATGATCGCTCCTGCAGCGTTAACAATTACTTGTGTGCTGCGATAGTTCTGCTCGAGTTTAAATACTTTTAAATCGGGGTATTCGCTTTCAAAGGATAAAATATTTTTAATGGTGGCTCCGCGAAATGAGTAAATACTTTGGGCATCATCACCAACTACACAAATGTTTTGGTGAACGGCAGCTAGTTTTTTAATAATCATAAACTGACAATGGTTGGTATCCTGATACTCATCCACCATTACGTATTTAAATTTATGCTGATATCGATTTAAAACATCCGGAAACTTAGAAAAAAGTTGAAAAGTTTTTAAGAGTAAATCGTCAAAATCCATTGCACCAGCCCTGAAGCAGCGGTCTTCGTAAGTTTTAAAAATTTTACTCATTTCGGGTCTGCCTGTCGAGTTGTCGTAAGCATTTACTTCCTCGTCATTTCGATACATATCGGCTGTAATCAAATTGTTTTTGGCGTTTGAAATGCGAGCCGCTACCATTCCCGGTTTGTAAATCTTATCGTCAATTTGCATTTCTTTCAAAATGCCTCGAATTAAGCTTTTGGCGTCGTCGCTGTCGTAGATTGTAAAATTAGATGGATAACCAAGTTTTTCTGCCTCAATTCTAAGGATTTTCGCAAAAATACTGTGAAAGGTTCCCATCCATAAATTTTTAGCCTCTGCACCAACAACATCTTCAATTCGTTTTCGCATTTCTTTGGCCGCTTTGTTGGTAAACGTTAACGAAATTATATGAAATGGATCAACCCCTTTATGAATTAAATTAGCAATTCGATAGGTTAGAACACGTGTTTTTCCTGATCCCGCTCCGGCTATAATCATCACCGGTCCTTCGGTTTGAACCACAGCTTGCCTTTGTGGTTCGTTTAATTGCTTTAAGAAATTTTCTATATCACCTTGCATTTAGTGTTTATTTAGTGCTTTTAATCACTGCCAAAATTTACCCTAAAACTAATTATTCAAGACTATAAATTGCAGTTTTCAAATTTAGGCCACACCGATTATACCCTCAATTATTGTTTTACAGAAATATCAACATATTTGAGCAAGTTTAGTCCGCGATGAGATTGTTATATATCGATACCCAATTTATGAATCCTCACATTAACTAAAAACTGTTCACCAATCTTCTTCTATGAGTTCCTATTTCCAACCAAGGTTTATCAAGGAAACCTCAATATTTAACGATGAAATGATTATATAGGTGCATTTGTTTGTTTTAATAAATTATTTTTGCAGCGATTTTAAAAAATTAGATGAATTCAATAGTTCCAAACAAGCGCGCCATTATTGTTCCAGTAGATTTTTCGGTTACTTCACAAAATGCATTGATGCATGCTGCAGATCATGCAGCTGTTTTTGACAATGATCTTGTGATGGTACATATTTTGGAAGAAAGTTACCTTTCCAATTTATTTGGAGGCAATAGTAAAAATGAACTTATAAAAATTGGGATTGAACAAAAAATGATCGAACTGAAGTCGGCAGTTTTGACCAAGTATCCGCATCTATCTTGCGAGTCCATTATTTATGAAGGAAAAGTTTACAAAGCCATTGTCGAAATTTCTAACAAAATGGAATGCGATTCAATTATTATGGGAACCAAAGGTGCCGAGGGCATCGAGCAAATAATTGGCAGTACGGCTTCTCGTGTCATGAGTTATTCCAGTGTACCGGTTATAATCGTTAACGAGTTTCCAAAGAAGGGCAAGTACGAAAAAATTGTTTTACCTATCGATTTAAGCATTGAGTCGAAACAAAAGGTTACTTGGGCTATTCATATTGCCAAAAAATACAATTCCGAAGTTCATATTATTTCTGAAGTGGAAGACGATGAGTTTTTACACAATAAAATAAAAGCCACCATTTATCAGGTTAAAAATATTTTGCTTCAAAACGGTGTAAACGCCATAATTTTCGAATTGGATGAAGAGCGTTTCCCGGGCCATTTAGGCGTTGACACCCTGAAATATGCCGATGAAATTGAAGCCGATTTAATTCTTATCATGACTCATCAAGAGAAAGGTTTCTCAGAGTATATCTTCGGTTCTGAAGCACAACAAATTGTTAATAGAGTAAGTAAAGTGCCGGTAATGTGCATTCACCCAACCGAAACTGCCTTTAAATACGAAGGTACCGAAGGGTTTTACTAAGCAGCTTTAACTTTTACGATTTTATCATTTTCTTTTAAATCCTCGCTTAAAACGAGCTGTTTCGCTATTTTGTCAAATTTTATTTTTTAGAGATTTTATTGGGGCGTTTCCCTTCGGGTCAGGCCATCCGCTTGTAGTCCTCATTTCGCTACGCTGCATTGTGGGCTACCGCTTCTGTCCTTAACGCTAAATCCGTTTCATTATGGAGTCTCTTATACTATTGGTTTTTTCTTTCTTCCCAGTCGAGTTTCCTTTACTATGGGAAATACGTTGGAAAGAGACATGCCGGCTATAATTTCGGGAATCTTATAACGTGAGAATCGGCTGGGAAAAAGAATAATTACTTGTCGCGTTTATCATTGCGGGCTTTACCCGCAATTTCCCATTAGACAAAAGAATTAACAACTAGGTACACATTTATTTTTACTTTAGCCGCCGAGTCCCCTTTCTCTACTCAAGCCCTACAAGAGAGACTTGGCTGGCAATAAATACTTCACGTTTGTTTATTGTTCTTGAGTTACTTGGTTTTTGGATATTTAGTCACTAGATTATTGGTAATTGAATATTTATTTACTGATTATTGAATATGTGTTATTTCGTTATTAATTATTTACGTACTAGAATTGATTATTTGTAATCAGTAATTGAATATTTAGTTATTGATTATTTAATTAAATGGTTATTGAGTTAGTGTTTGACAAAGATTTAGGAATTAGTATAAATGTCTTTTAGGAAACGGGTGCCCGCGTTAGGTGCTGAAGCGGTTATCCTTTTTGAGAGGTACGAGCAAAAAGATATGAGCAAAAGTACCGACCCATAGGGGAACGCCCACATCAAAAACAAGTAATTCGGTACTTAATTGAAATGTTTGTTCTATAGCTTTTTGGCAAAAAAAAGTCCCGGTAAATTGGCTTCACCGAGACTTTACTTATTTTGAAATAAACCTATTTAGGTTCGAGTAATTTAAAAAACTGATCAAGTTCGGGTAAAATCACGATTCTTGTTCTGCGGTTAAGCGATTTTCCATCGTCCGAATCATTCGATGCAATACCTACATATTCGCTTCGGCCGGCTGCTATCATTCTTGAAGGATCAATGCCGTAATCTTTTTGAAGGGTTCTAACTACCGATGTTGAACGCAGAACGCTCAAATCCCAATTGTCTTGAATAATACCTTTCTTTATAGGCTTGTTATCGGTATGACCTTCAACCATAAAATGAATCTTAGGCTGCGCGTTAATAACGGCAGCTACTTTTCCAAGCACAATTTTGGCTTCTGGAGTAATATCATAACTTCCGCTTTTGAACAACATCTTATCAGATATTGAAATAAACACAGCACTACCTTCCACTTTAATTTGAACATCTTTATCGTTTACATCTTTCAAAGCACCTTTTAAATTAAGCACAAGTGCTAGATTAAGGGAGTCTTTACGCGACATTTCAGACTGAAGATTTTTGATATAACTGTCTTTGGAATTTATGTTTTCTAAAGACTTTTTAATACTCTCGGCTTGTGCATTGGTTAAAATAGACAAGTCGTTTAGTTGCTGTAATAGGGTGGTACTAATAGATTTTACGTAGCTTAATTCATTTTCTAGACTTTTTACCTTTTCGGCACTTTTGTCTTTTTCACTTAAACAAGCACTGAGTTGAAACTCGGTTTTTTCGTGGGTTGTTTTTAAGGTTTCGTATTCCTTAACCTGCTTTTTGTATTTTTTTTGACTCACACACGAGGATAAAAGTACTGCAATAACGAGGGTTGGCAAAATTATTCTTTTCATATTTTTGTAAAGTGCAAAGGTCTGAATTTTAAGTATAACGGTCAAGCTATATTTTAAATTGTTTAGTGCCTGATGAAAAAAGTTGAGAGTTTAAGCCATAAAAAGCCGCAAGATGGAGATTTACTTTCCTGTAACTCGATTCTACGTGAGAGTTAATATACAATGAGCCAAGCATAAAAACGGAAAGTATAAACAATTAAGTGCTTTTTATATAAGGATTCATCTAAAGCTTACCGTTATGCCTTATTAAAGTGCGACCCCAATTCATACTCAATTCGACTAGCTAAAGACAATAAATTGTTACCAAAACAAATAATATGCAATTTATTAGCAGATTTTAATTTTTGTCGTACCCTTGTGCCATAATTAAAAAGACAACAATTATGATTATAGAATTTAGTGTCGAAAACTATTTGTCTTTCAAAGATTTAACGACCTTATCAATGGTCGCAGCCAAATCATTTAAAGAACATAAAGAGACTAACCTTATAGACGTTGACAAGAAATTAAACCTATTAAAATCTGCTGTTATATATGGAAACAATGCCAGTGGAAAGAGTAATCTTTTAGAAGCAATGGGGTTTATGAAAGCGACTGTTCTGAATTCGTTTAGAGACGCTTTGGTGGAAAATAATGAGAGAAAATTTCCTCTTAAAAAGTTTATTCTAAACTCAAAGACAGAAAATGATTCTAGCTTTTTTGAGATTTCATTTATCCATAATGATGTAAAATATAGATATGGATTTGAAATTGACTACGAAAAAATTGTTGCGGAATGGTTATATCATACAACAACTAAAGAAGTTTATTTATTTAAAAGAGATTTTCAAAAAATTGAAATAAATAAAACAGCTTTCAAAGAGGGACTTGGGAAAGAAACAGATGCAAAAGAAAATGTACTATTTATTTCGCTGTTGGCAACTTTAGGAAAAGAGACTTCAAGTACAATTGTAGAATGGTTCAAGAAATTAAACTTCATTAATGGAATTCACGGCCAAAGGCATAAGAGGTACACCATAGACAAATTAAAAAATGATAAAAACTTTTTGAATTGGGTTTTACATTTTATAAAATATCTGGAAATCTCTAACCTTACAACAACCGAAGAGGATGTTAATGAAGTTGATTTGGAATCATTAAGAAAAAAAGAAAAGAGTGAAGAAGTAATAAATTTATTAGCAAGTATTAAAAAAATACAATCTGAACAGCCAAGACCAGCTTATTACTTATCATAGAAAGTATGATGAGAACAATATTTTAATAGATACCGTTCCTTTCAATTTTGACAATCAAGAATCTGAGGGAACAAAAAAACTACTGTATTTATTAGGACCTTGGTATGACACTCTTAAAAGTGGTAAAATTTTATTAATTGATGAGCTTGATTCAAGGTTACATTCAAATTTAACTTTAAAACTTGTGGACTTCTTTCACAAGTTCAACAAAAATAATGCTCAATTAATTTTTGCTGTTCACGATACGTCTATTTTAAACAGAGACACATTTAGAAGAGACCAAATTTATTTCGTTGAAAAAAATCAATTTGGAGCATCTGAATTGATTTCTCTAGCTGACTTCAAAACCGACAAAGTCAGAAATAAATCAGCCTTTGACAAAAATTATATTCAAGGAAAGTATGGAGCAATCCCCTATTTTGAAATTGATGAAAAACTAAATCAACTTTTATATGGGGAAGCACGATAAATTTAAAGAGAAAAAAGTTGCTGCCTCAAAAAGAGTTTTTAAAGAAATCGAAACAAGGCAGGGTAGAAAAGACCCTTTTATAGTATTAAGTTTTAAAAACTTCGACATTAATCAAGGTCAATCTTTTTGCGGAATGGCAAGCTGATGAATTACTGGCATTGGCACTTGACAAACTAAGGGCTCTATGCGAATACACTATTCCTCAAGCTACGAATAATGGTTTATTGAAAATATATACCAAAGTTCCTTTTCCACCTGAATCAGGGTTTGTACATCCAAAACATATTCCTCAAGACATTGATTGGAGTTCAATGCACATCGGCAATAAACCTTGTGTTATAGGTTACTTTGAAGACAACATTTTTCATATTGTCTTTCTTGACAAAGACCATGAATTTTGGATTACAGAAAAGAAAAACACGTGATGAGAAAGAAGAACAAAGTCATAACAGCACCTACAAGAAATTGGCGGGTCAGCGGTTAAATAAAGCTTTGTGCTTCGTATCAAGTTTGTGGTGGCTGACAGTTTTCGTCTCCTAAAGCGCCTACTTCTTTTAGCTGCCAACCGATAAAAAAAAATCTGTAGCAATGTAATAACGTAACTTGGGATGTTTTTTAGCAATACCAGCAAAAAAAATGAGTTTGCAAGTCAAAGCTTACAAACTCATTTTTGCAGATATTTCAGATTTATTAGTCTTTAATTTCTTTAACCCAAAAGGTATAATTTGGGTTTGGATGCGTGGCTATAAATTGTTTTGCTTCTTCTTCCGAATTAAATTTACCAACGGCAACATACCATTGTTCTTTAGGTTTGTTTTTAACAAGCATTGGTATATAACCATCAGCTCTAAGTTTCTTGCCCAAATTAGTGGCATTTTCAATAACACCGAATAAGCCTGTAATTACATAAAAATTACCTGTCGTAACAACTTCAACTGGTTCTTTTTCACGAACCGCAGGCTTTTCACGAACCGGTTCTTCGCGCTTTGGTGTTACTACCGGATCGCGTTCTGGAGCAGTTTCTGTTATTCTAATTTCTTTAACAATTACTAGAGTATCTATAACACGGATAACCTGGGGAGCAGGGGCAACAACAAGTTCGGCCTTTTCGGTTTCGGGTAAACTGCTTTTTTTGCCAGTAAAATTTGGGGAATAGCTAATCATTAACTCATGCGAGTTTCCAACGCGTGTAATTCCTTTAAAAAAGGCTCGTTCGTAAAGGTATCCTAATTTAACTTCAGGTGCAATCCAAAGACCTGCCATAACGCCTGCAGCAGCCTTTGGTCTTATCCAAACACCACCCCATACTTTACCGGTTTTTTCGGCGAGTAAATTAATATCTACACGCGTTGGAACTGATTTTTGAGTTTGCCAAAATACCATTGGAGAGAACACGGTATTTTCGCCGTATTTGATATTATATTTAAGATGTCCGTTGGTTACAAAACTGTTTTCAAATGACAAATCTTGGTTTACAATTTCACCAATAGCGTTTTTGCTTTTTAAAACCTGTTGCATGGCTAAACCTACTTCAAAATTAGAGAGGTTTAAAACGGCGCCTAAGCGCAAATCCACCGAACTTTTGTTGTTATTAACTAAGGCCGTGTAAAATGGGTCATTATAATCGTAAGTTAATATGGATGAGTTATTCATAGAAACCGAAATAAAATCCATTCCCATTCCCAAGCGAAGATTATTACCGGCATCCATATTTTTAACAGCATATGCATAATTAACACCAATGGTTTGTTTGCTGATCATAGGTGCGTTTTCGCGCCAAAAGTAACCGCCAACGGCTGATTTGTATTCGGCTTGTGAAAGCGAAAAAGTTCCGATAAATGCTTCGGGACTATTAGGAACTCCTACCCAATACTTTCTACCGGCTAAGGAAATATTAACCGGAGTAATAGATTTTGTCATGGCAGGATTTGAAACACTTAATAAATAGGGCGTAAATCCAAAAGTAGGCGATTGTTGTGCAGTCACTGAAAATGAAAGACTGCAAAAAGTCGATATTAAAAGTATTTGAGATATTTTTTTCATAATTCTTATTTTAAAAGGTTTAAAATTCCTGTATATACTTTTCCGGTTATTTTATTTTCAATCACATAAACATAAGTACCATCGGGAAGTTTATCACCCGAGCGTGTACCATCAAAATCATTGTTGTAAGATTCGGCAGAAAAAACATTTAGGCCATCGCGGGTGAAAATATTTACCGAACAACTTTTTGATGCAATAACTTTACTTAGGTCCCATTTGTCGTTGTGTCCATCTTCATTAGGTGTTAGAAGGTTAGGAATAGCCGGTTCACCATCGTTATCAACAATAACAGTCATGGTATCGGTAGCTTCACAGCCATCAGTATTGTAGGCTCTAAGAGTATAGTGGGTGGTGGTTAAAGCTCTGCATTCGGGTTTTGTAATTGTTGCATCATTTAACCACAGAACAGGCTTCCATTCAACCATTCCGTTTGAAGACCCTTTAAGTGTTACGATTTTACCCGGAAGTGTTGTTAAATTAGGACCTGCATCAACGGTAGGCAAACTTAAAATTTTAACCGTTACGCTATCGTGGCGGAAACATTGAGCCGAAGCAAAAATGGTTACTCTATAAAAGTTATTGCTTTTTATTTTAATAGAATCGTAATTGTTACCATCGCTCCAAATAACCAAACCGGCAGATTTAGTTACACGAACCAAAACACTGTCACCTGAACATAGAGAGATAGTACCATTAGGTTTTAAGCTGATTACAGGAGCCGTTGGAGAAAAAGCGTTAATCAAAATTGAATCATTACAACCATTGTCGAGTGTTACTTTTAAATGTCCCGAATTTACCCCTGGATTTGCAGGTGTAAAACTTAAATTAGGGCTAGTGTAATAATTCGAATTCATTAACCATTCGGTTTGCGCTAAGGAAGTACCTGCTGGAATTGTGGAGGTATTGGTTAATTCGATATTTGCCGGAAAGCAAGGTCTTTTTTCGCTGTATTGAACACCGGGTGTAGGAAGAACATTGAACACATAAGTAGCAGTATCTTTATTTCCTGAATTATTAGTAATAATTAAGGTGGCTGTGTACTGACCAATAACCGGAATTACTTTTTTAATAACGGGAAAATTTTCAGGCGAAGAAACGGTTGAAGGCCCTTTTATTTGCCATTGATAAGTATTGATAAATGATAAAGAGCGTGAATTTGCTGCTGAAAACATAATAGAATCGTTAACACATTTTCCGGTTGAATTAATAAGTGCAATGGCAACGGTAGCAGAAAGTAGGTTATTTCCACCCAACATATTGCCAAAAGTATAATTACCAAAACCGGCAGTACCGGTGGTACTTAAAATGCTGCCTGTATTGGCCGAAGTACCAGTTCCCCCCAAATTGAATGAAGTTGTTAAGTTGTTATAGATAACACGAAGATTAGACGGATCATTTACCAAGTCATTGCTAGCAATAGTGGCGTAAGCCATTCCAAAGTTACTAAATGAAAAACCTGTTTTATTATAAGTGTTAATCAACTGCCAGTAATGCACATCAGATAAATGTGTAATGGAAGCGGGCAAAGCAGAAAATGGAGCTTTTGCGTTAAATACTTTAAAGGATGCGGTAAAATCACTGATACCGGCCGGCCAAGTTCCGGAAACAAAACAAGGTCTAAAATCGTTTCCTTTTCCAATTGGCAATGTATCTTTAATACTATAGTTTATAGGTAAGTTTTTGTAACGAACATATAAGGTTCCTTTTACATAACTTAAAATACTGCCTGCCGATAAAAGGTTTCCAGTATTGTTTTTAAGAACTACTAAGGTATCTAAATCCGTAACATCAACATATCCAATTTGTAAGATTAATCCAGTATTTAATAGGAGTTTTCCATGCAATATTAAATTGGCACTAACATTATTTAAGGTTATACGCCCAATGGCGGCATTGCGATGTGTATAAAGATTAATTCTTTTATCGAGTGCAACCGCTTCGTTGCTGTTGATACTGTCGAGATAAATATTCCAACCGCTAGATGCAATAGTAACTGCAGGATTTAAAAAGGAGTTACCATCTTTCGTTGTAACATAAAGATTGTTATTTTTAAATAAAACCCATCCTAAATAATTTCTATCTAAAAAATGTCTGATTTTGTCTTCAACCTTAAACGGTTCGCGATTAGATAAATTGTTTCCAATGATTCCCTCATAGGAGCACAAACTGGCATCTATTTTTGTTACTGGCTTAAGTCTATTGCTAGTTGAATCTAAATGAAAATAATAATTAGCAATTTGGTTAAATTTGGTGTTTGAAGGCAAAACAGTAGACCTTCCTCTTAGTAGGATGCCATTCGATGATTTGGTGATTGTAATATCGGCGAGATCTAGAGTAGCTAATAAACCCAAGGAAGATGCAAACAGTCCTGCGGTTTTAATTGTGTTAAATTGTGAATTTTTTATACTCAGAGTAACCGCAGAGGCTGTATTTGGCTGTTGTAAATAAATACCGTAATCACAGTCTGTAATAGTATTTGTTGAAATAAAAATACTAAAACTTGTTGAACAATCGCTAATACTAATGGCCCGGTCAGCATTTGTAGTTATTTGATTGAAAAGATACACCTGACCAATTGATTTAACATTTGAAAGCGAAGTACCTTCGAAGTAAAGTGATGTATCGAGCGAGCTAATGGTGTTGAGGTTGAAATTTAAAAATTCGGTATTGCCTGAAAAATTTGACAAGGAAATACCTTTGTTTTCTGCTCTAATATAAAGTAAGGATATATTGGCCGTGGTGTTATTTTTAGCCGACATTGAATCTAATACAAGACCAGTTCCTACAGAATCGATGGCAATATTGGTTAGGCTACTGTAGTGATTGCGAGTAAATACGATTGCTTTAGAATTTTGAGCGCCAAATTTAATGGAACAGTTGTTTATAGAATTTGATTTGGATGCGAGAGTTCCTCCACGAATGTTTATGGCTGAAACGGCAAAATTGGTGATAATCAAATTGCTGAATTGCAGGTTGTCAAAATTTCCGTTACCAGCAATGGCGTAAGAAATTTCAAACTCTTTAGAATACTTGGTTCCACCCGTTGAAAGGGAGTCATTATCACCGCTTAGCTTTAGACCATCGAGCTTTACGCAACAAGATTGAATTTCGATAAGCGAATTGCCAGAAATACCGGTGCCGAGATTAACTGCAGGACTTGTAATAATTGTTTCAGTATTTCGGCTTAACGATAAAGGGTCGATACCTGCATTATTTCCGCGAATAACTAAAGCTTTATTAATAACAAGCAGTTCTGTGTAAATGCCATCCGAAATATTGATAGTGTCGGAAATGTTTGCAATTGCTAAAGCTGCATTAATTGTTTTTTTAGGACCAATGCCAGCGGTGTCAACCACAGGCGAAGTGCCATCAAGAGTGTCGTTGCCGGAGTTTGTATTAACATACCATTGTGTAGCCTGTGCCGATTCGAAAAAAGCTAGTGCAAACAGGAGTAAAAGGGTTATTTTAATTTTCATATGTGCTTTGATTAAATTTTTCAATTTTTTTATTTTTTTTGCTTTTTATCTTGTTATTCAACATTTTAAAATATTTTTCAAAATACAAAGAAATGGGTAATTCTAAATCATTTTGTTCGATTGCCTTTCAATTGGTTGTGGATAAAGCTTCAAGCAGGTATAATTGAATCCAATTGTAGAATTCTATCATTTTTATTCCAATCACATGAGATTCTTTATAAACGAGTTTGTATAATTGATCTAATGACAAGAATTGCGCAATGAAAGGCTTACAGAGGATTTGTTGTGCGGAATAAAGTATTTCAACTTTTTGACAAAAATGAAAAATTGGTCAAGTTCAAAAAAGTGGACTAATCCTGAATTTTGATGGGATAAAAGTTGAAAAACATCCCAAAAGCGCAATTTTAATTTGTTTATATCTTTTGAATACAAAAATCGTATTGGGTTTTAATTTCGCAATGCAAAAATCAGAACGCAGTGGCACAGGAAATCAGATATGACGAAGACAGTATTAGGTCACTCGATTGGCGCGAACATATCCGTTTACGTCCGGGTATGTATATCGGAAAACTTGGAAACGGATCTTCAGCTGATGACGGTATTTATGTTTTATTGAAAGAAGTTATTGACAATTCAATTGATGAGCATGTGATGGGTCATGGCAAAAATATTGATATCAAAATTGAAGATAATAAGGTTTCGGTTCGTGATTTTGGACGTGGAATTCCGTTGGGAAAAGTTTTAGAATGTGTTTCAAAAATAAATACCGGTGGAAAGTATGATTCAAAAGCGTTTCAGAAATCTGTGGGACTTAATGGGGTTGGAACGAAGGCTGTTAATGCATTATCCAGTTATTTTAAAGTACAATCTGTAAGAGAAGGGAAAAGTAAAATTGCTGTTTTTGAAAAAGGTAATTTGGTAAGTGAAACTGATCCGGAGGTAAGCCTACCCAATGGTACTATAATCGAATTTATTGCCGATGATAGCATCTTTAAGAATTTTCGGTATATCAATGAGTTTATAGACAATCAGCTTTGGAACTATGCCTATCTCAATTCGGGACTTACGGTAAATTTTAATGGAAACAAATATTACTCAAAGAATGGTTTACTTGATTTGTTGCGTCGCAAAACCAATGAAGAGGAATTAAATTATCCCATTATTCATTTAAGTGGAGAGGACATAGAGTTGGCATTTTCACATGATAACCACTACGGTGAAGATTATCATACGTTTGTAAATGGTCAAAATACCACCCAAGGGGGAACCCATTTGCAAGCTTTTAAAGAAGCTTTTGTAAAAACAGTGCGTGAGTTTTATAAAAAGGATTTTGATGCGAGTGATATTCGAGGTTGTTTAATAGCGGCTTTAAGTGTTCGTGTTCAAGAACCAGTTTTTGAATCGCAAACTAAAACCAAGTTAGGTAGCGCCGATATGGGACCTGATGGGCCCACGGTTAAAGCGTTTATTTATGATTTTATAAAGAAAAATCTCGACGATTATCTTCATAAAAATCCAAGCATAGCCGATTCTATGCTCAAACGAATTGTTCGTAGTGAGAAAGAGCGCAAGGAAATGGCAGGGGTAAGAAAATTAGCCAATGAGCGGGCTAAGAAAGCCAATCTGCACAACAAAAAATTACGTGATTGCAGAACCCATTTTACTGATGAAAAAGACGAATCTCGCTATAATACGACCTTATTTATCACCGAAGGCGACTCGGCAAGTGGAAGTATCACCAAATCGCGCAATGTTGATTTACAAGCTGTTTTTAGTTTAAGAGGAAAACCTTTGAATTGTTATGGTTTAACAAAAAAAATTGTTTACGAAAACGAAGAATTTAACTTGTTGCAACATGCATTAGATATTGAAGACGGTATTGAAAACCTTCGTTATAACAATATTGTGGTAGCTACTGATGCTGATGTAGATGGAATGCATATTCGATTGTTATTATTGACCTTTTTTCTCCAATTTTTTCCGGATTTGGTGCGCAATGGTCATTTATACATTTTAGACACTCCGCTTTTTAGGGTAAGAAATAAACAAAAAACAATTTATTGTTATAGTGAAACGGAAAAGAAGAATGCTATTGCAAAGTTAAAAGATAAAGTAGAAATAACTCGTTTTAAAGGGTTAGGGGAAATAAGTCCTGATGAATTTGGATTATTTATTGGAGAAGAAATTAGATTGGAGCCAGTAATTATAACCCAAGATGTTACTATCGATAAGATTTTGGAATATTATATGGGGAAAAATACACCCGAGCGTCAGGAATTTATTATTAATAACTTGGTTGTTGAATTAGACAACGATTATGTACCTGTTGAGGAAGCAGGTTTAGAAGAGGCTTAGGCCAAATTAAAGCATTAGATAATTTGAATCAGAATTTACATAAATGTAAACCTTGTTTTCAAAAAGAAAAAATAAATGAGTGAAGAGTTACCGATAGAAAACGAAAACACTAGCGAAAATATTCGTCACGATGATCCTAAGATCATCCCGGTGTCGGGTATGTACCAAAATTGGTTTTTGGATTATGCATCTTATGTGATTCTCGAACGAGCGGTTCCGGCTTTAGAAGATGGTTTAAAACCTGTTCAACGACGCATTTTACACAGCATGTGGGAAATGGAAGATGGTCGATATAACAAGGTAGCCAATGTTATAGGAAATACCATGAAGTATCACCCGCACGGCGATGCGGCAATCGGGGATGCTTTTGTAAATTTAGGACAAAAGGAATTATTAATTGATACGCAGGGAAACTGGGGAGATATAAGGACCGGAGACAGCGCGGCTGCACCGAGGTATATTGAAGCAAGACTTTCCAAATTTGCACTTCAAATTGCTTTCAACCCAAAAACTACGGTTTGGCAACGCAGTTATGACGGTAGAAATCGAGAGCCGGTAACGCTACCTATGAAGTTTCCCTTATTATTGGCACAAGGTGTTGAAGGAATAGCCGTTGGATTAAGTACCAAAATTTTACCACATAATTTTATTGAGTTGATAGAGGCTTCAATTGATATTTTGAATGGCAAAAAAACAGATATTCAACCTGATTTTCCTACAGGTGGAATGGCTGATTTCAGCAATTACAACGGCGGCAAACGGGGTGGACGAATTAGAGTAAGAGGTCGTTTAGAAGAAAAAGACAAGAAGACTCTTTTGATTAAAGAAATCCCTTATGGCACTACCACGGGGAGCATTATCGATTCTATCATCAAAGCCAATGATAAAGGTAAAATCAAAATCAAAAAGGTTATTGATAATACAGCAAGAGATTTGGAAATTGAAATTCAGTTAGCACCCGGAATTTCAACAGATAAAACGATTGATGCCTTATATGCTTTTACGGATTGTGAAGTAAGCATTTCACCAAATGCTTGCGTTATACATAGCGATAAACCTCATTTTTTGGATGTAAATGATATTCTAAGGCAGTGCACCGAATCAACTTTGCAGTTGCTAAAGCTCGAGTTAGAGATTAGACGCGACGAACTTGAAGAAAAATGGCACTTCAGTAGTTTGGAGAAAATTTTTATTGAAGAAAAAATTTATCGAGATATTGAAGAATGCGAAACTTGGGAGGCTGTTCTCGCTGCCATTGACAAAGGTTTAGAGCCATTTAAAGCTTCGTTTCGCCGAGAAGTTAACAGAGAGGATATTGTTAGACTTACCGAAATAAAAATCAAACGTATATCGCGCTTTGATGCTTTTAAGGCAGATGAATACATGAAAGGCTTAGAAACCGAATTGGATGAAGTAAAGAATCATTTAGACAATTTGGTAAAATTTGCCGTTCGCTATTTTGAAGCTTTATTGAAACAATTTGGAAAAGGGAAAGAGCGCAGAACTGAAATTCGCCAGTTTGATAGTATCGAAGCCAATGTCGTTGCTGTAGCCAACCAAAAATTATATGCCAATTTTGAAGAAGGATTTGTTGGTTATGGCATGAAGAAAGATCAATATATCTGCGATTGTTCTGACTTAGATGATATTATAGCGATTCGCGATGATGGAAAATATACCATTAGCAAGGTAGCAGATAAGGCTTTTTTAGGCAAGAATTTACTTCATGTTGATGTATTCCGTAAAAACGATGACCGAAAGGTTTATAATGTGGTTTATTTAGAAGGAAAGAGTCGCAAAAGTTTTGTTAAACGATTTACAATAACAGGAATTACGCGAGAAAAGGAGTATGATATATCGCAAGGTCATCCCGGATCTAGACTGCTTTATTTTTCAGCAAATCCGAATGGAGAAGCCGAAGTAATCAACATTCAATTGCACGGTATGAGTAAGGCTCGTATCAAAATATTTGATTATAATTTTGCTGAGCTCGCTATAAAAAATAGAAATAGTATTGGCAATACCCTCAGTAAATTTCTTGTAAAAAAGGTTACACTTAAAGAAAAAGGGCGAAGCACTATTGGAGGAAGAGCTATTTATTTTGAACCTGCAATTGGACGATTAAATTCAGATGGAAGAGGAGAGTACCTAGGACGTTTTGATAACGAAGATAAAATTTTGGTAATTTATAAAGACGGCAGCTATGGAATGACAGATTTTGAATTGACCAATCATTACGAACCAAAAGACATTGAATTAATTCGAAAATACGACCCAGACCTTATTTTAAGTTGTTTACATTACGTAGCCGATGAAAAACAACACTACGTAAAACGGTTTAAAATTGAAACAACCACAATTGGAAAAAAGTTTATTTTTATACAAGAGGGAAAAGGCAACACACTTAACTATATAACAGATAAAAAGGAGCCGATTTTAAAAATAAAAACGGTTAATAAGAAAAATGAGAAGGAAGAGAAGGAACTAAATCTTGCTGAGTTTATTGGAGTTAAGGGTTGGAAGTCGCTTGGAAATAAATTAACTTACGATACCTTAAAAGGTTTTGAGGACATTACTCCGGAGCCCGTAGAAGAGGAAATACCATTAATTATTGAAAACTTTTCGGAGGATGCCAATGATTTGGAGGAGGCAGTAATTGATTTTAATAAAAAATCGCAGATTGACGAAAAGTCTATAATGAAAACTCCACAAAAGGATGGAGACCAATACCATTCCATGGATTTAGAAGAAATTGAAGAAGAAATATTAGATGATTCGGAAAAAGAAGACGACAACAACAACCCTAACAACGACGATGACGACGGTATACCGCCTGTTAAACCAGTACAGATTAACTTGTTTTAGTTGATAAGTAAAGAACTCTGTTTTTTTTAACAATCATTCTTACGGAAAAATCGATTGTGATAAAATTCTACAGTTAGAACTTCTCCTCAGATAAAAAAATGCCTTCGAAAATATAGAATCTTCTAGCTTGTTGTTAAAAACTAAAGTGCAAATTTCCGCTTGCTCTCTATACGTTTAAACAAGGCCGCGATAGGCGAGGATGTTGAAGCAGAAGAAGCTCCCTGATGAGTAAGTTTAGGATTTTCGGAAAACGAATCTCCTCCAAAATTATTTAATTTAACTAAATTCTTTTTCATAAGCATTAAAGTTAGATTTTCGATTATTCTTCTAAACGAAAACAACGAGACAAAAATAGCAATGCATCCTATTAAAAGATTAAATGTTGAAAACTATTTTAAGAATATTATTTTCTTAAAAAAAGTTTAATGACACATAGCAGACAATAAATATTGAGTTAATTTTGTCCAATTCTAAAATTCAAAACCTTTTGTTTTTGAATTTTAAGTAACAATTTAATTTTAAAGGATTAATCCAAAAAATCATGAAATCAATTACACTAAATTTTTTTTTGAAGTCGATTCTAACTTTTGTTTTTAGTTGCTTTTTGATAGTGTCAGGCTATCCACAAAAAAACTGCAATAATCACACTACAGGACTCATACCAATTGGCGATTTAAGTGGTAAACAATATCGTGGATTTACTGGCGGAAAATATACCAATGGCAATAGTCGTGGTTCTATTCAGCTAGGCAGGGCTATTATTCAGGCGCAAAAAATAAAGGCTTTGGATACATCAGGAATCGAGAATGCTAAAACAGGTAAAATTGTATTTGCTGCAGTTGGAGCATCCAACCCGGCAACAGAGTTCAATAGTTTTAAAACTTTTTGTGATACGTTTCGAGTTATTAATCCAAAACTTAAATTATTTAACACCTGTATTGGTGGAACAGGAATTCAAAAAATGAATGAAAGCACGGATAATTACTGGATTCAGGCATCAAAAAAGCTTCAAGATTCAGGATTATCTGTTAAACAAGTTCAAGTCGTATGGCTTGAACAGGAACATACACAGAATGCCGATACATCATTTCCAGGAGCTCCATTGGGTTTGTTAGGTGATTATCAGAAATTATTAAGCGTTATTCTTCAAAAATTTCCAAATGTTAAAATTGTTTATTTAAACCAACGAGCCTATGCAGGATACCTAGATGTTACTCCGGGAGTTATAGGAAAGGGATTGCATTTTCCTAGGGATTATTATAATGGTTGGACGATAAAATGGCTTATTGAAAAGCAGTTGAATAATGAAATTGGATTTAGATTTTCAGGGACTCCTGAAATACCATTTATTGATTGGGCAAGTAGTTTTTGGGCCGATGGAAAAAATTTGAGGGGCGATGGTCTGTTTTATGATTGTGCCACTGATTTTGGTGGCGATGGTTTGCATCTTTCCGCCTTAGGTGAAAAAAAAGCAGGTAATAATTTGTTTAATTATTATAAGACGGATACTATTTCTAAGTATTGGTTTTATCAACCCCAAAAAATAAATTTAAGTTCACGAGCATTTCTCATGCAAGGAAACGTAACCGTTTATCCTAATCCAGCTAAAAATTTCATAAACATTAACAGTCCTGTTGAATCACAAGTGAAAGTGTTTAATGCAATGGGACAAGTGCTTTTCTTCGAATCGAGATATCTTCATTTGCACCAAGTTTCAATTTTGAATTGGACTTCTGGTGTTTATTTTATTCAAGTACTTTCAGGAGAAGGGCAATTTTACTTTACAAAATTTCGTATCAATTAACAATGGAACCAATCCAAATCAATAATCCGTTACACGGAGTTACTTTAGAAAAAATGATAATTCATTTGGTAGAATTTTACGGTTGGGAACAATTGGGAATTAGAATTAATATTCGATGTTTTACCGAAAATCCAAGTGTTAAATCAAGTTTAATATTTTTACGAAAGACTTCTTGGGCCAGAAAAAAAGTGGAAGAGCTTTATTTAGAAGTTATGCCGATTATATAAAAAATATAGTCCAATTTTAATTTTCTGATTTATGAACTATTGTTTTGTTATATAAGCATTTACCATTGTAAATTTAATAAATAGCTTTGGACTATTTATTAAATACAGCTATTTGAGTATTTGTATTGTTTGTAGATGTAACTACTCCTGATAAAGATGGGGCTTTGTAGTAACTAAGGAAACTACCCATTGGACAACCTCTACCATCACCAGAATTAACACCAAGATCAGATGGATATAAATCACACTTGTCACCAAGACCAATGTTAGTAGTAGGCTTGAATGACGCTGTAGGCTGAAGCTCTAGAGTATATTTAGGCTTAAGTTCAGAATTATAATTACTACTTTTAATATTAAGACCAGCTTTATCTGTAATTACCAAAGATGAAATATATCTACCTGGAACTACAGCTTCTAAAGGCTTGGCAGATAAATCAATTGAACTACCGTTGGTAAATTTAAAATTAAATGTACCAGGAGTTGTATATTGATCAAAAGAAAGATTTTGTTTTTGATTCATCACAATCAAGTCTAAACTCTTTACAGCACTTTTAATATTTGTAACACCTGTTACAACTAAACTATCAGGATACACGCCTTTATCCCCGACTCCATTACCAGCATACGAGCCATTGGCTAGTAAATTGTTAGATGGTATTGTACTACCACCATCAGATACACCTATTTTGTCATATAAACGAGCTACACCATTGGGACCAGTTTTTAAAACAGGTAAAGTATTAGCAGACAGACTACCAGAACCAACATAGTCAGCTACAGCAACACTGCTAAATGTAAAAACCAATACAAGAACTATAAGTAAAATTTTATGCTTCATACCAACATTATATCATACCAATCTAACAATATGCCAACACTATTAATCATAGTAACAGTAGCTGGTGCTTATCCACATCCTGTGCAAAAAGAGTATTTTATGGTTTAAAAGTGGTATAATTGTGTTAACAAATTAAAAATCTAAAGAATGAAAAATGAAAAATCTAATTATAAAATTCTACAAGAGCCTCTTGGGTATTGTAGTGATAATCCTAGTATTATCTAGTTCTTTAACAGCTCAAAAGAACGAGGGAGACTCGGTTGAATGGAGAGCTAATTACGAAGGTAATTACGAAATAGCACAAAATAATTATAATTGGATTGGCTATGATCCACCATTTATTAAAGAATTGACTAATCATGTTGTTATAGTCAAAAGCCTCGACAAAGCTAAAAAAATACCAATCATTAATAGCAATCAATCAATCGAACCCATAAGCATATGGAGCAAGGCTGATTCAGCTTGGTTGGAATTTACTAGCAACTGGTCTGCAGCCCCGGTGTTTCCTAAATTTGTTTATGAATTCGACTCTGCAACATACTACATAACCGATGGTTACCGTATGTATAAAGCGGTTATAGATTTTGAAAATAAATTTATTGGCTATACGAAAGTGTTTCAAGGTAGCAGCGGTCTCGATATGACAATATTTGGATACTGCAAAGGAAAGAATCATTTATACTTTTCTAGCAATAGTAGCAATCTGCATTTATTTGATATTAGAGGCGTCTACATAAAGACTATAGAAGTTAATGAGTAT
>Ga0209181_10001567_pt1 | contig 39557 bp, 37 predicted proteins | sample MAT05_FD_187208 | JGI IMG/M metagenome (GOLD analysis project Ga0209181, IMG submission 187208) | Freshwater microbial communities from Lake Fryxell liftoff mats and glacier meltwater in Antarctica - MAT-05 (SPAdes) (version 2) | ecosystem: Environmental > Aquatic > Freshwater > Ice > Liftoff... | reverse complement strand
ACCAATAGTTACAAGTTGATTAATGAGTCCTCGACCTTGTAAATTCATTATTTGAATTTGTACTTCTTCTGAAGCAGGCAAGCCTTGAATTTCAATTGCAAGTTTTCCAGCACTTGCTGGATTGGGATAAACGGACAATGACATATCCTCAGATCCAGTTTCTATTGCTGTTACCGGTCCTTGAATACTCAGGTTATCAATTGCCCAACCCCATCCGGTAGTTGCCGCATCGGCAGAAAGTCGGAAGCGGATTAATACATTGTCGCCCGGAATAAATTTACCTGATGTGGTAAGGTCGATCAAGCGGGTTTTATAAAGCGATGTACTTCCACTTCCTCCAGCATCATAAGTATTTTTCCAATTTAAATTTACTAAAGAAGAATAGGGATCAACAAAATTCTCCCATCTAATTCCACCATCTTTTGATCCTTCAACCATAACAAAGTCTTTATTATTTGTGCCGGAATATTCAACTAAAACAACTTCGCTAAAAAGTATAAAAGGATTTGTTGAACTAATCGTCACTGGCTTAGTAAGAGTAAATGAGTAGCTCGAAGTGCTATTGGTTAGTCCAAATCCATTTAAATATGGATGATCACTTTGGATCGCTCCATTTGAAAATCCTGAAGGTTGGGAAACAGAAAAGAAATTGCCAACGAAATCGCTATTGGCCGAATTGAAATCAGAGGCGTATTGTGAAACAGGGGCTCCAAAATTTATAGCGGGCACTTTAAAAAATGAACCAACAGGTAATGTTCCTTCATTGCCAGCCGTATCGGATGAACGGATTTGATACTCGATGAGATCATTGGCCACCAATCCAGTAAAAGATAAGTTAAGTGTGTATTGTTCGATTTCCTCAGCCACAGGAAGTTCTTCTGAAATGATGTTGCCATTGTTTACTTTATAGTCAACAAACAATTTATTAACCCCAGAGTTATCTTCCACTTGAATAGTAATCGGCAATGTTGGCGCTGATAGTTTTAGATAATCGAAATGATCGTGTAAAATAGTTGGCGGAGTTTCGTCAATCTGAATTTTCAAATTGTCGATGGCCCAGCCCCACCCCGCAGCAAATGGATCACTAAATAATCGGAAGCGTATGACTACCTCATCTCCTTCGGAAAATTTTGTTAGCAGGTTTAGGGTTCGCTTGAAAAATACAGATGGGGTTCCAACAGCTGTAGAATTGTTACCTGTAAGAGCACTGTTATAGAGGTTTAGCCAAACAGCATTGCTTCGCGAGTCATAACCATTGGCAACAGGTGTCCAGGTAATACCGCCATCATTTGATCCTTCTACCACTACATAGTCGAAAAACCCTTGAGAACCAAAGACCGATCCGACCTCACCAGGTTCCGCTAATACAATCTCATCAAAAACTATTGTTGCTTCGGCTGCTTTAACGCGGATAGGTATTTTTAATTGATAGATTAACTCTACAGTTCCACCCGGAAACGTATTTCCCTCCGGATACGGGTGCGCTGAATGGATGGCTCCGTCATTGAAGCCACTTGGCTCGGTAACACTGAATCCATTACCAAAAAAATCAGTTGTGCTTGCGTTGAAATTATTGGTATAAGAATCCTGGGTTGGCTCAAGGCCAACCACTGGCACAATATGAAGTTCGGTAGCAGAAGGGCTACACGCTAAGTTACCACCGGGAGTTCCAATTTCTGAAAGATCGCGAGCTTTTATTCTATAGGAGACTTCGTCATTGACAGCTAGCAAGGGTAGTGAAATGGTGAAAGCATATAATTCTGAACCATCAGTATTACCAGGTAATATGATCGCGGGTTGCTCAACTCCATTAAAGAAATAATTCAGCGTAACATCTTCAATGCCGAGATTGTCAGTAATTGAGGCGGCAATCTTTAACTCGGTATCAGATTCAATAATAAATCCTTTCGGAGAATGAGAAATTACAGGAGCTTCTGTATCGGGGCCAGTAGAAAAAATATTGAACTGTTGAACTTGGGTTTTCAGTTTCTCAACTATTTTCCCCGGATTTACAAATAGTCTCCCAGTTGCATCTTCTGAAGAAATATAGTATCCATAATCGGTTCCCAAGCCCACACTAGGAATATCAGCGCTATATTCATTGCCGGAAATCAAACCCATTGCAATATCTGTAAACGTGGTTCCGTTTAATGTATAGTGTAGCTTGACGGATCCTCCTTTTAGTGTAGCACCCTCATCAACCTCTATATTAGCTTTTACATTATAAGGGCCAACTAAATCTTCTGTCCTGGCCAAGGGAGTATGTTTTATTGAGATGCCTTTCCAACCTAAATCATTTAGTAAGTTTAATGCAATTCCCGGATCACGTATACTTTCCCCGGGGGCAATAGCATGGGTCATTAAAGCGTTACTGGTTCCGTCAAAAGTTTCGTCATTGAGATGGTAAATACTAGAGCCAGGACTAAAACTGCTAGGGGCGTAAATTTTTGCCAGCGTAAAGTTGGAATCAAAAAACAGATTTCCACCAGATAATTGGGTAGCCATATCTGGTGATGGCGATGCAAATGTTTCAATAATATTTTGACTAAGATTATTTTCAACAGACACATCGTAAATCATAGGTAACCCAGTGCCGAAAGCATCAATCGATCCCTGCGAATTACTAACGGTAAACCCTCCTGTGATCCCTAACCCATGCCCAATTTCATGCATTACAACCGTAACGAAGTCAAATTTTCCTGAAGCAGGAGGTGATGAAGTATTAAAGTGCCAGCTATTAAGGTCTCTATTAAAATTAGCTACAATGTCAGGCTCATTCTCGTTCAAATTTCTACCAGCCAGTTTTTCTGCTAACACAATTGGGTACCATACATTTAATTTTTGAGCGCCTGGAAAATTTCTAAAGATACTTGTAGTTCCTGCGCTGCCAAGAACGCCAGCGGCCAGACTTCTCCACCGTGCTTCAATTCTTATGGTTACTGGTGAACTTATCAGAGACTCCCAAATATCTACAGCTTCCTGAAAAGCAGCTTGAGCATCCTGTGCATCAGTACCAAATCCAATATACGTTACTTCAATATTTGCAGTTTTTACTCTGGTCGCGGGGTTGTACTTTCCTCTTTGAAAAATTTCAGGTGCAGGAACATTGAAGAAGTGGTCTTCTTTACCAGCATAACAAACTGTGCTAACCATAGTTTTTAGGGTCTCAATTTGAGAGCTATTTTCAGGCTTCTTAAAATCCTGTCCATAAAGAACAACGGACCCGCTTAGCAAAGTCGCAAAAACAAAAATCCACACCCTCATAAATCGTAATTATTTCTTAAACTTATCAAAATGAATTGATTGCTACTAAATCAGATTCCTCGCCTTTAATTCAAGGTATTTATTAATGGTATTTATAGTTAGCTTTTCAGGGCTCGTCAATATTGATTGAATTCCGTATTTCTGAAGTTCTTTTGTTATTAGTTTCTTTTCGTAGCTAAACCGTTCGGCAATAGCCTTGTAATAAATCTCTTTTAAACCCGTTGCCGGGCTTTCCGTCACTTTTCTTAATTCAGTGTTTTCAAAAAAGATAACCACCAACAAATGAGCTTTGTTTAGATTAAGTAGATAAGGCAACTGACGATGTAAGCTGTGAATGCTTTCAAAATTGGTAAACAATAAAAGAAGACTGCGTTGCGAAATCTTTCTGCGAATAGTTGAATATAAAACGGAAAAATCTGTTTCTAAATAAGCAGTCTTTTGATTGTACAAGACTTCCTGAATGGTTGCCATTTGATTATTCAATCGCGCGGCCGGAAGCATGTTGCCAATCTTATCCTGAAAAGTAATAAGACCCGCTTTATCCGATTTTTTAATAGCAATGTTTGATATCACTAAAGTAGCATTGATGGCGTAATCTAATAAACTCATTCCTGCAAAGGGCATTTGCATTACACGACCTTTATCAATAAGGGAATAAACTTGTTGCGACCGTTCGTCTTGGTATTGATTTACCATTAAGCGCGACCTCCTTGCTGTAGCTTTCCAATTTACGGTTCGAAAGTCATCACCCGAAACGTAATCTTTAATTAATTCAAACTCCTGATTCTGACCAATGCGTCTGATTTTTTTTATACCGGTTTCGGTGAGTCGATGACTGATAGCCAACAACTCATACTTGCGCATTTGAATGTAAGACGGATAAACAGGAACCATCTTATCATCTGAAAATTTGAATCTGCGCGAAACTAAATTCAGTTTTGAACTAACTAAAACATTAACAGCACCAAATGAATATTCACCGCGCTTTACGGGTCGTAATGTATAATTGATCACTTTCTGATCGCCTGCATTTAATGATAAGTTGAACTCTAAATCCCTGCGCTGAAATTGATGCGGGATTTCATCAAACACCCGAAGGGTTGTCGAAAATGTATAATAGCTTTCCAGGTAAATAGCAATATTGTTTTCATCACCATTGCTAAGTTTATCAGCCACTAATCTTTCCCCACGCATGCCAACTTTTGTGCGGAACAATAGAATTATGTCTGTTACGATTGCCGATAAGAAAATGAAAAATAAAATCTTTGGAATGAAGTACCCGCCACCAAGCACAAATGTCAGGATGAAAATCATCACAAGGATGCCCACACCTAAAAACACTCGGTTATTAAGATATATCTGGCGGATTAACTTCATTTAACGCGGCACTTCAATTTTATCTACAATTTGTTTAACCACCTCATCAGCCGATATTCCTTCCATTTCTTTTTCAGGACTTAAGATCAGGCGATGGCGCAACACGGGCAAGGCTATAAACTTTATATCCTCCGGACTCACAAAGTCGCGCCCATTAATCATTGCATAAGATTTGGCACCCATTAAAATTGAGATTGAAGCACGGGGGGATGCTCCTAAAAATAGCATGGGGTTGTTGCGCGTTTCCTGAATGATCTGAGCAATATATTGCAATAGATTTTTTTCAATATGAACGTGCTGTGCAAATTGACGAAAAGCATGAATCTGTTCAGCGGAGAGAATAGAATTAACTCCGGACACAGCAGATAAACCCTTGCGCTCATGATGACGAGTGATGATATCAATCTCTTCTTCATGAGTTGGGTAGTTAACAACAATCTTAAATAGGAATCGATCTAACTGCGCTTCTGGCAATCGGTAAGTTCCTTCTTGTTCAATTGGGTTTTGTGTAGCCAGTACCATGTACGGACTTTTCATTTTATGCGTATAGCCATCCACAGTTACCTGGCGTTCTTCCATAACCTCAAAAAGTGCAGCTTGCGTTTTTGCTGGAGCGCGGTTGATTTCATCAATCAACACAATGTTCGAAAAGATTGGGCCAGCCTTAAATTCAAACTCAGAAGTTTTCAAATTATATACTGTCGTTCCTAACACATCGGAAGGCATGAGGTCGGGTGTAAATTGAATTCTTGAAAAATCGACCGAAATAATTTTTGCGAGAAGTTTTGCGGTAAGAGTCTTTGCTACACCGGGCACACCTTCAATCAACACATGCCCATCAGCCAGTATGGCTGTTATAAGTAGGTCGAGCATGGCTTCCTGGCCGACAATTACTTTTCCTATTTCTGATTTAATTTTCTTTACCTGCTCGTTCAAAGCGGTAAGGTCAACGCGATTTTCAAAAATGTTATCTTCCATGTGACATTATTTCTTTTGGTGAAATTTTTCGATCAATTCGTTCAAGTAGGTGAGTTCTGAAGCTGAGATTCTTTCTTTCTCTGAAATTTGATTAATTGTTTTTACTAGATCTCGAACAGTTTGTTCACTGGCACCTGATTTTCGGGCAAGCAGCATAGAAAACTCTTCAGAGTTAATCTTTCCATTAATATGAAACTGTGAATAAACCTGCTCTAAGAAAAATTGTATTTTTTTCTCAGCTATATTTTTATGATCACTTCGTTGATAATAGAGATTACCAATGGTGCCAACAAATTCCAAAGTTGTATTTGCCAATGGAGTTATAATGGGGATAATGCGTTGCTTGCGCTTGGATTCAAAAATCATAAAGAGAAGAATACTGATAATAGTGAGGTAGTAAGCCCATCGCAAAGGGTCGGTGCGTAAGATAAAACGCAGCGGAGAGGAGGCTTCCATTCTTCCTACATGATAGTATTCTGTCCAATAGGTTTCTTTTTGTGGTAAGTAAGAAAGTGAAGCCGAGGCAAACTCATGATTTCCAGAATCCAACAAATGAATATTGGTGAAGGCCATTGGTGTGCAATTGAGAATAATAGCACCCTTGCCACGATTAATGCGCACCGCAACAGCTTTTCCAAAATCGTTGCGCGAAATGACCGATGCCTCAACAGAATCAATGTAACTAAAATAGTTGTGGGCATTGCCGCGTTTGTAGTAAAATTGTTTTACGGAATCAATAGCTGGATTAACAAAATGTATTTTGGTAGAATCCAGTAACGTAAACGCATTCTCACCTTGAAAGAATGAGTCACTTACCGAAATTCCTAATGTATCGGCAAAATTGCCATAAAAATTATTGGCTGAGATAAATACATACCCTCCATTTTCAATGTGTTTCAATAGTACTTCCGTGTCTTGTTTGCCTGGAGAAAATGTACCGCTCAGAATAAAAATATTTTCATTTGCTTTTAGGGTGTCTTTTAATTCGTAAAGTGTTTGATAAGAATTTTTAACTGAACTATTGGTGACGGTAGAAAATAATTGACTGAAGGCATAAGCACCATACGGATTTTTATCCTCATGATGGAAAGTAATAGTCCAATCATATTGTTTGGATTTGGAAAGCATCAGCAGGATGAGCAGTGCGCCCAAGATGCCGAGATATGCTATGTATCTCCAATCCTTTTTCATTACATTTTATCTTTCCAGAAGGTAAATATTTGTTTCACTTTTTGAAATTGGTTTTCGCTGACGGCAAAATTTCCATACCATGCATAATCAAAGTAAAAACTCAATTCGTTCAGCCCCGTTTTAAGATCTCCTTTTTGAAGCTCTTCTACATAATCATGATTCGTTTTGCCAGGCTTAAAATCAATCAACTGCTTATCGGAAAGAAGTTTTAACGCATAAAGAAAAACCAATCGGGTAGCCAGACGATATTCTTTTCTTTCGGTGGCTTCGCGAACGAGTGTTTCAAAATCCATTTCGTGGATATTTTCATGAAAGACCTGGTAAGTTTGTTTGCCCTGATCGGACCCCGAATAAAAAACCCGGAAAGCATTTACTTTTAACAACAGCATGATCACAGCAATGACTGCACCTGCCGCTAGCAGATACATAATGAAAATACCGAGATCAGTAGTGGTAGCTTTCTCAAAAAGTGTAGACAGTAGCCAATTGATCCAGCGCTTCAGTCTATCCCACAGCGATTCAGCAACGGTAGGTGGCTGTGTATAAATTAAATCCGGATCAGCTTTTAATTTATCGACCTCGGCTTTAGAAAATTTTCGTAACTCAATGTGAGTGGTATCGATTTCTCCGGCAAATTCTTTTTTATCTTCGTAATCAGAAACGAGACTGTCAGTATTGATGTTAACAGGAGCTGAATCTAATGCAATGGGGGTCACACCTTGTGCAAATCCGCCAAGTGAAATAACAAGAAAGAGAAACGAAAGGTATTTTGACAAAGGATTTCTATGTTATATCAATAACTTTCTTCCGGTCGGTTTGCCTCTGGAGTTTGCTCACCCAGCGTTTCAATCTCACTCATCAAGCCGCGCGCCTCTTTGAGTTCTACCAGGTTAAAGTATTGAAACGCAATGCCAACATTTGGAAGCGAGTACAAAATCATTTGTGCCATGTAATAAAGTGTGAAGCACACGATAGTAATAGTTGTCATAGTGGTAGACATTTCAAATGGATTGCCTGTGCTTGCCGTATGCAACGAAGCAGAGAACACAATTATATAGTAAGGCATTAGAAATATATAAGAAGAAATCCCTGTAATCATTTGCAAAATAAAAATCAGTCCAAATGTGCTCCACCATTTTCCATTGTTTACAAGGCGATACGATCTTACAATGGAGTCAAAGAAATTTTTCTTTTCGTGAGCCTGAACAAAAAAAGTAAGCGAAATACTTACTGCCAAAAACATCACGCCAACAATTAGAAATATCACTCCGAAGAAAATCAAGAAAGGTGAAATAGCGCCTAAGATTGCAATTGGAACAACCAACACGATAATTACTAAAATGTAGCCGACAACGAAGAGGAATACAGTGCCAGCATATTCCCAAAAAAGCATGCGCACCCGATCCCATACTTCCTGAACTTCAATCTTATTCGTTTGCTTCTCGATATAAATATTTAGGTATGTGTTAATTGTGGCTAAGGTTACTACAAAACTGATATAGAAAAATATGAACATGGCTAATGCCTGCAACCAAAAACTGATGGAGAGAAAATAGTTTCCAAGTGCCTCCGGATTGCCAGCTTGCGATTGCAAGGAAGTTGTTAGGGTAAAGAACTCACCCATGAAAGAACCAATCAGCAAGCTGGCAACCAGCACAGATGGTCCTGAGATATATAAAATAGACTTACCCAATGCTTTGAAATTCTGACGTAGAAATTCAAATGTAGTGTTCAGCTTTCTGCTGAAATCGCGGCTTTGCTGAAATTCAATAGCTTTAAATTCTTCCATTTCGTTTTAGTTGGCGTGGATATAAAATAAAATAATAGATCATTAAAAATGTTGACAGGCCAATGATAGCGACTTTCAAACTCCAATGCATAAAGGCATACCGGGTGATGAATGATTCAATAAAACCGGCCATTATGAAGAACGGGACTAAGCCGATCACAATTTTCAATCCCTTCATGGTGCCCATTTTGAAGGACGCAAATCTGGAATATGTGCCGGGAAATAAAATACTGTTGCCCATAACAAAACCTGCAGCAGCCGCAATTACAATAGATGTTAATTCGATAGTACCGTGCAGCATAATCACCGGCAAGCCCTGAGAAAGTTGACTTTCGTTATAAAAGAACATCATGAAGGCACCAACCATGATCGCATTGTAAAACAAGAAAAGCCCAGTACCTAAAGAAAAGAAAACCCCGAATACAAATATTTTGAAGGAAACAAGAATGTTGTTTAAGGTGATTTGAAAAAACATATCCATCTCATCTCCGGACGCGTATACTTTGGTAGGATTTCCGTTTTTAATATTTTCAATAGTCATATTTACATACCCATCACCGAGTATTAGTCGAACAAAAGTATCATCATAAGCAGCCGATAAGGCACCCATTATTCCTGCTATAACAAAAATGATAAAAGCATAGCCCATTTGCTTTCGAGCCGCATAAACCGCTGTGGGCACTTCTTCTTTCCAGAAAAGAATGAAACGGTTTTTCTCTTCTTTTTTGTTTTTATAAATCTCACCGTGAATTTTACTTGCCAATGAATTCAGGTATTGGGTGGTGCGACTTGTTGGATATTGTGTTCGCGAAAAGGATAAATCGTCTGTGATCTGAATAAATAGCTCTGCAAGCTTATCGGGCGAAGCGGAACGCTGGTTTTTAACCTCGCGCTCAAATTCTTCCCAACGGGCTTTATTGCGTTTTACAAAAAAGGATTCTCTCATAAATAAAGAAGTTGGAAGATAGGCGTTGCCCGATTTTCTTCCAACTTCAAAATGATAATAAAAATTATTTTTATTAACTCCCTTTGGCTACTTGCTCAACTTTGTTCCACACGCGCCACATGTTTTTGTAACATATTTTGGCAATGTCTTCCTCGGTATAGCCACGTTTTAAAAGGGTGTAAATCAGGTTAGGATATTTTGAGACATCTTCCAATCCGGTCGGCAGCTCACCATCCACGCCATCGAAGTCGGACCCAATGCCCACATGATCAACTCCTGCAAGTTTCACTACATTATCAATATGGTTAGCAACCATTTCTACATCAGAATTAAGCGAAGGGTTTTCTTTACCAAACTGTTCAATAATTGGCTTGGCCGCTAAGTCGGCATATTCAAGTCCCTTGCCATCAAGCAGCGCGCGAAGTCGCTTCCTGTTTTTTGCATTTTGATTCACCACAGTAGAATCTAAAAAGGCGTTATAGAAATTGATCATCATCACGCCATCATTTTTTCCGAGGGCTTTGATCATATCGTCAGTCATATCTCTTCGCACGGTGGGGGCAAAAGCCCGGCACGATGAGTGTGAAGCGATGCATGGAGCTTTGGTGAGTTTCATTACCTGATAAAACGTACTGTCATCTACATGCGAAATGTCCACCATCATACCAATCTTATTCATTTCGGCAACTACTTGTCTTCCGAAAGGGCTTAATCCATTCCAGGTGCGTGTGGTGTCGCCTGATGAATCACATATCTGATTGTCTTTGCTATGAGTTAAAGTAATGTAGCGAATGCCCCGATTGTAAAAATATTTAAGGTTAGCCAAGTCGGTGCCAATAGGCGCACCATTTTCCATTCCCATGGGTAGCGAAATTTTTCCAGCTTTAAAATTTGCTTCTACTTCGGCTGGTGAATTGGCTAACGCAAACTTATCTGGAATTTGTTCCGATATAGCGACCACCATGTTTATCAATGAGTCGGCTAATGTTTTTCCGTAATCTGGAGGCAACTGATTGATTGATGGAATATAAATAGACATGAAGGGAGCATCTAACCCGCCTTTCTTAGCCCGCTCGTAATCAAAGTCGCCTTCCGTGGTCGATACCGGAATACTCATGTATTTGCGCTCAATGCGGAAATTTTTTAATCGCAATCGATAGGGTAAATCTACATGCCCATCGGCAATTATATATTTATGGGCAAGCTCATCCGCGAAAGCGTGCAATTGATCATCATTCATGGTATCAACCGACTTTTTATCCGAGCAAGAAATAGTCAAGATTGAACAAACGAACAGGAGGGCAATTTTTATTCTCATAGCAAAATGTGGTTTGAGTTTCTGATTGTTTATTTCTTTTTAACACTCCCGATAACTATCGGGAGGCTCATAGAAGACATAGTGAGATTTTTATTCTATGTGAGCTTTGTTTCTATGTGTTTAACGGAATTCTCCGATTTTAGAAGTATTTCAAATTTGTTGTTTTCCTATTGAACTGGAAAGTTACGCATTAAACAGAATCATTTACTTTTGCTTTTTAAGCACTTTTTAAAAAGCAAGGCCGAATGCAGACCATTCAAGTACGCACTACACAAAATGTATTTATTCATTATCCGATTGCCAGCGTGGGCGATCGCATTTTAGCCTACCTGCTTGATCGGCTCATCTTGATTGTTTATGCGATTGGATCTGGTCTTTTACTATATTATGCAGGTGCCACTGGTGAGTGGCCTTACATTATTTTACTTGGGTTTCCATTCTTATTTTCCGGACTGCTGTTCGAAATATTTATGGATGGGCAAACGCCTGGCAAGCGCGTATTGAATATTAAAGTGATTCGTATGGATGGAACTCCTGCATCGGTAGGGGGGTATGTGTTGCGATGGCTTTTTGGGTTTGTAGATTTTGCAATTCTAAATGGTGCCATAGCCGTAATCATCATTGCTGCCGGAGGCAAAGGGCAGCGCTTAGGCGATATTGTTGCCGGCACTACAGTTATTAAGCAAGTGGAACAAAAGGAAATTACCGCTCAAGAAGTTTTTGTAGTAGCGGATACGGAATATCAGCCTGTGTATGCACAAGCCATTCAACTCAACGAAAAAGATATTGATGTAATTCAGCGCGCGCTTGAAGTGAATCGTGACGTTGGTAATGCTGCACCGATGTTAGCCGTTACAGAAAAAATTAAAAGACAGTTGGGTATTCAAACCGATATGCCACCTGTTAAATTTCTTTATACGCTTATCAAAGATTTCAATCACCTTACTTCCCGATAATGAAGGAGTTGAAAGAAATTACCCGAGCGCAACTTGCCTTGCGCAACGGGCAGGATAGACCAGACGTGTGGGTTGCCTTTAAGGGATTTGTATATGATGTTACGGATTCGCGCCTGTGGCGGAATGGAAAGCATTATGAGCATTGGGCTGGGCAGGATTTAACGGACGAGTTGAAAGATGCCCCGCATACGGAGCAGGTTTTTGGAAAATTTAAGGTGATTGGTGTGTTGCAATCAATGGCGTAAGTCAAGTATTCGTTATATTACGTCAGTAAAAATTAAAAAAATCAGAATGATAATTATTGCTGATAGTGGTGGTTCTAAAATTGATTGGCGCCTTCTTAAAAAAGATGGAACCATTGGGCAAGCTCATAGCCCGGGATTTAATCCATACTACCAACCCCTGCAGGATTTGAATACCATTTTGGTTGAACACTTGGTGCCGCAGGTGCACGAACCCGTTGATAAGATATTCTTCTATGGCACAGGAGTTTCGTCAGAAAAGAACCAAATCGTCATTCAGGATGCATTTGCAAAGTATTGGCCCAAGGCCCACATAGAAATTGGTTGGGATTTATTAGCAGCAGCGCGTGCGTTATGCGGCCGCGAGCCTGGCATTGCATGCATTCTTGGTACGGGTTCTAATTCATGTTTGTCCGATGGCGAAAAAATAATTGACAACGTAGCAAACCTCGGCTGGATATTAGCCGATGAAGGATCGGGCACTTACATTGGTAAAAAATTTATTTTCGATTACTTCCGTAAGGAGATGCCCGAAATCCTAGCAAAACAATTTCAGGCCCGCTTTCCATGGAGCCGTGAAGAAGTGTTGGAAAAAGTTTATCAAGGTGAAAAGCCGGGCGCATTTTTAGCAACATTCGCCAAGTTTATTTTTCAGCACCTGAAAGAACCATACTGTTATAAATTGGTGTACGATTGTTTTGCTGACTTTTACCAAAACAATGTGATGAAGTATAAGAACTATCAAAACACAAAAGTACATTTCACGGGCTCTATTTCTTTTTACTTCAGCGATGTGCTACGCCAGGTAGCCAATGATAAAGGCATTACAGTTAAAAATATTCTCGAAGCCCCCATTGCCGGGCTCACCTTGTATCATCAAAAAGATCTGGATAATTGATAGTGTACAAGTGACAATGAATAATTAGTGACTTGATTATCCATTGTCAATTATTAATTGTCAATTTGCATAATGCATCAAATAGAACCATTCGCCAATTGGCTTACTTACTACGATTCATCGCACGATGAGAGTTCGCCCTTTTTTGGGAAGGAGTATAATTATGATTTGTATTCTGAAACTGTGTATGGGTATTACATTGATCCCGCATGGGATTCATTTGGATCAGAGACTCTGTATTTAAAAACGTTGTATGCCGATTATGATGAAGGCTTTGTAGTCCTGGAATTTATTGGTGAGTGGAACGACACGCTTCATAACGACATCATGACGTTGAAGCGCGATTTTTTAGAATTACTTATGCGTGACGGCATCAATAAATTTATTTTGATTGGTGAAAATATTTTTAATTTTCACGGTTCCGATGATCTCTATTATGAAGAATGGTTTGAAGATGTTGAAGAGGGATGGATTGCTGCAGTAAGTTTCCCAGACTTCATTCAGGAAGAGTTTAGAAAGTATAAAATTGATTCTTATATCAATATGGGTGGCACACTTCAAATAAATCAGTGGCGCACCTTGCATCCTTTAAAATTTTATGAACTGGTGAAACAGCTGATCGTGCGAAGGCTGAATTAAATCTTTTGCTCATGGTTTACATCAGGCTTGCGAATTTTTCGGCCACTTCCACGCCAGTTGCACAACTACCAACGTGATACAACTTTCAACTATAGCATAGAGTACATAGGCAGATATTTTAGCCGTCACAGGAATAGATGTGACGGCAATCAGTAACATAATGGCGGTGAAGATTGATCCAAACACAATGTTTGCCCATCGCGCAATTTCAGCACGTGCCATCACTGTAGCAATGATCACCAACGAAGGTAAGCTCATCAGTACAGAGGCCGCAAAGACCTTGATTGGTTCATTCAGCTGCGTATCTCCGTTCACCAGCTTGCTAGCCTGATCAGGAATGTATAGCGCGAAATAGTCTCCATAGATATAGAAAAACATCGCTGACGCCCACAGGGCAACCAGTTTTATGCGCATGTTGACTTTCAGTTCTTCAAACGTAGAATGAGGCATATCCGTATTATATTTCGTAATCAAGACGAAGTTATAACACAAAAGTTACAGACTTAGTCTGTTTTCTTCTTCCAGGTGAGGTCAAAGCCGGCTACCCAATTTGATCTATTAACTATTTCACTAAGCAAAATCGTTAATCCAATTTATGGAATCAGCAACTCTCAATGTTGGATGTTGCCTTATCTCAATCCTGGTCGTTAGCACCAAAGCGTGAGCTGTGCGTGGCTTACCGGTACATCGGCAGGCACTAGAAATTGCCGTCTTGATTTTACTTCTATGCAAAGCACGCGAGTCCGCTGCAATTTCCCTTTTTTAAACCACCGCCCATTCAAATCAAAAACACTTCCTTCAGGGAGATCAGATAATAACGTTGTATTGACTGCCCGCGGATCATAACTGCGCAACAGTTTTGTTAAATCGGTATCTGAATAGGTGGAGGCCTTCGGTTTAACCATATGCTTCTGAAGCAAAGTAAGAATCTCAGCAGGAAAGATTTCCAGATTTAACATAGGCGCGAATAATTCCTGAAAAGTTGTTTGCCATTCCGCACCGTGGGCTTCGGCTTTAAAGCCATATTTCTGGTGAACGTGAAGATGGGCCACCTCATGCACATACGTGATCAGAAATTCGTAGGGATGCAAATCTTTATTAACTGAGATGCGTGGAGTCTGTCCATGTCGGCACGTAAAATCACCCGATTTGGAAACCCGCTTTTTACTAAGATGGAAATGAAATGAGTTTTGTTCCCAAAGTTGAACACAATACCCAACCGAGGCGGGTGGTAAGTGGGCATGAAGTTGCTTGTGGATTAAAGAGCTTGTCAAAACAGGGGCAAAATAAAAAAGGCTTTAGATATCTAAAGCCTTTTAAGACACAATCTTTTGGACTGATTAGTTTACAACAACAGCAGCCGAGTCAACAACTGCATTAGCAGCTGAATCAACAACGTCAGCAGTAGTTTCGATTACTGTGGTAACAGAATCAGCTGCAGCAGCAGCTTCTTCCTTCTTAGCACCACATGCAACCATAGCTATCGCAAAGCCAAATACGATAAGAGATGCAACAATTTTTTTCATAGTTAATAGGTTTTTTGAATTTGGTTGCAAAGGTATAAGGATAGGTGTAAATAAAAGCGTGGAGTCAGAAAATTTCCCTTTTATAATAGTAATAATCGAGCGCTCAATAAATGTTACCGCAGGTTGCAACATTCGCAAACGTTTGCTGAATTACTTTTTCCTAAAGAAGAGTCGAATAGGCACACCTTCAAAGTCAAACTTTTCGCGCATTCGGTTTTCTAAAAACCTGACATAAGAAGGTTGTATGTACTGTGGCAGGTTGCAAAAGAATGCAAAGGCAGGGGAGCGGCCCGGCACCTGAGTAATATACTTTATCTGAATGTGCTTTCCTTTAGTAGCAGCCGGTGGATAGTGAACAATTTCCGGAAGCATAGAATCATTCAAAACAGAAGTAGTAATCCGCTTCGTTTTATTAATATATACAGCTACGGCTTTTTCAACAACCTGGAAGATGCGCTGTTTGGTAAGCACCGATGCAAACACATAAGGAATGTAATCAATAGGCGCCAGTTTCTCCTGCATTTCCTTTTTAAACTTGTCGGCAGTGTTGGTATCTTTTTCTATCAGATCCCACTTGTTTACCATAATCACAATGCCTTTGTTTTGTTTGTGCGCAAGCACAATGATATTTACATCTTGCGATTCCAATCCACGCTCAGCATCAATTACTACAATACAAACATCGCTTTCTTCCAATGCGCGAAGTGCGCGCAATACCGAGTAGAACTCAACGTCTTCTATTACCTTACTTTTCTTACGAATTCCGGCTGTGTCAATCAGGATAAAATCATTGCCATACATTTTATAACGGGAGTGTATGGCATCGCGCGTGGTACCTGCTTCATCCGTTACAATGCTTCGTTCATTGCCTAGCAACACATTTAAGAAAGAAGACTTGCCAACATTTGGTCTACCTACAATGGCAATCTTGGGTATGCCCGCGTCAGGATCTTCAATTCCTACTTCAGGAAATAATTTCACCAACTCATCAAGAAGTTCTCCCGAGCCCGATCCATTTTCAGCGGAAATAGGAAACACCTCGCCCATCGCCAATTCATAAAATTCATTAGCCTCTGAGGCTTTGCTTGGCGTATCGGCTTTATTGGCAGCAACCAATACTGGCTTCTTCGACTTGCGAATGATTTGCGCAAACTCCATATCATAGCCTGTAAGGCCATCCTTACAGTCAACCATAAAAATTACTACTGTAGATTCCTCAACAGCAAGCTCTACCTGCTTTCTTATTTGCGATTCGAACTTATCAGATGATCCGGTAACGTAACCACCCGTGTCGATAACGGTGAAAAACTTGCCAATCCATTCGGCATAGCCGTAATGACGATCGCGGGTAACGCCCGGCATATCATCCATAATAGCCTGACGCTGCTCAACCAAACGGTTAAAAAAGGTGGATTTTCCCACATTTGGCCTGCCTACTATTGCTACTATGTTTGCCATGATTTACGATGATCGGAATTTTTCGGATCGCAAAGGTAACAAATTAAGGCTAAGTGACTTTCCTAAACACATAGATACATAGAGCACATTGCAATGTCGGTTTACTTTAGCGCAGTTTCGCTTGCTTTGTTGGAAGCCAATTAAGGCTTCGGTCTAAGAAGTTCAGTCATCCCTCTCCTCTGGAGAGGGCCGGGGTCTTAAAGGAAATGGTTTAAGTAAACGACATTTGTAGCACAAAGTAAATTCGTAGAACAAACCCTATTTGCCTATGTGTTTAAGTTAACCAAGGTACCCAAACTGCCTCAACTTCAACTTCTGCTTGCGCCAGTTTTCGGCCACTTTCACATGTGTTTCTAAAAAGACTTTCTTACCAAAAAATGACTCCATGCTTTCGCGGGCTTCGGTGCCTACTTTTTTTAATGAACTTCCGCCTTTGCCTATCAAAATTCCTTTTTGCGAGTCGCGCTCTACATAAATAATTGCCCGTATACGGAGGATGTCTTCTTCGTCCTTAAAGGTATCAATGCCTACTTCCGAGCTGTATGGAATTTCCTGACTGTAGTTCAAGAAGATTTTTTCGCGAATAATCTCAGCAGCAAAAAATCGCTCACTGCGATCAGTTAAATTATCTTTTGGATAATACGCTGGATGCTCGGGTAAGTTTTCCTTAATCGTACTCAGCAGCAAGTCGATGTTGATTGCATCTTTTGCCGAAACTGTAATTATTTCTTTTGCTGGGATCAGGTTTTTCCAATAATCAATTTTGTCTTTTACTTGCGACCCGATGGCGAGATCAATTTTGTTGATCACCAAAACAATGGGCGTTCGAATGTTCTTCAATAACTCGAACGAAACCTCATCAAATTTTTCACCTAACTCAACAATCAGCAGAATAAGGTCGGCATCATCCAACGAAACTTTTACAAAGCCCATCATGGCTTCCTGCAATTCATACTTAGGTTCTAGTATGCCTGGGGTGTCGGAATATACAATTTGAAAATCATCGCCATTTAAAATACCCATAATGCGATGGCGAGTGGTTTGTGCTTTGGATGTAATGATGGAAAGATTTTCGCCCACCAGTTTATTCATTAAACTGCTCTTGCCAACATTGGGGCGACCAACAATACTTACAAAACCTGATTTATGTGGAATGGACATACGCACAAAGGTACCATTTAAGTTTAGAGATGTCTTTGGCAACCATCTAAAACAAAAAAAGGTAAATTAGACTGGCATTTTTTTGTGGTTGCACCAACTATCTGCTGCGCACTCACCCGTTCTCTCATTTCCACAAACCGAAGCAAACTAATCAGTGGGTGACGATAAATTTTGTTTAAATCCGATTGCCGAAATAGTATCTTTAATTCTATTTGGACTCACGCACCTATTAGGGGTTAGATCGCTTAGAGCCTACCTGCGCAAAGCTTCGGAATAGGCAGGCGGTCAGACTCCTCCATTTTAAGCATTTGAGTAAATCAAGCTACTAACAATGCCATAAAAACCTAACGCCAAACTGTTATGAACAAACGAACCTTCTTAAAGACTTCAGGTGCATTAGTGACGGGTGCAGTACTTGCAAACCTTGACGCATGCACTCCCGAAAAGAAACCATTGAAAAACTGGTCGGGTAATTTGAAGTATGGCACCAACAACGTTGTGTATCCAAAATCGGTGGTGGAGATTCAAGACATTGTAAAGAAATCTAAGAAGCTACGAGGATTAGGCTCGCGGCATTCATTCAATAAGATTGCTGATAGCACAAGTTGCCAGGTATCATCGGAGGGGTTGAATAATATTATTGTGCTAAACAGAAATGCGAGTACCGTAACCGTGGAGGCGGGCATAAAGTATGGTGACCTTTGCACTTACCTGCACGAAAGTGGATTTGCTTTGCACAACCTTGCTTCGTTGCCACACATTTCCATTGCTGGTTCCATCGCTACGGCCACGCATGGCTCGGGTGTAGCCAATGGAAACCTGGCAACCAGTGTGACGGCTATTGAATTTGTAAACGGGGCAGGCGAAGTAGTTGAGTTAACCAAAGATGATGATGCATTTCAGGGTGCCGTGGTTGGCTTAGGTGCTTTGGGCATGGTTACAAAAGTTACGCTTGATTTACTACCGACTTTTGAAATGCAGCAAGTCGTGTATCGAAACTTGGCCATGAGCGAACTTAAAAAAAACTTTCTCACCATTATGTCGGCTGGGTATAGTGTGAGCTTGTTTACCGATTGGAAAAATAAAAAGGTAAGTGAGGTGTGGATTAAAGATCTTGTAAGAGCGCAACCAATGCCTACCGATTTTTACGGAGCCAAACTCGCCACCCAAAATCTGCACCCAATCGAATCGCTCTCCGCTGAAACGTGTACAGAACAGTTGGGCGTGCCCGGTCCGTGGTATGAGCGCATGCCGCATTTTAAAATGGGTTTTAAACCCAGTGCCGGTGAAGAGTTGCAATCAGAATATTTTGTACCGCTTGAACATGGCTACGAAGCCATGATGGCAATTGAAGAGCTAAACGAAAAAATTTCACCGCACATCTTTATTTCAGAAATCCGCAGCATAGCGGCCGACAATCTTTGGATGAGTCCCTGCTATGGCAAAGCCTGCATTGCCATTCACACCACCTGGAAACAAGAGTGGGATGCCGTGATGGGGTTGCTTCCGTTGTTCGAAGAAAAACTAGCTCCGTTTAATGCTCGGCCACATTGGGGCAAGCTATTTACACTCGCACCTTCCGTGTTGCAAGCGCGCATTGAAAAACTGAATGACTTCAAAGAGCTAATGAAGCAGCATGATCCGGAAGGTAAATTAAGGAATGAGTTTATTGATAGGAATCTTTTTTGATTGTGTGAGGGTTAGCTAATGGATAAAATAAAAAAGGTTCCATTTCTGAAAGCCTTCAATTTTAGTAGCGGGGCCTCCCGATAGCTATCGGGACGAACCTGTGACCTTCACAATCAGAAAATTCTCATAAATAAAAAAGGCTTCCATTTCTGAAAGCCTTCGATTTTAGTAGCGGGGACAGGACTCGAACCTGTGACCTTTGGGTTATGAGCCCAACGAGCTACCAACTGCTCCACCCCGCGATTTGGATGGCAAAAGTATATACACAAGGTTTAAAAACCAAATTGATCTGTAAACCGTTTGCTCCACCTCTGCTTTTTGTAAATTCAAGGTTTTAAAAGCGTTTTACTATGATAGTTGATTTGCGCAGCGACACTGTTACCAAACCTACGCCCGCCATGCGCGAGGCAATGATGCAGGCACCGGTGGGTGACGATGTGTTTGGCGAAGATCCCAGTGTGATTGAGTTGGAGAAAAAGTGCGCCTCTCTGTTGGGGATGGACGCAGCCGTTTTTTGCCCATCGGGCACTATGACTAATCAAATCGGAATAAAAATTTTAACCCAACCTTATGACGAAGTGATTTGCCATAAGGGTGCGCACATTTATAAATACGAAGGCGGTGGCCTTGCCGGAAATAGCTTAGTAAGTGTAAGATTGCTGGAAGGTGACCGCGGCCGGATTTCAGTACCCGAGATAGAAGCAAACATTAATAATGTGCAGGACGTACATCAGCCCATTACTTCGGGGGTGGCTTTAGAGAACACAGTGGTGCGTGAAGCGGGAAGTTATTACACGTTGGATCAAATTAAAACCATCAGCGATTTTGCACGGAAGCGTGGATTAAAAATGCATTTGGATGGTGCGCGGTTTTTCAATGCAATTATAGAAACTGGTGACAAAGCCGTTGACTACGGAAAGCATTTCGATTCAATCTCTATTTGTTTGTCGAAGGGATTAGGTGCACCAGTCGGTTCGGTGCTGGTTTGTAAAAAAGAATTAGAACCTAAAGCCAGGCGCATGCGCAAGGCATTTGGTGGCGGCATGCGCCAAGCAGGATTTTTGGCAGCAGCCGGAACGTATGCGTTGAACAATCACATCACTCGCTTAAAAGAAGACCATGTTCGCGCAGCTGAACTAGGAAAAGCACTTGCTAAAGTAAGTTGGGTTAAGTCGTTGATGCCAGTGGATACCAACATTGTAATTTTTTCAGTGACAGATAAAACAACTCCCGAAAAGATATTAAATAATCTTGCTGAGCATCAGATTAAAGCGATTAAGTTTGGTGCTAATGAAATTCGATTGGTTACACATTTGGATTTTGATGATGCCATGTTGGAGAAAACTATTGAAACGTTCAAAAAGATTTCTGCATAAGCATGGATGAGTTAGGTAAATCGTTTCCCGCAGCCGAAGGTTTGATAGATTCCGAGCAAGGCGGTGGGAAAAAACCGGTGAATGAAAACTGCCTGAACTGCGGTACTAACCTGTTGGACATCTATTGCCAACACTGTGGTCAGAAAGATATTCCCAAACGGCAAACCTTGCGGGAGTTGGTTGAAAATTTCATTGGGTCGTTCTACAGTTTTGAATCAAAATTTTTTCGCACGGTTAAGTTTATCCTTTTACGGCCGGGCTTTCTGCCGCTTGAGTATACTGCGGGGCGCAGAGAAAGTTACTACCATCCTGCCCGAGCGTATGTGTTTATCAGCTTTGTGTTTTTCCTCTTGTTATTTTCTTTGCCCGATAAGAAAACGGATAAAGATCAAAGGGATCCGATGACTACCGAAGAGAAGATTGATTTGGACAAGAATCTGAACAAAGTAAAAAAGCAACTTGGAAAAGTTGGAATTGATTCGGCTATAATGGACTCAGTGATTACTAAAATAGAACAAGCTGCGGATACAACTAATGCCTTAGCATTTGATAAAGAAGGAAAGAAATTCCAAACTAAAAATGGTGCGCTTAAATTTGGCTTTGATGATTCGGAATATGAAACAGTAGCGGAATATGACTCAGTTCAAAAACTATTAACTGAAGCAGATCAGGACAATTGGATTAAGAGGAAGTTTAATGTCCGTTGGATTGAAATAAACAACAAGTATAATGATGATGAAGGCGGCAAACGCTTTGGTGAAGATTTCGGGCAAGCTTTTTTAGAAAACTTTTCTAAAGTGCTTTTCTACTTGTTGCCCATATTTGCCTTACTGTTCAAGTTGTTGTATGTGCGCAGGGATTTTTATTATTCTGAGCATCTGGTGTTTTCAATTTACTATTACAACTTCTTTTACCTGGCAGCCACCATCTTTTTATTGGCGGATTACATTCCGTTTATTGGCGGGTGGCTCGATGCAGTTATTGTAATCTGGATTATTATTTACTTGCCTATCGCTATGAAAAAAATGTATTTGCAAACCTGGGGCAAAACCATTCTTAAATATTTCCTTTTCTTTTTGGCTTTCTCAGTGTTTCTTGGGGTAGGTATAACCACCAGCATGCTTCTGATTATAATGTCGATGTAAAAAATGTTTGATAAAAAAACTCCTTTGGCCGAACGTATGCGACCCATCAGGTTGGAAGACTTGATTGGGCAAGGGCATCTTGTGGGCGCCAATGGAATTATAAGGCGTGCGATTGAAACGGGCAATGTTCCCTCCATGATTTTGTGGGGGCCGCCTGGAGTAGGCAAAACAACCATTGCAAATATTATTGCCAATGAAGTGAAGCGACCGTTTCACATGCTAAGTGCTGTGAGTGCAGGCGTAAAAGATGTGCGCGAAATAATTGATCAGGCCAAGCGTACAAATCGGGTCATTCTTTTTATTGATGAAATTCATCGCTTCAATAAATCGCAGCAAGATGCTTTGTTGGGAGCGGTAGAAAAAGGTACCATTACGTTAATCGGTGCAACCACAGAAAATCCTTCTTTTGAAGTTAACTCGGCTTTGCTTTCGCGATGCCAGGTGTATACGTTAAAGTCTTTAACCGAAGCTGATCTTATGAAGTTGATTCAGCAAGCACTTGTTAAAGACGTTGATCTCAAGAAGAGGGAGATTATTATCAGAGAACATCAGGCGTTGTTAAATATTTCAGGTGGGGATGCGCGTAAGGTTCTCAACTTGATTGAACTAATCAGCGAATCAGAATCGGGAAAAATTGAAGTCACTGATGAGTTAGTGGTGAATGTTGCGCAGAAGCATATTGCTATTTATGATAAAAGTGGCGAGCAACACTACGATATTATTTCAGCATTCATTAAATCAATCCGCGGCAGCGATCCAAATGCAGCCGTGTATTATCTCGCTCGCATGATTGAAGGTGGGGAAGATGTAAAGTTTATAGCGCGCAGGATGGTGATCCTTGCTTCTGAAGATATTGGTAATGCAAATCCAACAGCATTAGTGATGGCTACTACTACCTTTCAAGCTGTTACCATGATTGGCTATCCGGAAGCGCAAATTATTATGTCGCAATGCGCTACCTATTTGGCTTGCTCGCCTAAAAGTAATTCCGCAGTGGCGGCCATTGGAAAAGCCATGCAAACGGTTAAAGAAACTGGCGACTTGCCTGTGCCGCTGCAAATACGAAATGCACCGACCAAACTGATGAAAGACCTTGACTATGGAAAAGGATATCAATACGCACATGATTTTCGTAATAACTTTGCAGCGATGGAGTTTTTACCAGATAGCATTAAGGAAACAAAATTTTATGAACCCGGTAAAAATGCTCGCGAGGAGGAGTTAAGAAATTACCTTAAGAAATTGTGGGATAAGAAGTATAATTATTAATAATCTTGAGTAAATAGTCCAAAGTCGTTAGTGCGCCTGACGAAGACTAAGAACTCAAGACTCAAGACTAAGAACTCGAAATGCAGCGTTTATTATTTGAATCCTCACCCTTATTTATTTTTGTATGTGCTGCAGTAGCGGTGGGTTATGCATTTGTTCTCTATCGATCAAAACACACCTGGAGCAAGCGCATGAATCAAATTTTGTTTGGGTTGCGCACCGTGCTCGTTTTCTTTTTAGCGATTCTGTTATTAGGACCTGTTATTAAATTAATCACCAACCAATTTGAAAATCCAAGTTGGGTTTTCCTGGTGGATTCATCTTCATCTATTGCAGAGGTAATAGATTCAACAAAACAGGCACAACTAACAAATCAACTAGATCAGGTTCGCACATCGCTGCAGCGCGAAGGCTATGATGTCAAATTGAAAGATTTGCAAGGAAACGATCTTTCTGCTGTCGCCTTCAAGGCGCCAACTTCTGATTTGAATAAAGGAATTCAAAATGTGATTCAGGAATATGAAGGGCGCAACCTGGCCGGTGTAATTCTGGTAAGCGATGGAATTTATAATTCCGGGTTGTCACCCTTATACACACCTGTGCGGATGCCTATTTACACAGTAGGTATTGGCGATTCAATTGCTCGCGTAGATATCGTATTAAAGAATGTTGCTTTTAATAAAGTAGCTTATCAGGGCAACAAGTTTCCGCTACGTGCGCAGGTAGTGGTGCAAGGTCTTTCTAATCAGGATTTAGTGGTGAATGTTTTAAGGGATGGAAAGACTATTTCAACGTTGCAGAAAAACTCAGGCGATAAGTCATTTCTGGATTTTGATTTTCAGTTGGATGCTACAGAAAAAGGAATTCAACGGTACGATGTTGTTGTAAAGTCAATTGATTCGGAAACAAACAAACGGAATAATTCATCCAGTGTATTTATTGACGTGGTGGAGGGCAAAAAGAAAATTGTTATGATTGCGCCCGCTCCACACCCCGATATTAAAGCGTTGAAAACTGTGGTTGAGAAAAACTCAAACTATGAATTTGTGCTTCATATACCCGGTGTTGAGGAAGCAGCTGCTGAAGTTTTAAAACCCGGTGGCGCTGAACTTTATATTTTTCATCAGGCGCTTGATCAACAGGGAAGAACGGCTTCATTATTTTCTTCTTTGTATAAAGGAAATTCGTCTGCCCTTGTGATGATTGGTAGTAACACAAACTTACGTCAGTTGCAAGCCTACGATGTGCCCATTCAATTTGAATCGCTCAATGGCCAGTGGGATGATGTAACTCCGGTTATCAATAGCAACTTCCATGATTTTAGTTTTTCCGAAAACAGCAATGGAATTTTTTCCCGCTATCCGCCAGCCGATGTTCCGTTTGGAAAATTTTCGTATCCGGCTAACGCCAACGTACTGCTGTATCAACGAATAGGAAGTATTACTACTGATCGTCCTATGCTTATGACCTGGCCGGATGGCAATCGTAAAATTGCTGTGATTTTAGGCGAAGGACTTTGGCGCTGGCGCTTAAATGAATTTGCCGATACTGGTAACACTATATTTTTTGACGAACTATTTTTTAAGCTGGTTCAATACCTGAGTACGCTTGAAGACAAACGAAAGTTTAGAAGTTTTCCAGTGCAGAATGAATTTTCAGATTCCGAAGCGGTGGTGATTGAAAGCCAGGTGTATAATGATTTGTTTGAATTGGTGTATGGAAATGCCGTTCGCATTGAAGTTCGTAACGAAAAAGGGGAAACCTCTAACTATAGTTATTTAACCGGGCCAGGCAGTTCGCGCTATCGCATCGGTGGATTGAAAGAGGGAATTTATCGGTTTAAGGCTTCCACGAAAGTGAATGACAAAACCGAAGAAGTTACCGGACAGTTTTTAGTAAAAGCTCAAAACCTGGAAGCTCAAAACTTAACAGCTGATTTTGGTTTACTTAAAAAGCTCGCTACTGAAACAGGTGGAAAATTCTATAAGCCGGAGCAATTAAGTTCATTAACAACCGACCTACAACAAATAAAAGTAGCCAGCCTGATTCACTCCGAAGAAACTTTTAATCAGTTGATTAATCTGAAGTGGGTGTTCTTTCTCTTGTTGACACTGATTAGTGCCGAGTGGTTTCTGAGAAAGTATTTGGGGAGTTATTGATTGTTTGGCTAATAGGCCTGTATTAGAACATCGGTTGGGATATTTAACTTCTCATGAAGTTGACGAATCATATCTAGAGATAATTTTCTTTTTTTATTCAGGATTTCACTCGCCCTGCTCTTGAGTCCTACAACTTTTGCTAAATCAGTTTGAGTGTAACCAAGTTGTTCCATTCTAAATTTAATTGCCTCGATAGGATCGGGTAAGTCAATTTTGAAATGCTCATTTTCATATTGGTCAACAAGGATTCCTAATATCTCAAGTTCATCACCTTCTGGGCTTGACTTCTTGGCATCAAATATTGTTTCAAGTCTGGCCAACGCTTGTTGATAGTCTTTTTTAGTCTTTATAGGTTTTAAATTCATAGCTATTAAATCTTAGTTGCATCAATTCTATCGTACTCTTTGTGGTTTCCGACAAAACGAATCCACATCATCTGATAGTGAAAATTGATCTTCACTATCAATCTGTAATTATTTCCTTTGATATTAAAGATAACTCTATTATCGCCAACAATACTTGCAGAAGGATACTCCCTCTTTAACTGATTTGAATTTTGCCATTCACTTTTTTCAGCTTCTCGATACCATGATTTAAGTTGTTGCTCACTATCTGGGTGTTTTATCCAGAACTCTTGAAGTGTCTTTTTAGCAAATACTCGCAAATCAAATCTTTTCTCAAAGATACTGAAAGTTCCCGTATCGGGAAATTTTCACAGGAAATAAAAAAGGCGGGTTGCCCCGCCTTTAAATTTATTCGCTCTTCTTCTCTTTCGAGGGAGCTTTTGGTTTTTTCCCTTTGATAGTGAGGACTTCGCCAGTGCCTTCATAGTCGGCTACGATGGTGCCACCTTCCGGGATTTCACCTTTCAGGATTTCTTCTGCAACCGGATCTTCCAAATATTTTTGAATGGCTCTGTTTAGGGGACGAGCACCAAACTGTGGATCGTAACCCTTTTCAGCCAAAAAGTCTTTTGCTTTTTCAGTCAACTCAACATGGAAGCCAATTGTAAAGATGCGAGCAAACAATTTACCGAGGGTGATATCAATAATCTTGTGAATGTGCTCGCGTTGTAATGTGTTAAACACAATCACATCATCTAAACGATTCAAGAATTCAGGACTAAAGGCACGCTTCAACGCAGTTTGAATGGTCGACTTCATCACCTCTTCATCGTTATCACGCTTGGCGCTGGTTGTAAAACCAATACCAGCTCCAAAATCTTTTAAATCACGAACTCCAATGTTTGAAGTCATGATGATTATTGTATTTCTGAAATCGACTCTGCGGCCTAAGCCATCTGTTAATATCCCATCATCCAATACTTGCAACAAGATGTTGAATACATCCGGGTGTGCCTTTTCAATTTCGTCAAGCAACACAACTGAATAGGGTTTGCGTCTTACTTTTTCAGTAAGCTGACCACCTTCTTCATAACCCACATATCCTGGAGGTGCACCCACTAAGCGGGATACAGAGAATTTCTCCATGTACTCACTCATGTCGATGCGCACCAATGCATCATCTTTATCAAATAAGTAGGACGCTAGTACTTTTGCCAATTCAGTTTTACCAACACCGGTCGGGCCCAGAAAGATAAAAGAACCGATCGGCTTTCTCGGATCTTTCAATCCTACGCGTGTCCGCTGGATGGCCTTGGTTAATTTTCTGATGGCTTCATCCTGACCAATAATTCGACTGCTCAACTGCTCGCCCATTCCCAACAACTTGTTGCTTTCTTTCTGCGCAATGCGGTTGGCAGGGATGCCAGTCATCATGCCCACAACATCCGCAACGTTATCTTCGGTTACGGTGTATTTTTCTGTACGGGTTTTTTCTTCCCACCGGGCTTTAGCCAGATCAAGTTGTTCAATCAGTTTTTTCTCCTTGTCGCGAAGCTGAGCGGCCTCTTCATACTTCTGGCTTTTCACTACGCGATTCTTTTCCTTCTTCACGTCTTCAATCGCTTCTTCGTATTTCACGATATCTTCAGGCACATGAATATTGTTGATGTGAACGCGCGCACCGGCTTCGTCCATTACGTCAATAGCCTTGTCGGGGAGAAAACGATCACTAATGTAGCGGTCTGATAATTTTACACACGCCTCAAGCGCCTCTTTAGTATAATTTACATGATGGTGATCTTCATATTTTTCCTTAATGTTCTCAAGAATCATAATAGTCTCATCTACAGAAGTAGAATCCACCATTACCATCTGGAACCTGCGCGCTAGTGCACCGTCTTTTTCTATATATTGACGATACTCGTCTAAGGTAGTAGCACCAATACATTGTATTTCTCCGCGAGCTAATGCTGGTTTAAACATATTTGAGGCGTCTAATGAACCCGAAGCGCCACCTGCGCCCACAATGGTATGCAACTCATCGATAAAGAGAATTACATCGGCAGACTTTTCTAATTCATTCATTACTGCCTTCATACGCTCTTCAAACTGGCCACGGTATTTTGTACCGGCAACCAATGAAGCAAGATCTAACGTAACAACGCGCTTACCGAAAAGCACACGCGATACTTTCTTTTGAATGATTCTTAAAGCAAGACCTTCGGCTATAGCAGTTTTACCAACGCCTGGCTCACCAATTAAAATCGGATTATTCTTTTTTCTACGGCTCAAAATCTGAGCAACACGCTCAATTTCTTTTTCGCGGCCAACGATTGGATCTAACTTGTTGTCTTCAGCCAACTTGGTAAGGTCGCGACCGAAATTATCGAGCACCGGAGTGCGTGATTTTTCCCCGCCTTTCTTATCCTTGCTTCCACTGCCTGGATTAGCACCGCTTCCAAAAATTTTTGCAGAGTCATCATCCGGATCATCAGTATCTGAAGCAGAAGTAGGTTGATCGTTTTGGTATTCAAGCATTTCTTTAACCACATCGTAGGCAACATCAAATTTGTTTAAGATTTGTGTGCCCAGGTTGTCGGGATCGCGCAGGATTGACAGCAGTAAATGTTCGGTGCCAATCAATTGGGCTTTAAATATTTTTGCCTCGAGGTAAGTTATCTTTAAAACTTTTTCTGATGCGCGGGTCAGTGGAATGTTAGCCAGATTTTTTATTTCATGCGTAGCAGTTCCTTTAGAGATTTTTTCTATTTCACCACGAAGTTCATCGAGTGGCACGCCTAATTTTTTTAGAACGCCCACGGCCACACCTTCACCTTCACGAATCATCCCTAACAAGAGATGTTCAGTGCCTATGTAATCGTGCCCCAATCGCAGTGCTTCTTCCCGGCTTAATGAAATGACTTCTTTAACCCGGTTAGAAAATTTAGCTTCCATATTTGGCATATTCTTGAGTATTGTAAATGTAAAGTTTTACTACTGAATTCAAAACTGCTTCAATCCACTAGATTGGTAATTAATAATTACTAATGCAATAGCAATAAAACACGAATCGAAATTAATTTGTTCAACCTTTATTCCGTGAGGCAAGGAGCAGGGAACCAGTCCGCGGCCCTTCGCAAAAAAGAATATCGATTAGGCTGAGGTTGGGTGCAAATTGATTGCCAAAAACCTGATAGTAAGAAATTGGCAGATAGTAAGATCGCCCTGAATAGGGTATTTTGGCTTGAATAACGGATCGCAGATCATGATATCTTGATCCAAGACTTTTATCATACGCCACACTTACCGAAATCTTAGGATTGAAAGCAATGTTTTTCAGACAGAATGACAGCAGGTCGAAGCTTAGATCAAACAGATGAACGTAATTGCTGTAAATAATCTTCTTTAACTCATCTGCATAATATTCAAAGTAGGGTGCCTTGCGATAAGCAGATTCGATTGTGCGCCAGTGATTGCTTTGCCATTTTAAACTATTATCAATCTTAACATCTTTAATGGCGACCTTGCCATGCTTGTTGGTGAGTGGCACGGTTAACATTTCAATTCCCCGAGCTGTGTTAATATAACACCGATTGCGGTAGCTCTGCTTTACATAATGTTCATGTTGCTCCAATTGAATGGATTCAAAATTTAAGAGCGCACTGAAGTATTCGAGTGAGGGTAGGTAGTGTAACTCGATTAATGCCGTTTTAGATTCCATTTATTAATTAAAAATTCCAAGTCCTTGCCGAATGATTTGTGGCTCGCCTTCGGTGAAGTCAACAATGGTAGATGGAATATTTCCACCGGGGCCACCGTCAATCACTAAATCGACCTGATGTTTAAAATCTTCAAACATCTCTTCGGGGTCGGTTGTATATTCCTTTATTACATCATCATCTTTAATAGAGGAAGTAATAAGTGGATGATTGAGTAGGTGAACGATTGCCAAAGGAATAGGGTGATTAGGAATCCTGATGCCGACAGTCTTTTTATTAATATTCAGAATCTTTGGCACGTTGCTGTTCGATTCAAAAATAAAAGTGAATGCTCCGGGCAATAATTTTTTCAGCGTTTTAAACTGAGGCGTATCCAGGCGCTTTACATATTCTGAAATATGACTCAGGTCGTTGCAGATGAATGAGAGATTAAGTTTCTGAGGTTTAACATTGGTAATAACACATAGTCTTTCAATTGCTTTGCGATTCAATAAGTCGCAACCAATTCCGTAAATGGTATCTGTGGGATAAATGATTATACCTCCTCTTTGCAACACATCAACTACCCGAGCAATTTTTCTTGGCTCGGGAGTTATGGGATGAATAACAAGAATTTCGGCAGACATTTTTTGTGATGAGAATTAAATTATCCGTTGCGCTAGTTAAGAAATTAAGCGTTTCCCTCATGTAACTGGTGCAATCTCTGTGTTTTTCCGTGGTAAAGATAAATGATCCATTCAGATAGTTAAGAGATTAAGAATATTAAGAAGTATTTCTGGTGTCCTTTGCGTGGCCTCTGTGTTCTCTGTAGTAAAAATGATGCACATTGTAGTAAAGATTGATTAAATTTGACCTCTAATTTTATGTATGGCCGAAGTATCCAAAAAGAAGCTAGCTTTTTTCCTGATTACATCAACACTGCTAATTACCCTTGTTTTTTATGCCTATCAGATTTTATACACACCGAATATTCTGGTGGATAAAGATGATCGTGTGTTTATTATCCGCAAGGGATATACCTTTCGCAAAGTGCAGGAGGAATTGGGTAAGGCTGCATTTGTAAACGACTTGGTTTCGTTTAGCTTCTTAGCGCGCTTCAAAAATTATGATAAGAGAATAATTCCGGGCAGATATGCGTTGCATAGAAATATGACAAACCTGGAAGCAATTAGGGTGCTGAGTGCCGGGCAACACCAGGCAGAGAAGGTTACCTTTACTAATGTGCGCTTGGTTGAAGAGCTTGGTGAAAAGATTACAAAGAATATTGGTGTAACACCTTCAGAGTTTGATGCAGCCCTTGAAGAATTTGTGGATGCAAATACGGAGGGTTTCACGCAAGAGAATATAATCAGCATGTTTTTGCCAAATACCTATGAAGTTTACTATAATGTGCTGCCCGATGAGTTGATCGAGCGCATGCATGATGAGTATAAAAAATTCTGGAATTCGGATCGACTAGCAAAAGCACAAGCTATTGGCTTTACACCTTTAGAAGTTTCTACATTAGCCTCTATTGTTCAAGCTGAGAGTGTTAAAAAAGATGAAGCTGATATTATTGCAGGTCTATATATAAACAGATTAAAGAAAAATATTCCCTTGCAGGCAGACCCAACGCTTGTCTTCGCCACTAGAGACTTTGCCTTAAAGAGGGTCTTAAATAAACATAAGGAGATCGACTCTCCATATAATACTTATAAGAATGCGGGCCTCCCTCCCGGGCCTATAAATATGCCACAGATTGTTACTTTAGATGCCGTGCTTAATTATCAACAACACACCTATATATACATGTGTGCCCGCGAGGATTTTTCTGGGTATCACAATTTTGCCAGCACACTGACGGAACATAACCGGAATGCGAGTCGGTATCAGAAGGCGTTGGATGTGGAAATGCGCATAGCCGCTCAGAAAAAAAAGTGATGTACACTTCTGAGACCCACATACGTGTTCGCTACGGAGAGACAGACCAAATGGGCTACGTATATTATGGCAATTATGCCATGTATTATGAAGTGGGAAGGGTAGAAAGTTTAAGAAAACTCGGACTTACTTATAAAGAGCTTGAAGACATGGGTGTTATGATACCCGTGGTGGAAAACAAATCAAAATTTTTAGCGGCAGCATTGTACGATGACCACTTAAGAATTGTGACAACGCTTCGGGAAAAGCCTACTGTACGCATCAAGTTTGAGTACGAAATTTTTAATGGATTCAATGTGTTGATCCATCAAGGTGAAACGCTCCTTGCCTTTGTTGATAAAAAATCTGGTCGACCTTGCAGGCCACCAGAAGTATTTCAAAATGTGTTGAAGCCTTATTTTCCATGAAGTACATTACCCGCAAACGAATTCTGGAATATTCGGGGGCTAGAACTGGCCGCAGTTGGTTAAAGAACATCAAGTTTAAGCGGTACGGAAATCTTTCGCTTTATAAGTTTTTAAAAATATTTTTTCACAATATTAGTGAGGACGAAATTCTGGATCGGTCTAACGGGGTAGCCTATAATTTTATTGTGGCCACATTTCCAGCGATCATTTTCTTGTTTACGCTTACTCCCTATATTAATAAGTTTTTCCCGACTATAAACCGCGCGGCTATCATTCAATTTATGGGTGATTATTTGCCTGCCAGTATGAATGAAGCAGTGTCATCAACGGTGCTTGATATAGTAAGCAATCAGCGAGGCGGCCTCCTTACACTCGGATTTGTCTTTGCTCTTTATCTTGCTACTAATGGGATGATGGCTCTCATGCGCGCGTTTAATGCATGTTATCGCACGGTTGAAAAACGTAATCCATTTAAAATGCGGTTAACAGCGACCGGCCTTACCTTGATGCTTGCCTTGGTTTTGTTAATGGCTGTTACTTTATTGATTGTAGGCCAACTCGTGCTCAATTATATGATGGATAACATAGCTCAATTTAGTTCGCTAAACATGGATTCCTATACGATTCAGTTGCTTTTCGTGCTTCGTTTTATTGTGATTTTTGTTGTCTTCCTGATTGCCATCTCATTCATCTATTATTTTGGTCCGGCTGTTCATTACAACTGGAAATTCTTTTCGATAGGCTCATTGTTAGCAACCATTTTTATTCTTGTTATCTCTTACGGCTTCTCACTTTACATTACCAATTTTGGTAGTTACAACAAGGTATATGGTTCAATAGGGGCGCTTATCGCCATGATGGTTTGGATTCAGCTGATTACTATGGTGCTGTTATTTGGATACGAGGTAAATGCCAGTTTACATTACGGCCAAAAGCTTGAAATTATGAGCGTGAACATGAAAAAAAACAAGCTTGAAAAAGCTATGCGCTAGCCAGATTTAATAGTCAATGGAAATAACATCCTTCTGGTAAAAAGAGGAAAGTAGGATTATTAAAGGTAGCCGAACGTATTCCAATTCACTCAATGACGTTGACAATCCATTAGATCCAATTCAAAAAAAATGCTGGAATCGGTAAAGTATCAGGCTGAAAAAAAATAATGCTATTCAAATTAGTTGATTTCTTAAGGAAGCTAATTTGTCACTCAACGCAATCCCGATTCCCCTGTCTATCATATTTGGAATTTGTATGATGGCTTCATCAATTTTTTTGAGTGAGCTTTCTCTTTCATTCTTCAGCGCATGTAGCGAAGCCTCGGTGGCAAAAATTTGCGCTTTGGGAATCAATGCTGCGGGCTTAAACTGATTCCAATATGAGTTTGCTTTTTCTAAATCCCTTTTTGCGTAGGCATAAAAGAAAGCGGCATCCAACCACACAGCATTTTGAATTCCGGGTGGTATACTATCTATTTCATCTATGTAGTCCTGGAGATGTTTTTCTGCAGCATCCACATTACCTGCATCCCAAGTAAGCTGATGAAAATAGCTATGAAGATAAACTCCGAAGGGAGCGTCAATTTTTTTGGCAAGATTAATCGCCTCTACTAAGTCTTTCACCTCAAGATCTGAGGGCCGAGTACCCCCGGTGCTGTTCGTAATAATTTTTAAAATCAGTAACTCAAATCTTGCCTTGTCTCCGCCTACCTGTAAATTCCAGATTCGCCCGCCATCCGAAGTAAAACCCCCAGTATGAAGTGGAATTGCCGTGGCAATAAAAATGCATATTGATAAGAAGGCAATCATCATAAACAAGTAAGAGATCATCCATGATGAAAAGATCATTGCGAGGAGGTAAGATATTCCTGCCAATAGCAAACTGGCCAATGGGCCACCTGCAGAATAGAATGAAAACCTGTTTTTTAAATTTTGGGTTCCGGTAGGCATACAGATTACCATCCCTCCAGAGGTATTGACATTTTTATTCCATTTAAACGTCCAACCGGTTTCTTCTTTTTCCCAAAGCAACGGCCCCACCACATACATTTTAAACTCGAACTTAACCATTACTCCAGCCAATGCATGGCCGGCTTCGTGAAAGCCAATCACCAAAAAGAACGCGGGAATAAATAAAAGAACCAACGTGACAATCACACTTTTGGGAAGAGTTTTGGCTGCATCTGCCCCTAACATGCCAGCCAGAAATCCGATACCAGCGCCTATTATAATCAAGACAATGATGCCTACTAATTTGGATTTCTTTTTTGCCATAAGATCGAGTGTTTTATAATTTGTAGAAAAAGTGGCTTAATAATTACAGCGATGGCAGCAAGTGTTCAAAGATTTTTTGGTAACTGCAAATTTGAAACAAAGACTTGCTTCGAAGGTTCTTTACTGGCTTTCAATTCTAACAAGAAACCGGTTTTGTTGAGCTCGCTTACCAATAAAAAACCCCGACAAAATCGGGGCATTTACTGTTAGCAGAGGAAGAGGGATTCGAACCCCCGGAACCCGCAAAGGTTCTCCGGTTTTCAAGACCGGTGCAATAAACCGCTCTACCATTCCTCTGTTTACACCCCCCGTCCTTGAGCATTGGATGAGAGTTCCTTTTTTAAGGACTGCAAAATTAATGGAAAATCGGTTTCTACAAAAGAACGTTCTAAAAATAGTCTATTGGTCGCTGAAATCAGGGAAAGTCTTTCTTAGATCTTTGTTGTCGTAATTTCGCGGTGTTGGCTTGCTGGCATCCAACTCCAGAATAACCAATTTCTGATTGTTGATTATCGGTAGTAGCTTGTCGCGATCGGCATCAAATTCTTTATTTCTGCGGGCGCTTTTCAAGGCATACTTACGCGCAAAGTTGTCGGCTTCTAATTGAAGTTGATTCATGATTTCGACATCAATCTTCTGTTTCTCTAAAATATCATTTTTAGATTTACCTATAACTTCCGTGGCTTCTAACGTACCCATAGTTAGCACCGTGGTGCCTCCAATTGCCGAAACAGTTTTATAAGTTGTAGGCTGCGCAAATGCAACAGGTGCCAGACCTGTTGTTGCACCAAGCGATGCGTTCAATATTGAGCGATTTTTCTTTCCCCTTTTAGCTTGCTTATAGGCTTTATTCAATTTCACATGATTTTCATCTAACAAATCAATTAATGACTTTGCTTGAATGAGTGAGTTCTTATACTTCAAGTAAAGGAATTTGTCTTTCTCTTCAAGATTCTCGGTATCCAAAACCCTAATTGTAACCTTTCGCTGAACGCGATTATTCGAATTATCCAACGCAAAGAAAATGATCTCTACATCTTTTACTTTTTCAACCTCAACAACAAAAAAATACCCTGGCGACCAGGTAAACTCAGATTGCACAGGTGTGTTTTTGACAAGACTTTCCGGTTTTACTCGCCCATCGGAACAAACAAATCCAACGTTGCTAATATTTTCATCTCCGTTAGGGTCGGAAACATAGATCTTAAAGTGAACGCGCTCATCTTCTTTGATTGCGATGATAGAATCGCCCGGAATTATCAAAATTTCTGGTGGTAAATCCAACTGTGTTTGTGCTACTCTTATTTTACCTTTTGTTTCAGCCTTCTCAGGTTGATCCTGAACTATAAATTCTATCTGTAGCGGATTGTTCTTTAAGCCATTAAATTGATTGCGACTGGGAGTCCAAGTTAGCAAACCCTGAGACGAAAGCACTGCCCCTTCGGGAAGTTGTGATTGAATAGATTTGAAAACTAACGGATCACCATCCGGATCACTTACATACTGCTCGGGAATTTGATAGCTATTAGCCGATGATTGCTTTACATAAAAGATGGGAAGATCTTCAACCACCGGTGGCCGGTTTTGATGGAGTACAATAAAGGTAACGGGTTTGCGCACCCGCCTTCCATCTTTCCATTCAGCCTGCACGATTACGTTTATTTCTTTTCGTTTTTCTAACCGATCAACCAACTTAAAATCAGGTTTCCAATAAAATGCACCCAGTGTATCGAATTGAATTCCATAGCCATTGGTTCCTTCCAAGGTAAATCTTGGCTGTATTGAATCGGCAACAGAAACTTTAAAGGAAAGAAAGTCACCTTCCCGCAAGGAGGTCCAACCGGAAGAATCGGATACTATTAAATGTTGGGTTAATCCAACAGAAGTTGACAAGACAAAAAGTGGCAGTACGAGCCAATATTTCATTGCAGATTGGTTTTCTTAATTTTAGATGTGCAAAGTTAATTTTTTCAGAATGGAATTGCATCCATTCATGTATTTTAGAAACCTATAATCGATGGCAACCTCAAAAAATGAAATCTTAAAAAAAGAATATCCATTTTTTGAAAATGTTTATGAGGTTGTAATGCTTATTCCACAAGGAAGAGTAACCAGTTACGGGGCCATTGCCAGTTACCTGGGAACTAAGATGAGCGCCCGCATGGTGGGTTGGGCCATGAATGCTGCACATTCAAACAAGAAGATTCCAGCGCATCGGGTAGTTAACAGAGCGGGGATGCTCACGGGCAAACATCATTTTGAAACGCCAACCACAATGAAGAATCGCCTAGAGAAAGAAGGCATAAAAGTTATTCGCGATCAGGTTCAGGATTTTGAAAACAAGCTTTGGGATCCCGCCATAGAGCTTTTGTGAGAAAATCTTTCCCATTGTGGGAGGCAAGGTTCGTGTTCATATCCATTTACTTGATAGAATCGTCCTTTCTATCGCTGGCAGGGTAATTGGCTTACGGATGATATAAACAAACACTCAAGCAGCTATGAAAATCGTCACCATTATTTTAGTGATCATATTGATTTCCTTACCACAAGTTTTTGCAGGAAATAAGCGCCCCATTGAAACAACAAATAATGAACGCAAAAATCAATTTGTGTTAAAAGTTGGTAAGGATTTTATTGGAGCCCATGTTGAGGTGTTCACGCCTGAGGGACATCAGATAAGTTCTCAATTTTTAATGAGAAGGAAAATGATCATCGACTTTGGAGGCGTGGACACTGGTACGTACACCATCTTCGTAAGAAATGAAGATGAGATTTTAAGATATGAGTTTGTAAGAAAGTAAAATATTTTGTTGGTTTAATCGAAAAGGAGTCTCTGCTTGGGCAGGACTCTTTTTTTATTTCTCGGAGATAAAGAATAGCCCTATAAATGTCAGTAAGCCGTTTAGTATTAATAACTCATACCCAAATTGATAACCGCCCAACAAATCCACTGAATAAATATTAATTAGATAAGAAAGGATTGGAGAAATAATGCAGACAATCGTTACACCCAAGCCTTTTAGATTTCTCTTGGTAAACAATCCAAAAGCGAAGAGGCCTAATAATGGTCCGTAGGTATAATTGGCTACACTTAGCACAGCGTCTATTACAGATTTTTCGTTTATCTCTTTAAAGATGACAATCACAATTAGAAATAATAGAGAGAACCCAATGTGAACAATGAATTTTTCACGTTTTCTTACCTGTTCAGTCTTGTCTTTAAAGTTTAAAAAGTCAATGCAAAAAGAAGTGGTAAGCCCCGCCAACGCAGAATCGGCACTGGCGTACGAGGACGCGATGATACCAAGCAAAAAGAAAATGCCAACTAATGGCCCCAGTTGATTAAATGCAAGTGATGGAAATAACTCATCGGAGTAAGTTGGTAGCGTTAATCCTTTTTGATCACTATATATATAGAGTAGTGCGCCTAAAGTAAGGAATAGAAGGTTTACAACTACCAAAATAAGGCTAAACCAAAACATATTTTTCTGGGCATCGCCTAAAGTTTTACAGGTTAGATTTTTCTGCATGATTTCCTGATCCATGCCCGTCATGGTTATAGCAATGAAAGCGCCACCGAAAAATTGTTTTGGAAAGAAAAGAGTTGAGTTGGCATCTTCGAAATGGAAAATGTTTGAATAGCCGTTAGTTTGGATGGCAGAAATAACTTCAGAAAAATTCAAGCCTAAGTCGCCAGCAATTTTTATAACCGTGATAACAACTGCAGCAATAAGAAAGAAGGTTTGAAAAGTGTCGGTCCACACAATGGTTTTAATGCCACCTCGAAACGTGTACACCCAAATTAATGCGATAGTTACGGCAACCGTTGCAATAAACGGCACACCCCACGCATCAAAAAGAAAGAGTTGCAGTACGGTGGCTGCAAGAAAAAGTCGCAGCGAAGAACCAATAGTACGTGAGATTAGAAAGAACAGTGCCCCGGTTTTATACGACCATTTATCAAACCGCTGCTCAAGATAGGTGTAGATGGAAACCAGATTGAGGCGATAGTATAAGGGCATGAGTACCCCAATGATAACCCAATAGCCAACTAGGTAGCCCAACACAATCTGGAAGTAAGAGAACCCAATTTTGCCCACATTGCCCGGAACAGAAATAAAAGTTACCCCAGATAGGGAAGCCCCAATCATTCCAAAAGCAACTAAGTACCAGGGTGATTGCCTGTTGGCAGTGAAAAATGTATTTGTATCTGCGCCTTTAGATGTTAATTGCGAGATTAGAATCAGTACACAGAAATAAATCAGGATAATGGATATGACTAGTATGGGATTCATAGCGGAATTTAAAGGTTAAAGAACGTAAAAATCAGGAGTATAAATTAAATAGTACTATCAAGTTCAAATTTTTTACTTTTGTGGTTGAATGGATACATACCTTCATATGAAATCTGCGTATCAGGAAGAATCAGTGGAGCTGATGGAAGTTATTGAAGTTACCGATGTAAACGATTTGGTGGTTTTCAATGACGATTTCAATACGTTCGATCATGTTATTCAAACCCTGATTCGGGTTTGCAAGCATAAGGCCGAACAAGCTGAACAGTGTACCTGGTTAATTCATTATAAAGGAAAATGCGCTGTTAAGTCTGGATCGATGGAGGAGCTAAAGCCCATGCGCGAAGCCATTTGCGATGCTGGCATTGATGCTCGTATTTTATAACAAACATTTTTTTAAAACGCTAACGTATTGTTGTGGAGTTTCCTTCCAAGCTTATAGAAGATGCAGTGAATGAAATTTCCAAATTGCCAGGCATTGGCAAGAAGACTGCGCTTCGTTTAGTCTTACATCTGGTAAAGGAAAACAAGAGTAAAACCTCTATGCTTACCGAAGCATTAAGTAGAATGCGTGAGAACATTCAGTTTTGTAAAACCTGCCATAATATTTCAGATGACGAGGAATGCTCAATTTGTAAAAGCCACCGCAGAGACAGAGGGTTATTGTGTGTTGTGGAGGAAAGCAAAGATGTGATGGCGATTGAAAACACCTCACAATTCATAGGCGTATATCATGTGCTTGGCGGCATCATCTCACCCATGAATGGAATAGGGCCATCCGATTTAAAAATTGATTCTTTAGTGGATCGTATTGCAAGGGCGCAAGGCGAAGTAAAAGAAATTATTCTGGCACTAAGCCCAACCATGGAGGGCGATACAACCGCTTTTTATATCAACCGTAGACTTCAACAGTATTCGGTAAAAGTGACCACAATTTCGCGCGGGGTTTCGGTGGGTGGGGATTTAGAATATACTGATGAGATAACTCTCGGTAGAAGTATTACGGGCAGAACCTTATTCGGTTAAAGAGGTATTTCTGCTTGCCAAAAGCCATATTAATTTCGTTCTTTGCCGCTCAATATTTCAACCTGTTAAACTTATATGCAAAAGCTTTCTGATCGGATCAATGCAATTGAAGAATCTGCAACCCTTGCCATGGCTGCCAAGGCTCGTGAATTTAAGAGTCGTGGCATTGATGTTATAAACTTAAGCTTAGGTGAGCCT
>Ga0209181_10001566_pt1 | contig 39566 bp, 37 predicted proteins | sample MAT05_FD_187208 | JGI IMG/M metagenome (GOLD analysis project Ga0209181, IMG submission 187208) | Freshwater microbial communities from Lake Fryxell liftoff mats and glacier meltwater in Antarctica - MAT-05 (SPAdes) (version 2) | ecosystem: Environmental > Aquatic > Freshwater > Ice > Liftoff... | reverse complement strand
CGGGTGCGGGCGGAAGTTCTCGTTCTTCAAGGTGTCGGCCGCCGCGATGCCGCTGCCCTCGAAGCAGGCGCCCAGCAGCACCAGGGCTTGGTCCAGGTCAGCCGTCAGGCGGCGACGGTGCTTGCCGTGCCAGGCCTGCGCAAACTCCAACGGCGGCACCATGGTGGACACCTTGGCCTGTTCGCTGCTCCAGCCGCGCTGCGCAAAGTCGTCGGGCGTGACGCCGGAGCCGCGCAGGAACTTCTGCATCTGGTCGCGCTTGACCTCGGGCGTGCCGTCGAAGATGCGCAAGAACTGCCGCGTGATCGGCTCGGCGCTCACCGGCGGCGGCATCGTGCCACTCTGCGTGTCGTCGTCGATCAGGCCGTGAATACCAGCCAGCGCATCGCGCACGTTGATGGCCCGGCCTTCGTCGACGAACACCTGGCCGTAGTGGCGCGAGAAGTATTCCAGCGCCTTGCCGCGGCGTATCACTTGCAGGTCGGCGGCGGGCAGGCCCTCCTTGGCATGGTTCTCCAGCATGCCTTGCAGTTGCCGCACTTCTGCCAGCACCTCGCGGCGCATGCGCGCCCAGCTCACCGGCAATGGCGCTTCGGTCCGCTTGCGGCAGACGTGGATGATGTCAAATTCGATGGTTTGCGAGCCGAAGGTGCCTGGCTTGGCGCCTTCGCCCTTGGTCTCGTCCGAACGAATCGGGTAAGTGGCCTCCAGGTAGAAGCCGGCATCGAAGAGGGATTCGAGCACGGCCACCCAGGGTTCGTCTTCGCTGTGGTGGAAGGTAAAAGCCAGGATGCCACCGGGCTTCAGAATGCGGTGCGCTTCGCGCCAGCATTGGGTAAGGAGCCGTTGGTAGAACGCGTCGGGGTCGCCGGGCTCGCGGGCCTTGTTGGCGACGGCCTCCAAAGCTTTGGGTGTGTACTCGGGGCCAAAGGCGCTGGGGTACCGATCTTTCAGAACCAGGCGCAGCCACACGTGGAAGAAGTCGGATAGCTCGGAGTAGTGCAGTAGGCCGCCGAAGGGCGGGTCAGTGACTACGAGGTCATGCGAGGCATCTGCGATCTTAGTAAGGTCCGTGGAGGACATTTGGAGCACTTGGGCGGATTGAACGCTGTCCTCACAAAATGCCTTCTCGCTCTTGCCGGTCAACTGCGCTCCTAGGGCGGGCTCAAGCCGGCGAAGCGCTTCAGCGCTTACAGCTTCCCAGGGATGGACGCTCCATGCACGACCTTCGACAACTCCATCGCTTGACGCACTCCAATTCCCGCGGCCGAGATCTGGAAAGACACAGTTCTCAATGAAAGTGGCCTTGGGGTGGAAATTGCTGTTGGAGAACATGGGCTCCGGTGTGTCGCGCTGCAGATTCCAAATGCCGAAACTGCTCTGATTTCGCAGGTACTGCTGAAAGGCGCCGAGCACGAACTCTCGAATCGACCAGTCGTAGTTGCCGAACTCGGCAATGGCTTTTAGCAACTGGGTGTGTACCAGCAATTGTCTCGGGTTGAACATGGTCCACCAGTGCGTGAAGCCATGGTTCGGAATGCCCCCGTTGTTCATGTGCGTCATGAAGCCGTAAGGCAATTCCGACCGGGGCCAATACGCAGCAAGGTCCGCATTTTTGCGAGACTCCCACTCGGCTGCGGCGAGATCAAACTGCCTTGCGGTGTTGGTGCTCGCTGGCGCGAAGAATCTGCCGCTGTAGGCGCCGCCGTCCGCGTCAAGCTTCGGCGCATAGCCCTGCACCGCGTACTGCGCCATCGGCCCGGTCTTGCCGGTGGCCTTGATGGTGGTGAGCACGTCCTGCACCGTACCGCAGGCGCCGCAGGTGTAGTGCGATTTCCGGGGCACCGTGCCAGCGTCAGTCTTGAACGTCACGCCAGTGTCGGGGCAGGTCACTTCAGTCGGCAGTTCGCCGCGCACTTCCAGCAGGCGGAGTTTGGCCGCGCGCTCGCGGTTCCACCGCGCCGTGCTGGCTGCGTCGTCCTGTGCTGATCCGCCAAACGGCAAGCTGTCTTCTCCTTGCCTGGCGCTGCCGGCCAGCCACTGCGGGTGCACCAGCAACGTCATCGCCACCTTCTTGGCCGTACCGCGCTGCATCTTCATCGGCTCGGTGTGTTTGCAGTGCGGGCAAACCACATCCCCATTGCGCTTCCAGGTGGCAAACGGCATCTCGCCGGGCGCCACGAACAGCGGCACATCAGGCGCCATGCGCGCGGCGCGGTCTTCCACATCAAAGGCCCCGCCGCAGGCCGGGCACTGGTGCGCCCAAGCCTTTACGCTGAGCGTCTTCACGGCCATCACCGGGCTGCTCATGATGGGCGTGCGGTGTCCGCAGCCTGTCACCTGACAAGGGCCGTGTTTGGCCCAAAAGGTGTAGATGATTTCGGGGCCCTGGTAGCGGTAATCGTGCCGCTGGGCCGGGGTCAGCGTCAGTGGGTCGAAGTCTTCGCCCATCACTTCGCCGCTGGGCACATGCGTCCACACGCCCTTCTCGCCGTTCGGCCCCTCGCAGGCATAGAACGGCATGATTTGCGGCTTGACCTCGGCTTCGATGTCGGCGAGCAGCCGCTTGACCTCATCGATGTTCACATCCGCCATTTCCTGCTTCACCACGAACCAGGCCACCGGGTTGATGTCGTTGCCCGTCATTTGCATGCCCAGGCGTGAGCCTTCCACCAGCGTGGTGCCGCCGCCCATGAAGATGTCGGCCACTTTCAGGTGCGAGAAGGCGCCCTTCTTCTGGTGGTTGGCGTAGTAGTTGTCCCACACCAGGCGTGCGGCATGGGCCTTGTCATCAGGCGCCTTGGTGGCTGCTGCGATCAGCATGGCGCGAAAGACGCTGGAGCGCCGGCGCGCCCACCACTTGCTCATCTGGTAGATCGGCTTGCCCGCGTTGCCTTCGATCACGGCCACCTGGTTGACGGGAAGGATCGGGAAGTCCACTTCCAGGCACGTCTTGGGGCGGTACGGGTCGTTAAAGTCCACCGTTTCCATCGCCACGGCACGGCCTGCGCCGACGATGCGTGCCACTTCCTGGGCGAGTTGTTGTTTCTTGGTAGCCATGAATCAGGTGGGACTCGCGGGCGGAAAACGGGGTCAGTCGGCTGGCGCCGAGAGTTCGACGAAGGGCGACAGCACCTCCAGCAGCGTCAGGCCGCCGTGCGCCAGCCTTGGGTAACCGCCTGAGGCCTTCCACTTCCAGCGGCCCAGCGCCTGGCAGTGCGTGCCGTGGGCGCCGGTGCCTTGAAGCAGCACCGGCGGCAGCAGTTCGCCGGCATCGCCGGCGCCGGAGTTGCTGCGGCGCTGGCCGAACAGGGGCTTGAGCAGGGCGCTGGCGCGCTCGTCGGCGTCGGCAAAGTAGCCGGTGGCTGCGTAGCCGTGGTCGGATGTGATGACGAGGCGCCGGCCCTGGGCCAGCCGCCGCACGAAGGCCCAGAAGGCGTCGCTGTTGAGCTTCTCCACTGCGTGCTTGGTCAACAGGTCCAGTCCCTGGCCGGCGCCAGAACCGTCATGCATCTGGTCGTCGGGCCAGGCATGCCAGTACACCCAATGCGGGTGCGCGTCGACGAGCGTGGCGCAGTCGGCCCAGGGCAGCGCATTGCACTCGGTGCGCGCGCCGTGCAGGCGGTGCGCGGCGCCAGCGCCGTTGTGCTGCAGCGCGCTGCGGCCAGCGAAGCCCAGGGCCTTCGCAAAGGGCTGGGTGTTGCCAGGCAATTCGCAGGCCGTGGCGGCCACTGCGTGTGTGGTGTAGTGACGTTCAGCGGCACCTTGCAGCAGCCAAGGCAGTTCACGCAGCGAGAGTCCGTCAAGCAGCAGCACGGCCTTGCCGCCATGGACCTGTGCCCACCAGCGGGTCAGGCGTTCTGCCGTCGTATCCACGCAGTCGGGCAGGTCGTGCCACAGGTCCCAGGCGCACCCGGCCATCAGGTTGTCCAAGGTGCCGAGTTCGCGCTCGCGCCGGACAACCTCGCCCACTGCGCGGGAGGGCGTCAGCGGCGCGCTGCACAGCGTCAGGGCATGGGCGACGGCAGCTGGCCAGGCTTCGGCGGCGGGTGCCTGGGTCAGCTGCCGCAGCAGCGCGGGGGACTGCGCACTCACTCTTCTTCCTTCTGCAGCGAAAGGCCGACCTTGAGGTCAGTAGGCATCTTTTTCAGGATGTCTTGAAGTTGCTCTAGGCTTGCAGCTGGAATGGTCAGGGTGATGCTGGTGAGCGCAGCCTTCGACTTGATGGCCCAGTTGTCAGTGAGCTGGTGCAGCTGGTTGAGTGTCGAGGTAATGTCGTTTTCAAGGGTCACCAACGGCTTGGGCGCGGGAGGCGGTGGCGGCGAAGGTTCCGGCGAGCCGCCCCCAAACAGTGGCGGGATCGGGGGCTTTTCAGGCGCAGGGCTTGGGCCGGGCTGCGGCGATGGACCGGGCCCAGGTGCTGGATTTGGCGCAGGTGCGGGGGCTGGCGAGGGGGCTGCACCGCCAGTTCCCGGCATCGCGGCAGGCTCCATCAGTTTCACTTCGTCGAGCTGCTTGCCGCTGAAGGGAAGGCGGGCGCGCATCCGCAGCCATGCGGCTTCTGCTGACTCACCGGGCTGAGCCTGCAACTGCTCCGTTCCACGCACGTTGAGTGCCACCTTGCCGGCGGCGCACAGGCGCAGCAGCTTCTCCTTGACGACCGTTTCTCCCAGCCAGGGTATGCACTCCTCCCCGTTGGGGCGGGGCTCCTGCATCTCTCGGAACAATTTGCCCACGGCATCGTTGGCCGTGGCAGCCGCGAGCACTGCGGCTTCGAAGTCTTCGGGCACGAACACGTCGTTCAGCAGAGTTTCCTGAATCGCTTCCGGGATCTGCGCGCCTTGCTTCTTGAGCGGCTCGATGTTCAGCGTGCAGGTCTCAGGCTGGGCGAAGGCCCAAGTGCGTAACACGGCGAAGCGGTCGAAGCGCTTTTTGAGCAGGTCTCGCAACTCGGTCTGGTAGCGCGACTGCAGCTTGCGATATTCGCCGCTCTGCGCGGCCCACTCGCCGGCCGTGAGCGTGGCGCGAGCCAGGATCAGCAGTTCGCGGTCAAGGTAGGCATTGCCTTTGCCTGGACTCGGCAGAACAAAACGCACGGTGTTGCGCCGACTTTGCAGGTGATCGTGAAGCCAGCGACCGATCACCGGGCCCAGGGGTTCAGGAACCTCGGGCAACACCACTACCGGGGGGCGCAGGTCGGTCCATTGCGCAGGCAGCTCGGCACCCTCGGCGTTGATCCAAGGCTCGGTGGTCCACTGCGGCGGCAGCGCGATCACCAAGGCACTGCCCACCTCACCGGAAAGCACGTAGCGGACTTCCTTGGCCAGATGCTGCTGGTCACGGCCATCAGCGAATAGGCGGTCATTGCGCGCATGGGCCATGAGCTTGGCCTGCGGGTTCTCTTCGCTGCGAAAGACCAGCCGGTGCGCTTCGCGGTGGATGTTGAAGCTGTTCTCGACGATGGTGCCCAGCTCCACCGCAAAGGCGTTGTCGTCCAGCGGGGCGCCACGGGTGATGTCGGACTGCAGCATCGCGGCTTCCCCGCCCGCGTTGTTGCCCACGGCAATCGAACGCAGCCACAGCGACGCCATCAATTCGTCCAAATGCGGCAGCGCGGTGTCGACGTCAGGCACGGCGTCTCGCACCGCGATGATGTTCTGCTGTGCCTTGCCGCGCAGGCCGCGGTGCTCGGTGTTCGAGACTGAATCGAGCAGCGCACCAATGCCGGAGCTGTCGTCGGCCAAGCTGAAATCGGCGGCGGTCAGCACCGGCACCTTCTCGCCCCGTGACTTGTAGAGGTTGGCCAGGATGCGGATGAGGTCGCGGGTCTCTTGCGCATCTGTCGCGATGAGGACCTGCTCTTCCAGCAGGCGCAGCAGGTGCGGGGCGAAGGGCCAGGAAACGCCGAACTCGCGGCGGCGGCGCTCCTGGTCCGCTGGCGGCACGGCCAACAGCCGGAAGTGCTCGTCAACATGCGGCTTGACCAGTTCCAGCACGGTGGGCCAATTCATGTTGAGCCGGTTCTCGAACAGGCGATGCAGCAGCATGCGGCGTCGGTCTTCCTGAACCTTCTGCGGATTGCCGCCGGCCATGAAGTCAATGGCCACCGGGTTGACGCGGTGCACCTGCTGATAGGCGTCGCTGCTGCCATTGCGCACGGAGATCACCAGCACGAGCAGGTCCGGGCGCTCTTTGGCGATCTCCGAGAGGATCTGGATGAAGGTGAACGCCCAGTTCTTGGTGGGCTGTTGATCAGTGTTCGCCAGCCCGTCGAACCAGGTTTGAAACTCGTCGAGCAACAGCATCACCGGCTGCTTCTCGAGCAGTTCGATCACCAGTGCGTGCGGCATGATGTCGGTGGCGCCCGCACCGGCACCTAGCCACTTGCCCCGGATGAACACGCCGTGGGGATGGTTCTCCAGCAGCACGTCCCACAGGTATTTGTAGCGCTGGCGGTGCAGGCTGTCGCCGATGACTTGCATGCCGCTGCGCAGCTTGATGGTTGCGAGCTCGGGCGCGTTGATGGCTTTGGCCCAGTGCTCGAGCCAATGGCGGGTCGAACTGGGATCGCTGACCGCGTGGTACAGCGCCGCCATCAAGTGGGACTTGCCGGCGCCGCGTTCGCCGATGACGGCTACTGGGCGCCCTTGAGCAGGCCCGACAGCCTCGATGGCCTTGACCAAATCATGCGTGGGGTAGGTTATGCCAAGAAATGACTGCGCACCGACCTGAGTGGCGCCTGTCTTGCTGTCGTTGGCAAGTTCGATGGCAGTGCCCTTGAGCAGCTTGCCCAGGAACTCTTCGCGCAGCTTTAGCCCCAGCATCCCTTACCCCCCGTGTTGCGAATCGAGTCGTTCGCGCGTTCTCGCTTCAATTGTGTCCGCAGTAAAGCCGCAATCACCTCGGGAACGGGATTGCGGTTTCCCGTATGGCTCGCCCGTTGGCCCAAGCTGGTCTCGCACCGCGCTTCTGTTTTCAGATGTTGGGTCACTTACGAGGCGTCTCCGCGGCTGGCACAGGTGAACCGTCTGGACGTCCGCCAACGGGCTTGGGACCGCGAAAGCTCTTCGGCGTGGCAGGAGTTCCCAGCGTGTCATCCGCCACGTACTCGGCGAGGTCGCCGACCTGGCATCCGAAAAATCGACAGAGGCTGTCGAGGTTGCTCGTGCTGGCGTTGTAACCGCGCAGGTTGAGCATGCGAGACAGGGTCGTGCGATGCACGCCGGCGCCTTCAGCTACCTCCTGCCACTCTACGCGGCGCCCTTCCGTGAACGATTTTTCGGCCAGAAGTTCGGCCAGGCGGAAGCGAATCACACCCATCTCCTTAACGGCAAGACTGCCCCGAAACGCATTATGTCCGGCGCGTGAGTTGCTTTTATGCAACACCAGACGCCGACATGCATCTTTTCCTAGGCATGTTGCATATCAGGCACTTACATTCTCTTTACGCCAACAACGGCGCTCAACTGGAGAAGAAAGTGAACCTGACCAGCACCCCGACCACCCCCATGACCACCGACGGCAGCGAAGTCAACCATGCTCGCGTTTCCTTGGCGCAGCGCATCGAACATGCGTATGCAGCCGGGGTCGTCGATGGGGAAGGCTGCATCTACTACTCGAAGACGACCATGCGGGGCCGGCGGAACCCGACCTACCGCTTGGGGCTGAGCATCGGGCAAAACCACCATGGCTTGCTGGTGCGCGTCGCGCGTGCGCTGGATGTGCCGCCGCGCATCTACCCCGTCAAGCGGACGTTGGGGATGAATCGCGACGCTGAAGTTCTGCAGATTGGCGACCAGCATGCGCTCAAGGCCCTTCAGACAATCTTGCCTTACTTGACGCGCAAGAAGCCGGAAGCGGCAGTGGCCATCGCCGGGTACGAACTCGGGCAGCTCCGCGTTCACCCCGGACCGCAGGGGCACGCGCCGGAAATCTGGGCAATCCGGGAGCGCTGCTACAAAAAACTGCAGAAGATGAAGTGACACGGACGCCGCCATGTTCACTGAACTTCATCCTGAAAGATCGCACGGGGCGCCTGCGTCTCGCGACGTCGCACAGCAGTTGGCTGCGATTCGTGCAGTCGTCAAAGTGACGCAGGCCGCCATGCGCTCCGAAGACTTGGCCGCACTGGCTGCGGACTTCGAGTTGCAGGGCGACTCAGCACACCTCCGACCGCTGTTCGAGGACCACGCCATGACGGCGCGCCTCAAATGGGCCCAGAACTTGGCGGGCGACACTCAAAAGCTTGTCGTTCAGCAACTGAAGCAGGCCCAAAAACTTGGTCGCCTTCGACGTGTGGCGCCGCCCCCGGACTTGCAAAGTTTGGATGCACTCGAGACGGACTTCCCGCACTGTGCACAAGTGGTCGCCCTGCTCCGCCGAAGGGCTGCGCTCTCGCGCTGCAGTCCACGCCCCACATTCCGTCTGCCGCCTTTGCTGCTGAGCGGTGAGCCAGGGTCAGGCAAGACCGCGTTGGCATTGCGCATCGCGGCGGCGATGAAAGCTCCAAGCGCGACGATCGATATGGCCAGTCTGCACACCTCATTCTCGATCGTTGGCCTGGATGTGGGCTACTCGCAGGGGCGAGCGGGGGCGATCTGGGATCTGTTCCAACAGGACTGCATGTCGCCGGTGGTGATCCTGGACGAGTTGGACAAAGCCCAGTCGAACGGCGATGGCGAAGACGCTGTTGGCTTTCTGTACGGTCTGCTCGAACCCAGCACCGCCCGGCGGTTCGTCGATGCAGCCATCGGATTGCCGATTGACGCATCGATGATGAGCTGGATCGCCACGTCCAACGGCACGGCGAACATCCACCCGGCCATCCTGAGCCGTCTGACGGTCATCGAGGTCAACTGCCCCACGCCGGCCCAAATGCCCGCAGTTGTGTCGAGCATCCATCGCGAACTGTTGTCCAACGAAGACTGGGCGGGCTGGTTCGAGCAGCCCCCGCCGGCCGAAGTGCTAACCGCCCTTGCAGAACTACCGCCGCGAGCCGTCAGGCGCGCATTCGAAGATGCCTACGCCAGCGCTGCATGCGCGGGTCGTCGTTTCCTCATTGCCGCCGATGTGAGCGACAACCGCTCACCGGGGCCCCATCGGCGTCAGATCGGCTTCATTCACAGCAACACAGGTCCGGAGATCCAACCATGAACCAGTCCCCGCCAGAGCCCACGCCGCTCGTCCAAAGCATTCGTTGGCTTGAAGCGCGCTGCGAGTCCGTGCCGCAGGGATGGCAACTGATTTACAACGACACGCTGCGCAAGCTCATGGCCGTCGACTGCCAGGCGCGCGCCCAGGTCACCTTGGGCGGTCCATTCATGGATGACATCAACGTGCGGATCACCCAACGCGGCATCGACCCCGTCATCTTCGGCATCCTGCGGCGACTCGAACGCGCAACCGCGCATACCTGCGAGGTTTGTGCGCGGCCAGGAAAAGTGCGCTGTCTGGACCGCACGGTGAAGGTCCTGTGCGGTTGCTGCGCCGGTCCCCGCCTGGCCTCACTCGCTGTGACGCGCGTGCTGCGGGATCTCGACGACACAGCCAACGGCAAACCGAGCGAGGAAATCTGGTGGACAACCGCGCCCCTTCAACTGCGACCGCTGATCCCGGCTTCCGCGTGGCAAGTGCTGGACGTCCCGGATGCATCCTCGGCCGTGCACTACACCAGCCACGCCCGACTGGCGACGCACAGGCCCTGGCTCGAATCCGTCCGACGTGCGCTGGACCAAGCTATTGAAGCGTAAAGCCCGCCGCAACGCCAAGCTGGACGGCTACGACCCCTTGCTCGAAAAACCGTTCTGCCTGCTTGAAGTCAGCCCAGCGATTGACACGGCATGGGCGGAGGTGCAGATCAGAGTGATTGGCTCAACGAAGAATTCGAACGTAGGTTCCGGGGGTCCACTTCCGGGGTCCATCTCCTGCCAATTCCCGACCGTTGCTCTCCGGCGAAAGCCAACGCCAGGGTGCAGTGTTCTGCCCGAACTCCTCCGCCACCCTTCGCGCCGCTTGAAGTGCCAGCGTCACATGCACCAAGAGGTGTGCGCGAAGCCGCCGATGGCCCCCGGGTGGTGGTCCCAAAAAGCCCGAGACCGGAAACTATGTTTCCAATGTTCCGCCCAGCGCGTGCTCGATCGCTGCCACGACGTACGCCATCGCCGCGTTGTCACTGACGTCGGCGTCCAGGGTGACGGCGGCACGGCCTTTGCCGTCGCGCCGCCAGGTGCCCACGGTCCTGGAACCGCACCGAATCACAAACGTCTCCTGCGTTGGAGCCGCGCGCCCCACCAAGTAATCGACGACCTCGGCTGCCGTGCGCTTGATGGCGTGCTTGGACGCCACGAGTTCCGACGCGCGGCGCATCACGGCCCCCTCGTCCGCGGTGAGTGCCTCGGTGATGTCCGCGGCATGCGCGGGTTGGATCGCAGTCGCATCCGCGAACGCTCCGATCACATCCTTCGGCAGTCGGGCGATTTGTATCGTCTTCCGGATCCAGGTGTGGCTCACGCCAATGGCCGAGGCCAGCCTGCGCTGCGACGAGAACAGACGCATGACGAGCGCATGGTCGTACATGTGCCCCTGTTCGTAAGGCGACAGATCCTGCCGCCCTTGGTTCTCGCGCTGCAGGGCCAGGAAGAGATCGAGGTCGGACATGGGGCCGACCCACACCACAGCAAACACCGCGAGGCCCAACTCCAAGCAGGCTCGATGACGACGGTGCCCGAAAATGACCTCGTACCCTGCGCCGTCCTTGCGAACAAGGATTGGCTGCTCGATCCCTCCCGCCGAATCGACGCTGGCCAAGAGTTGGTCGAAGGCCCGTGAGGCATAGGCCGACTCGTGCCGATTACTCCACCTCGACGGACGCACCAAGCCGGGGTCTAGATGGACCGTCGGCATGGCCCCGTCGCAGGCCTGGAGCCTCGCGCGCAACGCATCGATCTCACCCGCCATGGCGCTCGACGCGGGATCAAACAGCGGCGACGCACCTGACCAAGCCGGCACGAACCGCCGCGTCCGCTTGGGGCCGCCCGCCCATTCGGGCTCGGATCCAGGGGGACGCGCGGGCACCGGGCGCCTGACCCGCGGCGGCCTCATGCGCGCACCTGCTTGAGGTGTGCCGAGCACATGGGCAGACCTGCAGCCGAGTTCCCTTCAACTCCTTGCTGAAGCGCACCGAGATCCTGCGGGCGCCTGAAACGATCACGCGTATGCGTGATCGGGTTGGACTGCTTCACGCCGCGCAGTGAGCACCGGCGACCTCCGGGCTGCGCAAGCATGTCAGTCGCGCCCCGTCGACCAGGAGGCCACAAGCGCCAGGATGTCGGACTCAGACCAGGCGACGCCACGCTTCGAAACGCGAACGGGCTTAGGGTACCTTCCGCTGCTGATGCCGTCGTACCAGGTGCTGCGCGACACGGGAATGATGCGCAGCACCTCGGGCAGCTTCATGTGGCGACCCGGCAAGTGCAAGGCGGTGGGAATGTACGGCGCTGAATTGGTGGTGGCGCCAAGAGGAGTTGAATTCATAGTGCTGGTAAGTCAGGACGCGGTCATCGCGCCATCCGGACTGCTCTCTCAGTTCACCTAAAGCCAAGAAGGTGCCCAAATCACAGGGCATCGACTCGGCACCATCCGCATCGACCCGGCTGTCCAGGTTGCATGCGGCTCCGTCGTCATCGCATTGATTTCGATCTTCATCACTGTACGGATTCAGATGGCTCATGTCTGGATACACGGGCCTGTTTGGTCGTTCTAGTTTTCGTGTTTTCGGGCGCTCACCCGACCAGTCCGGCGCTGCATGCTGCAACGTTGCATGCAACGTAGAGCTCACGCGTGGAGCGTGGGGACAACGCGCTGGATGGCAAGCTCCGCAACGTTGCATGCAACACGACGAACACGCGTTGAGATGGCACGCTCAATGGCGAGCGCCGCATGGGGTGTTCGATGCGTTGACAGGGATGGACTGGGCTTCCGAGGAGGCCTCGCCGGGGGCCTGGCGAGCCGCCGCGGTCAGGCGCCGCCAAGTACCCAACGGATGCGAATCGTCCGCGTCCGTCCGATGAAATCCAGTGGCATGCGGCGATGCACTGACAGTGGACTGACAACGAGGAGGTGTCGACGTCCTGTCATGTATCCGCGATTCAGCCTAAGTGGCTGTCACGATTGGAGTTTTTGGTAGGCCGTATTGGGTTCGAACCAATGACCAAAGGATTATGAGTCCTCTGCTCTAACCAACTGAGCTAACGGCCCGCCGTAAAACCTTTGATTATCGGCCGCGCGGGCTCAGCGCCGCGTCAGCGAACGGTCAGCGCATGCCCCACCAGCCTCGCCGTGATGTCGACGATCTGGATCATGCGGTCATAGGCCATGCGCGTCGGCCCGATCACGCCCAGCGTGCCAACCACCCGCCCGTCCACCTCATAAGGCGCGCTGACGATCGACAGCGCGTCGTAGGGCACGACCTGGCTTTCGCCGCCGATATAGATGCGCACGCCCTCGGCGCGGCTAGAGACATCCAGCAAGCGCATCAGTTCGGTCTTGCGCTCGAAGAGGTCGAACATGCGGCGCAGGCCGGGCATGTCATTGCCGAAGTCCTGCAGGCCCAGCAGGTTGCGCTCGCCGCTGACCACCACCTGATCGATGCTCTCGGCCACCGCGTCGCTGCCGGCCTGCACGGCGACCTGCATCAGCGCGGCAATCTCGCCGCGCAGGGCCTCAACCTCGGTCTTGAGCCGCTGGCCGACCTCTTCCACCGTCAACCCGGTGTAGTGCGCGTTGACGTAGTTGGTGGCCTCCACCAGTTCTGACACCGTGTAGTCGCGCGCCGTCACGATCAACCGGTTCTGCACGTCGCCGTCGGGTGCGACCAGGATCACCAGCACGCGGCGTTCACCCAGGCGCAAGAACTCGATGTGGCGGAACACGCTGGTCTTGCGCGGCGCGGTGACCACACCGACAAAGCTCGACAGGCTCGAAAGCAGGCTGGCGGCCTGGGCGATCACACGCTGCGGCTGATCAGGATGAAGCTGCTCTCGCGCGGCCACGACTTCGGCCGGCAGGTTGTGCACATCCACCGGCCGCGCGGTCAGCATGGTGTCGACAAAGAGCCGATAGCCCCGGGCGGTGGGCACGCGGCCGGCGCTGGTGTGCGGGCTGGCGATCAGGCCCAGTTCTTCGAGGTCGGCCATCACGTTGCGGATGGTGGCCGGCGACAGGTCCAGCCCCGAGGCTCGCGACAAGGTACGTGAGCCGACCGGCTGGCCGTCGGCGATGTAGCGCTCGACCAGTGTCTTCAGCAGCATCCTGGCGCGGTCGTCGAGCATGATTTCATTGTAGAGACAAGGGCTTGCGCGCCCCGTCGGGTCCAGGGCCCTATGGTTTAATCCTTCGCATGTCTGAGCGCTTTCGGCACGCCGCAGTCGTGGGCAAGTTCCAGGCCCAGGGCATACGCGCCGTGCTCGAGGACGTGGCCCATTTCCTGGTCTCGCAGGGCCTCGAGGTCAGCTTCGAGGCCGAGACGGCCAGCGCCACCGGCGTCACCGATTTCGATGCCGTGCCCGCCGCGCTGCTGGGCCAGCGCTGCGACATCGCGGTGGTGGTCGGCGGCGACGGCACGATGCTGGGAATCGCGCGTCAGCTGGCCCGCCAGGGCACGCCGCTGGTGGGCATCAACCAGGGGCGGCTGGGTTTCATCACCGACGTGCCGTTGCCTCATTACCGCGAAGCGCTGGCGCCGATGCTGGCCGGCGACTACGAGGAAGAGCGCCGCTCGATGATCGAGGGCGGTCTGTGGCGCGACGGCGTGAAGATCGCCGACGGGCTGTCGATGAACGACGTGGTGGTCAGCCGCGGCGCCGCAGCCAGCATGGTCGAGGTGCGGGTCGACATCGACGACGACTTCGTCGCCAACCTGCGCGCCGACGGGCTGATCGTCTCCACGCCCACCGGCAGCACGGCCTATGCGCTGTCGGCCGGCGGGCCGATCCTGCACCCGGGCATCGCCGGCTGGGTGCTGGTGCCGATCGCTTCGCACACGCTGTCCAACCGGCCGATCGTGCTGCCCGACCAGGGCGAGGTGCGCGTGGGCATCGTCAGCGGCCGCGACGCCACCGCCAGCTTCGACATGCACAGCGTGGCCAGCCTGATGGTCGGCGATCAGCTGCGCCTGCGCCGCTCGGCGCACGCGGTGCGCTTTCTGCATCCGCGCGGCTGGAGCTACTACGCCACGCTGCGGCGCAAGCTGCGCTGGTACGAAGGCGTGGTCTAGCCTGCAGCCATGCTCAGGCGACTCCTCATCCGAGATCTGGTGATCGTCGAGGCGCTTGAACTCGAGTTCGACGCGGGCTTCAGTGTGCTCACGGGCGAGACCGGCGCCGGCAAGTCGATCCTCATCGACGCGCTGCAGCTGGCGCTGGGCGCGCGCGCAGACGCCGCGCTGGTGCGCGAGGGCGCCGCGCGCGCCGAGGTGAGCGCCGAGTTCGATCGCCCCCCGCCACTGCAGGGCTGGCTGGCCGAGGCCGGGTTCAGCGACGACGACGGCCTGCTGCTGCTGCGCCGCTCGGTCGACCATCAGGGCCGCAGCCGCGCCTGGATCAATGGCAGCGCGGCCACCGCGGCGCAGCTGCGCGAGGCAGCAGCGTGGCTGCTGGACATCCATGGCCAGCATGCCTGGCAGGGCCTGACGCAGGCCGGCGCGGTGCGCGCGCTGCTCGATGTGCAGGCGGGCGTCGACGGCGCCGCGCTGACGGCGGCGTGGCGCGCCTGGCGCGATCGGCTGAGCGTGCTGGAAGCCGCCCGCACGCAGCACGACAGCGCCACGCGTGAGCATGAGCGACTGGCCTGGCAGCTGGCCGAGATCGACCGCCTGGACCCGCGTGAAGGCGAGTGGGAGGCGCTGAATGAAGAGCACCAGCGGCTGTCGCACGGACAGGCGCTGATCGACGCGGCGCGCCATGCGCTCGATGTGCTCGACGAGGGCGAGACCACGGCCACCGCGTTGGCCTCGCGCGCGGCCGACGCCCTGGCCGAGGTGACGCGCTTCGATGCCCGGCTGGCGCCTGTCGGCGAGGTGCTGCAGGGTGCGCTGGCGCAACTGGAAGACGCCGCGCACACACTGCACGCGTACCTGGGCCGGCTCGAACCCGACCCCGGCCGGCTGGCCGAACTGGACTCGCGGCTGGCGGCGTGGCTGGCGATGGCCCGGCGCTGGCGCCGGCCGGCGGCCGAGCTGCCAGCGCTGCGCGAGGGCTGGCGCGCGGAACTCACCGCGCTGCAGTCGGCGGTCGACCTGGAGGCCCTGCAGGCCGCCGCCGCGAATGCCCAGCAGCAGTGGCACGCCGAAGCGATGCGCGCGAGCACGGCCCGCCAACGCGCCGCGCCGCCGCTGGCGGCCGCGGTGACGGCCGCCATGCAGACGCTGGGCATGGACGGCGGGCGTTTCGAGGTGGCGCTGACGCCGCTGGCCGAGCCTGCCGCGCAGGGGCTGGAGTCGGTGGAGTTCCTCGTCGCCGGGCACACCGGCAGTACGCCGCGGCCGCTGGCGCGCGTGGCCTCGGGCGGTGAACTCTCACGGCTGGCCTTGGCCATCGCCGTCACGACGGCGCAAGCGCAGAACGGCGCAATGGGATCGAAGTCGGCCGTCGAGCCCGGCTCACCGTCGACGCTGATCTTCGACGAGATCGATGCCGGCATCGGCGGGCGCGTGGCCGACAGCGTGGGCCGGTTGCTGCAGCGCCTGGGCCGCAGCACGCAGGTGCTGGCGGTGACGCATCTGGCGCAGGTGGCGGCGTGCGCCAACCAGCATTGGGTGGTCAGCAAGTCGCTGCACGGCGGCGCCACCACCAGCGCGGTGCAGCCGGTGGCCGGCGAAACGCGTGTCAGCGAGATCGCGCGCATGCTGGGCGGCGAACGGCTGGCCGGAAGCACCAGCCGCGCGCATGCGCAGGCGATGCTGGGCGCGGGCAGCGGGCCGGCGCCGTGAGCAACACACGGCCATCCGATGGTTTTCGCTCCCGCTTGGCGGGACCGGGCGCAGCCCGCAGGGTGCCCCAGTGAGCGACGAGTCCGCCGCCGCGCCTGCCGGCATGCCGAATCCTGCCGACGCAGGGCCGGCCGAAGTGGTGCTGGTCACAGGCATCTCGGGCTCAGGCAAGTCGGTCGCGCTGCACGCGCTGGAAGACGCAGGCTACTTCTGCGTCGACAACCTGCCGCCAGAGTTGCTGCGCGACTTCATCCGCCTCGAGCGCAGCCGATTCAATTCGCGCGTGGCGGTGGCGGTGGATGTGCGCACCGCGATCTCGCTGCCGCTTCTGCTGCCGCTGGTGGACGAGCTCGAACGCGAGGGCGTGCGCATCCGCCGGCTGTTCCTCGATGCCAGCACCGATGCGCTGGTGCGCCGCTTCTCGGAGACGCGCCGGCCACACCCGCTGTCCACCGGCCATGTGCACGGCGAGCTTTCGCGTGCGCTGATGGAGGCGCTCGAGCTCGAGCGTGAGCTGCTGGCCGGCGTGCGCGAGATCTCCACCGTCATCGACACCAGCCAGCTGCGCCCGGCGCAGCTGCGCGCCTGGGTGCGCGGGCTGGTGGGCAGCCCGCAGTCGGCGTTGACGCTGGTCTTCGAGTCGTTCGCCTTCAAGCACGGCGTGCCACTGGACGCCGACTACGTATTCGATGTGCGCGTGCTGCCCAACCCCTTCTACATCCGCGAGTTGCGCCCGCTGGACGGTCGCGACGTGGTGGTGGCCGACTATCTGCAGGCGCAGCCCGAAGTGGGCGAGATGCTGGGGCAGATCGAGGTTTTCCTGCGCCGCTGGCTGCCGGCCTTCGAGGAAGACCAGCGCAGCTACCTCACGGTGGCAATCGGCTGTACCGGCGGCCAGCACCGCTCGGTATTCTTTGCCGAGCAGCTGGCGCGGCGATTCGGCGGCCGCTGGGCGACGCTGTCGCGGCACCGCGAGCTGGACGCCCGTGAGTGATGTCAGTGAGTCATGTCCGTGAGTGATGTCCGTGAGTGATGTCCGTGAGTACGCCGGTGAATGATTCGTTGGCGGCGCTGCCGCTGTTTCCGCTGCGAAGCGTGCTCTTTCCGGGCGCGACGCTGCACTTGAAGATCTTCGAGGCCCGCTATCTCGATCTGGTCGGCCGCTGCCTGCGCGAGCAACGGCCGTTCGGCGTGGTCTGCCTGCGCCAGGGTGCCGAGGCTGGACGCGGCGGCGCCACGCTCACCCAGATCGAAGAGGTGGGCGTGCTCGTCGCCATCGACGAGGTCGACAGTGAACAGGCCGGCATCCTGCGGCTGCGCTGCCGCGGCACGCAGCGGTTTCGCCGTACGGCCCCGGCACGCCAGCTCTCCGACGGCCTGTGGGTCTGCGACAGCGAGCCGCTGCCCGAAGACGAGCTGCTGCGCCCGGTGCCGGCGATGGCCGCCACCGTGCATGCGCTGGAGCAGGCCATCGGCACGCTTCAGGCGCAAGACGCCTTGCCCTTCGCGCCGCCCTTCAAGCTGGACGACGCCGGCTGGGTGGCCAACCGGTGGTGCGAACTGCTGCCCGTTTCGCTGGCGGCCAAGCAGCGGCTGATGGCGCTGGACGACCCCACCTTGCGGCTGTCGCTGGTGGATGAGTACCTGCGCGGCAAGAACGTGGTCAAGGGCTGATCGGACGCATCAGCTGTTCGAAAGCAGCCGCCGCACCGGCGCGGGCAGACCCATCGCCAGGGCCTCGTCGACCGTCATCCAGCGCCCGGCCGGCAGGGCAGCCTCGATCTCTGACCGCCGTGCCACCGACATCTGAAGCGGCAAGCGCCAGCGCAGCGGCGCCAGCGTCCAGTCGAAGTGCGTCAGCGCATGCTGGATCGGCTGCAGCAACTCGCCGGCACCGGGCCAACCGGCGGTAATCGGCTGCAGTTCGCCGATCGAGCCGAACTCGGGCAGCGTCCACAGCCCGGCCCAGACGCCGGTCGGCGGGCGCTGCACCAGCCACAGGCGGTGGCCCTGCTGCAGCCAAAGCAGCGCATGCGCGCGGGCACCGCGCTCGAGCCGGCGTGTCTTCACCGGGTAGCGATGCGGCTGGCCCTCGGCCAGCGCGACGCAGCCGTCGCGCAGCGGGCAGCGCGCACAGGCCGGCTGGCGCTGCGTGCACACCGTTGCGCCCAGGTCCATCAAGCCCTGCGTATAGGCCTCGATGCCGCGCCGCGGCAGCAGCGTCTGCGCCTGGGCGAGCAAGGCGCGCTCGTGCGCCGCCACGGCCAGGTCTTCGCCGAAGCCCAGCGCACGCGCCAGCACCCGCTTGACGTTGCCGTCCAGGATGGCGGCGCGCTCGCCGAAACAGAACGCGGCTATCGCCGCAGCAGTCGAGCGGCCGACACCGGGCAGCGCCGCCAGTTCTTCGCTGCTGTCGGGGAAAGCCCCGCCGTGCTGCGTCACCACCACCTGGGCGCAGCGGTGCAGGTTGCGCGCGCGGCTGTAGTAGCCCAGGCCGCTCCACAGCGCCAGCACATCGTCCAGCTGCGCCACCGCCAATGCGTGCAGGTCAGGGAATCGCTTCAGAAAGCGCGGGTAGTACGCCAGCACCGTGCGCACCTGCGTCTGCTGCAGCATCACTTCGGACAGCCAGACGCGGTAAGGCTCGCGTGTGCCCTGCCACGGCAAGTCGTGGCGGCCGTGTTCACGCTGCCAGTCGATCACCCGTCGGGCGAACCCGGGGTCGGCTGCGCTCAAGCCGCGTCGCGCTGTGCGCCCGGGGCCACTACTGCACCCCTACTGCACCACGGGCCACGGCCAATGACTCGTCGGCCAGCGTGGCGAGCCGTACCGCTAGCGCGTGCAGATGTTCGTCTTGCGCCTGCACCTCGGCCAGGCTGCAGTCCAACCCGCCGGCTGCAGAACCGATGCGCTCCATCGACTCGCGCCGGCGCACGAAGCTGCGACGGCGCTCGCCCAGTTGCAGATCGACCTGGGCGATGGCGCCGCGGCTCCACAGCTCGATGTCGCCGGCCGCGCTTTCGAACACCACCCGCAGTTTGGCCAGCAGCGCGCGTCTGAATTGCTCTGCGAAGCCCGGCGCGGAAAGCCGCCAGGACTGCGTCCAGGCCAGGTGGCGGGCGCTGTTGCGCTCGATCATCGCCAGCTGGTCCAGATAGACCTCCAGCGGCGGCGTCGGAGCGAGGGCGAAAGCGAAGCCGAACTCGGCATTCAGCTGGGCGAAGCTGGCCTCGAGCATCTGCCGCAGCTCGTCGGCGCGGGCCTGCGCGAGGATGAGCGCAGCGCGCAGCCGCATGCACAGGGTCTCGAAAGTCCCGCGCGCCGCCAGCGCCAGCGTCAGCGTCAGGGATAGCTTTGGCGCACCCAGCGCAGAGTGCATCGCAGCCACTTCCAGCCGAATCGCATCGCTGGACAGCGGGGCCAGCAGTTCGCGCAGCTGCCGCGCCTGCACCGCGCGCAGCGCGGCCAGCCGCGCGGTGCAGCGCTCGAAGTCGGTGGCCTCGGCCTCCACGCGCTGCGTCAGCAGCCTCAGCTTGGCGCCGCTCTTGCCGCGCAGCCCGCGCAGTTCCATCAGCTGCTCGGCGCTCTGTCGGCGGCGGTCGGCGAGCCGCCGGGCGGCACCGGTGCGCAGCGCCAGCACCGTCTGCACCCCCGCCGCCGCCAGCAGTTCGGCCCGCCGCGGCAGCAGCGCGGCGGCCAGCGCGTCCTCGAGCTCGGGCAGCCGGCTCTTGTGCAGCGCGACCTCGTCGCCCGCAATGCGTGCCGCCAGCGCGTCGCGCGCCGAGAGCGCGAAGACCCGCTCCGCAGGCATGTCCAGCGCCAGCGCCGCCTGCTGTCGCTGCGACTCGATCTGCGCGCGCTGCTCGGCAGAGCTGATCAGCGGGTCGGCCATGGCGTCGATCTTGTTCAGCACCACGAAGCGCTCCAGCGCCCGCCCGCCCAGGTGACCACGCCACAGCGCCAGGTCTGAACGCGTGACACCGCTGTCGGCGGCCAGCACGAACAACGTGGCATGCGCCGCGGGCAGCAGCGCCAGCGTCAGTTCGGGCTCGGCGCCGACGGCATTCAGGCCCGGCGTGTCAAGCACCACCAGCCCGCGCTGCAGCAAAGGATGCGGATGGTTGATGCGCGCATGGCGCCAGGCCGGCACCTGCACGCGACCATCGGCGCGCTGCGGCGGGTTGTTGTCGGGTGCGTCGTCACGGGCGTCGTCACGGGCGTCGTCGCGCCAGAAGCCCAGTGCCCGGGCACGCTCGAGATCGACCCATTCAGTAAGCGTCACCGCCTGCATCGCACGCGCCATCTGCTCGGGGTCGGCCGGGTCCAGCGGCACATGCTGCCAGGCCTCTTCGCGCTGGCGCAGCTCGGCCAGCGTCAGGCCTTCCAGCCGGGTGTGCACCGGCAGCAGGCTCAGGCGCGGCGCCTGGCTGCCGTCGTGGTGCAGCTCGACCGGGCACATCGTGGTGCGGCCGGGGGTGGCCGGCAGCATGCGGCGGCCGCTGTCGGCAAAGAACATCGCGTTGATCAGTTCTGACTTGCCGCGCGAGAACTCGGCTACCACCGCCAGCATCAGCCGGTCACTGGCCAGCCGTTCGTGCAGCGCCAGCAGCAGGCCCTGGTCGCCGGGCCCCAGCAGTTCGTTTTCTGCCAGGAAAGCGCCGAAGCCGGACAGCTGGCGGCTGAGCGCTGCGCGCCAGGCGGCCAGGCTGTCGAGTCGGGCGGCGAAGGCGGTCTGCATGGGCTCGGAAGATGCTAGCGCAGGGGCCACGCTGCCGCGGGCTGCTCAGGTCTGGCAGCCTGCGCAGTAGTAGGTGGAACGTTGAGCCTGCACGATCCTGCGCACGATGCCGCCGCAGCGCGGGCAATCCTGGTCCTCACGGCCGTAGACGCGGGTCTCGGCCTGGAACGCGCCGCTCATGCCGTGGGCATCGCGAAAATCGCGCAGGGTGCTGCCGCCAACCTCCATCGCGCGCGCAAGCGTGTCGCGCACCGCGGCCAGCAGCGCGGCAGCCCGCGCCGGGCCGATGCGGTCGGCGCGCCGCCGCGGGTGGATGCCGGCACGGTGCAATGCCTCGCAGGCGTAGATGTTGCCGGCACCCACCACCACGTCGCCGGCCAGCAGCACCAGCTTCACCGCCGCGCGCCGGCGCTTGAGCGCGGCGTGGAAGACGGCGTCGGTGAGCAAGGGGTCGAACGGCTCATGGCCCAGTGTGGACAGCAGCCGTGCCGCCGGGTCCCGGTCGAGCGCAGCCGACCAGACGGCCGCACCGAAGCGCCGCGGGTCGGTCAGACGTAGCAATCCGCGGGTGGTGAGCAGATCGAAGTGATCGTGAGGGCCGGGCGGCGGCGCGTCCTGGCGCAACGCGAGCGAACCCGACATGCCCAGGTGCAGAAGCAAGCCACCATCCGCCTGACCGTCGGCGCCAAGCAGCGGCAGCCACAGGTACTTGCCGCGCCGCTGGACCGGGCCGACGACGCGGCCCTGCAGCCGCTGCGCCGGCACGCCCAGCGGCCAGCGAAGCACCTTGCCCAGACGCACCTCGAGCACCTGTGCACCACGCAACGGCTCGTCGATCGAGCGCCGGGTGACCTCGACCTCCGGGAGTTCAGGCATCGAGCCATTATGTGAGAATGAATCTCAACCCCCGAGGATCGGAATGACGCAGTTTCCACGCCGAAAACACCTCGCAGCGGCCGCCGTGGTGTGGGTTGCACTGGCGGCGACGGCCCAGACGGGCGCCGGCGGTCCGCGGGTGCCCGAGCCGCCGCAGAACTCAGCCATCGACGCGCCGCTTTTCTATCAGTTGCTGATCGGCGAGCTCGAGTTGCGCACCGGACAGGCCGGCACCGCCTACGAAGTGATCCTCGATGCCGCCCGGCGCACGCGCGACGAGACCCTGTTCCGGCGCTCGGTGGACATCGCGCTGCAGGCGCGCGCCGGCGATCAGGCCCTGGCTGCCACGCGCGCCTGGCGCGTCGCCCGGCCCGGGTCGGCCGATGCGGTACGCATGCAGTTGCAGATCCTGTCGGCGCTGAACCGGGTGGCCGATGCGGTCGAGCCGCTGCGCGCACTGATCAACCTCACCCCCGAGGCCGAGCGGCCCGGGCTGGTGGCGGCCTTGCCCCGCTTCTTGCAGCGCAGCGGCGACCGCAAGGCGGCGGCAGTGGTCATCGAGCAGGTGCTCGAACCGCTGCGGCGAAACCCCGCGCTGGCGCTGCCGGCGGTGGTGGCGTTGGGGCGCGCCTGGCTGAACGCTGGCGAGGCCGACCGCGCATTGGTGCTGGCCGTCACCGCGGCCGGCGCCGACACCGCCGCCCCCGGCCCGGCGCTGTTGGCGCTCGAGCTGATGGCAACCCGGCCGGATGCCGAAAAGTTGGTGCAGGCTCACCTTGCGTTGCCTGCAGCCGATACCTCGGTGCGGCTGGCCTATGTGTCGGTGCTGACGCAGGCGCAGCGGCTGGTCGACGCCGCCGCGCAGTTGGACATCGTGACGCGGCAGAAGCCCGATCTGGCGCCGCCGTATCTGACGCTGGGCGCCGTGCAGATCGAGTTGCGCCACCCACGCGAGGCCGAGGCCGCGCTGCTGCGCTATGTGCAGCTTGCGCAGGACCAGGCGCAGGACCAGGCAAAAGCGGCCGCTGCACGGCGCCCGCAGCAGCCCGCCGACGCGGGCAAGGGCGTGGACGACGAAGAGGATGGCGATTCGCCGACGCCCGAGCGCGGGCTGGTGCGCGCCTGGCTGATGCTGGCGCAGGTGGCCGAGCAGCGCCGCGACTTTGCTGCGGCCGAATCCTGGCTGGCGCGCATCGGTGATGCACAGCGCACACTGGACGTGCAGCAGCGCCGCGCCACGCTGCTGGCGCGCCAGGGCAGGGTCGACGAGGCGCGCGCCACGGTACGCGCGGTGCCCGAGCGCGAGCCCGGAGACGCCCGCGCCAAGCTGGTGGCCGAAGCGCAGGTGCTGCGCGAGGTACGCCGCTGGAGCGAGTCTTTCGCGGTGCTGGCCGACGCCAACCAGCGTTTCCCCGACGACACCGACCTGCTCTACGAGCAGGCGATGATGGCCGAGAAGCTTGACCGCATGCCCGAGATGGAGCGGCTGCTTCGCCGCGTGCTCGAACTGCGGCCCGACAACGCGCACGCGTACAACGCGCTGGGCTATTCGCTGGCCGATCGCGGCGAGCGTCTCGACGAGGCACACAAGCTGATCACGCGTGCGCTCGAGCTGATGCCCGGCGACCCCTTCATCACCGACAGCCTGGCGTGGGTCGAGTTTCGCCTGGGCAACCGCACCGAAGCCCTGCGGCTGCTGCGCGGCGCCTATGCGATGCGGCCCGACACCGAGATCGGCGCCCACCTGGGCGAAGTGCTGTGGACGCTTGATCAGCGCGACGAGGCACGCCGCGTCTGGCGCGAATCGCTGGCGCGCGACGCAGAGAACGAGGTGCTGCGCGAGACGCTGAAGCGGCTGCGCGTCTCACCGTGATCCGCGCAGGCACCACCGCCTGCGCGGTGGTGGTCGCCCTGGCGGCGCTGGGGCTGGGCGGCTGTGCGACACCGCCGTCATTGTCATCGGCGGCCGATGACGGCGGCCCGCTCGGCGGCCCGCTCGGCGGCAGGCTGGCGCTGCGTGTGGCGGCCCACGAAGGTCGCGCGGCGCAGTCGATCAGCGCCTCGTTCGAGTTGCGCGGCAGCGCCGAGGCGGGCGAACTGCGCCTGGCCTCGCCGCTGGGCACGCTGATGGCCAGCGCGCGCTGGTCAACCGCCGGCGCCTGGCTCGACACCGCCGATGGCGAGCGCCGATTCAACGACGTGCAGGCGCTGTCGCTGGCTGCCCTGGGCGAGGCCCTGCCGCTACAAGCCCTGGCCGACTGGCTGCGCGGCCGACCGTGGCCCGGCGCGCCCAGCCGCATTCATGACGGCGGTTTCGAGCAACTGGGCTGGCGCGTCAGCGCCGGCGCCGTCGCCACCCCCGCGACCGGCCGGGTCGACGCCGTGCGCGAGGCGCCGCCGCCGGTGGTCACGCTGCGCGCCGTGCTGGACGGGCCGCGCTGATGGCCCTGTCGGCCTTGTGGGACGTGCCGGCGCCGGCAAAGCTGAACCTGTTCCTGCACGTCACCGGCCGGCGTGACGACGGCTACCATCTGCTGCAGTCGCTGTTCGTGCTGATCGACTGGTGCGACGTGCTGCACTTCGAGCGCCGCAACGATGCCGGCCTGGCGCGGCACGACCTCGGCGCCGTCCTGCCGCCCGACGATCTATGCCTGCGCGCCGCCCGGCTGTTGCAAGCCGAGAGCGGCAGCGCGCTGGGCGCCGACATCACGATCGACAAAAATCTCCCCTGGGGCGCCGGTCTGGGCGGCGGCAGCTCTGACGCGGCAAGCACCCTGCTGGCGCTGAACCGGCTTTGGGGGCTGCACTGGCCGCGCGGGCGGCTGGCGGCGCTGGCGCTGCGGCTGGGCGCCGACGTGCCGTTCTTCGTCGGCGGCCACAACGCCTGGGTTGAAGGCGTGGGCGAGCAGCTGACGCCGATGCCTGCCTTGCCACGCGGCTGGTTTGCCGTCGTCAAGCCGCCACAGGGGATTGCCACCCAGGCCATCTTCGGCCACCCGGCCCTGCCCCGCAAAACGCCCGCTGCTACAATCTTGGGCTCTTTGGAGGACGCTGGCGACGGCATCGGGGTGCTGGAATGGGCGCAACAAGTGGGTCGAAATGACCTGCAGACGGTGGCTCAGGCTCTGATCCCGGAGGTGGCGCAAGCCGCCGGCTGGCTCGAGGCCCGATTCGGCAACAGCCGCATGACGGGCTCGGGCAGCGCGGTGTTTGCCAAAGCAGGCATGGACGACCAACCCAGTGCGACCTTGTCGGCGGCCGAACTGCCGCCGGGCTGGGTCGGCAGGATGTGCCGCAGTCTGGCCCGCCACCCGCTGGTCGGTTGGGCAGACTGAACAAGTTTTTCAAGGCCGTTGCGCGAGCGGCGGCCTGTGTAGGGGAGTCGCCAAGTTGGTCAAGGCATCGGATTTTGATTCCGACATGCGAGGGTTCGAGTCCTTCCTCCCCTGCCACGATTCGTGATCGAGCCCCACATCGGGGCCGCGGCGGATGCCGCGCCGACGGAGAGTCCCGCCGTGCTGTTCAATACCGTGCTGTTCACGGGCAATGCCAATCCGGTGCTGGCGCACGAGATCGCATCCAACCTGGGTGTCGAACTCGGCCATGCGATGGTCGGCCGTTTCTCAGACGGCGAGGTGACAGTCGAGATCCGCCAGAACGTGCGCGCACGCGACATCTTCGTCGTCCAGCCCACCTGCACTCCGACCAGCGACAACCTGATCGAACTGTGCATGATGGTCGATGCGCTCAAGCGCGCCAGTGCACGCCGCATCACCGCCGTCATCCCTTACTTCGGCTACGCCCGGCAAGACCGCCGCCCACGCAGCACGCGCGTGCCGATCAGCGCCAAGGTGGTCGCCAACATGCTCGAGACCGTCGGCGTCGAGCGGCTGCTGACGATGGACCTGCACGCCGACCAGATTCAGGGCTTCTTCGACATCCCGGTCGACAACATCTACGCCAGCCCGGTGCTGCTGTCCGACCTCAAGGGCAAGAGCTACCGCGACCTGGTGGTCATCTCGCCCGACGTCGGCGGCGTGGTGCGTGCGCGCGCGCTGGCCAAGCAGCTGGATTGCGACCTGGCGATCATCGACAAGCGCCGGCCGTCGGCCAACGTGTCGGAGGTGATGCACGTGATCGGCGAGATCGAGGGCCGCAACTGCGTGATCATGGACGACATGATCGACACCGCCGGCACGCTGGTGAAGGCGGCCGAGGTGCTCAAGGAGCGCGGCGCGCGCAGCGTCTACGCCTATTGCACACACCCGGTGTTCTCGGGGCCTGCGATCGAGCGCATTGCGGCCTCGCAGATCGACGAGGTGGTGATCACCAACACCATCCCGCTGGGCGCAGCGGCGCTGGGTTGTCCGAAGATCCGCCAGTTGAGCGTGGCCTTCCTGTTTGCCGAAACGATCCGCCGCATCACCGATGGCGAATCGGTGACTTCGCTGTTTGCCGACCAGAACAACAACTTCTGAAGAACGAAGAAGGCTGCCGCCGGCAGCCGTTTACTGTCCGGGCCTTCGGGCCCGTTTCAATCGGGTCCTGGTCGCGGGGCCCGCAACTTGGAGTCAACATGAAATTCACCGCTTATGAGCGTTCGCTGCAGGGGACCGGAGCGAGCCGCCGCCTGCGCCACGCGAGCAAGGTGCCCGGCATCGTCTACGGTGGCGGCACCCCCAGCATGATCGAGCTCGATCACAACGCGCTCTTCTTCGCGCTGAAGAAGGAATCCTTCCACTCCTCGATCCTCGAGATGGATCTGGTCGGCAGCGTGCAGAAGGTGCTGCTACGCGACTTCCAGATGCACGCCTACAAGCCGATCGTGCTGCACGTGGACTTCCAGCGGGTGGACGAGGCGACACGGCTGCGCAAGCGGGTGCCGCTGCACTTCGAGGGCGAAGACAGCTCGCCGGCGGTGAAGACCGACAAGTGCCTTGTCGCGCATGTGGCGACCGATCTCGAGATCGAGTGCCTGGCGTCCGAGTTGCCCGAGTTCGTGACCATCGACCTGTCGAACATGATCAAGGGCCAGTCGTTGCATGCCAGCGACCTGAAGTTGCCCGAGGGCATCAAGTTCGTCAAGCGCGGCACGCTCAACCCGGTGATCGTGTCGGCCACCGTGCCCAAGGCCGAGGAAGAGGAAGCGCCGGCCGCGGCGCCGATCGTGGCTCCGGCCGCGAAGACCAAGGCAAAGAAGGACGAGAAAGCGAACAGGAAGTAAGCCATACCCGCGGACGGGGGAGCCTCTCCCCCATCGTGGCGAGCCCCGCTTCGGCGGGGCTTTTTCTTGCCTGGTCGCCACCTATGATCATTTCCATGATTCGTCTGATCGTTGGTCTGGGCAACCCGGGCGCCGAGTACGAGGCCACGCGCCACAACGCCGGCTTCTGGTGGGTTGACGCGCTGGCCGATCGTCTGGGCGCGCGGCTGGTGCACGAGCGCGCTTATCAGGCGCGGCTGGCGCGCGTGAACCTGGCCGACGGGCCGCGTTGGCTGCTCGAGCCACTGACCTACATGAACCGCTCGGGCGTCTCTGTGGCGGCGCTCGCGCGCTTCTTCAAGATCGCGGCTGACGAGATGCTGGTGGTGCACGACGAACTGGATGTGCTGCCCGGGCAGGCCAGGTTGAAGTTCGGCGGCAGCGCTGCCGGGCACAACGGGCTGAAGGACATCCACGGCATGCTGGGCACGCAGGACTTCTGGCGCCTGCGGCTCGGCATCGGCCACCCGGGCGTCAAGGCCGAGGTGGCGAACTACGTGCTGAAGAAACCCAGCGGCGCCGAGCGCGAGGCCATCGACGCCGCGATCACCAAGTCGCTCGACACCGCCGATCTGCTGCTGGCCGGCCAGATGGACCAGGCGCTGGCCCGCATCCATGCCCAGCCGCCGCGGCCCAGGCCGCCGCGTGTGGCCCCGGGCACACCCGCCGCCCCCAACCCCGAGAAGGACCCGATATGAAGATCAGCACCACGCTTGCGCTGCTGCCACTGCTCGGCCTGGTACTCGCCACCAGCGCGCAGACTTCCGCACAGACCACGGTCTGGCGCTGCGGCGCCCAGGGCAACGTCTACAGCGACAGCCCCTGCGCCGAGGGGCGGGCGGTCTCGCTGATGCCTTCAGGCGCCGTGGGCTCGCCGCCCGGAGAAGCGGCCCGGCGCGAGGCGCGCGCGCTGGCCCTGCTGCAAGCCGAGCGGCGCGAGCGCATGGCCCTGGCCGCCCCGGCGGGCGGGATCAAGCCAGAGGCAGCGGCCGCAGCGAAAGCCCGTCGGCCGATCCAGGCCCGGCAGGCGCCGTCAGCCGATGAAACTTGGCGAGCAGTTGCACCGGCGTCTCGACAAAAGAAGGGTTGACCGGGATGCAGGCCACCGGGCAGAGCTGCACGCACTGCGGCTCGTCGAAGTGGCCCACACATTCGGTGCACTTGCCGGGGTCGATCTGGTAGATCAGCTCGCCCATCGAGATCGCCTGGTTCGGGCACTCGGGCTCGCAGACATCGCAATTGATGCACTCGTCGGTGATCCACAGCGCCATCGATTGCCCCGCTAGCCGCCCGGCTCGGAGACACGCTCCTTGAGCCGCTTGAGCACCGAGGGCGCAACGAACTTGGAGACATCGCCGCCCAGGCTGGCGATCTCGCGCACGAAGGTGCCGCTGACAAACTGGAACTGATCCGACGGCGTCATGAACACCGTCTCGACGTCGGGCATCAGTTGGCGGTTCATGCCGGCCATCTGGAACTCGTACTCGAAGTCGGTCACCGCGCGCAAGCCGCGCACCACCACCTTGGCGCCCTTGCCGACGACGAAGTCGCGCAGCAGGCCGCGAAAGGCCGTCACCTCGACGTTGCGGTAGGGCTCGGCGATTTCGCGGGCGATCTCCAGCCGCTCGGCGATGGTGAACATGGTGCGCTTGTGGTGCCCGGCGGCGACCGCCAGCACCAGGTGATCGAACAGCGTCGAGGCGCGGCGCATCAGATCTTCGTGACCCAGCGTCATCGGATCGAAGGTGCCGGGGTAGACGGCGGTCAGCCTGGTCTGGGTAGTCACGGCTCGCTCCTTGTCGCGCCGGTCAGCGCCGACGGCGCGGAGTTTAGCCGCAGCAGGTGGGCGTAAACCGCGCCGGCGCGCAGGTGGCGGTGCACCGTGGTGCCCGCCGGCGCGTCGTCCAGCGCAGCGTCCGACTCGAGGTAGACAAAGCCCCCGGGCACCAAAAGCGGCAGCGCCGCAGTCAGGGCGGCAGCACCGATCCGGGCCTCCCACGGCGGGTCCAGCAGCACCAGTTCGAAGCGCGCAGGCGCGGCGCGGCGCATCCAGGCCAGCGCATCGGCGCGCTCGATGCGCACCGCCTGCGCGGCCAGCCGCTGCTGCACCGCGTGCAGGCCGGGCAGCAGCGTGCTGTCGAACTCCAGCAGCACCACTTCGGCGGCGCCGCGCGACGCCGCTTCGAAACCCAGCGCGCCGCTGCCCGCGAAGGCGTCCAGCACACGCCAGCCGTCGAGGTCCTGCCCCAGCCAGTTGAAGAGCGTCTCGCGCACGCGGTCGGGCGTGGGGCGCAGGCCGGGGCGGTCGGCCACCGGCAGCTTGGTGCGCTTCCACGCGCCGCCGATCAGCCGCACCTCACGCGGCGGCCCGCTGCGGCCAGTAGGAGCTGTGACCATTTGCGTCTACAGCCGAACCGGGATGCCGTCACGCGCCAGCAGCGCCTTGGCCTGCCCGACGGTGAACTCGCCGTAGTGGAAGATGCTGGCCGCCAGCACCGCGTCGGCGCCTCCGATGCGGATGCCTTCGGACAGGTGCTCGAGCGCGCCGACGCCACCCGAGGCGATCACCGGCACCGACACCGCATCGGCCACCGCACGCGTCAGGGGCAGATCGAAGCCGATCCGGGTGCCGTCACGGTCCATGCTGGTGAGCAGGATCTCGCCGGCGCCGGCCTCGACCATCTGCTGCGCCCAGGCCACCGCGTCGAGGCCTGTGTTGCGCCGCCCGCCGTGGGTGTAGACCTCCCAGCCGACGGCATGGTCAGGCCCGTCGGCGGCCGCGCCAACTCGAGCAACGGCGCGGCGCTTGGCGTCGATGGCCACCACGATGCACTGCGCGCCGTACTTCTGCGAGGCGTCGCGGATGACCTGCGGGTTGGCCACCGCGGCGGAGTTGAAGCTCACCTTGTCGGCGCCGGCGTTGAGCAGCCGGCGCACGTCTTCGACCGTGCGCACGCCCCCGCCCACCGTCAGCGGAATGAACACCTGCGAGGCCACCGCCTCGATCATGTGCAGGATCAGATCGCGGCCGTCGCTGGTGGCGGTGATGTCGAGGAAGGTCAGCTCATCGGCGCCCTGTTCGTTGTAGCGCGCGGCGATTTCGACCGGATCGCCGGCGTCGCGCAGTTCGACGAAGTTGACGCCCTTGACGACACGGCCGCCGGTAACGTCCAGGCACGGGATGATGCGTTTGGCCAGCATGGCACCGATCATAGGCGGCGCCCCTCAACGCCCCGGCGGGCGATTACCATTCCGGCCAAATCCACTGCCCGGTACACGCCATGCCACTGCGCCCTGTGCTCTCGATCCGTTGGTTCTTCCCCCTGGCCGCTGCGGCGGCCCTGCTGGCCGGCTGCGGCGGCGGCGGCGGCTCGGCCGGCGTCACCCAGCCCACCGTCAGCAACGTGGGCACGCAGACGCCGCGCTACGCCGCGCCGATGTTGATCACCATCAACGGCAGCCTGCTGGACGGCGGCATCGCGGTGTCGGCCACCGGCTGCAGCGCAACGACGCGCAGCACCACCGCGCCCAACGTCAGCGGCCCGACGACGGCCTTCTACCTCTGTACGCCGACGGCGCTGGGCGCACAGACCGTCACCGTCACGCGCACCGGCGACAACACCACCCTCGGCACGCAGGCTTTCACCGTGCCGACGCCGCAGGTGTCGATGAACATCGGCAACGGCGCGGCCGTCTCGGGCATCCTGGTGATCTCGCTGCGGCCCGATCTGGCGCCGATCACGGTCAACAACTTCCTCGCCTACGTCAACTCGGGCTTCTTCAACGGCACCACCTTCCACCGCGTCGCGCCGGGCTTCGTGATCCAGGGTGGCGGCTTCACCACCGACGGCACGCTCAAGCCGACCAACCCGGCCATCGTGCTGGAAGACGACAAGGGCCTGCTCAACATGCAGTGGTCGGTGGCGATGGCGCGCACCAACGCGGCCGATTCGGCGACCTCGCAGTTCTTCATCAACCTCGTCGACAACGCTTTCCTCAACCGCAGCGCCACGGCACGCGGCTACGCGGTATTCGGCAGCGTCGCCACCAACACCGCGCTGGTCACAGCCATCGTCGGTGCGCCCTGCACGCCGACCGGCCCGAGCGAGTGCAACCCGCAGCCGCGCATGGTGATCAACAGCGCGACACAGACACAGTAAGCGGGCCGCCCGCCTGCGGCCGATCAGGCCGCGCCGAGTTCGTCGGCGCGCGCCTGGGCTGCAGTGAAGTCGAGCGCGCCGGTGTAGATGCTGCGCCCGCAGATCACGCCGTCGACGCCTTCGTGTTCGACGGCGCATAGTTGTTCGATGTCGGCCATGCCGGCCAGCCCGCCGGAGGCGATCACCGGGATGCTCAGCGCCTGCGCCAGCTTGACGGTGGCCTCGATGTTGATGCCGGTGAGCATGCCATCACGGCCGATGTCGGTGTAGATCACGGCCTCGACGCCGTAATCCTCGAACTTCTTCGCCAGGTCGATCACCTCGTGGCCGGTGAGCTTGCTCCAACCGTCGGTCGCCACCTTGCCGTCCCTGGCGTCCAGGCCGACGATGATGTGGCCGCCGAAAGCGCTGCAGGCGTCCTTCAGGAAGCCCGGGCTCTTCACCGCGGCGGTGCCGATGATCACGTAGGACAGGCCGTCGTCGAGAAAGCGCTCGATGGTGTCGAGATCGCGGATGCCGCCGCCGAGTTGCACCGGGATGCGGTCACCCACCACGCGCAGGATCGACTTCACCGCGGCTTCATTGACCGGGCGGCCGGCGAATGCGCCGTTGAGATCCACCAGGTGCAGCCGGCGCGCACCGGCATCGAGCCAGCGGCGGGCCATCGCGGCGGGGTCTTCGCCGAAGGTGGTGGCGACGCTCATGTCACCCTGCTGCAGACGCACGCACTTGCCGTCCTTGAGGTCGATCGCCGGAATCAGCAGCATGGCCAGGGCAGGTGCGTGGGGCTCAGGGCTTCCAGTTCAGGAAGTTGCGGTACATCGTGAGGCCGTGGGCGGCGCTCTTCTCGGGGTGGAACTGAGTGGCAAAAATGTTATCCCGCGCCAGCGCGCAGGTAAAGCGGCCACCGTAGTCGCACAGCCCGGCGCTGTCGCGCGGGTCGGACGGTTCGGTATAGAAGCTGTGCACGAAGTAGAAGTGCGTGCCGTCGGGCACGCCCTGCCACAGCGCATGCGGGCGCGGCGCGGCCACTTGCTCGACCTGGTTCCAGCCCATCTGCGGCACCTTGAAGCGGCTGCCGTCGGGCTGCAGCCGGCCTTCGAGCCTGAAGCGGCGCACCCGCCCGGGCAGCAGCCCCAGGCCCGGCGTGTCCTGCTCCTCGCTGTGTTCGAGCAGCATCTGCATGCCCACGCAGATGCCGAACAGCGGCTTGTTCGCCGCCGCCTCCAGCACCGCGGGCAGCAGCCCGCTGTCACGCAGCTCGCGCATGCAGTCGCGCATCGCACCCTGGCCCGGCAGCACCACGCGCTCAGCGGCCAGCACCTCGTCGGGGCGCGAGGTCACGATCACCCGCTGCCCGCTTTCGCCCGCCACATTCAGCACCGCCTGCGACACCGAGCGCAGGTTACCCATGCCGTAGTCGACGACGGCGACGGTGGCCACGGCTACAGCGTGCCCTTGGTCGAGGGGATCATGCCGGCGGCGCGGGCATCGGGCGCCAGCGCCATGCGCAGCGCGCGGGCGAAGGCCTTGAAGACGGTCTCGCACTGGTGATGCGCGTTCTCGCCCTTCAGGTTGTCGATGTGCAGCGTGACCAGCGCGTGGTTGGCAAAACCCTGGAAGAACTCGAAGGCCAGCTGGGTGTCGAAGCCGCCGATCATGCCGGCCTTGAAGGGCACGTCCATGTGCAGCCCGGGGCGGCCGGAGAAGTCGACCACCACACGCGACAGCGCCTCGTCCAGCGGCACGTAGGCGTGACCGTAGCGGGTGATGCCGCGCTTGTCGCCCACCGCTTGAGCCAGCGCCATGCCGAGCGTGATGCCGACGTCTTCCACCGTGTGGTGGCCGTCGATGTGCAGGTCGCCCACCGCCTCGATTTCGAGGTCGATCAGCCCGTGGCGGGCGATCTGGTCGAGCATGTGGTCGAAGAAGCCGATGCCGGTGGCGAGTTTCGCGGCGCCGCTGCCGTCGAGATCGAGCGCGACGCGGATCTGCGTCTCCTTGGTGTCGCGGCGGACCTCGGCGCGGCGCGGGCTGGCAGTGTTCACTGGCAGGCTCACAGGCTGGATCTCAGGGCGTCGATCATCAACAGATTCTCCTCGGCGCTGCCGACGGTCAGCCGCAGGCAGTGGGCCAGCAGCGGGTGCAGCGGCGCGATGTGCTTGACCAGCACGCCGCGCGCCTTCATGCCCTCGAACGCGCGGCCGGCGTCGGGCACGCGCACGAGGATCATGTTGGCCTCGCTCGGGAACGGCAGCACGCCGGGCAGCTCGCGCAGCTGCGTCTGCAGCCACTCGCGCTGCCCACGCAGCAGTGCCGCCTGGCGCGCGTACTCGTCGGCATGGTCAAGCGCGAACATCGTCGCCTCGGCGTTGAGCGCGCTGACGTTGTAGGGCGGGCGCACTTTCTCGATCTCGTCGATCAGCGCAGCGTGCCCGCACAGGTAGCCCAGCCGCACACCGGCCAGGCCGAACTTGCTGAGTGTGCGCATCACCAGCACATGCTCGTGCGCCGCCATGGGCGCCAGCCAGCTGCGGCTGGCGAAGGGCTGGTAGGCCTCGTCGAAGACCACCAGGCCCTGCTGCGCACCCACCGCAGCGACGATGCGGTCGATCGTGGCGTCGTCGAACAGGTTGGCCGTCGGGTTGTTCGGGTAGGCGATGTAGGTCAGCGCCGGTCGGTGACGCTCGATCGCGTCGAGCATCGCCGGGCCGTCGAGCTCGAATCCGGCGCTCAGCGGCACGCCGACGAAGCGCAGGCCGCGCAGCCGCGCCGACATCTCGTACATCACGAAGCCGGGCAACGGCGCCAGCACCACCGCACCGGGCACGTCGCAGGCCACCGAGAGCATGTCGATCAACTCGTCCGAGCCGTTGCCCAGCATCAACTTGCAGCCCGCGGGCAGCTGGGCAAAGGCCGACAGCGCCGCCACCACATCGGCCGCGCACTGCGTCGGGTAGCGATTCAAGGCCACCTGCGACAGCCGCTCGCCCAGTTCACGCTGCAGGGCCGGCGGCAGCCGGTAGGGGTTCTCCATGGCGTCGAGCTTGACCAGCCCCTGACTGGGCTGGATCGCATAGGCGTGCATGCTCTTCACGTCCTGACGGATCGTGTGCGCGATGCGCTCGGCGAGGCGCGCACTCATTGCGCTTCCCCGGGCCTGGACTGAGGGCCGGCGGGGGCCAGTTCGAACCTCATCACGCGCTCGCCATCGTCCACTTCGCCGGTATAGCGAAAGCCAAGCTGTTCGTAGAACGGCCCGGCGTTGCCGTCCATCGGCCAATGCGAGAGGCCGACGTGGTCGTAGCCGCCTTGCCGCGCCCGCTCGGTGATCCAGCCGATGGCCGCGCGCCCGATACCGCGCCGCTGGTGGCGCGCGTCGACCATCAGCCGCCAGACATAGAGCTGGTTGCCCGGCTCTTCGTCGTCCAAACGCTCGTCGTACAGCAGCACCAGGCCGACCGGGGTGTCACCGTCGTACAGCGCGTGGGCGCTGCCCGCGGGCTCGTAGTGCACCTGGGCCAGCGACCAGGGGTTGGAGGCGACGAATTCGCGCTGGCCAGAGGCCACTTCGAGCTTGCCCACCGCCAGCAGGTTGTCGCTGGTGACCTCGCGCACGTTGAACTGCAGCGCCGCCGGCAACGCGGCCAGCGCCGGGTCGAGCCGCATCTCGGCCGCGCGGGCGTGAGCCTGCAGGCCCTCGCCGTGCGCCAGCTCGGCGGCGATCGGGCCGAGCACCTGGGCGCCTGCGGCGCTGACCTCGATCAGGCTGCTGCGCTTGACGAAGTCGTAGACGCCCAGCGGCGAGGAGAAGCGCGCCGTGCCGGCCGTGGGCAGCACGTGGTTCGGCCCGGCGCAGTAGTCGCCCAGGCTCTCGCTGCTGTAGGCGCCGAGGAAGATCGCGCCGGCGTGGCGCAGCAGTGGCTCCCAGCGCGCCGGCTCGGCGGCGCAGACTTCCAGATGCTCTGGCGCGATGCGGTTGCTGATCTCGCAGGCCTCTTCCATCGAGCGCGTGTGGATCAGCGCGCCGCGGCCTTCGAGCGACGCGCGGATCACGTCCTGCCGCGGCATCTGCGGCAGCAGGCGCTCGATTGCTGCCTGCACCTGATCGAGGTAGCCGGCATCGGGGCTGAGCAGGATGCTCTGCGCCAGCTCGTCGTGCTCGGCCTGACTGAAGAGGTCCATCGCCACCCAGTCGGCCGGCGTGCTGCCGTCGGCCAGCACCAGGATCTCGCTCGGGCCGGCGATCATGTCGATGCCCACCTGCCCGAAGACCCGGCGCTTGGCCGCCGCCACGTAGACGTTGCCGGGGCCGGTGATCTTGTCCACCCGCGGCACGCTGGCCGTGCCCCAGGCCAGCGCCGCCACCGCCTGCGCGCCGCCGATGGTGAAGACACGCTGTACGCCGCACAGCGCGGCCGCGGCCAGCACCAGCCCGTTGCGCGCACCCTCGGGTGTGGGCACCACCATGATGATCTCGCCGACCCCGGCCACCTGCGCCGGGATCGCGTTCATGAGCACGCTGGATGGGTACGCGGCCTTGCCGCCCGGCACGTAGATGCCCACGCGGTCCAGCGGCGTCACCTTCTGGCCGAGCAGGTTGCCGTCGGGGTCACGCCAGCGCCAGCTGCGGCTGCTGGCGTCGAGCTGCCGCTGGTGGTAGCGGCGCACGCGCTCGGCCGCGGCCTCGAGCGCAGCGCGCTGCGGCGCGGGCAGCACCTGCAGCGCGGCCTGCAGCTCCGCCGGCCCGATCTGCAGCGCCTGCATGTCGGGCACGTCCAGCCGGTCGAAGCGGCGCGTGTACTCCAGCACCGCGGTGTCGCCGCGCTCGCGCACGTCGGCAATGATCTCGGCCACGCGCGCGTCGACGGCCGTATCGGCCTCGGTGGCAGCGTGCTGCAGGCGGGCAAAGGCACGCTCGAAGTCGGGCGCATCGGTGCGCAGGCGGCGCAGATTCAGGCTCATGGGGTGGGCTCCTGTACGGCTGCGGCGAGCGCGTCGATCAGCCGCCGGATCGGCTCGCGCTGCAGTTTGAGCGCCGCCTGGTTGACCACCAGCCGCGCAGAGATGTCCATGATCTGCTCGACCTCGCGCAACTGGTTTGCGCGCAGCGTGCTGCCGGTGGAGACCAGGTCGACGATGGCGTCGGCCAGCCCGGTCAGCGGCGCCAGTTCCATCGATCCGTAAAGCTTGATCAGGTCGACGTGCACGCCCTTGTCGGCAAAGTGCTGGCGCGCGATCTGCGTGTACTTGGTGGCCACGCGAATGCGCGAGCCCTGGCGCACGGCGCTGGCGTAATCGAAGCCCTCGCGCACGGCCACGCTCATGCGGCAGCGCGCAATGCGCAGGTCCAGCGGTTGGTACAGCCCCTGTTCGCCGTCTTCCAGCAGCGTGTCCTTGCCGGCCACGCCGAGGTCGGCGCCGCCGCAGCGCACGTAGGTGGGCACGTCAGAGGCGCGCACCAGCACCACGCGCAGATCGCTGCGCGTGGTGGCCAGGATCAGCTTGCGTGAGCGCTCGGGGTCCTCCAGCACCTCGATGCCGGCCGCGCGCAGCAGCGGCAGCGTGTCGTCGAAGATGCGGCCCTTGGACAAGGCGAGCGTGATCATCGTGCGCGGCCCCTCACGTTCGTTCACCTTCGATCACCTTCGTTCACTTGACACGCTCGATGTCGGCGCCCAGCGCGCGCAGCTTCTCTTCCATGCGCTCGTAGCCGCGGTCCAGGTGGTAGATGCGGTCGATGGTGGTCTGGCCGTCGGCCACCAGGCCGGCGATGACCAGGCTGGCCGAGGCGCGCAGGTCGGTTGCCATCACCTTGGCGCCCGACAGCCGCGGCACGCCCTGCACCACCGCGGTGTTGCCGGCGATGTCGATCGTGGCGCCCAGCCGCGTAAGCTCGTTGACGTGCATGAATCGGTTCTCGAAGATGGTCTCCGAGATGCGCGAGACGCCCTCGGCCACGCAGTTCACGGCCATGAACTGCGCCTGCATGTCGGTCGGGAAGGCCGGGTACTCGCTGGTGCGAAAGCTCACCGCGCGCGGCCGGCCGTCGGCGCGCACGCGGATCTGCGCCGGCCCGATGTCGATCGTCACCCCGGCTTCGCGCAGCTTGTCGATCACCGCGTCCAGCTGGGCGGCGCGGGTGCCGAAAAGCGTCACGTCGCCGCCGGCCGCCGCCACGGCGCACAGGAAGGTGCCGGTCTCGATTCGGTCGGGGATGATGCGGTGTGCTGCGGCCGGCGCGTGCAGCCGATCGACACCCTGCACGTGGATGCGGCGGCTGCCGTGGCCTTCGATGCGCGCGCCCATCGAGATCAGCAGCTCGGCCAGGTCGGCCACCTCGGGCTCTTGCGCGGCGTTCTCCAGCACCGTCTCGCCGCGCGCCAGCGTGGCCGCCATCAGCAGGTTCTCGGTGCCGGTCACGGTGACCATGTCGGTGGAGACGCGCGCCCCGTGCAGCCTGGAGGTGCGCGCGATGATGTTGCCGCCCTCCACCGCGATCTCGGCGCCCATCGCCTGCAGGCCTTTGATGTGCTGGTCCACCGGACGCGAGCCGATCGCGCAGCCACCGGGCAACGAGACCACCGCGACACCTTTTCGTGCCAGCAGCGGCCCGAGCACCAGGATGCTGGCGCGCATGGTCTTCACCAGTTCATACGGCGCGACCGGGTTGTTCAGCGGGCCGGCGTCGACCGTCACCAGACCGGGCTCGGTCTCGGACCAGACGGCCGTGACGCCCATCTGGCGCAGCAGCCGCAGCGTGGTGGCCACGTCCTGCAGGCGCGGGGCGTTGGCCAGAGCCACCGGCTGATCGCACAGCAGCGCCGCGCACAACTCGGGCAGCGCAGCGTTCTTGGCGCCGGAAATGGTGATCTCGCCATTCAGGCGATGGCCACCGCGGATCTGGAGTTTGTCCATGCTCTAACGCTCTTTGGTCGGCCCAGGGGGCCTTGGCGCGGCACGGCGGGTGCTGTCGGCGGCCGCACGCCCGGCGGCCCGCACAGCCACCCGCAGCGCACCGCAGGTGGGCTCAGGGGTGGTGGTGACCGGCGGCGGACTGCGCCGAGAACTCGGCCGGGGTCAGGGTCTTCATCGACAGCGCGTGAATTTGCTCACGCATTCTATCGCCGAGGGCTGCATAGACCTGCTGGTGGCGCGCCACGCGCGAGCGCCCTTCGAAGTCCACCGAGACGATGGTGGCGAAGAAGTGGCGGCCGTCGCCTTCCACCTGCAGATGCTGGCACGGCAGCCCGTTCTGGATGTATTGCTGCACTTCGGCAGGTGTCGGCTCGTTCATGGCTAACGGATTATGGGTCAGCCGCGCAGCTTCCAGCCGATCGCCAGCAGGCGCAGCGCCACCGCCGAGACGATGACGAAGCTCACCCCCACCACCGCCAGGCTGATCCACGGCGAGACGTCGCTGACGCCGAAGAAGCCCCGGCGAAAGCCGTCGATCATGTAGAAGAAGGGGTTCAGGTGGCTCACCGTCTGCCACACGCCGGGCAGCGAGTGCACGCTGTAGAACACGCCCGAGAGGAAGGTCATGGGCATGATGATGAAGTTCTGGAAGGCCGCGAGCTGATCGAACTTCTCGGCCCACAACCCGGCGATCAGCCCCATCGAGCCCAGCATGCCCGCGCCCAGCGCGGCAAAGATCAGGATCCACCACGGCTCGGCGAAGTGCGGCGGTGCCAGCCATGCGGTGACGAGAAACACCCCGGTCCCGACCACCAGCCCGCGCACCAAGGAGGCGCCGACATAGGCGGCGAACCAGGCCCGGTGCGACAGCGGCGTGACCAGCAGGAACACCAGGTTGCCCGTGATCTTGCTCTGGATCAGCGAACTGCTGCTATTGGCAAAGGCGTTCTGCAGCACGCTCATCATCACCAGGCCCGGCACCAGGAAGCTGGTGTAGCCGACGCCGGGGTAGACCTGCACATGGTCTTCCAGCACGTGGCCGAAGATCAGCAGATACAGCACCGCCGTCAGCACCGGCGCGGCGACGGTCTGGAAGCCCACCTTCCAGAAGCGCAGCACCTCCTTGTAGAACAGCGTGCGCCAGCCGGTCACGCGGCAGCCTGCATGATCTCGAGGAACACGTCCTCCAGGTCGGCGCGGCCGATCTCGAGTTCCTCGATACGCACACCAGCGCCGCGCAGGCGGCCCAGCAGCGCCTCGACCTCGGCCGCGTCGCGCGCGGTCAGCTGCACGCTGCGCCCGGTGATGCGCGCCTGCGCAGCCATCGCCGGCGGCAGCGGGTCATCGGTCTTGAAGCGCAGCATCGTGCTGGCGGTGCCGGCCAGCAGATTGGCCGTACGGTCCAGCGCCACCACACGGCCGGCCTTGAGCATCGCGATGCGGCTGCACAGCGCCTCGGCCTCTTCCAGGTAGTGGGTGGTCAGCAGCACGGTGTGGCCTTCGCGGTTCAGGCGGCTGACGAACTGCCACAGCGTCTGCCGAAGCTCCACGTCCACCCCGGCCGTGGGCTCGTCGAGCACGATCACCGGCGGCCGGTGCACCAGCGCCTGGGCGACCAGCACCCGC
>Ga0209181_10001565_pt1 | contig 39583 bp, 32 predicted proteins | sample MAT05_FD_187208 | JGI IMG/M metagenome (GOLD analysis project Ga0209181, IMG submission 187208) | Freshwater microbial communities from Lake Fryxell liftoff mats and glacier meltwater in Antarctica - MAT-05 (SPAdes) (version 2) | ecosystem: Environmental > Aquatic > Freshwater > Ice > Liftoff... | reverse complement strand
AGATGGTGTTGATCATCGCACAGGCCATGTGGCATTTCGATCTACGGACGTTCATGCTGTTGTACACGGCCACCTTCATGATCAGCACGTTGTCCTTGGTGATCGACCTCTGGCGCAGTGGGAACCTGACCGTCGGCATCGCTAAGTTGCGGCTGCCGCGCAGGTTGGGGCGTAGCATGATGCGCTATGGCTTGTTCACCTTCGGTAGCGGCATGGCCACCATCGCGTTGGGCAACATCGATCAGCTCATGGTGGGTGTAATGCTGAAGAACGGTCTGGACAATGTGGCCTACTATGCCGTCGCATTCTATATAGCGTCCGCGATCTTGATCCCTGCCCGCGCCTTGGTATTGCCCAGTATGCCCATACTTGCAGAGGCCTGGAAGAGACGCGATAATGAGAAGATCGCAATGATCTACCGGAGATCTGCCGCCATCCAATTGGTCATCGGCACATACCTCTTCCTATGCCTTTGGGCCGGTGCAGATGCGTTATACTCCTTGATGGAGCCGGGTTATGAGGTCGCACGTCATGCTCTATTGATCCTTGGCTTGGTCAATGTCATCAATCTCTCTGGTGGATTGAGCGGCGGGATAGTTGGCACCTCGCGTTCCTATTGGTTCGATGCTGTGAGCGGCGTTGTTCTGGTGGTCCTGAATGTCGTGTTGGACTATATCTTGATCAAGGCGTTCGGCATGGTCGGTGCTGCGTGGTCTTCCATGTTCTCGTTGACCGCTGTACTCGCATGGCGTATCGCTTTCCTCCGAAAACGTCATGGACTTTGGCCTTATGATGCGCGTACGGTGTACACGGGCGCGATCGGGGTGCTCTTAACGATCGTACTTTTCATGCTTCCGCCATTAGGTCCGATATGGGTCGATTTCATCTTGCGCGCCATGCTGATCACGGCCATCTATTGGCCGCTGGTGCACGTCTTCCGCATCGCACCGGACTTGAGCGCTCAGGTCCGCTTGTTATGGAAACAGGTCCAAAACATCGGCCGATAATGAGAGCACGTGATCGTTGCATCTTCCCAATGTCCTGTTCATATCGGTCGTACACCTGTTCGGGCATTGCTATGTTGGTTGTAATTGGAATATCGCTCTACCATGTCCATTGATCCCGCTCGGATGAAGCATCCGGATGCTGCTCAAGTTGCGGCTTATTATGACGGCCATGCGGCCAAAGTGCAACGCCGTGTGGGGGTCAACCAAAGACATCGAGGCATTCTGCAGCGGTTGGAACGGTCAGGGTTGAGGCCGTACCATCGTGTGCTGGAGATAGGTTGCGGCATCGGCACGCTTACCACACTTCTGTCCAAGGCATTGCCCAAAGGCCATGTCCATGCGGCGGACATCAGCCCATCCGCCATCACGATGGCCCGTAGCAGTCTATCTCATACCAAGAACGTGGAGTTCATGGTAAGCGATATGAGCGAAATGAGTTGGGCGCGGATGTATGACAGGATCGTACTGCCCGATGTTCTTGAACACATTCCTGAGGAGCAGCATCAGCAATTGTTCGGACTGCTGGCCGCGCACCTTGTGCCAGAGGGCCGTGTGTGCATCAACATTCCCGATCCCGAGGCACTGGACCACCTGCGGCGCACAGACCCAGGGCAGTTGCAGATCATCGATCAGTCATTGGCCATCCTCCCCATGGCCCAGCGTTTCGCTCAGCATGGACTGGTGCTGGACCATTACGGACCGTACCGTATTTGGGCGAACGAACCGGACTACGTCTGGATCGAGTTCAGACGCCCCGATCCCCAAGCCCAACGGAAACCAATGCCATTCCTCCGTCGGGCAATGCGAGAGCTCTTGTCCCGATTGAGTTGAGTGTGTTACATTCTTATTGCATGGCACGGATCGCGAAACTCAAGTGTCGGTCCGTCTCGTGCGTCAGAAGGATTAGTTCCCAATCGTGTTCCACGCAAAAGGCATGGACGGCCTCCACCACGCCGTAGCGCACGCCACCGTCCCAGTTCGCGGTGGTGAAATCGTGCCCTGCAAGAATGCCACCGGCCTTCACCTTCCGCATTCCAATAGCAAGCTCAGCCTTGGTAAGTTCGTAGCTGTGGTCCGTATCGATATAGATCCAATCGAAGAAGCCGTCCGGAAATCGTTGGAGTTCCACGGTGGATGCTCCTTGGTGAACTTGGACCTTGCCTTGAGCGATGGGGGTGGCGAACCGTTCCTTGACCAAGCGTGCCAGACCTTCGTGATAGCGCTTACTTCCCCACATGTCGATGAGGTGGAGCTGGGATGGCCGGGTAATGTTGAGGATCTGATCAGAGAGATCTCCACGGGCCACACCCACCTCCGCGACCATACCTTCTTTTGGTAGTTCCATCAGGAATGCCTGTCGGTCTATCACGACGCGCAAATTCCGGATATGGCGCGACGTGAGTTCGACACGAGGAATACGCTGAGTTTGGGCACGCCTTACCCGCCCCAATAGGCCATTGATGGTGCGGTATGCGGGGCCGAGGACGTTACGTGAAAGGAAGCTCATATGATCGGCAAAGATGGATAACCGCTGTCATCCGTCACTGGTGCTTCGTGTCATGGCGAGTGCTGAAGAACTTTCAACAGCGCGTCTGCACGGAGTTCCATGGTATGTTGCTGCTGGATACGTTCACGAGCGGACCTTGAACGAAGCAATCGTTCCTCGCCGGACAAGCCATCCGCCAGACGCAGTGCGTTGACCAACTCGGCGGCATTGCGGTGGGGAACGACAATGCCGATGCTGTCCACGATACGCGGCATGGCCGCCACGTTCGACACGATCGGGATACATCCGCAAAGCATCGCCTCGCACAAGGCGTTCGGGAAGCCTTCCATGACCGAGACTTGCATGTACCAAGAAGCCGTGGTCAGGAGGTTCCGCAATTCGTCCGGGCCAACGCGACCAAGCACTTGTACATTGGAGGGAAGTGCGGTGTAGATCCCAGCCTCTTCCGCGCCGACCACAACGAAGCGCATCGATGGAAGTTCAACTGCTGCTTGTAACAATAGGTCGATACCCTTGCGCAGGTGTGTGGCGTTGTCCGGTGCAATTCCAACGGCCACGCAGATCAAAAGTCCGGTATCCCGTTCATCCTGGTCGTTGGGTCGCCATTGAACGGCATCGAAGCCGTACGGAACCACGGTATAAGGGGTGTCCAAGTTGATCGTGAAGGACATGATCCCTTGAGCAGCGGGTGCGTCCGCATCATACGTTTGTGTGCAACGCATCAAGGTGCCGTCCACCGGCAATAGATGGGTGGCGTGTCGCGCGCTGAAGCGAGTTGCACAGGCCAGCAGGCGCTTTCGGTGGTTGCCATAGCCGATGTTCGGGAACGATGCACAATCATTCCCCGCTAGGATGATCAGACAGCGACGGCCGATGATCGCAGGCAACACGCTGTGGTAGCCAGCAAAATGACAGATGACATCCTTGTTCCATGCTGTATGGCGCAAGAGGAATACAGCCTGAAGCACCAAGCGCCAAGGGAGTGTCCATTTCGGACCACGCAGGAGGGCGTGGTAATGCACGTCGAAATGTAGTGACAACAGTGCGATATCACGTTCAATGAACGACGTTCGTACCGGGTAGAGATAGAGCAGCGGCGGGCGTTCGGAGGGCATGTTCCGCAGTGGATTCAGGGTCCGGAGATGGTGGATGAGGGTGACTTGGATCCTAATAGGACACAGATGCTGGACCGGTCACCGTGCAGCAGGGGTCGACTTGGGGGGTCAGGAGAGGATTTCCTTCATGATGTACCGGGTACATGGCAAGTTTATCTAATTCTGGAAGGATGCAGTGGGCAATGCTTGTCAGCGCAAGCATGGTTGTAGTCCTGATCATGACGCGGGGTACGATCTCAGTATCTTCGGCACCCCGAAATGGGCAATTCCGTGGCTGTAATATGTACTAACGAAGGAGATCCAAGCTATGGGGCGCGAGCCCCGTCGGTGCGTGAACGACATTATTTTCTTGTGCTGGCCTTCATCCTTTTGACTTCCGTGAGTTGGTCGCAGACCTTCTTGAAGACGATCGGAGAATTGGGTAGGAACGAAAGCGGGTTTGTTCTGCACCGTACACCCGGCAATGAGTTGTTCCTCGGTGGCAGTGTCGGAGATAGCGCGCTGGTGCAGCGTGTCGATGATGATGGGAATGTGCTTTGGTCGAGGTCCTTCAAGCCGCCGGGGGAGTACCCTAAGTGCATTTTCCACCTGACCAGTACGCCCGATGGCACACTGATCGGTTGTGGGAACGGATTCAACGCACTCAATGAGCCACGCGAAGGGTTCCATTTCCGCATGGATGTGGATGGCACTATGCTCTGGCTTAGGAACTGGGCGGAACAGGTGATGTATAGCCGACGCATGATCGCGTTGAGCACTACGGAGTACCTGCTTTTTGCGGACCGTTTCGACATGGCCTCACCGACCTTTGCCGATCTGGTGACCGCACGCGTGGATGCCGCAACGGGTGATATTATTTGGTTGTCCGATCTCGTGGACCTTTATGCGGCCGTGCCGTATAATGATGATGTGATCAGTGTGGCAACGATCGGCCAGAGCCACTATGCCGCCTCCAGGATATTCACGAACGGAGCGCCACTCTCCACCAGCAGGGTGGCGGTGAGCAAGTTCGACTACACCGGCCAGCACCAATGGACGAACTACCTGCTCTATCCGAACAACGTCGATCGGCGTTTACATCCGTCGGACATCATTGGGAACAACGATTCGCTGACGATCGCCTATTACGGAGACATCAACGGTTCTTCGTCCAACTGGACACAAGGCTTGATCCGAATGGATACACTGGGCAATGTAGCTTGGGCCAGGGATTTCAATGTGGGTGCTAGTTCGCAAGAACACGGCACCAAGGTGATCGCCACCTCTTTTGGATACCTCGTTGCAGGCAGGACCCGCCTCACGAACCCTCCTCGCCTGTTCCTTCAGGCGATCTCCGCTAGTGGTGGATTGCTCTGGACAAAGAGTTACGGCGCGATCGCACAAGACCAGGATCTGGTCAACCAGTACGCGTCGAATCTCGTTGATGTTGGCGGCGGATTCTTGATGACCGGGCTCGTGGATCAGGGAGGCGGGAATACGGACATCCTGCTTGTACGGACAGACATTGACGGTGAGATCATATGTTCAGATGTCAACGGGCTGAATGCGATCACGACGATCCTTCCCGACCTCACGTTCAACAGTCCTGTGCAGGAGGTCGCGTTCACAGCTGACCTTGGAGTAGTGCCTACGGTCGTGGTGGATGCTGGTATCGACGATATCTGCTTGCTCGATGTGGCCCTGGGGAACGACACCGCGTTGTGCAACACGCTCCAGTTGGACGCCGGTGTTGCGAACGCGATCTACGAATGGCAAGATGGTACAACGGCCCAGACCTTGGACGTTTCCGAGAGTGGCGCGTATTGGGTGCGTGTAACGCAGGACTGCTGCGTGTCCTCGGATACCATCGATGTGGAGATCGCTGCCTTGGCCGTGATCGATCTGGGCGCTGATACGACGCTTTGTCAAGGTGCGGACCTCACCCTGCAAGCACCTCAAGGCACGTGGTCCTTCCTCTGGTCCGATGGGTCCACCGATGGTCAACTCATCGTCAACACGGCAGATACGTATTGGGTGCGAGTCACCGATGGCCAATGTGTTGCAACGGATACCATCGAGGTAAGTACTGGCGCTATACCCACGGTGGATCTGGGCCCGGACACTGTCTCGTGTGACGGTTCAGGCGTGTTGCTCGATACCGGATCGTCCGATGCAACGGATTGGTCATGGAGCGATACTTCAACGGAGCCCACATTGCAGGTGGACATCACGGGAACCTATTTCGTAGAGGTAAGCAGCGCGTGCGGCACCGCGACCGACACGGTGGAGGTAACGATCTTGGATGGCGTACTGGACCTTGGTCCCGATACGGCCATTTGTTCCGGTGCATCACTGGAATTAGAAGTGGACCTGCCGGATCGGGTGCTCCTATGGTCCGATGGAAGTGATGGGGAAACCTTCATCATCAGCGAAGCAGGCACCTATTGGCTGGATGCTACCAACGCGGGATGCACCAACACGGACACCGTGGTCGTGGAAGTGCTCGGACCACCGGTCATTGATCTTGGGCCCGATACTTTGTCCTGTGCGGTTCCATTCTACATACTGGACGCAGGCGAGGATCTCGACCTCACGGAATGGTCCGATGGTTCGGTGGGCAGATTCCTTGTCGCCGATCGTTCGGGAATCTACTGGGCAAGTTTGGAGGACCAATGCGGTGTGGTGGTGGATTCCGTTCGGGTAACATTCGCATCGCCAGTAGACGAACTTCGGGATATAGCGCTTTGTCCCGGGAAAGTGGTTGCTCTGGACCCGGGTGATGCTTTGTTGGAAACGCTGTGGAGCACCGGTGATAGCCTGTCCGTCATCACCGTTGGTGAGGGGGAGTACTGGTACACGGCTATGGACATCGTCGGTTGTCCGCACACGGATTCGGTACGCATCTACATCGATGCCGGCATGGATGGCCAAGTGTATGTGCCCAATGCCTTCTCCCCGAACAACGACGGCTTCAATGAACGCTTTGAGGTGGTGGGACCGGAGCGGTCGGACTTCGAGTTAACCATCTACGATCGCTGGGGGGCGGAACTGTACCGCAGCGTGGATCCCTACCAAGGATGGGATGCCGAAAGCGGGACACCGCAGGGTGTTTACGTGTGGACGCTGACCTACAGGGACCGTTGCGCCGCCAAGAATGCGTTGGTCACCAAGCGCGGTCACGTCACGTTGGTGCGCTGATCGGGGCCTAGTTCGGTTCGGGCACCCACGCTTAGTGCAGTAGAAGAATGCAACGTATCACGCACCTCAATTTGGCACTCTCCACACATAGTTTTAAGCCCTACATCCTGCCTTATTGGTGATATAAAATGTGACCGCCCACCCATTCGTCCTCATCGTGCTTCATGGCATCATCACAGTGCAGTGCATCTTGCTGAGTGCCTTGACAGCAGACGTTGGCGCGCCAGCACCTGCTGTACTTCCAATGTTCCAAGAAGGTCTGTTATCGAACGACCAACCGAGCGATGCCCAACACTTCACCTTGCGGATCCGTTAGCCGAACGGAATAGACGCCATTCGCTTCGCTCGGAACAATCATTTCGCAGGGCCAGCGGTGTACCTGCTCAGTTTGAACCGTGCGCCCACTTGCATCTATCATAGCAAGGCTGCATGCAATATTGGGAGCGAAGTCAAGGTCCATGCGAAGTGTTGCACCGGGTGAAGCAATGTTGGGGCTGATAGTGAGAGCGTATCGTGCGCTTTCCGTATCCGAAATGCCTTGTCCCCCGCAATCCCCGTAAACCACTAGGAGCGTTGGGCGTTTATCAGGATCAGAAGCCAGCGAACTATGAAATGCCAGACCACGCGAGACTGTTTCGTTCACCAACTGCAACATGAAGCCATAGCTATTGATGGGGTCATCGACCATATCCTGCACCAATGCGGTTACGTTGATGTTGATGTAATTCTCCAAAGCGTAATTGCTCGTGTTCAACATAACCTCGTTCTGCATGGAGGCTGTTGGTTGGGTATTCCACGTTACAGTGTTGTCCGCCCAAGCAGAGGTTATCCGGCGAAGCGCGCATTCGTTCTGCCCGACGTGACCTATGGTGGTAACGGGCCCCATCGGGCCAAATGGTCCGATCGCAGAGAGGCTCAAGAACGCGCCGAGAATAGTCGATCCAACAGGGATCGTGGATAGATCGAAGTCCATCACGCCGCGGCCACTATTGATACCGCCAATCGTGCCTGGTTGGCAGAACCCTGAAAAATGTATCGCGCCATTGTAGTTCGTATTGGCGGTGTTGTAGTTATCATGGTAACCCAAGCCGGCATCCTCCGTGGGGCTTAGCACAACGCTTGTTTGCGCAAGGGCGTCAGCAAAAAGCAGATAGGAGGCCAGGAGAGGCATCGCCATGTAAGAACGGAAGGAATATTTCATGGGGTAAAGTTGAGGTGGAAGATAGTTCAATATCCTATCGTTCCCGTATCCACGTTTGCGTTCGAAAGAAGAACGCCACGTAACCACGCACCTTCAAGCGGCCATCTTCCAGCCACAGTTTGCAATCGTAGATCTTTCCGTTCTCCGGGTCCAAGATGGTCCCACCGGTCCATTCTGTTCCGGAGGGCATTAGGCCACGGATGATATCCAAGCCGATGATCTTGCGTCCTTTGCGATCATCGGTGCATTTCTTGCACACCGGGTCCTGCTCCTCATCAGCACCACGGAAGAGTTGTACAACGCGGCCGCTGACCTCGCCGTTCGCGATGGTGATCTCCACGACGGAACGTTGCTTCCCGGTGTTGTCATCGATCGTAAGCCAACGGCCGGCGATCGGTTGACCGGTCACTTGGTGGGCCGAGAGCATAAGGAGGACGTATAGCAGCTGTTGACACATCGCTCAGAAATTTCGTCCGATGGCCACCACATAGCGGAAAGCGAGGTTGTCGCTCTCCATTGCAGGTAGCGATGAAAGGACGAGCGGCATATCGAATCGGATGGTCAACGGCTTCACATCCACGAGCGGCCCCCATTTTTTGATGGTGAGTGCAGCTCCCAAGCCGGCATCCGCACGTGGTGCCGCCAGTTCCAGGTGCTCGTTCCCGTTCCGCGATGTGCGGTAACCCATCATGCCGATGTCACCGAACATGTAAACATCCAGATGCAGGTACTGAGCGACCTTTCCGGGGCGCAAGCGGACAAGCCCGTCCAGATCCACTTCGCCCGATGCGCTGATCCCAGTATTGCCTACGTAGGTCACGCGCAGTTGTGCGTTGGCATCTTGTTCCGGTGCTAAGTAACCGGCATACCCGCGCAGACCAAGACCACCGCCCTGCTGGAAGTGCTGCACGTTGGGACCATAGCCCAGCCATTCGTACGGTACAAGGCCGATGCTGCGCACGTACTTGTTCTCCATCATTTCTTCCGGTGATGCACCGGCGAGGTAGAGCGCACTTTCCCGTGGCGTGCTGCCGGTACCGTATTGTCCAAAGGCGCGTGTGCGTATATCCAGCTTTCCGATCCGGCTCCTGTTCACGGCGGTGAGCCGCACTTGTGCGTACCCCGACGCAGAGCCCACGGCACTGTTGCGCAGTTCCAGTTTGATGTCACCATCGCCAAGCCGATGATCGTAGCGGTGCCGGATACTGAGGTCCAGCGCGCCGTTCAGGCTGTTCAGGTCCCACTGGTCAGGATAGAGCAAGTAGGTGAGGTCCGAGCTGTCCCGGCGGATGAAGTAGAGCAGTTCGGCCTTGGCCTCGGTCTTTCCGTTCGGAAGATCCCAATGCCAACCAGCACCATAGCGCTCCAGTCCATCCAACATGCGGGCGTGTGCGAACACCGAGGATCCCTTCAAGAGCTTCTCAGTGCCGTTCTCGTACCGGAAGTTGAACGAGATCGGGTCGTAGCCCGTGTCCGTATTCCCCGGAATGGGATCGAACTGGGTTGAGGCGTTGTCCGGTGGGAGCGATTGCCCCATACCGGTGTTCAACCACGCGCTGAAATACAATTGGTGCTTGTACTTCATGTACGACCCGTTCAGATGTACGCCCACTTTCACGCCGTCGTATCCATTCCACCAGAGGTCCGGTCGCACAAAGGCCTGGTACTTGGTGCGATCCGGCAGGTTCCGGATGTGGTGGTCGAAACTCACATCGATCGGCAGTACGAGACGATCGTTCACCTTGTAAGCATCCGCAAGGCGGTCCGTGGGGTCGATGATCACGTCCTCGATACCCGAGGGGATGTTCACCTTCGCGATATAGTCGCGTTGCAGTTCATCGTACCCGATCCAACGCGGAAGGATCGTCGCAGTGGTCTTCTTCTCGAACCAATTGTTGGGGATGTGGAAGTCATGTATGCTACCGTCCTTGGCCAGAATGCGAAGATCGATCGGCATTTGCAGGTCTTCCTTGCGCCTTAGGTGGATCTCTTGACCATCGTTCCGGTTGCGTCTCGTCACTTTCTGTACAGCGTAGTCGATGCGCTTGTCGGTATCGATCCACTGGTCGAAGAACCAGTTGAGGTCCACGTGCGTGAAGTCGATGAAGCTCTGCCGCATGTCCTCCGGATAAGGATGGCACATCTTCCACTGATCGAAATAGTGTTGCATGGAAGCGAGGAAAAGCGGGTCGCCCAACACATACTGCAGGTTGTACAGCATGGTCGCCGTCTTGTCGTACACATGACCGTAGCCGCGTCCCAGCCCTTCGAAATGGCCGAACTCATCGCTGGGTATGTTGATCGGCGGTAGTTGATCGCGCACGGCATCGCGCTGGTAGCTGTAGTACACGGCCTCTTCGCGCGGTCGAACGGGTCGTGTGAAGCGCTTTTCGTAACGGGATCCCGGTACCTCCGTCACGGCGGTATCGCCATCGATCCGCTCCAGCCCCCACGCGGTCAGGAACTGCGTGAATCCTTCGTCCATGAAAGCCCTGTAGGTTTCGTTGTTGCCCACCATACCGAAGAACCAGTTGTGCCCGATCTCGTGCACGAAGAGGCCACGGTAGTTCGGTTCGTTACCGCTGTCCAGGGTCAACATCGGATACTCCATACCATCACGAGCATCGGCTACGATCATCTTCGGGTACGCGTACATGCCGAAGGAGGTGGAATGCGCTTCGATCACTTTCGCGCAGTAGTCCGCCGCGTTCTGCCAACCGCTCGCATGATGTTCTTGTGCAAGCGCTACGCACTTTACCCCGTTCCATTCAGCCTCACCGATCCGATAGGTCGGGTCCGCAGTGAAAGCGAAGTCATGTACGTTCTCCGCGTGGAACTTCCACACCTTACGTTTCGTGGGGTCGGGAGCAATGATCACGGACGGCTTTTCACCCCACGGTCTGTCCTTGAAGTTGGCGATCGCGAGCTTCGCTTTCAGGTCCGCAGGGAGCACTTCGCCTTCGTTCTGCAACCAGCCCGTTGCGTCCATGACATACTCGTGCGGAAAGTCCAGATCAACATCGAACGTGCCGAAATCGCCGTAGAACTCGCTGCCCAAGTGTTGTTGTGTGTCCCATCCGAAACGGGCGTCGTACACCGAGATCCTCGGATACCAATGCACGCCATCGTAGTGCTTCGCTCCCCAACTGTTGAAGAGCTTCATGCGCCGTTGTACGTCGGCTGTCCAATGCGTGGTGAAGTTGATGCGGAAGGTGATGCGCTCGTTCGGCGCGAGGGGCTGTTGCAACCATACCTTGACGATGGTGTTGTCCTGTTCCTGACGCAAAGAAGTACCGTCCACCAGCAACGAATTGATCTTCGTTCCGGCGTAGTCCACCGCATTGTTCGTCGCGCTGCGCGGACCACCTTCAAGCTTTTCCAAGTACGAGCCGGGTACGAATGCTTCTTGGTACAGATGGAAGAACACGTGTTTCAATGTGTCCGGTGAATTGTTCACGTAGGTCAGTGCCTCTTCTCCGGTCAACGCATCGGTGGCATCGTCCATGCGCGCCTTGATCACGTAGTGGACATCCTGCTGCCAATAGCCCGGGCGCGGCGGCCTGTTCTTCCAGTAATGCGGGTTGTCCGCGCTACGGTACGTGTTGGGTGGATGCTTGGCATCGAAGGGTTGTGCCTTCGCCGACAGGCCAAGGCAAAAGAAGGGCAGGAGCAGGAGTAGCCGCATGGTCGCGGCCCCAAGTTAGGCACCTATATGGAGGCGACCGGTGCGGGTACCTTCAGGTGCGTGCTGCGGTCGAGGCGGGCACGCATGATGCTCGTGTTCAGCTCATACCCCACAAGCAGGACGATCATGTTCACGTAGATCCACAACTGCACGGCCAGGATCGCGCCGATGGAACCGTACAACGCGTTATAGTTGGTGATGTTGGAGAACACGAAGGCCAACGCTTGGGAGACGAGGAGCACAAGGAATACGGTCAGAATGGCTCCGGGCGTGAACATGCGGAATTTGCGGGCGGTGGGGTCGCCTGCATGGTACAGCAGCGAAACGAACATGATCACCACGAGGATGGAGACCACCCACTTCGCAAGGAACAAGGCGGCCACTTGGAAGTAGCTGGAGAAGAATCCGAAATGGTCCAGCTTATAGATCACGATACCGCTCAATGTCAGTACGGGAATAGCGATCATCGTGAGCACGGTGAGTGCGAGAAGCAGGCCGATGCTCAACAACCGCTGCTTCAATGGAGTGTGCCAAGTGGTGTGGTTCGCGCTACCACTGAAGCCCATCATGATGGCATCGATGCTGTTGCTTGCCACGAACACGCCCACGATGAAGCTCACGGAGAGCAAGGTGCCATGCTTGCGCAAGAGCAGGTCATGCAGCGTGGATTCGATGAAGCGGTACACCTCCAGCGGTAGCATATCGCGGAAGGCGGCCAGCAGCTTGTTCTGGAAATCGTCGATGGGGATGTATGGGATCATCGTGAGCAACACGATCACCGCCGGGAAAAAGGCCACGAAAAGTTTGAAGGAGATCGCTGAGGCCCGCGTAACGAGCTGCCCTTGCGAAAGCGCACGGAAGAAGAAGCGGGAGATCTCGTACACGCTGAAGCCTTCGAAACCCGGCAGGATGATCTTGTGTGCCCAGCCGATCAGCCTGCGGTTGCTGCGGGAGAACAGGAGCTGCCGTTTCAGCCGTTCGATCATCTACAGGGCTTTCAGGCTCAGGTCCAAGCTGGATACCGAATGCGTTAAGACCCCTACGGAAACGAAGTCCACACCGGTCTCTGCGAAGCTCCGGACAGTCGCTAGCGTGATACCTCCGGACGCTTCAGTCTCGAACTTTCGGTCGATCAACTTCACGGCTTGGCGCAAGAGCTCCGGCGTAAAGTTGTCCAGCATGATGCGCTGCACGCCACCGGCGTCCATCACCAGTCTTACTTCATCCAAGTTGCGGACTTCGACCTCGATGGCAAGGTCTTTCCCGTGCTCTCTCAAATAGATACGTGCAGCGGCAATGGCTTTGGATATCCCACCGGCGAAGTCGTGGTGATTGTCCTTGATCATCACCATGTCGTACAGTCCGTGGCGGTGATTGTGCCCTCCGCCGATGCGCACGGCCCATTTCTCGATGGCACGCAGGCCCGGCGTGGTCTTTCGCGTATCCAGCACCTTGCATCCCGTTCCTTCCACGGCATCTACGAAACGGTGTGTCAGGGTGGCTATCCCGCTCATGCGCTGCATGAAATTCAAGAGCACACGTTCGACCATCAGGATGCTGCGCGTGGCGCCCATGATGGTCAACGCCACGTCACCCTTTTTCACGGCCGCACCATCGTGCAGGTATGTGCGCAGTGTAAGGGCCGGGTCGAAATGATGGGCGATGGCCTCGGCCAGTTCCACACCGGCGAGAATACCGTCCGCCTTCACAAGCAAACGGGCTGCCCCTTTCGCATCGGCCGGGATGGTGCTCAGCGTGGTATGGTCGCCATCACCCACATCCTCGCGAAAGGCGCGTTCGATCAGTGCCTCGGTGCCTTCGGGAAGCACGGTCAGAAGTCGTTCTTGCTGTTCTCGATGCGCAACTGCTTCACTTGGAATTCCGTCCCTGTCTTCTTCAAGAAGAAGGTCACCCGGAAATACCCGGTGGTGGTTCGCAGGATCCCGATGAAGTACTTGTCGCCCAACTTACTCACCCCGGTATGCTCGATCACGATATCCACGGGCGGGTTGTCGTTGAAGAACTTGCGCACGATCTGTTCGGCTTGCGCCTTGCTGTACACATCAGCGGTCTCTTTGATGGTAAGATCGATGTTGGGTATGAAGTAGCCCGCCAATTCCTTGGAGTTGCCCGTACGCATGGCTTGCACCACCTTGTCCTTCACTTCATCCTGTGCCTGAAGGCCGAAGGCTAACAGGAAGAACGTCAGAAGAACACCCAACCGTTCCATTGCTCGATCCATTTGTTGCGAAATTTGCAAATACCGGGCCAAGTCGAAGCCTTGATGGCCATGTACTTACGAACACTTGTGAACGAATGAAGGTGCGGTTGGTCCTGGTAGGACGCAGCGAACGGGGCATGGTGTCCGATGGTGTGGAGCACTACCTCAGTAGACTTTCGCGGTCTTACGCCGTGGAGCAAGTGGTGCTGCCCGAGGCAGGCAAGGGCGAAGCTGCGTACCAGCAACGGGTTGAAAGTGAGCGGATCATGGCGGCGCTCAAGCCCGGCGAGCGCGTGGTGGTGCTGGATGAGCGCGGCAAGGCACTCACCAGCCCACAATTCGCACAACGGTTGGGCAGTTGGCGGGACCAAGGGGTTCGGCAGGTGGCCTTCGTGATCGGTGGTGCTTACGGCATGACGGATGCGGTGCGTGAGCGGGCAGACCTGGTGCTTGCGCTATCCGCCATGACCTTCCCCCACCAGTTGGTGCGGGTGCTGTTCGTAGAGCAATTGTACAGGGCCTCTACCATCTTGCAAGGCAGCCCTTATCATCATTGATCGTCCTAGTGGAGGGCCGCAACGGCGCTCGATCCTATCTTGGCGGCTCGGCCGACGTGGCAGGGCGAATGATCCCAAGGCGCGGAGACGAATGATGGAACACCTCAGGTACACGTTCGTTCCGGTCACGCAATGCAACATGTGCGGGGCGTTGCCCGGCGTACACAGCATTCTGGGAAAGCGGTTGAATGGCCCCCAAGGGATGCGCCCGGATCGGAAGCGTGGGATCACCACCACGGTGGTGAGGTGCGGTGTGTGCGGGCTGGTGTTCGCCGACCCGCAGCCCATGCCTGTTGACCTGCAGGACCACTACGGCGTGCCACCGGAAACGTACTGGAAAGCGGAGTACTTCACCGTCTCGCACGACTACTTCGCCCCGGCGATCGCGCGCTTCAAGCAACTCGTTGCGTTCGAACCGGGCATGAAGGCATTGGATATCGGGGCCGGTTTGGGCAAGGCGATGATCGCCATGGAACGGGCCGGGTTCGAGGTGTATGGATTCGAACCTTCGGGTCCTTTCCACGATCGAGCGATCAAGCGGATGGGCATCGACCCACAGCGCCTTCGTTTGGGTGACATGGAGACCATCGCGTATGATGCGGGCACGTTCGACATGATCACGTTCGGTGCGGTGCTGGAGCACCTGTATGATCCTTCCGCGTCGATCCGCAAGGCGATGCAATGGCTCAAGCCGGGAGGACTAATCCATATCGAGGTGCCTTCGGCGGACTGGTTGATCAACAGGGTCATCAATGCGGGATATCGGCTTCGGGGCATGGACTATGTCGGCAACATCAGCCCGATGCATGCACCGTTCCATCTTTTCGAGTTCACCCTGCGAAGTTTCAAGGCGAATGGAACAACGCTGGGCTACGACGTCGCGCATCACGAGTACTACGTTTGCCAGACCTACATGCCCCGCGTGTTCGATCCCTTGCTGAAATGGTACATGGGCAGAACGGACAAAGGCATGCAACTGAGCCTTTGGCTGCGTAAGCCATGATCACGATGATCCCCTGTAACGAGCAGCATCCGCAAGGCAAGCGACCCCGCACGCACTGATGTTCCCCCTGTTATACGTCCATTATTTCGGTGAGGTCGAGATCACTTACTGGGAATGCGCGCTTGGCTTGCTGTACGTGCTGGCCCTATACCTGTACTTCGCTCGGGAGAAGAACCGCATGATCAAGAAGGCACCGGAATACAGGTACTTCATGTGGGGCCTTTTTGCCAAGATGTTCGGTGGGGTGATCTTCAGTCTGATCTATTTCTATTATTACCAGGGGGGCGATACCATTGCGTATTTCTTCTCCGCTGCGGCCATGCGTAACATGGCCCTGATAGATCCGCTCGAGTACTTCTCGCAGTTCTTCGGTGACAACACCATGCGGGCCTGGTCGGTCTACACACTGGATACCGCCAAGCCCTATCAGTACGTATTCTTGGACGACAGGACCTTTGCGGTGATACGGGTGATGAGCATCATCGCGATGTTCACCTTCAACAGTTACCTCATCAGTACGCTCCTGATCGCCAGCCTGTCCTATTTCGGTGTATGGGCCAGTTATCGCACGTTCGTCAGCTACTACCCGCAGCTTGCGGGCAAATTGGCGATCGGCTTCCTCTTCATGCCTTCGTCCATCTTCTGGGGATCCGCGATCCTGAAGGACACCTTCACCTTCAGCGCTGTTTGTTGGTGGATCCATGCGGTGGACGAGGTATTCTTCAAGAAGAGGCGGATCGTCAACAAGAGTATCGTGATCGCGGTCAGTGGCATCGTCCTGGTCATGATCAAGCCATACATCTTCATGGTGCTGTTCCCCGCCACGTTGGTGTGGATCCTGTTCTTCCGGGTGGCTTCCATGCGGAGTGGTATGCTGAAGTTCGCGGTGCTTCCATTAGCGGTCGTTCTCATGGGCGCCATATCCATATTCGTACTGAACCGCCTAGGGGATCAATTGGACAAGTTCGCATTGGATGAGGCCCTGACCACGATCCAAGTAACCCAAGGGGATCTTTCCAAAGCGGAGTCGTACGGTTCCAATTCGTTCAACGTGGGCGAGTTCGATGGGACCTGGCTGGGGGTGTTGATGAAGTTCCCGGTGGCCACGAACGCAGCCTTGTTCAGGCCATACATCTGGGAGTCGCATAGTGTGGTCATGGCCATCAGCGGTTTGGAGAACCTTTGGGTATTGGCCGTGGCGATCTTGGCGGTATTGCGCGCTGGCCCGCGCTTTTTCCTTCGGTGCATCAGCGGCATACCCATACTACTGATGGCCACTACGTTCGTGCTGCTTTTCGGGTTCACGGTCGGTGTCACTACGCCGAATTTCGGTGCACTCGTGCGATTCAAGATCCCTTTGGTGCCGTTCTTCATCAGCACGCTTTACATCATCGTGTTCATGGGCCAGTTGAAGCGTGCTGCTGACAAGACCGGCCAAGGCTTCGTGCTGAGTGACTATCGTATGGGCACGGCACATGTTCTTCGGACGGAGAACGCCAAGAAAAGTGCGCGTAGGGCAGCCAATGCCCGAGCCCGGACCCAAGCACAAGGTGGACCTGCATCACATGGCCCGGACGGATGGTCCGGATCCGCACCCGCGCCGGGAACAGGTTGACGTGTATCCCTGCACATGAGGTCACCGCATAATGTTCTTGTCATCACCTATTGGAGCTGGTCCGATGCTTTGGTGCAGACCTACACATTGCCTTACCTGCGGATCATGGAGCGTGCTTTGCCGCCGGGTAGCAGGATCCACTTGGTGACCTTGGAGAAGAACGCGCCGATCATCGGGGGCATCGGGTCGAAGGGAGCCATCGTACATCACCAGTTCCAGTACCGGCCGCTTGGGCCGAGAGCTGTTGGCATGATCATGGGACTGGTCCGCTCGCTATGCATTCTGGTGCGGCAGAATGATATCCGCACCGTGCACGCTTGGTGTACCCCAGCGGGAATGATCGGCTATCTGGTATCCGTCCTCACACGACGGTCACTGGTGATCGACAGTTATGAGCCCCACGCCGAGGCCATGGTGGAGAACGGTACATGGCGCCGCAAGAGCATGGGGTTCAGGGTCCTGTTCCTATTCGAACGATTGCAGACGCGAAGGGCCAGTGTGCTGATCGCCGCTGCGGCCGGTATGCGCGACTATGCCCGGAAGAAATACGGTGGGTCCAGCGCGCGCTTCTTCGTCAAGCCTGCCTGTGTGGACCTGGAACGGTTCTCCGACAAGGATATCAAACGACCTGACCTTGTACGTTCCATGGGCTTCGAGGGCAAACTGGTGATGGTCTATGCAGGTAAGTTCGGCGGCATCTACCTTGACCAGCAGGTGTTCGATCTTCTTCGTGTGGCCTTGGATCGCTGGGGAGACCGGCTGCATGTGCTGCTTTTGACCGCACAAAGTGCAGAGGAACTGGCCCCGTACATGGCGCGAGCCGACTTGGCCCCGGCGTTGTTCACGATACGGTTCGTACCCCACAAGGATATTCCGGCCTTCATGGGGTTGGGCGATGTTGCTCTTACACCCGTGCGACCGGTGCCCACGAAGCGGTATTGTACCCCGATCAAGGATGGTGAGTATTGGGCGTTGGGTCTGCCGATCGTGATAACGCCCGATATCTCCGATGATTCCAAGTTGATCGAAGAGTTCGGCATCGGTAGTGTGCTCGGGGGGCTTGGGAAGGAGCATTACGAGAAGGCATTGGACGAGATCGATGCACTGTTGAGGAACTACACGCGGGAAGAGCTGTATGAACGGATCCGGCCAGTTGCCGAGAAGTATCGCAATTTTGACATCGCTGAGCATATCTACCGGACGATCTATGGTGAAGAGCAATAGGATATTGGTCACTGGGGGTGCTGGCTACATCGGCTCGCACACGATCATCGAACTTTTGGACCACTGGGATGGTGAGGTCGTTTCCATCGACCACTTTGCCAATTCCGATCCATTGACCTTCGATCGGATCGAACGCATCACAGGTCGCCGGGTGCGCAACCATGCCGTGGATCTGTGCGACAAGGCGGCGCTTGACCGTGTGCTTGCCGAGGAACGTGACGTCGTCGGCGTCATTCACTTCGCCGCGTTCAAGTCGGTGCCCGAGTCGATGGCCGATCCGCACAAGTATTACCACAACAACATCGCTTCGTTGTTGAACATCCTGGAAGGTTGCATAGCGCAAGGCATCGGGCATTTCATCTTCTCGTCCTCCTGCTCCGTTTACGGGAACATCGCGGAACTGCCGGTACAGGAGAGCACGGTATTGGGCCATGCCGAATCCCCCTATGCGTATACCAAGCAGATCGGAGAGCGCATCGTCCAGGACTATGCGCGGGTGCATCCGGTCATACGGTCCATCGCGTTGCGCTACTTCAATCCGGTGGGTGCCCATGCGTCGGGGTTGATCGGAGAGGCGCCGATCAATGCGCCCAGCAGCTTAGTACCCGTGATCACACGCACGGCGAACGGAAAGATCCCTCAAATGACCATCCACGGCAGCGATTATGCCACCCGTGATGGCTCATGCATACGCGACTATGTGCATGTCTCCGACATCGCATCCGCACATGTGAAGGCGTTGCGCCATGCGATGAGCGGTTCGATGGACGCCGCATACGACGTGATAAATTTGGGAACGGGCGATGGTGTCAGTGTATTCGAAGCCATTGCTGCGTTCGAGGAGGTCACCGGCGTCAAGCTGAACTATCGTGTGGGTCCACGACGGGACGGTGATGTTGGTGCTATCTATTCGGATACCACGCGTTCTCGAACGGTGCTCGGCTGGACCGCCGAACGCGACCTGCACACGATGATGCGCACGGCGTGGCTTTGGGAAAAGCAGCCTCCGGTGTAATGGTGCGATCGATCACCAAGGATGGCGCGTAAGATCTACTTGACCCCGCGAATGGAACACTGAACTATGGTCATATGGGAATAACAACACCACGGAAGAAGCCACGGAACCTGCTCCTGTCCATCCTGTACCGTATCCATCAGGTACTGCCGATGGGTACACAGCGAAAATTACGGTTGTACTTGGACCTCGAGTGGATCTTCGATCGGCTGGCCATGGAGACGGCCTTCAAGTATTACAAGCCTGACCAGCACCCGTTCCGACAACACGCGCAAGCATTCCTCCAAGAACGTATCGGGAGCGGCCACGCTGTGTTGGACCTTGGTTGCAATAAGGGGGACATGAGTTTTGCGCTAGCCGGCATGGCACGCGAAGTGGTGGGAGTGGATCACAACGCAGCTGCCGTCGCCTACGCGCGGAATACCTACAAGCGCCCCAACCTTTCGTTCCACAATAGCGATGCGTTGGTGTACTTGAAAGAGCACCCCAAGCGTTTCGACGTGCTGATCCTTTCGCACATCCTTGAGCACTTGGACAACCCGGAGGAATTCCTGAAGGCGTTCAAGGACCACTTCACCTATATCTACGTCGAATTACCCGATTTCGACAAGACGTATTTGAACCTTTACCGAAAGGACCTCGATGTAAAGCTCATATACACGGATGATGATCATGTGTCCGAGTTCGATCGTGCCGAGCTGCGTACGACCCTGGAACGGGCCGGTATCCGTATCCAGGAGGCTGAATACCGCTTCGGTATCCAGCGCCTTTGGTGCAGGGTCCAGGAAGGCTTTTAGGCGCTCCTGTTCGCGCGGAATGGCCGCAGCAGCAAGCCAGGGCGCAAAATGATCGCTCGAAGTAGGAACGGTAGGGCCTTGGCCACGTTCCCGGCGTTCTTCCACCAACTACCGCCAATGGCCCAATAGGCGTTTGCCATGCACAGTCTTCTGAACGCCCCGTCGTTCAACAAACCGCTCCCACGTGCCTTGGCGAACAGCAGCAAGTGGTCCTTTTGGTACAGAGCGATGTTCTTGCTCATGCTTCCGGGCAGCACCCGGTACAGGGTATAAGCACCGGGAATGTGCCGGTAGGAAAAGGAACTCGCCAAGCGGAGTGCTATGTCCTGGTCCGCAGCGTTGGAGAGGCGTTCGTCGAAGCGTAGCCCGCCATCGAAGCATTTACGGCGTGCCAGGAAATTGCTGCACGGGGCCGGCACGGCTGTTCCACTTCCGGAAAGTATGGTGCGCAGCACATCGTCATCGGTGCCTTTCATGACCGGGCCTGTCGGTCGCAGTTCCGGATCACACGGCTGCAGATCGGCGAACACCCAATCGACACCGGAACGTTCCAAGGTTCCCAATTTGATGGCGAGGTTTCCCGGGGCCATGGCATCATCGGCATCAAGGAAGGCGATGTACGCCCCCTTGGCCATTTCGATCCCTGCGTTGCGTGCCGAACTCACACCACCGTTGGCCTTGTCCACGATCACGATACGTGGATCGCCGATGGATCGTGCAATGCCCAAGGTCCCATCCGTGGATCCGTCATTCACCACGATGATCTCGAGGTCCCGGGACTGTTCCAGCACCGAACGGACCGCCGCGGCCAGCCAACGCTCGGCGTTGTAAGCAGGAATGATCACGGATACTTGGACCACGCTCATGACTGCTTGCTCAGTGCCCACCGATACAGGTCTACCGTACCTTCCCACATGATGTTGAAATGGTACATCCGCAGGGCGGTCTCTTTACCGGCCGCACCGATCGAGCGAGGACCCGAGCGTAACAAATGCTCCACTCCATCGGCCAATGCTTCCGCAGAACGTTCGTCGACCAGGATCCCGTTCTCCCCGTTCACGATCGCGTCCAACGCGGCACCTGTCGGAGTGCTGACCACCGGAACACCGTTCATCATGGCCTCGGCATATACTAGGCCGAAAGGCTCTAGGATAGCCGCGTGCAAATACACATCAAGTAGTCCATAGAACGAAGCCATCTCTTGGCGGTCCACCCAACCGGTGAAGATGACGTGTTCGTCCAAGTTCGCCTCGGATACCAGTGTCCGGATCTCCTTTTCCTGGTTTCCGGTCCCACAGAGTAGGAAGCGTGCATCAGGATGGCGCAGCACGATCCGCGCGGCGGCGGCGATAATATAGCGGTATCCCTTCCATTCGATGAAGCGCGCCACCGTCCCGATGATCGGCCCCTTACCGGTAGTGCCGAAGCGTACACGCAACTGCTCCATCACCAGTGGGTCCTGTTGAGTGAAGATCTCAGGTGGAATGCCGTTGTGGATGCGTACGATCTTGGATGGGTCGGCGTGTTCACGCTCTATCAGGAAGCGCTTGCATTCTTCTGAGATCGCGATCACATGCGTAGCCGTTCTGGAGATCAAGCGGTCAAGGAACATCCAGCGCGGTGCGTGCAACCAATGGAAGCCGGTATCCTGTTTGGTCACCACGCGCACCTTGATACCTGCCAGCCAAGCGGCGATGATACCGGGCAACGAATCATCGAACAGGTTGCAATGCACCACATCGGGGCGATAGCGCCGCATATACCACCATAGGCGCGGCAGCGCGAGAAGCATTCCCCGTTTCCGTTTACGGTCATCGTAGGGGATCCATTCCACGTTGAACCCCAAAGCTCGCATCTCGTCGATCATGCGTGGCCGCTTGGGATACATCACCAGAAAGGTGTATCGTGGATCACCCTCATGCCGGGCACGCTCTGCGAACCAGGTCAGGTACGGTACGGAATCGTTGTTGGCGAAGGTGTGCAGGACGTGCATGGACACGATCTAAGGGACCACCTCCGTGGATAGGGTGGAAGATGTACGCTGAGAATTGCCTTTGCCAATGCGCTTAGACCATTTCAGGAATGGCTTCTCGACCAAGCGATAGAATACCCAAGAGAGGCATATGGTAATGGCGGTGTACAAGAACAAGAGGACCACTTTCCCATACGGATCGTTGTGGATATCGGTTACCCGTTTGCCGATACTGTCCATGAAGTAACCAACGGGGGGGTGAAGTATGTACAAGCTATATGAAATTGTGCCGAGCCATAGGAAAGGCCGGGGAATTCCGGCAGGCGTCGCAAGGATCACCGCAGCTGCGCCGAGGGAAACAATGGTTTCCGCTGTATGCCCATCGGCAATGCCCACTGCGCTGCAGACAAGGCATGACACGGTGAATTGTGGTGTGCCAATGAACAGTGCATGCCGTTGGAAGGCGAGCAGCCCCAACAGAAAGTAGACCGTATAATGGAAGAACATCACACTGGGAAATGCGGATATGAACAGCAAGGCGATCATGACCACGGGCGATAGCCATTTCCGTTGCGCATTCATGAGCAAGGGGAAAAGCAGACCGAGCAGGATGTAGAACTGGAATTCGATCGCAAGGGACCAGTACACGAAGTTGTACCAGTATCCACCCGGTTCATCACCCGGTTGTTCGGTCAGGCCCACGGTGAAGGTGAGATTGGTCCATATGGCTTCGGCACCGAACCCCGGGAATTCCGCGGTATTCACAGGGCTGCCTTTCGACCACATGGCCAGAACGTAGTAAAGGATCATGAGACACGCAGCTGCGTAGGCAGGTGGGCCCAGACGGACCCAGCGACGCGCCAAGAAAGTGCCGAACGTGGACCATGTGTAGCCTGAACGGTGCATGGCATACGGGATCACGAAACCGGAGATCACGAAGAAGACGTGGAGGCCAAGCCTACCCGGTCGAAGAAATTCCGTCAACGGGTTGGGTGTGATCGACGGAAGGATAGCGACACCATAGTGGAACAGGACCACCGACAAGGCTGCTAGACCACGTAAGGCATCCAAGCTGCGTATATGGTTGGTGGGCAGCACGCTGATCAAAGTTCGGTACTCGTTCTTCCGTCATTGGCGAACGGAGCCGGTCCGGAGTGGGCGACCGCGGGTGTATGGCCAAGCTTGTGCATGGCCATACGATGAACAGCTAGGATCCGATCACCAACGGCAGAAGCAGAGTACTTCGCTAGAGCGTCCCGCGCGATCACACCGCGATCGAACCTCGCGGGATGCTGGATGCAGGAGATCAGCGCTGCGGCCAATGCTTCGGGGTCGCGCGGAGGAACAAGAATGCCGTTCGTTGTGTCGATCAATTCGGGAACGCCGTTCACCGCCATGGAGAGTACAGGCGTGCCACAGCACAGGCTTTCAAGAACGACACAGGGGAGATTGTCCGCTGTGGTGGGCAGAACGAACAAGTGGGCCTGTCGCATCAAATGCGCTACGGCTTGCTTGTCCAACATCCCTGGGAAATGGATAGCGACATCCGGCAACTCGCTCTTGCAACGCTCAACGATGCGTTGGTGATCGGGTCCATAGCCCACCCAATCTATTCGGCAGCGTTGCAGAAGGTCTTTGGGTATCATTCGCAAAGCGCGAATGAACACATCGTGGTCCTTCGGTGGTCGCCACACGGCCGCTAGGACCAATCGGAAAGGTGACCCCGGTGGTGCTACGGCAGGACGGAACATATCAGCGGCGATGTTCGGCACAACGGTGATCAAGTTCTCCGGAACTCCGAAATCGATGGTCAACACGCGTGCAAGATCCTGTGAGACCGGCATGACCGCAGTGATCCTCCTGTGTTTGAACCAATGGCTGATGGAGTTGCGTTGGGCTGCCGCTTCACGTGGATGCAGTGCGCGGATGCCGAGATGGTAGAACGAGTTGTGCTCCGTTACGACCACTGGTAAGCATAGTTCATCGGCAATGGGCAATATGTGCTCAGTAACCTCTGTGCGGACATGGATGTGGACCAGTTGGATGGGCGTGTTCCGATGCATCCTTTCCACTAACTTTCCATACGCCCTTCGCACCAGTCGTTCGGCAAAACCGAACCGCCTCAACGGTGTATGGATACGAACGCGATGGACCGGAAGTCCGTGTTCCACATGCTCGGACACTTCGGTCATGGGCCAAGGCAAGGACCCCTTGATCACTTCCACATAGAGCACGACGACCGGTCGATATTTAGCGATCGCCTCGATATGCTCTCGAATGAAAATACCGGTTACCTCAGGATCGGTCGGCCACCAGCCGACCACGCACAGCACAAGGCCGTCCTTAGGAGTCGTGTCGCTATGCGCTGGGATCATTGGAAGAATAGCAGGGGCGCGGTCCGCGATGGGTCAATGAGGGCTTGGGTGGAAGGACCGTAATACAGATATACATTTCCCATAGCGTCGTGTACAAGCACGAAGCACATGCCGTATGTATTGTCGCATCGGGTGCTTTGCCGCGGGAAAGGAATGCGGAGGATCCCCAATGCATCCATGATCGTGATATGGCCACACCCTGTTGCCTGAATGGGCGTGCTATCATTCAGGTCATGGACAACAGGTAGGTCACGTATCGTGTGGTGCTGTTCCTGCACGGCTGCAATACGGTGCCGTGCGGTGTGGCGAACATGGAATATAGCTAGCGGGCCGGTTTCCATGAGGCGGGGTTGCGGAGAAGCACAAGATCGGAAGATCGAAGCAGGAAAAGGTCATGCACGGGGATGCGCAGACGGTAGCGGATCACGAGCACGATCACCAAGAGGATCACGAAATAGGAAATGGTGCTGGCCAATGCTGCACCTTCGATGCCCCAATGTGGGATAAGGAGCCAGTCCAAGCAGATGGTGATGATCGCTCCAACGGAGGTTCCCAGCAGGTTGAACTTTTGCACACCACCTTGGATAACGAGTTGGGCCAGCAGTTTCGAAGCGCTGCTGAATAAGATACCGGGGAGAAGCAATTGCAGTGCACTGACCGAATTGCGGAACACCTCCCCATATAGGAAGGGGATGACCCACGCGGCCATGGCTCCCAAGATGGCCGAGAGCACAAGTACAGTGGTGAAGTTCAGGCGGGCCACTGCCTTGTAGCGCGCCAATACTTCATCCTTCACCTGCCCGAAAAGGAAAGGCTGCATCACCCGCGCGAACGGTTCCGGTATATGGAACAGCAATTGGGCCACGCCGACGGCAACGGCGTATAGACCGAGTTCCGCCGCACCCCGGTAATGATCCACCACCCATACGTCGAACCGGTAGTTGATCAGGTTGATCAGGTTGCTCAGATGCCCCACCAGTGAAAAGGCGAGGATCGGGCGCAGCAGCGACCATCTCCAGACCAACATAGGCGGCACCCGGACCACGAAAACATAGAGGCCGCACCACGTAAGGCTCAATAGCACCATGGTGGCAATGGCTACAACCAGCACGGCCGGGAAGATCTGCTCCGGAGCAATACGCTCTTTAACGAGGTAAAGACCCAGGAAGCCTATCGCGCTCAAGACTGCGTTCAAGAGGGCCATGGCATTCAATACCTTGAAGCGTTTTAGGCCGAGCATGATCGCCGCGACCGACCCGTTCAAGAGGCTGAGAATGATCAAGAGGTAGACGAATCCCCAATATGCCCAATGCAAACGGTCGGGGGGCATTACCACCCCCGTCAGTTCTGCCGATGTTGAGATACCCCACAGGATCAAGGGCGCGAGCACGATGTCCAACAGCAGCATACTCGCGGCCGCACCAATACTGGTTCGGGCATCAGTACTGGTCTTGGCCGTAAAGTACGTGATGCCGATACCGATATTCATGCTCAGCAACATGCTCAACAAGGCGGCTTGGTTGGTCAGCAAAGCATACTCTCCACGGCCTGTATCGCCCAACATGCGGGTCATCAAGGTGCTCGCCAAGAAATAGAGGAGCAACGTTGGTGCCTGCGTAAGGAGCGTTTGCAGTATGCTTCTGCGCATTGACATCTAGGCTCAGTAGGGATCTTGACGGTCGAGGATCGATTGCCTTGGCCGCGTTAGCACGGGCAAATGTCGTCCTCAGAAGCGGAAGGGAAGCTGTTCGAGAAGGTGCGAGAAATGCTGTTCTTTGGAGAATTGCAGACGGATGCTTGCCGAATCCGTCGGCTCGCCGTGCTTCCGCCACTCCGCAAAGCGCTGTAAGGCCGCTTCATGGCTATCCGTCATATAGACCAAATTCGGGAGTTCGGCATACTCGGAGAACCAACTGGAGAAGATCGGTTTCCCTTGTCCAAGGAACTGCACGATCTTTTGGCTCGAAATTCGGTTTGCGGGATGGTCCGCCCGCATGAACAGGAACCCGAACCCGGCACCGGCGATCAATTGCCGCAGTCTCGGGTACGGTACCGCCGGCAAGAAGCGGACATTGGGATAAGGCTGCTCTCGAATGATGCGCTTCCCGATCGGGTCCTCCACTTTGACGGGCCCAACAACGACCCATGCAACATCGGGATTGGCCTTGAACAGCTTTTCCCACAAGGCGAAGTCATGCCGGTCGTTGATGTTCCCGATATAAAGACCATATCCAGGAGCTGCGGGTAGTTTAGCAGGAACCCTGGGTTCTGGTTCCATGTCCGCATCGGAAAGGCCGTGGGGAAGATGATGGACCGATGTGTTGAGCGGAACGAAACGTGGCATGAGGTCGCGCGCAATACAGAAGACATGGGCGCACCGCTCGGCCAGGAGCCGTTCTCCACGCCATCGGAAGGCATGATCGTCCGCACAATGGTAGACGGCCATGCACACATCCAGTTGCGCTGGGTTGGCCAAGCGGCTGGGATCGAAGGCCCAGAACAACGGCTTATGCATACCCTCCTTGCCCAGATAGTTGCGAAGTCGCCGGTTGATGATCCAGTCGTTCAGTTCACCGAGCCTGCCGCCCATCAAGGGTATCGCGTTATGGTAGGTGAGTACGGTGATGCCTTCAGGCGTTGGCCTCGCAGTTATCCGAGTGCGCAACAAGTGCGACAGTTTCCAATGATCGGTCGGGTCAATGAAGAACACGCGGCGCAATGCACTGAGGGCGATGGCGAAACGATGTTTGCTGTAGCGCGGTCCATCCCATCCTTCATTTGAGACGATCAGGATAGGACTGTCCATGGGGATCTGCGGTCGTTCGTCAAGTTCCGCGCGCTCGGTATGGTGCGATGGCACGGCGATCGCGCCTTGGGTACGGGTGGTCTGCGCCTCGTCCGCATTGCTGACAAGGGCATCGAGGATGTGCTCGATCAACGTGTCGTATTCGACCGAAGCCATGTATGCGTTCACCGCTTCGGCATCCACGCGTTTAGTGCCCTCGGCGAGCTCGCCGACAAGAGTCAGGAAATGAGATCTGTTCTCGGCCTTGAAGTGGCCTTTTCCTTCCAAGGCCGGCACATAACTGTTGTTGGTGGATACCACCGGACACAGTTGCGACAAATAGGTCAAGACCTTCAAGGGCGTACGTCCGGGCGCAATGGGCTCGACCAGTGTAGGTTCAAGATCATAGGTAAGCAGCCCTGCCACAGCGCCACGGATCAAGTCCTTCAAGGCTTCTGGATGCTTCACACCCACGTAAGTCACGTTGGGGAGTGCGAACAACCGATCGCGTTGCGCTTCCAATGCAGGTCGCATGGGGAATAACTGCCCTGCAAGCACCAAGCGCAGCGTAGGATATCGTTGCACCACATCAATGAGCAGTTCGTAGTTCAGGTAGTGGCTCAACCCTGATGCCAGAATAACGTACTTCCCCCATTTCACCCGGAACGCTTCTGCGGCTCCAGGAGAATGAGTGCGGTCCTCAGCGCGCACGCCATGTGGCACCAGTACACAGTTGGCATTGAGGGCGCTATAGTACCGCAGGTACCACGGGTTGATGGCCACAACAAGGTCGGAGCGCCGTGCGAAGACGGTGTCATTGGGCAGATTCTGATAGGGATCCACCACGTGATAGATGACACGGGTGCCAGATTTGCGCAACGCAGGATGATCGGCGACAACAGCGGGGTGGAAGCACCACAGCAATGATCCTCCTTCGGGAAGCAACTTCCGGAGCTTCAGTGCATTGAGGTGTGTTACCATGTTGGCCAACCATCCCGGCAAGAAGCGCAAGGGAAGATTATTGTGGTACTGCACCACCTTCACCCCTTCGGGGGTGTCCCGCACCTTTATGCCGACGGAGAAGAGGTTCGTCCAACGCCATCGATCGGGCAGGCTGACGAAATAGACAGTATGGGATTTCGCCAATCGAGCCGCATAATGGTGCTTGGAATACCACATATCGCCCCATGGTTCCAAGGAGAAAAGCAGGATGGTAGCCGGGGCGGACATCGTTCGGTTTCGTTCAGTAATGTGGGGTTTTCAGCGCTTGTTCCGACCGCCTTTTTTCAACTTTACGCGGCCAGGCACTTGGCACACGCGACATCAAAGGTGGGGCGATGCTGAACCCTGCTTATGCGTGCAGAGGATGTCGATATGACAATGGGAAAGATCGGTCATAGGGAGGACCGGTGATCTTCTAGATGCATCCATTACGTTGTAGCCCATATCCTCGATCTGGGTAACGAGCGAACGGGCTGAACGACCGTTCTCCTTCAGGTTGTCATCATCCAACTCCACGAATATCAGCGGGCGGTCCCGTGCAATGATGTCCGCACAGCCGCCAAGGACCGAACCCTCGAATCCCTCTACATCGATCTTGATCACATCAACACGGTCCACGTTCTTGCCTGAAAGGGCTTGGCAAAGCGGCATCACCTGGATCTCGTGGTAGGGGAGGTGTTCGTGTCCGGTCCCTTGTGTGATGATCCGGTTCATGCCCGAATTACTGCTCACAACGCGGTAAAGCTTATGCGAAGCCACCTCATTTCCGATCCCACAACGGATGGCTTCGATATTAGAGAGTCCATTGATGGTGACATGTCTGCTCAACCGAGCATAGTTGTCCGGATCCGGCTCGAACGTGTAAACCCTTCCATTGGGGACAAGACGAGAGAACGCCATTGCCCGAATGCCGATGTTGCCACCGATGTCCACGATCGTCTGATTGGGTTCGATAAGCTCGTAAAGGTGGTCGAAGCCTTCATCCGTGTATCCAAAATAGGCGGCGTGGTCCGTGGTGTTGGAGATGTCCAATTCATGATCCAACCCATTCCGATGAAAGGTCCTATTACTTCCCTTAGGGTAGGTGTATTCCGGTGGCAAGAGTCGCACCCATAGACTCGTGGTCGGCCGACCGTCTGTTCGCTTCCTCAGCCACTTTTCCAACGCCTTGATGCGGAACACAGACCGAAATGCGTTGAGGACCCTTGTTCTAGGTCCCAGATCCGCGTAATAAGCATAGGTTCTCATGGTGTTCGGGCAGAGGTGTGGTCATGTATGGATGCGCTAGGGTTGATGCCCCCCTGTGAATTTGTGACCCATGGTTTTGACGTTGGTCCAAATTTACTCGTGAACGAACAATGGCCTGTTCTGCGCTGTAGATCATGGTTAGACCGGACTCTCCCCGTATGGTTGCCTTTACTGATGGACATATGGCCCACTGGCTGCCAAACACGCGTCGGCTGATGGAATTGGCATATTCTTGCAGTAGATTTCAGGCCGGAGGACCAGTGAAGCGCATGAGCGACCCGAAGATCACCCGCAAACAGATACTGATCGTCATATTTGTGCCGCTATCCATATTGGCGGTCTGCACGTTTCTGTACAGTGTGATCGGTCAGCCGGCCTTGTTGTTGCCGCCGGTGCTGATCGGCATCTTCATGGCGTGGCTCTTGGTTGAGAACAGGCACTTCATCACCGCACACTTCGGTAGGCAGAAGGAAGAGAACAGGGCGCAATACAGCCAAGTGGAGGCCATGTTAGGTCTGTTGCGCATTTTGGACCCTAAGTATCCGCTACCTGCTACGCGTGGCTGGGCAGCCTCACCGGACATGCTGCGCGAGATCGTGATGCAATTGAACTCCGTTACACCGGAATTGGTGTTGGAAGCGAGCAGCGGTACTTCCACACTGGTGATAGCGTATGCGCTGGAGCGGTTGGGCAAAGGCCGTGTGATCGCCTTGGAGCATGATACGGTCTACGCCGAACGCACGAGGCAACTGTTGGTACTGCATGGTTTGCAGCACAGGGCCACCGTTGTCCTTGCCCCCCTTGTGGAGCATAGGATCGATGCGGCCCAATACCTGTGGTACGACATTTCGAATGCTGGCATCGACATTCCGATAGACATGGTCGTTGTGGATGGTCCGCCTGATACCATTCGCCCCATGGCACGCTATCCCGCCGTGCCGGTGTTGCACGCGAAGTTTGGGAAGTCCGTGCGTGTCCTGTTGGACGATGGCGGCCGACAGGATGAACGCGCAACAGCTGAACGGTGGGCCAAGGAGTTCAAGGCCACATCCACCCACTACTTGGAATTGGAAAAAGGCGCGTGGTTGTTGCGTTTCGATCGCTAGGTTGCGCACCAGCCTTCATTTGCGTCTTTGCCGACCCGTACTCACCTTACCTGAATGGAGCGCTTGGTACTCTGCACGGGGAACGCCGGAAAGATCACGGAGCTTCGTGCGCTATTGGGTACTACCATCGGGGTGCTTTCGCTCTCTGATGTTGGCCTGCCCCTCGACCTCCCCGAGACCGGGACCACACTTGTGGCCAATGCTTTACAAAAAGCCCGCTTCGCCTACGAACGCTGCGGCATCGCATCCCTTGCCGATGATACCGGTCTGGAAGTGGACGCCTTGAACGGCGCTCCCGGCGTGTATTCCGCGCGGTATGCCGGGGAAGCGAAGAACCCTGAGGCCAACATGACGATGTTGATCCAAGCGATGGATGGACGCATGGGTCGCACAGCCCGGTTTCGCACCGTATTGGCCTTGGTGACCGATAATGGGGAGCATACGTTCGAGGGTACGGTAGAAGGATCCATAACCTTGGCCCCGAGGGGTTCAGGAGGGTTCGGGTACGACCCCGTTTTTCAACCAATGGGTCACGCGCTGACTTTCGCAGAGATGGATGCGGCCACCAAGAATTCAATGAGCCACCGTGCGCGGGCCATGCATGCGGCCTTGGATCACTTGGCCATGCTGGCGCGGCGCTGAAGGCATTCCGCAACCAAGCCGTTGATCGCGGCAGGTACACCGAAGCCGTCCACCTCCAACATCTTGGGGTAGATGCTCGCGCCGCTGAAGCCGGGTGTGGTGTTCACCTCAATGGTGACCAGTTCCGTTCCTGTCCAGAAATGGTCAACGCGGGCCATGCCCCGGCAACCGAGTGCACGGAAGATGGCTACGGATCGCTCCTGCACAAGGCGTGTCACATCATCCGGCAAAGGGGCCGGTACAAGCTCCTGTGTATCCTGCGAATGGTATTTCGCCTCGTAATCGAAGAACTCGCGCGACGTTCGGATCTCGCACACAGGCATCGCGCGCACGCTATCACCGGAACGCAACACACCGCACGTCAACTCTCGACCGGTAACGGCACCCTCCACCATCACACTGCTGCATTCGCGAAAAGCAGTGTCGAGAGCCGTGTTCAGGTCCTCCGAACGTTTCACTTTGCTCACGCCAAGGCTGCTGCCGCTTTCATCGGGCTTCACGAAAACGGGAAGCCCCAATGACTTGATCCGTTCCATCGGCACGGGCAGGTCGGCGCGGACCAGCACCGCAGGTGCCACGGTGAAGCCCATTTCGCGCAAGAACGACGTGGTGCCGTACTTGCTGAAGGTCAGGGCCATATTCAAAACACCGCCGGTCTGGTAGGGCACGTCCAGCATGTCCAGATACCCTTGCAGTTTGCCGTCCTCACCGGGTGCTCCATGGATCGCGATCAACGCAGCGGCGAAACGTTCCGGCCCGGCTCCGCGGTCCATCCCGAAGGCACCACGATCGAACATGACCGGTGTTCCATCCGGACGTTCGCAAGTCCATGGTCCGCGGGTCAGCGTTACATAGTACGGGTCGAAGCGGGCGGTATCCAGGGCTTCAAGCATGCGCCTGGCGCTCTGGTGGCTGATCACGGATTCACCGGAGTAGCCGCCACGTACCACGGCGATCGACGGTCGTTGCATGGAAAGGAGGTCGTTGTGGCAAAGCTGGGTGCCGGGCTGCCATGGCGGGGTATAGGAGGAGTGAAAGTGTGAACGTTCGCGTGTGGAACGGCCGCTGGGGCGGTCGGCTATCTTTGGCGCCGCTCGTACCGAACGGTTCGGCCAGCATCGACCAATGCGCAGATCACGTTTCCTCGCAATTGTGCTTCCTCTCCTTGTTGTGGGCGGTTTGCTGTTCTGCGGCTGGCTGTGGCTGCGGTATTACACGCGGCACGATGTCGCCATGCGGGTGCCGGACCTCAAGGGACTGTCCTTCCCCGAAGCTGCGGCGATGCTGGAGGCGCGGCAGTTGCGGGCGTTGGTGATCGATTCGGTCTACACCGAGGAACTCCCCAAGGGCAGCATCGTGGAACAGGATCCCGTCGCCGGCCTGGATGTGAAGCCCGGCCGCAAAGTGTACCTGGTGCTGAATGCCAGCCAACCAAAGATGATCGATATGCCCCGTCTGGTGGATCTCTCCAAAAGGCAGGCGATGTCCGTGCTCGATATTATCGGATTGAAGGTGCAGGAATTGCAGTACCGCCCCGATCCCTGTGTGGATTGCGTGATCGCCCAATTGTACAAGGGAACTCCCATCGCCGCCGATGCCCGTATCCGAAGGGGCGAAGCAATAACCTTGGTGCTGGGCAGCGGAGACAAGGGTGAACGCGTCCCTGTACCGGACTTGGTGGGGTTGACGAATGCCGAGGTGCAGATGGTATTGAACATGGCTTCATTGAACTTGGGTGTGCTGGTGGAATGCGAGGGCTGCAATACGTCGGCGGATTCCACGTTGGCGAGGGTGCGGCGGCAATCACCGTCGGCCAATTCCAACGACCACATCGCCTTGGGCAGTACAATAGACATTTGGCTTACCGCCGATACCACGGGACTGAAACCTGCTGATGGCTGGAATGATCCTGCACGCTACAACGAAACCGATTCCGTGGATGATGCGCTTTAGAGCACTTGGTTGGTCCATCGCCGTATTTTTCGGCCAGTTGGCATTCGCGCAGGGCGAAGTGCTGCGCGCGCTGAGCACGCGACCCACTGGTGAGGAAGTCATCCCGAAGGACAACATCGACCGGATCTTCGATTACCAGTTCGTGATGCAGGACATTCCGCTGATGGATGATTTCTCCGTGGATCGCACCCGGAAGCGCAATGCCCAAGTGACCGACCCCGACGTGACCTTGCAGGAGACCGTCTACAGGCTCGCCGTCGCAGGTGTTTCCACACCGGGAATGCGGTTCTCGGCGGATACCACGTTCAGGACCACGACCGATACCTCCGATCCACCAACAACCACGCGTACAGCATTGCCGAGCGTGCTGCTCACAGTTACCGACCTTTCCGTTTTCCCCACCACCAGCGATGTGCTCGAGGTTTGGCCGGATTACAACATCAGGGATTCACTGTCCGCACCGCCGCCGGACACCTTGTTCCTTGCGTTGCCCACCTATATCCAGGATTCGTTGCTCGTCTATGCCGTTGCTCCGGCTGGTGGCACCTACGAGATGAACAATGAGGACACACCGTTGATCCTGTGGCAGGATGATGATGTGTACATCAACGGTACCTACCCTGTGGAGCCACCCACCATCGGTGTGGCCACCTTCGATGGTCTTTCCCGCACGGGTTATCCGTACGACTTCGCGACCTATACGGCACATGGCATTGCCGACCATTTGACCTCCGTGCCCATCGATCTGGAATACCCTGCCAGCGACTCCATCTACCTCAGTTTCTTCTATCAGGCCAAGGGGCTCAGCGGTGATTCCATCGGTCAGGTCATTGATAGTTTGGTGCTGGAATTCTATGCCCCGTTGGAGCAATCCTGGTATCGCGTTTGGGATCTGCCGTATGTGGACCAAGCGCCGTTCCAACAGGTGCTCATTCCCGTCCGGGAAGAACGCTTCTTGAAGGAAAGGTTCCAGTTCCGCTTCATGAACTATGCCACGCTAAGCGGATCGTTCGACCATTGGCATTTGGATTATGTGCGGCTTGCCGGTCAGCGCAGTTTCAACGATGTTCGTTTGGTGGACATCGCTTACATGTATCCGGAAGCGAGCATCCTTCAGACCTACACTTCCGTTCCCTTCACCCAGTTCCAAGCGGCTCCTGCAACGGCGATGGCGTTGGCCGTGGAAGAGAAGATGCGCAACAACGATATCGCACCAGCCTTCATCACCTATGGTATGACCGCCGTTTCGCAGGATGGTGGAACGCTATCCGCATTCGAGAACGGATTGAGCCCGAACGGTAATGCGGCATCGATCGTGAACACCGCGCATCCGATCAATAATGCACCGAACAACTTCGTGTATGACAATTCCATGTCTACGGATGCCGCGTTCTGGAATGTGAAGTTCTGGTTGAATGCCACACCCGACATCAACCGCTACAATGACACCATCCGCCTGGTCCAGGAGCTGAGCAACTACTACGCCTACGACGATGGCTCTGCGGAAGCGGGCTACGGGCTCAGTTCCAGTCAGGCCATGTTGGCGTACCGCTTCGACCTCAACGGTCCAGACACGATCCGCGCGATCCGTATGTACTTCAACCCGATCGCCAACCTGCCGCCCGCATTGCCACCCACGCAAGGTGCTTTCAAGCTAATGATCTGGACGAGCCTTGCGCCAGAAACGATACTGCATCAGAACTTCTCGTTCTCCACACCGGAGTATCGCACCGATGGTATCGGCAAGTTCGTGGAATACCCCTTGGATTCGACCATCCAAGTGTCCGGTACTATCTACATCGGCTGGGTGCAGACCGCTGCGGCGGCCATGAACATCGGCTTCGATCGCAACCGGAACAACCGCACCAAGATCTTCTACAAGATCGGGTCTTCAGGGTTCACGAACACGAGCTTCAACGGCTCGCTCATGATGCGGCCGGTCTTCGTTGCCGGGACCGATCCATGGGCAGGTGTCGCTGAGGTGGAGCCCGAGACCGGAGCGCTCATTGTCTATCCGAACCCGGCGAATGATGCGGTACGCCTTCGCCTAGCGACCCCAAGACCACCGAATGCGATGGTTGAATGCGTGGATGCCACGGGCCGCACGGTCCTACAGACATCCTATCAGGATGGCTCGGACGTTTCCACGGCATCCTTGGCGGCGGGCCTCTACCTTGTGCGCGTTAACGACGCATCAGGCAGCACGATTGCACAATGCCTCCTCGTCGTTCAGCACTGATGGACAACGAGAAAGAACCGACCGGCGCTGAGCTGGACCCTACCACATTGCTTGAGGGCCAAGGCCCAGAAGAGGAGTCTGAGCTTTACGAGCATCACCGTATCGTCTGCGACCCCAAGCAGTCGCTGATCCGGTTGGACAAGTTCCTGTTCGATCGCCTCGCGCACACATCGCGCAACCGCATCCAGGTGGCGGCTAAGGCAGGCAGTGTGTTGGTGAACGGCAAAGCCGCCAAGCCGAGCCAAAAGGTGAAGCCGGGCGATGAGATCAGTATCGTACTGCCGTATCCGCAACGTGAGGTCGAACTGGCACCCGAGGACATTCCACTTACCGTTCTGTATGAGGATGATCAGATCCTAGTGATCGACAAGCAGGCCGGGTTGGTGGTACACCCTGGGCACGGCAATTGGACCGGCACGCTGGTGAATGCGTTGCTGTTCCATTTCGGAAAGCTCCCGAGCACACCCGGTGCGGTGATCCCACGTCCCGGTCTTGTGCATCGCTTGGACAAGGACACGAGCGGCGTCATGGTGATCGGAAAGACGGAAGAAGCACTCACGCATCTGGCCCGCCAGTTCTTCGACCGTACCAGCGACCGTCGCTACAATGCTTTGGTCTGGGGCGATTTTGCCGAGGATGAAGGCACGATCGAAGCCAATATCGGCCGTTCGGTGAAGGACCGCACCGTGCAGTTCGTTTATCCCGAAGGTGATCAAGGCAAGACGGCGATCACACGCTGGAAAGTGCTGGAGCGTTTCCGTTACCTCACGTTGGTGGAGTGCAAGCTGGAGACAGGACGCACGCACCAGATCCGTGTCCATATGCAATGGACCGGTCATCCGTTGTTCAACGATGCGAACTATGGTGGCGATCGGGTGCTTAAGGGCACCACGTTCACCAAGTACAAGCAGTTCGTGGAGAACTGTTTCAAGATGATCCCGCGCCAAGCATTGCATGCGCGCACGCTGGACATCGATCATCCGCTCACTGGCAAGCGCATGCACTTCGAGAGCGCACTTCCACCGGACATGGCTTCCGTTCTGGAGAAGTGGCGCAACTACGTCGCCATCAAACCAGCTGACGAAGAAAAGGAAGAGCCGTTCGACGCCGATGCAGCGAACCGTTTGAAGTAGGCTGCCATACAGGCGTTGTCATTCCGGGATGTTATCCCGGCCTTGAGCCGGGACGGGATCGCGAAATGATCTACCGATTAAAATTCCACGTCACGGAGAAAAGCGCTACGGCCGCGAAAGCCCAAGCATAAAGCCTCCAGAACGACCGCTGGTCATAGAAGCGTGCATCATAGGGTCCATCTTGGCTGCATTCGGACCAGATCCAATGCACTGGCCATATTAGGAAGAACAAGAGACCGGCCCAAATGATCAAAAGGGAAAGGAGCCAAACCATTTTTCAGGTGGACCGCTTGAACTTTCCGCTGCTCGTGCGCTCGATGCGCCGCAGGGCCTGAACGCGACGTGGCCATTCGTGCGGATGCAACGTGTGCATCAACTTTTCCATCACCTCCGGTAGCACTTCATCCTGCGGTCGATCGGTCTCGAGCACCAGCATCACGGCTTGGCCGAGCACGTTGTCCTCCACGGCGGTGAAGTAGTGCGGGAAGGGAAGAACACCAGCGGTCTTCGCCTCCAACTGTTCCGGGAAGATCTTTTTGCCACCGCTTAGGATCACATTGTCATAGCGGCCGAGCCAGCGGAAGTGGGTCTCGTCGATCAAATCGACAAGGTCGTTGGTCACATGCTGTTTTACGCTCAGGTGCGGCGTGTAGATCACGAGACACGCGCGTGGGTCGCGACCGAAATGGACCTTCCCGATGGCTGTGAACACTGCTTCCTTTTGCGGACCGTTCAAGCGGCGTAGCGCAACGTGCGTCACTGTCTCGGTGCTGCCGTAGCTCTGGAGTACGGTCGTCGAAAGGGCTTGAAGGTCTTCGGTCAACGCTTCGCTCACGGGGCCGCCGCCGAGCAGAATGGTCTCGAATTGCCGCTCAACGCGCGCCTTATCCTCCTGCATCGCGCGATGCAGTTGCAACGGTACCATGGCCGTGAACCGGAACCGGTCATGGGACTTCAAATTGTCCAATACACTGCCGCGCGGATCGATGATGTGGAGATCCAAGCCGAGCACCATGGCCCGTACGATCATCATCTTCCCAGCGATGAAGTCGTTGGGCAAACAATGCAGCACACGATCTCCGGTCATAAGACCGAAAGCTTCGGCTGTCAGGCGCGCGCTGTTCACTAAGTCGCGTCGGGGGATGCTTATGCGTTTCAGCGGTCCGGTGGTTCCGCTGGTCGATGCCTGAATGGAGTTCCCGCCGAGTAGGGTGAGCGAGAGGACCGTGTCGTATAGCGGGCCGATCCAATCGTCCTTGACCCTTCGCTTTTTGTTCAGCTTATCGAAGTAGTTGAACACAGCGATGCCCTCACGCGTAACGCCATCCAAGGTCAGTCGCTCGAAAGCGGTTTCCATGGTTGTGGCGTGGGGTCTACGCTTGGCCATGTGTGGAGGATCAAGTGTGATGTACGAAGTGTCCTGTCTGCGGTGTAAAGTTCGCCACCAACGCCGACTTCACAAACAACAATTCACATTGCAAGCTTCTCACGGCTGCAAGGATGAAAGGTCCCAAGCGACTTCCGGTCGGTAACGTAGCATTCCGGCCTCGGCCAGTAACGGAGAAGGAATGTTGTTCGTGTACACGTTCCCGGTCCCGAGTCCTTGTGCCATTGACACATTCAATGTCGCGGTGAACTGCGCGATCGCATTCAGCCCGATGCTGCTTTCCAACGCCGAGGTGATCCACCAACCGATGTTGCGCGCCTTGGCTAGTTCGATCCACTCAGCAGTCGCCGCCCAACCACCTACGAGGCTGGGTTTGATCACGATGAACTGCGGTTCCAGATGGTCCAGTAGATCCACCTTCGCATCGCGTGTGTTCAAGCCGATCAGGTCCTCATCCAACGCGATGGGGATGGGCGATGAGGCGCACAGTTCGGCCATCACTTCGTACAACCCGGCGTGTACCGGCTGTTCGATACTATGTACCTGCAGATCCGCCAAGCGCTTCAGTACTTCGGGAGCCTGTCCTGCACTTAAAGCACCGTTCGCATCCACGCGCAGGGTGATCGTGTCCGCGTTGAAGTCGGCACGAATGGCCTTCAGTAGTTCCAGTTCATCGCCGATGCCGATCGCACCGATCTTCATTTTTACCGTTGTATAGCCCTTCTCGATCCGCTCCCGGATGCGTTGCCTCATCGTTGACTTGTCGCCCATCCACACCAGCCCATTGATCGGGATCGTCTGCTGCCCAAGGAGGAACGTCGAAGGAAAGAGTTGTTTCGTTCCACTGACCTCTAGGTCGCGCAGGCATTGCTCCACCGCGAAGCGAACGCTAGGTACCACCACGAGGTCCGTAGTAAGTCGACTGGACCAATCGTGGGTATCTGCGCAAAGTTCGATCAACTTCGTTTTCACATCGGCCGGGAACTCCTTGCTGTGGCCGGGGAATAACGCAGCTTCGCCGATCCCCTTGATCTCCGGACGATCGGTGTGCCAAGCGATCAGGTACCAGACCGTGCGCGCGGTGATCGGGCCTTTGGAAGTGCCCAGCTCGAAGCGGGGTTCCAAGGTGTGCTCGATCCAGCGCGCAGCGATCATACCGCAAGGATAAGACCCAGCGAGAAGAGGAGTGCCGTGAAGAAGGTGCCGAGGGCGAGCAGTTTCAATTGCGGATCGAGGTCACGGGGTTCGGTGGTGGACCAAACGCGCTTCAGGTGGATGATGAAGCCGGGTAGAACGAGCAGGAAAAGCCATTGGGTCCAATGGCGGTATGTCCAAGCGGTGAAGGACACAATGCAGATCAGACCGCCGAGGACGAGGAAAGCATGGTACACTTTTGCGTTCAAGGAACCCATTCGCACCACCAATGTGTGTTTGCCGCTCGCCGCATCATTATGGATATCGCGCATATTGTTGAGGTTCAGCACGCCGGTGCTCAATAGCCCGAAAGCCACTGATGGCAGCACCAAAGCTGGCAGCAGATCGAATGGTACAAGCCCGCGGGTGTGCAAGTAGTACGTGCCACACACACCGACGATCCCGAAAAAGAGAAAGACACTG
>Ga0209181_10001564_pt1 | contig 39660 bp, 34 predicted proteins | sample MAT05_FD_187208 | JGI IMG/M metagenome (GOLD analysis project Ga0209181, IMG submission 187208) | Freshwater microbial communities from Lake Fryxell liftoff mats and glacier meltwater in Antarctica - MAT-05 (SPAdes) (version 2) | ecosystem: Environmental > Aquatic > Freshwater > Ice > Liftoff... | reverse complement strand
GGACGCAACAGAGACGACCTTCACGTTTGATGATTATGGCAACCAACTCACCATGACCAACGAACTTGGAAAGGTATGGAGTGCTACTTACGATGTGTTCAATCGGAAGCTGACCGATACAGATCCGCTCAGTCGCACGATCGAATACAGTTATGATGAGAGTCCCGGTGGCGGAGGTGGATGCTGCGGGGGCGGTGGGGCGGGAAGCCACTTGACCGAAATCGAACTGCCTAGCGGAAAGAAGACACGTTTCACCTATGATTTAAACTGGCGTAAAACGAGTGAAGTAGCCGCTTACGGAACCGCAGATGAAGCGACCACGGAATATCAGTATTTTTACGATGGCGCAGTGAAGAAGATCATCGATCCACGGGATAAGGAATGGACGTTTGAATACAACAATCGTGGATGGAAATCCGCTGAGATTGATCCGCTCAGCAATCGCACGGAATTCTCGTATGATGTGGTCGGAAATCAACTGACGGTGAAGCGCCCAGACAATGGAACCACGACCAATGTCTATGATGTCTTGAATCGGGTGACTCAAACCACCGATCCACAGAGCCAGGTGACTTATTTTTATTATGGTGGAACGGGCTACAACAATGGCATCTATGGGAGCAACCTTACTCGACTCAAAGACGCCCGGAATAACAGCACGGATTTCACATACGATTTGATGAACCGGAAAACCTCCATGATTTACCCAGATTCCAGTCATGAAGATTGGGAGTTTGATGCAGTGGGGAATACCGTGGAATACACCACCCGTGGCGGACAGGTGAAGACCTGCACGTTCGATGACCGGAATCGAGAACTGACGTGCAATTGGAGCGATAGCACCCCGGATGTCACGATGACCTATGATGATGCAAGCAGGCTGCTCACCATGAGCAGTAGTGTGAGCGCGCTGAGCTACACTTACAACGACGCCAATGAAATGCTCACCGAAACGCAGGATATTATCAGCCCGGTGAATTTGGCCGCGAAGACAGTGACCTATACGTATAACAGCGACGGAGTCCGGGACAGTGTGGTGTATCCCGGCGGAACGGATGTGGATTTCACTTACACCAATCGCAATCAGTTGAAGGAAGTGATTTCAGATGGCCCGCCGCCGATGGCAACTTACACGTATGACCTCAACGGGAACGTCGCGACCAAGACGTTGGAAAACGGCACTCTGGCCACTTACACGTATGATAACGCCAGCAGGCTCACGAACGTCGCGCACACCAAATCCGGGACGAATATCATCGCGCAGGCTTACACGCTCAATTCAGTGGGCAATCGCACCGTGCGCAGCGAAACGGTGGCTGCCGGTGATGCAAAAGCGGACAAGTATGCGTTTGACGCCATCGATCAACTCACCGAAGTGAAATACAACCGGAATGATGGAGCAGGAACGCAGGATCGCGAAACCGATTTTGCGTATGATGCGGTGGGCAACCGCACAGCCATGGATGAAGATGCCGACGGAAGCGGAGGCGGCTCGCCAGTGAATACGCCTTACACGGCAAACGCACTCAACCAATACACGGTGATTGATAGCCTTGTGACGCCAGCCTATGACAACCGTGGGAACATCACGACACTGCAAACCGCGAGCGGCGGCCCGACTTGGACTTACACGTATGACGCCCAAAACCGTCTAATTAGTGCAAGCGGAACTAACGGGGTGACTGCCAGCTTTGCTTACGATCCTCGTAATCGTTGCGTGGGACGGACAATCAGCACCAGCACACTGCTGTTTTTATGGGATGGTTGGAATCTCATCGAAGAGCGAAACAGCTCGGATGTGGTCCAAGCCAATTATGTGCACGGAGTTCGTATTGATGAGCTGATAGCCCGGACGGATTCCACCGGAACGGTTTACTACCATCAGGATGGATTGGGCAGCACTGCGGCGCTGACTAATGGGAGTGGAAACCTTGTTGAGCGCTACACCTATGATGTGTATGGGCAACCTTCTATATTTAACAGTGGCGGCACTACCGTCAGTGCATCTGCTTATGGAAACCGCTTTCTCTATACCGGGCGTGAATGGCTAGCTTATGGCAGTAATAGATTGGATATTTATGATTATCGTAACCGGGTCTACTCACCACAAGTTGGTAGGTTTTTGCAAACAGACCCGCTTAAATTCGAAGCAGGTGATGTGAATATTTATCGATATGTGGGAAATGCCCCAACTTTATTGATGGATCCATTTGGACTTGAAGTAATTCAGCCATCACAATTCCCACTGCCTTTATCTCCCGCCGCGTGGCAGATGGCTCAAACCGTAGGCTGTGTAGGTTTGTGTCAGGCGATAGCTGGATATCCGAAAAATCAAGTCCAACCTCAGTATCGTCCTAATGTAGTGTGTTATAAAACAGAAGCACAAGCTAAGGCGCATAGATGTGATAACAAAAAAGTTCCGTTTCTCTTTGCAGTGCAAGGTGCTCCTACGTCCGGATACAAACCAGTTCTTCAACAAAATCCTGGAAATGGTGGTGGTGGAACAGTTAGTAACAATTCTATTCATACATCTACAAATAAACAGGCCCCTTGGAATTACGCTTCGTATGTGCAGGGATCTTGGTATATGTATAATAATGCAGGTGGGCCATTGATTAACTTACCATCTCCTCCTAAACATGAGAATACCATGTATTGTGTTGACTGCCTGTGTCCTGGCACCAAACATTTTAATCCGTAATAGTTAAACGATACATTATGACTATAAAATCGTGCTTATTAATATTTGTTGGGATCACATGTTGGACGTGCGTTTTACTGGCACAAACAAAGCAAGCTGTCTCTAGAGTGCCTAGCGGGGTTAAAGTCCATGTGGCTTTTGATGCGATTACTAGCCTTATTCAGAAGGGCAATATCAAAAAAGGCAAAACTACATTGTCTCAATTCAAAAGGCTTATTCCTAAAAAAGTAGACCCTTACTACAACGAAAAAACTAATACCCTAGAAATACACATGTACTTCGGCGAAAATTGGACTGAAATTAATCAAGAAAAGATAGTAATTCCTGGGATCGATGTGCCACGTGAACCCTATCCATGGCGCCCTCGTTGGGTTATGTATGCAATATTCACGAAAGACACAGAAGTCTTGTCAGAGTTGAAAATTGAATATTGGGAAGGGAAGTTTTATTGATTCGTAAAAAGGGGTCGTGGGTGCGCCGGGGAAGACAGTGAGCAAGCGAGTGAAAGTCTCGTCCGCCCAGTTGGCTGTATGGGGCGGTGATGGGCCGGTAACTGCGTCGCCGTGAGGCGGGGTGGGGAGCAACCGGTACAAGACAGCCAGGCCGTAATGAAAATGAACCACCAAAGAGCGTCGAAACCCTACTCTCAGAGCGAGCCCAACCCTTCTGCGTTGGTGAAGGCCATTGAAGCTGGCGGGCAACAGCCCGATTCCGCCAGCGTAACCTCTGACGGCGTTGACGTGGACGGCATGGTTGGAAATGACACTGGGATAACCGTAAGCGTCAAATGGAGCCCCGCTTGACAACGCGGAAGTCATACCCGTCGTAGGTGGACGGCTACGACGCGTATGAAGTTTTGAAGGCGGCTGCCTGCTGGTTTTGCCGCTGTTCTTTTGCCCAGCCCGCTGGGGTGAGATCTGTTTTCTCCAGGTCCCAGTTGGTCATTTTCGGAAGTCGAGTGAGGACGTCCCGCAAATAAAGGAATGGGTCCACTCCGTGGCGGCGGCAGCTCTCGATAATGGTGTAGATGGCTCCGCGTTCCCCCATGGTTTCGCCTCCAAAGAAGGTAAGCGTCAATTATAGCCCCACTGCCCGAGAGTGGTCATAAGTGTCATAGGTCGGGGCTATGACAAATACAACTACGACAAAAGCTGAAGAGATACTGAAGGTGGATCCTCCAAATGGCCAAAAGAATGGCACGAGGCTTCCGCTCTTTTCATTACTTCCGTCTCGCCGCTTACCTCAAAGCAGGCCATCTTAATTTGCCAATTTTACCCACTTAAAACAGCGAAGGCCCTTTTATTTCCATTAACGTTCAATTACTTTCATGACGCTACCTGCTAGTAAAGTGACTTCACTACTATTAATTTCACTTCCCCAGCTTACATTAAAAGTCCCAGATGTAGTACAAGTAAACTCCAATATTGATTCCCATATATGAGGAGTATTTATTGGATAAACAGCTGTTGTAGTCATAAAACTATTAGCTAAGTTTCCGTTTGCACTTATAGCATATATGGCTGTTTTTAATTCTGTTTCTACTACACCATTATTAACAGATGCAGACATCATTCCCATTATTGTACCATCGCCACTATTAGTCATATAGACCCCCATACTACCACCAGTGCCAGTAGATACTGACTGAAATAATGCCAATATGGATATTGAGTAAGATCTGCCTGCAACCACTGGCAATTGCCATTCCGTTATACTTGCTCTTGTAGTCAAACTGGAAATGACGGGTGAAGTTAATTTATAAAACCTTAATGGTGTATCACTCTCTAAATTTGGAGATACAAATGAATCTGATTTTAAAAAGTTATTTAATTGCAACTGATTATCGAATTCAATTATTTGAATACCGCTCAATCTAAATACAAGTTCTGATCCTGTATTATTGAGAAGATAATTATCAACTGCACCAGTACCTTGCACAGTACCTATACTAACAATTGACTTCCAGGTATCTGGTATAAATACAGTTCCGTTAAAAGCGGTATTAGGGCTGCCCGTTGAACCAAAGAAAAAACTATCACCAGCTACTTTCTTCAAATTAAACACTACAGCAGCAAGCTTATTCAGCATCATTGAAGTGTTAAATGTGTATGCTGCTCCTGATGGAATAGTTATTTCCCAACAAGTCGGCCCAATTACACCATCATTAACAATACTTATCCCCTCGGTCCCTTGGTATGTATTAAATAGATTAACATTAAAAGTTGTAGGGTTGCTGTAAACACATCGACCTTCAACTTTCTTTTTCTTTATTGTTTTTAGTTTAGTAGGAAATACAAAATTTCTTTTTGCTGTTAAATGTATACCTGTAATAAGTTCGTGTGGAAAATACAACCCATCCCCCACTACGCCTTCTCCGCTAAAACTAGATGTGGCATCTATTGTAATGGTCCCCTTGCCTAAAAGTATATTTTTACCCTCAAGATGAGAATTGTTAATTAGTGTAAACGCCTCAAGACCAGAATTCGTAATAATAGCACTACCGCCCTGCATGTATAAATCGCCATAAGGAACCAAAGCACCTTTATAATATTGAGAAGTAGCGCCTAACGGAACGTGATTTTCCAACCATACATTTTCCAAGACTAATGGATAACCTCCACGATTTACAGCCTGTGCAACATAGATACCCACATCACTAAATTGCATTGCGCCTCCAATAATTTTAACATTAGCATTTTTATCAAATGCTCCTGATGGATAATCAATCACCATATGAAACTTGTTACCCATAAACTGGCAAGCCATGAAAGTTTGCTCGGCAGGCTGGGTATCAGTATATGCAGTAGTAACAGTAACGGTTTGCCCCCCAGAGCCCCCTATGTTTGTTATGTCTAAATTTCCGGTATTAAATGTGCCTATAATAACACCAATATAACATTGTCTAAATTGACAAGCGTTAAACGAATTATCAATGGTGCCATTACTTAACAATCCAATACCGCACCCATCAATTCTTACTCGATCAAAAATATAGTAGCTTGCACAGTTTATATATATTCCATGTCTTTCTTTTGTATCGGAACCATAAATTCTGAAATTAGAAAAATAAACGCCGACTGCTGGCGCTCCTGCTTCTACTCTAATCGCCCAACCATTTACAGTATTAGAACTTAATGCTGATAGTGGCCCTAGCCCTTCTATTGATATATGATCATTCCCATTCCATACTATATTGCATCTATATATTTTGTTTGCTAACTTTAAAACTCCACCACCAATACTTTTTAAATAATCAATGGCGGCTTGGAGCTGTGTAGTTTCGTCCGAAAAGTCAGTTATACTACTTGCTCCAAAATTTTCTGGTGTGACAACTCCATGCTCGGGAACGCGCTTGTAGCGTGCACCAGAGGCCGTGACCACAATGGCGCCAGTATTATCAACACTGCTGGTATCGGAACTATCGAATTTCCAGACTCCCTCTTTACCCGAATCCGTCATATAAATACGGGGCGCACCAGTCACAGAAACGGCATCAAAGGCTCGAAGTTGGGAGATCGTGTGTGAAGGAATACGAAGCCCAACAGCACCATCAACAGCATCGAGGTTACTGTTTAATTTAGTGCCCCATGTGTTGTTGCTCGAACCAATCTCAGGTTTTATCAGTCCTATATTGGGTGTCATTGAATCTGCCATCCCTCTCCTTATCTTCCAATTTATAAGCCGTCAATTTACCATACCATGTAGTACCTTCATACCCTTCATATTACTTGCACCTTCGAAAAACGCACACTCTATCGATAGGCTTTTGAAGCCTGATTGAATGGGCGTTCCCGTGGTAAAACCCAATTTCTATGAGACGCTTGTGCTTTCCGGACTTTTTTTCGAGCGCTAGTAGCATGAATGTACTACATGGTGTGGTAAATTGACGGAAAGGAAATCGAGCATACGATGGTTGACGATATCCAAGAGATTCATTGGAGTAAGCTCGGTGAGAACAAAATCCCTATACCTCTATACCTCTATACCTCTGTGAGATGCCCCCAAGACCAATCGCTGGAATCCACTAATTGCTATCAAATGACGACTGTTCTTTGTGCCTCTCAAAAGGCTTATAAATTTAAAACACCCTAGATATGTATTTACTCTCCCGCTGGTTTTTCCTCCCCATTATGCTGCTCGGACAATCCGTCGCCAGCCACGCCGGAGTCGGATATGGTGAGGGGGATTATGGCAGCGGATGGTATGGCTACGGAACTGTTTCCATCGTCTCCAATGTCCCAACGGTCACTGTTCCCGAAGGAACGCTTTCTCAATTCAGCGTCAAACTAAGCAGCCAGCCGCCTGCCTCACGGACGGTGGATGTTTCCCGGGTTTTAGGGTCGACCAATCTTGTCGTTTCCGGCGGAGCGCAACTGGTTTTCACCGTCGGTAACTGGAACCAGGAACAACCGGTAACTCTTACAGCCTCGACCGATGGGGACAGTCTGGATGATACCGCGACTATACGCTGCGCCTCTTTTGAGATGGTGGACTGCGATGTCACCGCCATTGCCAGTGATCGCACCGGACCCAGTGATTCCGATGCCGATGGACGCAGCAATTTGGATGAATACCTTGCAGGGACAGATTGGCTGAATCCGCTTTCGCTCTTCCAGACATCAATTAGTCGGCAGGGTGCAGGTTTTACAGTGAGCTTTGATGCGCTCGCGACGACTCCCGAGTATGGAGCGAGTGTGCGTCACTACCGCCTGGAAACTATTTCCGACCTGCTTCTGCCTGAAGAGAGCTGGACGGCAGTTCCTGGGCAGGAAGACATCACCATCTACGGCCCTTATCAATACAACGCTGGACTGAGCGGCACACAAAGATTCTACCGGACTAAAGTCTGGCTAACCCCCTAATACATTTATGGACACCAATTCCACCCCTCCACGCCCGGTACACCCATCGCTGACCCGGCGGAAATTTCTAAAAACCACCCTGCCTGTTGCAATTGGAATCGGCATGACCGCGAGCGTGATCTCCCGAAGCGTACCCATCGAAGAGCGTGGATATGGTAGCGGCACATATGGCAGCGGAACTATGGGTGCAGCCTCACTAAAACTTACTTGAAATGGCCAGACTACCCAACCCGGGTCGGATAACGAACAGTGGGGCGACGTTCTGAATGAGTTTCTCCAAGTAGCTCATAATACGAATGGAACCGCAGCAAATGTGCTTACGAATATCGCCGCGCTCAGGGCCATTGCACCGGCGCAGGCAGCCTCGTTAAAGACGGTTTACGTACAGTAAAAACTTTATAATGGCTGCTTTCGGTCAAGCTGAGACCAGTTTTTTGATCGCGTAAGTGTTTAGGCTTTCCCCGGCTACCTTGGCGCGTAAGGCAACGGCTTTGTGTTGCGATGGCTCCATGCGGATTACAAACTTTCCGCTGAAACCTTTCGTGAACTCTGGTGTCGGCGCTTTCTTTATCGAAGCTAGGTGTTCGGTCACAACCTCGCAGAGTTCTTTGTAAACCTTTGTTTGATCCTCGCCATGAACACCTCCGAGAAAGTGTTCAGGGCAACGGCCGATGTAGCATATATCCTCATCGCTCCATTCGACAATTTTTGTGTCATGGACAGTTGTTTTTTTCATGGGTTCTTTTGATCATATTCTGAAAATGCCCGATTGGAGTAAGATCAAGAGCAAGACAGAGAGTAAGATTTTATCCCTACGAAATGCGTCGTTGAGTATTTTACAGACTCCCTAAGTTGTTTTTACTTCCCGCGATACGAACAGCGGGCGCTGGGTGTCTCGTGAATGACGATCTCAGCCATGCCGGGGAGCTGTGGCGCGAGTTTCTGCCAGAACCACTGACACATGTTTTCGATCGTGGGATTTTCCATGCCGGGAATTTCGTTGAGATAAGAATGATCCAGTAAATCCATCAGTGGATTCATTGCCCTTGAGATTTCTGCATGATCATAAAACCATCCCGTTTTCGGATCGACTTCGCCCTCCACGGAAATCTCCACCTTGAAGCTATGTCCGTGCATGTTCCGGCACTTGTGTCCCACTGGCGCGCTGGGAAGAGTCTGGGCGGCTTCGAAGGTGTAATCTTTAGTAAGGCGTACGTTCATAAAAATGTGCAGATAGTGTGACTACGAAAACACGAAGCACGGACAGAAAACAAGCCTGCCTACCAATCCTCACAAAAAACCCGGCGCATTGCTGCGCCGGGTTTTGGTTGTTGGTTGGGATGTAACAGTTACTTCGCGGTCTGGAAGTTTGCCTCGGCCTGCGCCCAGTTCACCACGTTCCACCATGCTTTCACATAGTCTGGACGGCGGTTCTGGTAATTGAGATAATAGGCGTGTTCCCATACATCGAGACCGAGCACCGGGGTCCCGGAGCAGCCTGCGACTGCTGCGCCCATGATTGGATTATCCTGGTTTGCCGTGGAAACGATTTCCAGCTTGCCGTCTTTCACGACGAGCCATGCCCAGCCCGAGCCGAAACGACCGGCTGCTGCTGCTGCGAATTTCTCCTGAAATGTCTCGAAGCTTCCAAAGGTGGAGGTGATCGCCTCGTCCAGCTTGCCGACTGGTTTTCCTTCGGCACCCGCTTTCATGAGGTTCCAGAAAAAGGTGTGGTTCACATGGCCTCCGGCATTGTTGCGAACTGGGCCGCGAATTGCCTCGGGCACACTCGCGAGATCCTTGATCAGGTCCTCTGCGCTTTTTTCGGCGAGCGCTGGCTGGTCTTTGAGTGCGTTGTTGAGATTGGTGACGTAAGCGTTGTGATGCTTGCCGTGGTGAATCTCCATCGTGCGCGCATCAACATGCGGTTCGAGGGCGTTTGTTGCGTAGGGAAGTGTTGGTAATTCGTATGCCATAATAGTGTTGGTTTGTTGTCAGGCTGACCGTGCGGTCATCTCTTAAAACGCGCGGACTATGGAAAACGGATGTCTCTTTGGCAAGACCCGCGAAAAATCGCGGCGCGTCTCCTTCAATGTAGCTTAAAAGCTTTGATCTTGCCGAAGCCTCTCTGGTGAGCGAGTGATTTCGCCCTTCATGCCAAACAGCATTAAAAGTCTTGGACCCTGTGAACTTCTTTCGCCGCTGACTCATATTACCGGCGTTGAGATCAAATTTCGTAAAGAGAGCGAACGTGTGCTTCTTGAACACGCTTTGGATGAAAACGGAAACATCCCAACGGATGCGGAGGGAAAGCTGCCAACCCTCGAGACGGCGGGCCCGCGTGAGCATATCTTTTTTGATCCGCCGCGTGTGACAGCTGGTATTGTGACGTGTGGCGGGTTGTGTCCCGGACTCAATGATGTGATCAAGGGGATCGTTGGTCAGCTCTACAATCGCTATGGTGTCACCAAGATTTACGGCTTCCGCTACGGCTATCAGGGCTTGATTCAGAGGTATGGGCATACGCCGATCATGTTGCGTCCGGATTCTGTGCGGCAGATTCATAATTTCGGCGGCAGTATCCTCGGCACCTCTCGGGGAAATCAGAGCATCGAGGAAATGGTGGATACGCTTGAGGAGATGGGAGTGGATATTCTTTTCGTGATCGGTGGCGACGGCACACTGAAGGGTGCGGATCTGCTCGTGAAGGAAATCGAAAAGCGCGGGTTGAAAAAATCGATCGTCGGTATTCCCAAGACGATTGATAACGACATTCCATTTCTCGACAAATCGTTCGGGTTTGAGACCGCGTTTGCAGAGGCGGTGAAAGCGGTGAAGGGTGCGTATATCGAATCCATCGGCGCGCCGAATGGCGTGGGACTTGTGCGGCTGATGGGACGCGACTCCGGCTTTATCGCGTGCTACGCGGCGCTTGCCGATACCAACGCAAATTTTGTGCTAACACCGGAAATGCATTTCAAACTCGAAGGAGAGCGCGGTCTTCTTGAGGCGCTGCGCTACCGGCTGGCGAAACATAAAAACGCCGTCATCGTCGTGGCAGAAGGTGCAGGAAGCGATTTGATGGAAGGTGAAAAAGCGGAGGACGCCAGCGGTAACAAAATTCACAAGGACATTGGGCTTTTTTTGCGCGATAAAATCACCGCGTTTTTCAAAGAGCGGAAGATGGAGATCAATCTCAAGTATGTGGATCCGAGTTATCTGATCCGGAGTGTGCCCGCCAACGCGCAGGATAATTTTTACTGCTCGCAACTTGCCCAGCACGCGGTGCACGCCGCCATGGCAGGGAAGACCGGCGTGCTCATCGGACGCTGGCATTGTTCATACGTGCATCTGCCCATCACGCTGGTCACACAGGCCGGACGTCGCAAGGTGGACTCCAAAGGCGAACTTTGGCAAGCGGTGCTGGAGAGCACGGGACAGCCTGCGAGATTGTTTTGATCAGGATCGCGCGTTGCGTAGTAATTTTGCCACCGCTCGGCAGCAACGCTTTTCGAGAATGAGGGAGGGGTGAATTGCCGCCCACATCCGTACATTGCGAGCCTGTGGCATTTCGCTGCTGCGGCAGGGGACGATGATGGTGTCGAGCGGCGTGTAAAATGAGGTGAAGCGCACGGTGCGCAGCTTGTCGGCGTCGCTGTCCAGATCCTGGAGAAATTCGCTCCCGGGGTGCATTTGTAGCGTGCCGGGACGATTGCTGAATTTTGCCATTACGGTTCCGTGATGAGGTACGGCTAGGGTGATGAATTGGTCCACCTGGGTTGTTCCGCCCAAACGCTGTAAATAATAGCGGCTCACCAGTCCTCCCATGCTGAAGGCGACGAGATCAAACCTCCGTTTTCCGATCTTCGTCTGAATGTAAGAGGCAAGCTGGTCCGCAAGTGTCTCCAGCGTGGCTCGGCCATTGGAGGGCGTCAGTGTCGGCGTATGCACTTCCCATCCTTCGGAGCGGAGATAGTTCGCCATGCGCTGCATGTCTGATGCGTCGGAAAGGATGCCGTGGACGAGGATCACAGGGTTGCGAGTCCCGTCGGGAGCGATCGCCATCGCTCGTGAGGTGCCGTCGAGGAGTGAAAGCATGAGACCAAGTAGAGCGACAATTTTCATAATAAAACTAAGTCCTGCGGCAGGGGGTGATTGACCTGATGACACACTAAATCACCGGTTGCAACGTCTCCTCGCTGGTGGTAACTAAAGTATAACCAAACTATTCCATGAACGCATTATTTGAATTCAGCCTCGCTAATCTCGGCGGTCTTTTCCAAGGGCAGGGGCTTTTGATCTTTGTAGTCCTGCTTCTTTTCTTCGGTGCTAAAAAACTTCCCGAACTCGCTAAGGGACTCGGTCAGGCAATTAGGGAATTTTCAAAAGCCAAAAGCGACATTACGGACGAAATCACCCGCCCGGTTGCAACCGAAGAGACGAAGCAAATCGCTACGTCTCCTGTGCAGCCAGCGCCAGGCATCGAGTCTCACGCTACTCCAGTGAAGGAAAACACCACCAGCGATACCAATCGCACGGTTTAAGTCAAAGTCCGGTAGAGCCGGTTTAGCTTAAAAGAGGAATGCAGGAGAAGCGCAGCGAGCTACGTCGGATCCTTTCGGAGAATGCTCCGCTGGTCATCGCGTATAGTGGAGGAGTGGATAGCGCATATTTACTGGCAGAGGCGTATCGGGAGTTGGGGGAAGAAGTGTTGGGAGTTATTGCAGACAGTCCAAGTCTACCAAGGGAAGCGTTGAAGGAAGCGCTGGATGTTGCGAAGCAGATCGGCGTGAAGGTGGAAGTGGTGAAGACCGATGAAATGGCAAACCCCGATTATGTCGCGAATCCGCCGACGCGTTGTTATTTTTGCAAAGCTGAGCTTTTCATGAAGCTCGATCAGCTTGCGGTGTCTCGTGGATTTCGAGCAATTGCCTATGGTGAAAATGCGGACGACATGAAACAGGAACGTCCAGGAAGGATGGCTGCGGAAAAATTTAAGATCATCGCTCCTTTGCGCGATGTGGGGCTGACCAAGGCGGAGATTCGGGTGGCGTCACGCGAACTGGGACTTCCCACTGCCGATGCGCCAGCGCAGCCGTGCTTGAGTTCCCGGATACCATGGGGAACCCCTGTGACACCCCAGGCGCTTCGTATGGTGGAAGAAGCTGAGAAGGCAGTGAAGGCGAGCGGGTTTCGAGTGTTTCGGGTGCGTCATATCGCGGCGGATACCGCGATACCACGGGCGCTAGTATTGGTGGGAACGGACGAAATGAGTCGTCTGGATGACACCACCAAAGCCCGAATCGAGGTGGATGTGATGGCGGCGGGTTACGGAGCCGTGGAGTTTGATCCCGATGGGTATCGAGCCAAGCAGTAGAGTTTTAAGTGTGAAGTTTTAAGAAGCGGCTGGGGATGCCGATGCACTGTCTTTACTGAAAGGTTCGGCTAATCTTCGTCGTTATTTTCCAGCACGTTTATCTCTTTTTCACCAAAACCATCCGAAGCCGGTCCAGGTAGCAAAGGCTTCTTGAATCATTGTTGCGCTTTTCTCCGGGCTCTGTTTGATTTTTGTAAAAGCGGATTCGCAGGCGGCGGCGAGTGGGATGCCGTCATTCAGCGCACTGAGGAGTGTGAACTGCCACGGTTCAAGCCGCTTGTAATACACGGAGTAGTCCAGTTGGTGTGCGGCGAGGTAAATGGGAGTGCGGCTGCGTGCGACGCGGATTCTAGGGCTTTTGGTCGCGTTGTCTGATGAAACGGCATTGCTTGCGACGCTTCCTCCGCTGCGATGCTTGAGGCGTTGAATCGCCGTATCAATCGGGTGATCGAGCTTGAGGAGCGAAACGTAAGGTTGAATTTTGAGACGGAGTTTTGTGGGGTCGGTCTGTGCGAGCTTCTGTGAATTGATCGGTTTGTGGCAGGCTCCATCGAATGCAACAACGCGCGCCCATTCCACCCGGGCCATATCAAGCGCGAGTGCGGAATGCGGTGCAGTGAGCTTTGGGTTCGCTTTCAAAAAAGCAGGCAATTTGCTACCGAGATTGCGCAGCGTCCATGAAGTGGACGGACAGCTTTCCAGATAGGCGATGGCGAGAAGATCGAATTTCTGGTTTCCAATGACGGCGCGAACGCCGCGGAAATCCTCAGCAAAAGCTCCAAGCAGCCGCCACCAGTATTGTTGATTGTAAATTTGCAGGCGGTCGAAGGAAGTCAGCCGGTCGTTTGGCTTGATGAACTGTTCTGCAATCGCCGTTGTGGACGAACCATCGCTCCACTTTTTTTGCATGGATTCATCGCGCGCGAGCGGACGGCGTACAGCACTCAGCATGAGCTGTTGGATGTTTAGGAGACCGTTTATTTTTTTTGGGCGAGCCATGCTATGAGTTGCCCACGGAACACGCGGAAGAAACGGAATGGTGATTTAAACTTAATAACAGCGGGATCGGAGTCTCGCTGGCTGCACGGATTCCAAACCTGTGTTCCTCTGCAGCAGCTCTCCAACCGCGTTTACTGAGTGACTGAGAATGCATCGTCTTCCGTGTTTTTCTGTGTCTTCAGTGGACCATAACGTCTTACGCCGCCTTCGCCGCTTTGGGGAAAAACTTCGCCGCCTTCAATGCCTCTCCGTGAACTTCCTTGAAGCTGGGGATACTATCGTCCCATTCCAGCAGCGTGGCAACGCGTCCGCACATTTGGATTGCCCGCTCGTAAAGCTTCCAGACGGGATTGCAGACGGGGGCGTCGTGCGTATCGAGGATGTATTTTTCAAATTTGCTGTGTCCGGCAAGATGGATTTGCGCCACGCGATCCACTGGGACGCCGTTGAGATATTCGAGCGGATTGAAAGTGTGGTTTTGGGAGGAGACGTAGATGTTGTTAACGTCGAGCAGGATTCCGCAATCGGCGCGTTCGGCGACCTCTGCTAGAAACTCCCATTCGCTCATCTCGGACGCGTGAAACTCTGCGTAGCTACTGACGTTTTCCACTGCGATGGGGATTTCTAAAAAGTCCTGAACTTCGAGGATGTTGCGTGCGGTCGCCTTCACTGCGTCCCATGTGTAAGGCATGGGTAAAAGATCGTGGCTGTAAGTGCCGTCCACACTGCCCCAACACAAATGATCGCTCAGCCACGGGGTGCCGGTGCGTTTGGTGAGCTTCTTCAGCCGTCGCAAATGGTCGCGGTTTGGCCGGTCGGAGTTTCCGAAATACAAGGAGACGCCGTGTTGCACGACGCGGTATTGCTCCAAAATCTGATCGAGCACATGCAATGCGCGACCACTGTCGCACATGTAGTTTTCCGAGATGACCTCGAACCAGTCCACCACCGGCTTCTTTTCCAGAATGTGCTGGTAGTGGGGAATGCGTAGCCCGATCCCGATGCCATAATCTTGGTGGGCGGTAAATCGGGAGGCAGCCATGAAGCGGGTAGTGGAAGAAAAGCGCCGGAGCTCTCGCGGTTCAAACGAAAAAGCCCCGGCGCTAAATTGAACTACAGACTAGTGAACTGGCTTGCCGTCTTTCACTGCGCAACCGCCTTTGCCTTTGCAGGAGTTCTTGCTCTTGCAACCGTTGTCGCCGGATTTGCAACCGCCCTTGTTTTTACAGGAGTTTTTGCCTGCGCAGTCGTGGGTTTCACCTTTCTTGGAGTCATCAAGAACGCCGGCCTGATCAGCCGACTTGGTGGAGGTTACTGCTGCGTTAGCAATGAATCCGCCGGAAAGAATTCCTGCGAGTGCTGCTGCTGCGAGCATGGTTTTGGTGGTTTTGATGGAAGTAATTTTCATTTTTGTTTTTTTGTTTGTCGTGCGATGCACAACAGAGCATTACGCCCGAGAGCGGCTCTTAATCTTCATTATCGCGGTTGGCTAGCAGAAAGGTTGGGTCTTTTTTTGAATCGGACCGATCTGTCTGATTTCTCAAATGAAGCTGTGCTCAAAAACTTTCCCGTAAGAAACCGTTGCACGCCGTCCGCCTGACTCGCTACTGTCGGCCTTATGTCTCAATCCGCCCCTGCGACTGTTGAAGCCGGGATTACTGATTTTAAAACGCGCTATCTGGCGACTTATCGCTGGATGTTGTTGGCGCGTGTGTTTGAGGAAAAGCTGGCGAGCTTGTATCGGGGAGGGAAAATCACGGGGGGCGTGTTTTTAGGAAAAGGGCAGGAGGCGTTGAGCGCTTCGATCGGCGTAAATCTCAGGGACAGAGATATTTTTGCGCCGCTTATCCGTGATATGGCGGGGCGTCTGGCTTTTAAAGACACGCTTCTGGATGCGGCGAGGACATACTTTGGCTCACGGCTGGGGCCCATGCAGGGGCGCGACGGAAATATTCATCGTGGCAGACCCAAGGATGGCTATTACGCCATGATTTCGCATCTCGGCGTGATGCTTTCTACTGTGGCAGGTGGATTGATGGCGCGGCGTTTTCGGGGAGAAAAAGGCGTGGTGGGGGCGACTTGCATAGGCGATGGCGGCACCTCCACGGGAAGTTTTCATGAAGGCTTGAATATGGCGGCGGTGGAAAAGCTCCCGCTCGTGGTGATTGTTGCTAACAATCAGTATGCATATTCGACCCCCAATAACCGGCAGTATGCCTGTGATGATCTCATCCAGCGCGCCGTGGGTTACGGTGTGAAGGGCTATAAAATCGACGGCACCAATCCCCGGGCATGTCTCGAAACGCTGACCGAAGCGGTGGAAACCGCGCGTGATGGTGGTGGCCCCCAGCTTGTCGTCGCAGATCTGCTCCGTCTCGTAGGTCATGGTGAGCATGACGACGCGCATTATGTAAACCACGCGCTGAAGATTTCACCCATCGGGCGCGACTGTCTGGAAGTCGCCAAAGAACAAATTCTCGCTGAAGGCTGGGCCAATGAAACGCAGCTTGCCTCATGGCGCGAGCAGTCCCAGGCGGATTCGGATGAGGCTTGCATGTCGGCGTTGCGCGATCCACAGCCAGACCCGCGTCGCGAAAAATGGTGTGCGCTCTCCAATGAGGCATTCAGCGAAGGAATGTATAACGACACTTAAACTCTAAACCCGTGGCAATCACCTACCTCGAAGCGATTCGCGAAGCTCAGGCCAAACTTCTGGCGGAAGATTCCCGTGTATTTATTTACGGACAGGATGTCGGCGGCTTTGGGGGCGCGTTCAAGGCGACGAAGGGACTAGCGCAGGAGTTTCCGGGACGCGTGCTGGATTCGCCGATCAGTGAGGACGCACAGATGGGAGTTGCCATTGGCGCTGCATTGGAGGGCATGCGGCCGATTGTCGAAATGCAGTTCGCGGATTTTTCCACCTGCGGACTGACGCAGATTGTGAACCACGCGGCTACGATGTTTTGGCGGACCAATACGCCTTGCCCCATTGTGGTGCGTCTTCCGAGTGGCGGCACGGCGGGCGGAGGACCTTTTCACTCGCAGAGCATGGAGGCGTTATACGCCCATTATCCGGGGCTGATCGTGATGACCCCGGCGACGGTGGAGGATGCTTACACGATGTTGCTCGAAGCGGTGGCGATTGATGACCCTGTGATTTTTTGCGAGCACAAGTATCTTTACTATCATCTCAAGGCCGACGCTTTGCCGACGGTGGCGCTGCCTGCTGGAAAGGCGCGGATCGCGCGGCAGGGACGCGACGCGACGATTGTGACTTATAGCGCCATGGTTCATGAATCCATCGCATGCGCCGAGGAACTGGCGACGGAGGGCTGGGAGGTGGAAGTGGTGGATTTACGCAGCGTGAAGCCGATGGATACGGATACCATTCTCGCGAGTGTCGCGCGCACTGGAAGGCTGCTTGCTGTGGGCGAGGCGTTCCCCTGGGGCGGTGTGACGGCGGAGATTATTACGCGCGTTGCCACGGAGGCATTTCATCTTCTCGACGCGCCGCCGATGCGTCTCAACGCAAAGGATACCCCGGTTCCTTATCACCCGAATCTATGGGGCACCCATCGTCCCACAGCCCGTGCGATTGCCGCTGCGATGCGCACACTTTTACACACCTAGCCGCCTTTTGCTCATGCCACGAATCCCGCTCATCATGCCGCAGCTAGGCGAATCAATCGCCGAAGCCACTATTGTGAATCTGCCTTTTAAAGTCGGTGACGAAGTCGAGGCCGATCAGGATGTGATCGAGGTGGAAACGAACAAGGCAACCTTGGGGGTCACCACTCCTTGTCGCGGTAAAATCATCGAATTCCTCGTCGAGCCGCAGCAAAGTTATCCTGTCGGTTATGTGCTGGGTTATCTGGAGGTGAGTGAAGAGGACGCGGTACGAGTCGGGGCAAATGGTGGGACTGTGGTTGAAACGAACGCGGATACACAAGGCTACGATGCGCCGAGCTCGCGGACTATTTTGCCAACGATTCACGGACTTCCAGTTCCTGCGCATCTTGGTGGCGGCGGTTATATCAGCCCCCGTATGAAAGCGCGGATGAATGAGCTCGGACTGCAAGCCGCCGATCTCGCGGGCGTTGCAGGCAGCGGCGCAGGTGGGCGTGTAACGATTGAGGATCTCGAAGGATTTCTGTCGCGTCTGGATGAACACAAACAGACCAGCGCCTCGCCGATGCGTATTGCGGTGGCGGACGCCATGCGCCGCTCGTGGACGCGTCCGCTCGCAACAGTCGGGCGTCCGGTGTTGCTGGATATGCTTCTGAATCACCGTCGCAAGCAGACGATCAAGCCCGGTCCCACGCTTTACGCCGTGCGTGCGCTCGCGATTGCGCTCAGCGAAACCAGCGCGCCTGCGGGACGTCTCATCGGTGGGAAAATTGTGCATCCCAAGGCGGTGGACGTAGGTTTTGCCGTGGAAGCCGAAGATGGCGTGCTGGTTCCTGTTTTGAGAAATGCAGGCGCAGCGCCCATGGCGGAATTGCTGCCGCGCTACGACGAACTGGTGGAGCTGGCGCGTCAACGCCGTCTCCCGCCCAGCGCGCAGGGGGGAAGCATCGCGACCGTTACCAACTTTGGCACCTTTGGACTCACCTGGGCGACACCGATTCCGTTGCCCGAACAAACGCTCTTGCTTGGTCTTGGTGCAGGTAAAGTGATGCCTTCCTGGGATAAGGAGAAGGAGGCTTTTGTGCCGGTGACTGAGGCTGGCCTGACGCTGGCCTTCGATCACCGAGTGCTCGACGGCGGTGCGGCTGGACGCCTCCTCGCCCGCGTCGCCGAGCTGCTTCAATCGCCGGAGAAGCTGTAGGCGGCAGGAAGGTTTCAGTGGCGAGTTTTCAGTTTTAAGCAAACGCACGTAATTTATATGAGACACCACCTCGCTCCACCTCGCTCCGCTTACTGAAACTGGAAGTAATGGGCTGTGGAGGAGCTGTATAATAGATGTTTGGGCGTCGCTACCCGCATCGTGAAAACGAAACTCTTACTTCTCGCTCTGTTGGCGAGCGCTGTCATCTGCGGCGCAGTCGATAAGCCTACCATCTATAATCACATCAACGGCGAGAGCACGGCGAGAGATCTGCTTGTGAACGCTGCTCTAGCTCCCAAGTTCACAATAGTTGATATCCGGGAATCCGTGGACTACGTCCAACCGAAGCCGAAGGAGGGACGCCTCCCGCGTTTAGCCCGTACACCCAAGGGCGAATCGTTGAGCGGTTATGTTCTCGTCGCCTACGTCGTCACGGCAGAGGGCCGTGTGGTCGCACCGGTCGTCATCAAGACCGCAGACGAACGCCTTAACGCAATCGCAACGAAAGTAATGGAAGATTGGCGCTTCGCGCCCGCCACGCTCAAGGGCGTCGCTATTGCCACAACCGCAGCACAAGAATTCAATTTCGAGTCGGCGCCTACCGAGTTTGTTTCGCAAGTGCTTGAACCGACCGGCGGTAAGATTCAACGCCCGAAGAACTGGTTTTATGTCGAGGAGCATCATGGGCCAGTCTTTATGTGGACGATTTCCCGAGAGGAAGCCGCCGACAATAAGCTTTATACAACAGGCGTTCGCATCCAGACATTTACCAACGTCAAGGACGGCACAGGCAAGACCGCTAAACAATTTATCCTCGATTTTCTGGAGGCCAAAAAGAAGGAAGCCGCTAAGGTAATCAAGATCTGCGACGCTAAAAAACCAAGGATTGTTCACGCGCATCTGTCTCGAAACCGAAGAGGGACCGCATCACATTCTGTATTCGCTATTCTGGGGTAGCGACAAACTTGATATCGCCGTCATCACGATTGCAGGCACTACCAAAGAGCTTTGGGAGACTTACGCTCCCACCTTCGATAAGATGAACATCTTTGAACTCATTGATATGAAGCGTTTCGAGAAATGACCGCAACGGCCCGAGCACGCATTAATTCATTGGGCGTGCGGCATGGGTAGGCCTTTAATCCTTTAATTAAGACGACATGCCTCCAGCGCCTCCAGCAATGAAGACCTTGAATTCACTCTCTATTCTCGCGTTTACTGCTGTCATCGCAAACTGCGCACAATCTGCGGTTATCCCCTCTGAAGAAGACTTCAAGAAGGCCGCAATTTACGTTCTCTCTAGCGAATGTGGCAACAGTGCTGCCAATCCCGGTTTTGTAGAGAGCGCCAAACTTCTGTTGGATGCTGGACCGGAACTTATACCAGTTTTGGTGCAGATAGTCGCTGACAAGAACGTATCAGATCATGTCATTCAAGGAGTGGCTGGCTTAGCATGTCGTCATCCATTTTCACAACATCTCCGAGCTGCATTACGTGTCCGTAGAGACGCAAATAGCACCGAGAAAACCCGTGGGGCACCACTCGATTTTTTACATATTTCTCCGCATTCGGCGATAGCAGTGACCTTGCTTGGATGAAATCTACTATCAGCAGTATTGATTGATCGTGTCGCCCTTACGCTGACAAGATGATCTTGCAACTCGAGAATCGACTCATCGCAAATGACCGAGCCGACTAACGGAGCAGAAAACTACGGGACAGCCATGGGACAGACGTTTAGCTTTTTTGGATATGTATTAGGTCATGAAGCGCCCTTTGAAGATTCTCTGGCTCATCGCGGTTGCATTGGCTCTCGTTACCGCAACTGGCTTGTTTCTGCATTATCGAGTCACCGCGCGCACCGAGATTCGTAATTTGAGTGGTAAGACTATTACGGAGGCTGTTCTGAAACTTCGTGACATTCAGACTGATTGGTCTGTCACAAAGCGCGCGGCGACACTCAAGCCGGGAGAGAGCTTACGAATTCGCCACACGCACAGGGACACAAAGGCGGTCGTCACATTTGTCGTTGCAGGCCGAAGCTACCGTCATGAGGATGGATATATTGACTTGTGGACGGGCGAGGGTTGGCGGTTTGATATTCAGCCCGACGGTGAGGTCGTATCAGGACATGATCACGGAGATTCACGATGAATGGCCTGCGCTAAATATGAGAACGGCGAGAATAGGCCCTTAATCCACATGGCGGTGGATGTGGGTTTTTGCCTTTGCGTTCTTCGTGGTTCAATTTGCTACGCTTTTCGGCCGCAGCAATCCTTGTATTTCCGGCCGCTGCCGCAAGGACATGGTTCGTTGCGACCAACTTTTGGCGTTTCGCGACGAAGTGGCAGTTGCAAAGAAGGCGCCTCCGGATCTCCCGCAGCTTCCGGTGAAGCTGCGCTGCTGGATGATGTGATGGAATGCTCATCCGGCGCGCTGAGAAACTGCGGCAGATTAGACATAAACTTCTCGAACGCCATGACGTTGGAAGTGCTGCGGAAAAGATTGTGCAGTATCTCGTCCTTGACCGCCTTCATCAGCTCTCCGAATATTTTGAACGCCTCGGTCTTATATTCCACTAGCGGGTCCTTTTGTCCGTGCGCACGCAGGTAAATCCCTTCGCGCAGACCGTCCATTTCATAAAGATGCGCCTGCCAGAGCTTGTCGATCGCTCCGAGACCAATGTAGCGCTCGATGCTTAACAACGCCTCGGGAATCTCATGTTGCGATTTGAGTTCGTAGGCTTTTTTCACGCGCTCAATAATGAATTCCGTCGTCTGCTCCAGCCCCATCTCGCTGATCGCATCCAGCGCTATTGCGATCGGGAAGGTAATATTCGTCCACTCCACAAGTCCCTCATAATTCGGCGTGTCACCCTGTGGAAAAAACTCGGCGACCTTCTCGGGAATGCGTTCTTCGATCACGTCATACAGCATCGCGCGCGGATCATCGGAACTGATCGTCTCATTGCGCCAGCCGTAAATGACTTCACGCTGCTTGTTCATGACGTCGTCAAACTCAAGCGTGCGTTTGCGGATCAGATAATTGCGCTGCTCCACACGTTTCTGGGCTGTTTCCACAGAGCGGTTTAGCCAACGATGCTCCAGCGCCTCACCTTCCTTCATCCCGAAACGCTCCATCATTTTCGTCATGCGCTCGGCAGCACCGAAGTTGCGCATGAGATCGTCCTCAAAACTCACAAAGAAGCGCGAGTAACCCGGGTCGCCCTGACGCGCACTACGTCCGCGCAACTGCCGGTCGATACGACGGCTCTCATGGCGTTCAGTCGCCAGCACGTAAAGTCCGCCGACATCGGCAACTCCTTGCCCTAGCTTAATATCCGTGCCGCGACCCGCCATGTTGGTGGAAATCGTTACGGAACCTTTTTGACCGGCGCGCGCTACAATTTCTGCCTCCTGCATGTGCTGACGGGCGTTCAGAACAGAATGCGGGATCTTGGCGCGCTGTAACATACGTGAGACGATTTCCGACGCCTCAACGCTGGCGGTGCCGACCAGCACGGGCTGGCCCTTGGCGTGTGCCTCACCGATTTCGGTGACGACTGCGTTGTATTTCTCGCGGCGCGTTTTGAAAATGAGATCGTTTCCATCCAGCCGGACGATCGGACGGTTCGTCGGAATGACCGCGACATCGAGTTTGTAGATGTCGTGAAATTCGCTCGCCTCGGTCTCGGCGGTTCCGGTCATACCCGAGAGCTTGCGATACAGGCGGAAGTAATTCTGAACGGTAATCGTCGCGAGGGTCTGCGTCTCACGATCGATCTGCACGCCTTCCTTGGCTTCCACGGCCTGATGCAATCCGTCGCTCCAGCGGCGGCCCGGCATGGTGCGCCCGGTGTTCTCATCCACAATCACCACCTTGCCATCGGCAACGATGTAATGGATGTCCTTTTCATACAGGCAGTATGCGCGCAGGAGCTGCGAGATGTTGTGCATCCGCTCACTCTGCTTGTTCATGAAATCCTGGCACTGCGACTTGGCCTCAATCTTCTGCGCAGGAGTGAGCTCGGTGTTCTGATCAATCTCTGCAAACTGCGTGATCAAGTCAGGAAGCACGAACGCGTTTGGCTCACCTGGGCTCAAAAATTCACGCCCTATCTCGGTAAGATCAGCATCGTGCTGACGCTCATCCATTGTGAAATACAACTGCTCCTTCAGCTCCCACATCTCCTGCTTTTTGGTGTCGGTGAAAAACGAAAGCTCCGTCTTCTCGATCGCTTTGCGGCGCTCAGGATCTTCCATCGCTTTCATCAGCCCCTTATTGCGTGGCTGCGCCCACTTCACTTTCACCATGACATGCGAGGCCTCCTCGTTCTTGCCCTGCTCAAAAAGCTGATTAGCGTCGGAGACAAGACGGTTGCACAAAAGCGCTTGTTTTTTCACGAGTTGATCCACTATTGGCCGGAACTTGTCGTATTGATGCGTGGAGACGGTAACGGGACCGCTGATGATGAGAGGCACGCGGGCTTCATCGATCAGGATGGAGTCCACTTCGTCCACGATTGCATAGTAATGTCCGCGCTGCACCTGCTGCTCCTTCGAGGTCGCCATGCCGTTGTCGCGCAGGTAATCGAAGCCAAACTCGGAATTCATCCCGTAAGTAATGTCAGCCTGGTATTGCTGACGGCGTTCCTGAGGATCCTGATCGTGCTGGATGATCCCGACGGTGAGACCGAGAAACTGGTAGAGCTGCGACATCCATTCCGCGTCACGACGGGCGAGGTAATCGTTCGTCGTCACACAGTGCGCACCGCGTCCTGTGAGGCCATTGAGATAAAGCGGGAGCGTAGCAACCAGCGTCTTGCCTTCCCCTGTCGCCATTTCCGCGATCATGTTGCGATGGAGACAAATGCCGCCCACCAGCTGCACGTCAAAATGCACCATGTACCAAGTCATCGGCTGGTCACAAACGGAGAACGAGTGTTTGCGGTCATTTAAACGGCGCGCCGCGTTTTTCGCCGCAGCATAGGCTTCGGGCACGAGGTCATTGAGGCGCTGGGCCATTTGTCTCTCGTAAGCACCCACGGCATGCTGTTCGGCTTCGGCAGCGGCGGATTTAATGTCATCGGTGTCTGCGGCCAGCTTGCGAAGTTTTTCAACCAGCTCTTCCTGCGATGGAACACGCAGGTTCGTGGACGACTCTTGCTCAAGAGCCGCGATCTTCTCCCGCGACTCTTTGCGGATTTTTTGCGTCTCCTCCTCCAGCTTCGCAGTCATCGCCTGGAATTCGGCCTTCCATTCAAGGCTCTTCGCGCGCATCTGGTCATCGCTCAGGTTTTGATACTCCTTCTCCAGTTGATTGATGCGTTCAATGGTGGGGCGCAGCGACTTTACAAGACGCTGATTTTTGGAGCCGACGATTTTTTTGAGAATCCAACCGATCATAAAAGAGTAATGCTATTTGCTTCCAGGCTTGATGGCAGGCGTGCCGGCAAGGTCAGGGGGTAGTTTATCCGGCTCGAACGCTTCCACATTGAGCTGAACCAATGAAACGAAAGGTGCGCCAAAGTCCGGCAAATTACCGCCACTGCGATCCACAAGCGACGCGACTGCAACCACCACGCCGCCTCGCGAGCGAACGATCTCGATCGTCTCCTGCACGCGACCGCCGCGGGTCACCACATCTTCCGCCACGATAAATGTCTGGCCTGCACGAATCTCAAACCCGCGCCGCAGCACAAGACTCCCTTCTTCTTTTTCGGCAAAAATATGCGGAAGACCGAGATTGCGGGCGACTTCGTGGCCCACGATCACTCCGCCGAGCGCCGGGGAAATAATGCTTTCCGCCTTCACACCGCGTAGCTTCTCCGCCAGTGCCGCGCAAACCTGCACAGCAACGGTCGTCTCGCGCATCAAAAGGGCGCATTGAAAAAACTGGCGGCTATGCAAACCCGAACGCAGCAAAAAATGGCCGTCCAGCAACGCGTTCGTCTTACGGAATAGGAAAAGAATTTCGTCCTGGGTCATTTCAACGGTTGTTTGCAAAGGGCTTCGATTTCATTTTTAGACAGGGCTTTTGGATAAAGCACAAAGGATTTCGCGGCTTTGGTCAGGAGTCGCTTCGTCCCAAAGTCGGTCTGGCCTTTCATCGTGCTGCAAGCGATGACCAGCACCTGATCATTCAAAACCGTGGTTAAAAAATGTTGCCGGGTCGCAGCAGCAGGTCCTTTCGTGCTCTTGGGTGGGGGATTCTTTTTGAAAACCACCGAAACATCGTAGCTCCAGTGACACCAAGTCCGTCCTTTGATGTTATGAAAGGAGGGCCTCACACGGAGTTTCTCGTTCGTGACTTTATTAAAATGATTTGCCTCCCACTGCGTATGCAGTTCGAGCACTTCACGATCGGTGGCGGGACGCTTTGTGATGATAGACGAGATTTCCACCACCACATGCTGATACATGCGCTCGGAGGTTCCAATCCAGAGCTGCTTACCCATCGCGCCGCTTTGCCGAGGGTCTCCCTTAGCCACACCGAAGCTGTAACTGAAATCTTTACCGGTGGAGACGACGAGAATCCCACCATTAGCATTATACCCGCTCGACTGCTTCACCGAAGCGGCGGCATGGCTCCCGGGCGGAAGCCAGAGTGCAATTGCCATAAGGAAGGAGAGGAAAGTGAAACGCATGATTATCTTGCTGCGGTAACCTCAATTTCCACCAAGGCCCCCTTCGGCAGGCCGACCACGGCTACCGTGGAACGGGCGGGAAAGGGTTCCGTAAAATAGCGGGCGTAAACCTCATTCATCGCCGTAAAATCATTCATCGTAGTGAGGAAAACCGTCGTCTTGACCACATGCTCAAACGTCATCTCATTAGCCGCGAGCACCGCCTTCACATTTTCGCAAACCCTCACCGCCTGCTCACCCACACCACCCGGCACCATTTCGCCAGTCACCGGATCGAGGGGGATTTGTCCGGCACAAAACAGCAGATTCCCAAACGCCACCGCCTGAGAATAGGGTCCCACGGCTTTTGGCGCTGCATCGGTCGCAATAACTTTCTTCATAAAAAAGGACGGCGAAACTAACAGGCAGTCCAAAGGTGTCAACCGGGGCATTAGGGTCATTTACGGGTATATCTGCCAATAATTATTTCAGGATACGTGCGGCGCAAACGAAGCGTGACTGGGTCGCGGCTTCCCTGATGTGTGAACATGCGAACGCTGCCCTGTTTCATCTCTCATTCATGAAGTAGGCGATTGCCCCTTATTACTCAAGCGAGACTTCCAGCTGGGCTGGAACTCAATCACGGCATTGTCACTTTCAGCCTCATGAAACGGGTAGGATTGGCGCGACGAGAGAGGTTGTCGCGAACGGTGATCGTTTCCACTCCGGCGTTATTCGTGCGGCTGACTTGTGTGGTGAAGCCATTCGTCGTGACATCACCGCCATTGCCATAGCGGGAGCCATCGCTCCATGCGCTGGGGCTGCCGGCGACTTGCACGGTCATGGAAACATCCGTCGCTTTCGCAGAACGTGTAAACGTGAGAGTAAGATATTGTTCTGTGCCGACGGAAATCATGCCGAAGTTAGGCTGACTCAGGGGGGAAGCTTGCTGGGGATTGGTTCCAAGACCGTATTCAAGCAGGTTGGTCAGGTTGTCACGGTCGGGATCGGCAGTGGAGAGCGCATTGGGGGCGGTTGTGCTGCCGAAGTTTAGCTGCTGCCATCCAGCGAAGCCTGTCAGTGTAGGCACGACGTAATCAGACGGCGTAGTGACCGTATTATTTGCGGCAGAGCGCCAGTCGCCGCGCCAGGTGCGTTGATTTCCGAGCAGGTCAGTAAAGCGAAGCCAGATGTGTTTTCCTTCGAGGTTGGTGAAGCTTGAAGGAAGCTGCCATGCGTCGAGGAAATAGCTGCGTCCATTTTGGATTTTTACTGTGTAAGCCGAGGAGCGGACGCCATCTTTATCCACCCAGACTTTCATCGTGCCGGATTTTCCATCGAGCGCAGGAAACGCTGTAAACAGCTCCAGCCAGGTATTGCCTTCAAACTGGCGGAGTTTCCCCATCGCGATTGGCTTTTCAAAATAGCGGTCTCCAGCCGTTAAGTTTTTGTTCACCATCGGGAGGCTAAACCAGCACCACTGAAAGTCGCCATTGTGAATCGGATCGAGAGCACTGTAGCGATGAAGCGGCTTCAGTGTGCTTTCGAAGACGCCGTGCGCGTTATACTGCCAAGCTTGCGAGTAATTTGCCCCGAGTGCGCCGGGGACGTAATTCATGTCGGATGACCACATGACGATGTCCTCCGCTGTGAAGAGGTAAATACCGAGAAGCATGTCGAGCTGCCAATCTGGAAGCGGGCGATCATTTTGATGGATGCTTAGCACGCCTTCATTGGTGTAGCGCGACCATGCGCCGATGGTGCAGTTCGTGAGGAACGACTTTCGCAGCGTACTGTTGGAGGGATATTGTCCCGCGCGCCGGTAATGCTGGAGATACATGCGTGTCGCCTGGCGATACATGTCCTCAAGACACTGTTGGGCTTCTCCTGCTTCGAGCGTGAGATTGATTCCGTAAGTGGTGGTCGTAGTGATGTCGTTGAAGATCGGGAGCCCGCCTGAAAGCTGAAGCGAGCCGTCGGCATTGCGCTTGTAGAAAGGCTCATGCCCCCACATCGCCTGCAAGTATCCATCCATCGAAATGATGCCGTTGTTTGCTTGGGCTGCTTCGAGGGTGGGGTCTGGCGCAGCTAGAAAATCTTTTTCTGGAAGCAGATACTCGGGGTCGCCAGTGCCGCCATACCGCATGGAGTCGGAGACAACCCCGACATGAAACTGATACTGTCCGTAGAGTAGCGGGCGAATTGAAACACCAAAGGATGCCGCAGCCTCTGCCATTCCCTGATAAAGCCAGCCGAAGCAGTTGCGTTGATACTGCCAGTTGCCAGTGCTCTCAATATCGAGACAGGGGAAAAGCACGCCTTCTCCGGTGATATCGGTCGGCCAGCGTTCGCCTGCGAATGTACGGCGTCCGAGTTCGCGATAGGCGCTTTCATCATTACTAAAAACGTGTTGCTCCGAGAGGGCGCGGAGCGCTGGAATGCGACTATCCGACGGGGTTTGTGCGCTCAGTTCGTCGCCGAGAATATCCGCATAGGAATACCAGATCGGGTCGGTCATGAGCTGCCATTTGCGTGCCTGCGGGAGTTTGCGCAGTGTGGTAGGCGCGCTATCGCTAAGACGATAATTGGGCATCGCACCGATGCTCGTAATACCGCGCGTGAAATGAAGATTCGCCGACGGTGAATTATACCAGGGGCCGTCCACGTGAACGCGGCGGTCCGATAATGTGAACGCTGGAAAACGCGAGATCACGGCCGCGCCACGCGCTGTCTGTTCTTGGAATGTGTAGTCAATTCCCGTGAGACGCGGTGCCGTCTGTCTTGTGAATGGGAGCGATGGCGCAGCCTGGGTGATGATTGGCCGCCCCTGATAGTCCGTCGCAGGCACGGCAGTGACGCTCGAGTTCACGACTGCATCCCGCGTATAAGGGGAATTGCCGACGGCATTGTAAGCGCGAACTCGGTAGTAAAAATTCACATTTGCAACCGGAAGACTGTTGTCCTGAAACATCGTGACATTTGCACCCACAGTCCCGATTTCACTATAAGTGCCGTTGCTGTGTTGCTTGCGCTCGATCTTGAAGCCCGACTCGTTGCCGGAATTATCCATCCAGACGACGATTGCCTGTGAACTAGAAATCGGGGAACCGGTGAGACCGATCGGTGCGGTAGGTGTAGCCGCCGATTCGGTGATGCGGATGTTATCAATCAACACCGTGTTGTCTCCGCCCCGCTGGTTGGTCGCTTCAAACTTCAGCGAATGACTTCCGGTAATAGTGGTGAATGTGACCGCGTAATCTGTATAAGCAGTGGCGGATTGCGCCGGTGAGAACTCACCCACAGTCGTGCTGTCAATCATCACCCTCCATGTTTGCCCGGGTTGCGTGTAATTTCTCTGCGCTGCTGAAAACTGCACCGTGTAGCCGGTGCCGCTGCTGAAGCCGGAGAGCGTTTGCGAAAAACTTCCGTTGCCTTGGATGAAGGCGACTTGTGAACCATGGGGCGCGCTGCCATTGCCACCGGTAAAGCCGCTGCTGTTTCCGGAAATACCAGAGCCGGAAAAACTCCACGAGGCACCTGATGGCGAGTATTGAAAATTTCCGCTACCGACAACCGGAGTTTCAAAGCTGGTGTTGGAGATACTGACAGCGCCTGTAACTTTGCCAGTCACAGCCATTATGAAAATGGCTGTGAGAACACACTTGCGTGTGAAGGCCCGGAAAATCCGGGCACGCCGATGGACGGAGTAAGGAGTATTTGTTTCCATGGGGGTGGAAATCGGTTTAGGGGGTGCTGGGGAGCTCGTTACTTCTACGCCTCACCCAATGTGGTGTCCACCCTATGTGTAAAATTATTGCAGATAATGATAATATTTTGCCTGTTTTGAAATGAGGAAACTCATCGGCGGGCGAGCCGTGGCCAACGCGGACAAAATTTTCAGCCTTTATGAAGAAGACATTTGTTTGATTAAGCGAGGCAAAGCGGGTGCTGACATTGAATTCGGCAACAGCTTGTTTTTTGCGGAAATCGCCGAGGGGTTTATCCTCGATCATGAACTGCGTAAGGACGACTAGCCGGGCGAGGCAAAGCGGCTGCGCGAGCGCTATTCGATCATGCAGCAAAAAAGCGGCGGCGCACTGTGCTGAGTGATTACCGATCGCGGTTTTAACAGCAAAGCCAACCGCGAATACCTCGCCGAACTGAATCACTTCAAGGGTCTCTGTCCTCGTGATCCCGCGCAACTCGGCAAGCGCTCCAAGAACGACGAAGCCTTCGCGGCGGGGCAGCGCAGACGTGCGCAAACCGAAGGTCGCATCGGTATTCTTCAAAATGTTTTCCTCGGCGGTCGCCCGCGTGCGAAAGGTTTCGAGCACCGCCAAACGCAGGTCACATGGGCGGTGCTGGCCCACAACTTGTGGGTGCTGGCGCGCCTGCCCTGGATCGAAGACCAAAGCGAGCAAGCGCTCGCTGTCTGACTCCTGAGCAACTGAATCTCAATCCCTGTTATCACAAGAAAGCGGACAGGCTCTACCTTAATAACCTGTCGCCTGTAGGTGTGATTAGAGGTAGTGAGAAAAGGAGGAGTCAAAGACGTGCGAGCAACCTCGTTACCAAGGTCCAGCTTGGTAACGCAATTGCGGAAAAAGCTCCTGCTTTTCGTTGGTTGGGAGTGAGGGTTGAGGTTGGTGACTCACACGCAACCCACCCGCCAACACCCCCCGCCATGCAACACAGAGCGTTCGCTCCCACTGTCATTACCAACCGAGATCTCGAGTAACGAGGAACACTAAACCTCACCATTTCCAATCACACCCGTCACCTATCCTGTGGCCAATTATTACTTTCCATGTTCCAGTGCGCTGCCACCATTCACCCCAATGAGTGAATTACCCAACGGCACTTTCATATTCGACCTAATCAGCAGGCTCGCGCCTGACCAAAAGAAAGTTGCCGCATGGATTCACGAGATTCGCACCGAGAACCCGGAACTTCATAATGACGACTTAGCAGACTTCGTCGGAGACAAGATTGTATGGACTTACACTTCCCAAGGCGCAGCTCTCGCCCTGCCGGGTGCGATACCTGGCCTCGGAACCATCGTTCAGATTTCGACTGAGATTAGCACAGCGTCGGTAGATGTAGCTCTGATGATCCGAAACCAAACCTATCTTGTCTTCGCGCTCGGTGCCATTTACGGGAACCACAGCCGGGAGATGCTTATTCAGGACACCCTCATTTGCATCGGCCTCTGGACGAACGCTCTTAGTCTGTCGAAATCTGGAGCACTTCGAATTGGAACCAAGGTCGCCGAAGCAAATTTTAAGAAGCATTTCCCAGGCAAGATTCTTCAGGCCCTCAACCGCAAGGTCGGCACCACAGTATTAACCAAGTATGGCAGCAAGCGCGGCGGCGTCGCACTCGGCAAGCTTATTCCATTCGGAGTCGGAGTTCTTATCGGAGGAGGCTTTAGCTACATAACCATGAAGAACTTCAAGCGCCGCACGATTGAACTCTTCTGCGCGAAACGCAAATAACAACCGCCGCAACTCCTATACAAATCCACGAATATTTCACCGGCAAGGACAGACCTTTTAATACGTGAACCAAGCCCTGTGCGATTTCATCCGTAAGGCGTTCGCTGGAGTGAAGCTTGGAGATGGAGTCGGGCTTCAAGAGGCACAGGGACTCGACGACTATGCCGATGAAGCTACCTGTGCGGATTACCGCTCCATGGACGAAAAGGAGGATTGGAGACTTATGCCTATTGAGGAATTGAACCGCTGCTACAGCAGCTTGTGTTTTTTCGACGCCGAGGGGATGCGCTTCCATCTTCCCGTCTACCTCATCGCAGATTTGTTGGATATCGACCGCTTCGGCATAGTTTTTTCGCTAACTCACCTCAGTGACTCCAGCAAGAGTCAGTTTGCGCTGCTCTCCTCGGAACAGCGTAGAGCAGTCAGGGCGTTTCTTCTGCATATTTTCGATGAGCCAAACTATGAGTTTGAACGTCACCAGATAACCCGCGCTCTGGACGAATACTAGACTGACGAAACATCATCACGAACACTCAACAACCGGAAGTCTGTCGCAGGGATCGTTAGGAGACTGTTGAAATACACAGCGACGCATTTGGCTGGGGCAAAATCTTACTCTTTGACCCACCTGCGCCCGCGTCAGTCTCGCTGCGCTCGGCTGTCTTGCTCGTGATCTTGTTCCAAGCGGGCGTTTTCAGAGTAAGATCAAGAGCAAGACAAAGAGTAAGAACTTTCGGTTTGATTCATCCAACCATATCCAAGGTTTTTCAACCGCTCTAAGCGGCGAGAGGAGTGGTAAATAGCTCGTTTACAAACTGTTTTGAGATATGGCGGACTTTTTCTTCTGCGAGGACGGGCAGGATGAGATGCGGGATTCCAGTGGCTTGTGCTATTTCTTCAGCTTCGGTTTGAGCGATAACTATCATGGTCGAAGAAACGTGATCGCTAAATTCCTCTTCGAGCTTTCGTGCGACGTCTCGAGTGAGCCGGGCAAATGCAAGTGATGCTTCTATTGCAAAGGGACTGTTTTCGTTCGGTTTCATAAGATGGTTGGACTGGTCGTATAGTGTTTCGTTAAAAATGAGCAGGTGAGCTTTTGAAAAGGTGGCTTTTGGTTGAGCAGATTGCTGCGTGACGAGCGCTCACCTTTGGTATTTCGGTGGAACTTATTAAGTTCAACAGTTGGATTGATCATTTAGATTCGGGCATCTCGAACTTTGTTTAAGTATGGCCTATGAGTTGCTGAGGGTTGCGCCCTCATGGAACTCAAAAAAAATCCCCAGAAGGAGCAGGAAGAACAACCGGTTTATTCACTTACCCAAGACGACGTCTCACGGCATCCCTGCCATGCCTGTCATCAGGTCTGGCCGGAAACGATGATGTCCAAAACAAATGATCGCTGGCTCTGTAAGCTCTGTGAGGGCAATCAGTCAGCGGGGAACGAAAACGTGGAGCGCTACAGGATGGGCATGGGGATTCCGGATTATACTAAATGGGGCGCGATTTTGACGGTGGTGGGTGTGGCGTTTTATGTCGGCTTTCGAATGTGGATGAGCAACGAGCTTAGCAAAGGCGATGGTAATCCGGATGTGACACAGCCTTATTCCGACAAGGAAATTGTGGCGGAAGCGTGGGCAACTGAGGCTCCTGAAAAATGGCCGGTTTTGGTCGCGAAATCAGAAACTGTTTTTGATAATCCTTATCTGCTCGCAGGGAAGAATCTATTTGTAATGGAAGACAGCGCGGGGTTTCCAATGGCCGTTAGTGTCTGTCGGGATACGCGGAAGGACGTGGCGGAATTCATCCCTCAAGAAAATGCGGTGAACGAAGTTGCGGCAGGGTTCAAGGAGTGGAAGGCGCTTTCGGGCGAAACACCGGCCGTGTTTACGCGGATGTACCGGATGACACCAAAGGCGATGCATGCTGGAGTCACTTTTTTAGTAATGGAAAAGTCCATGAAGCTTCCGAATCAGATTCTGAAACGCAGGGTGAAAATTTATGACCCACAGATGAAATTTACTGCAGTTGCATTCGATCCGGAGTCGGGTCAGCAAAAGACGCATCCGCTGCATGTGTCGCATACGGAATCTTCCGACGACTACGAAGTCGTGGAAAATGCCGGGGGCATTAAGTTGTATAGTGGAGATGGAAGCGCCTCTGTGATGATGTTCAACGCACCGGCGGATATCGATACGTTGATCGGTGCCCCGGTCATTGATCCGAAGGGGCATGTGGCGGCGGTAATCACCAGTCCGGTACCAGAATTTATTGATGGTAAAACGTGCAAAGCATTTTATGCGTTTGGGATGCGTGCGTTGGAAGACGCCATCAATAAAAAGCAGCCGCCGGAAGTCGCGAAGCCCTCCATCCCAGAGCCTGAGAAAGCAGCGCCTGAGAAAGCAGCGGTGCCTGTTGATCCTGCGAATGAAGCCGTGATTAAAGGTGAGGAGTCTAAACCGGTATCAAGATCGGTGGCGGAATCAAGAGCGGTGGCGGAATGAGACGGGCGTGGTATTTGATGGGACCTATGGGACCTATGGGACCTGTCGAGCCAGCCTCCTAAGAAAAAGGCACTCCGTTTCGATTACAGGGTCACGCATGGAAAAATTGCCGATTTGAGTCCTCTCTGCGTGGCCTGAAATGCCTGGTTTTTCTCTGAAAAACGAGGCTCGGGCTTGCGCGATGGCAAAGTCTGGCAATATTGCAGCGCCCCCGGCCGGAACTACGGTGCCCCGGCCACCCATTTAACCTAATGAAAGTCTCCTTTTCTCTTATCGTCGTCTTTTGGCTGAGCTCGCTGCATTTGCAGGCGGCTCCCGTGTTGGATGAACCAGTTCCATCCGGGGTAGAGCCAGCCAGAGTCGCCCCAAACATTCCTGTAGGCAAAACCCTCTTGTTTCCGATTACCGCCAGTGCGGCGGCAGGAGACGCGCTGGAGTATAAAGTCACGAGCTCCAACCCAAATATTCTGGTAAGGGCAAAGACCGGTAATCCGGTGCTGCGGATGACGGTGTCGCACGATGACGGAGGGGTGACTGACCCGGCTTATACAGGGACGATGGATTTCATGTTGTTCCAAGACTGGCTGCCGATTACGACCGGTTACGTAGCGGGAATGGCGCAGTCGGGCTTCTATAATAATAAGCTGTTCCATCGTCTGGCCGACCTTGGTGGTGGGGCGGGTACAACGGGTTTTATATTTCAAGGGGGTGATCCGCTCGGCACGGGTGGGGGTGGACCGGGAATGACAGCAAACGATCCTCAGACTTCGTGGAAGTTTCAGAACGAGTTTTTTGAAGGAACGCTGTTTACCGGGCGGGGTCAGCTGGCGATGGCGAATGCGGGAACTTCAACTGGATATTCGCTGGGAGCAGGCGGAACTTTACAAGTGCCTGACTATCTCGACTCGAATGGCTCACAATTTTTCATCACGGACGGACAGCCGCGTCACCTTGACTTCAAGCATAACATTTTTGGGCAGCTGCTTCGCGGGTGGGATGTGCTTCCCAAGATGAGGTCCACCAAGACCACCAGTTCGCGTCCGGACGAGGATGTGAAAATCACTTCGGCGACCATCGTGACCAATGAAACCGATGCCGTGTTAGTGCTCAGTGCTAAGGCAGTGGGGACGGCGACGATTACCGTAACTGCAACGGACCCCGCAGGCGCAAAAGCGATCAAGACATTCATCGTCACCGCTGTCGCGGACACTGTGAATAACAACCCGTTTTTCAAGCGGGTGAAGCCACGGATCACTCCCGTGGATGTTCCTTCGGTATTCGCGCTTGAAGCGATAGATCTGGAATTTGACTATCTGGACATCCAACACTCGATGCTGCTGCTTTCTGCATCGCTTGCACCTAAAGGCGCCCTGCTCGCACAGAGCGGACGTTTTGTGCAGATGCAGCCGAGCTCGGGTTACTCGGGTGCGATTAAAGTGGGTTTGAGTATCCGGCAGTTTGATATCGGCGGGGGCGGTTTTGCAGCCATTTCCGATAATACGAACGCCTATGTCGCCGCCGGTGATCGCGAGTTGATTGGCGAGGGTGTGACTATCGAAGCGCTGCCGGCAGTGGCACTGACAAATGTGGTGACGGCGGTTTTGCGAGATCTCGATATAGCGGGCTCGCCATCGAGCTTTACGGCGAAGATCAACTGGGGCGACGGCACGCCACTTTCTTCTGCGTCCATTATTCGCGACAGCAGCTCGCCGGTTTCCAATCTCTACGTCGCACTTGGTACCCATACGTATGCTCAGGCCGGTGTTTACCCGGTGGTGGTGAGTTTTGTGGGCGACAAAGGTGCAAAAGCCACGAGCCACAGCACGGCGGTCGTGACCATCAAGGCGATCAAGGCCAGCGGTGAAGAGATCGATTTAAAGAGCGCGCGGGTGGTGAACCGGATCGTTGCCACCTTTACGGATGCCGCACCCGATCTGGCAAAAAACTATACGGCGACGATTGATTGGGGTGACGGGTTGCTGTCCAAGGGAACGGTCAAACGGCATCCCAAAACCGGGGAGTATCGGGTGCACGGAACGCATGGCTATAAGGACAGCGAACGTTTCTCGGTGCGCGTGCGCATTCATAAAACTGGCGACGTCATTGAAGACGACGCCATTGCCTGGGCAAGCATCCATCCAGTTTTCAAGGCGGTGATCCCACATCTCCCGCCATTCCCGCATGGCAAGCTCACGATTGCTTGGAACAGTGGGCCGACCAAATTCCGGCAGGGGCTGCCTGGAGACGATTATCAAGTCACCTATCAGGGGACGTTTGTGATCATCAATACCGGGAATAAAAACCTAGGTGCATCCAAGCTGCGTTTCTGGCTTTCCAGAGATCGGGTTCTGAATACGACCGGGCTGCTGCCTGATCTGGTGGTGAAGGTAAATAATCTGCCATCGCTTTCCATCATTCCTTTCCCTGCGGGTGGTGGTGGCAGCGGACAGTTTACCCTCACGCTGCCAAAAGGAGAGAGCGCGGGAAGACGATTTTTGTTGGCAGAGGCTGTGTATAAAAGCCCGGTGGCGGACAGCGACGGCACAGAGAAGATCATCGTGACCGGTCCGTTGCAGCCGACGATTATTGTGACGCCGACATCGCCAGCGGTGACGACCGAAGCGGGCGGTAAGGCGACCTTTACGGTGCTGCTCGACACTCCGCCGGTGAACACGGCTGCGGAGGGACAGCTACGGAATGATAATGTGACCATCCCGCTCGAAAGTTCGCTTGCGGCAGAAGGCGCGGTGTCACCTTCCAGCCTGGTATTTAATGAGGACAATTACTTTATTCCGCAGACGGTCACAGTGACCGGGCTGGATGACACGGCGGATGACGGGGACAAGAGTTATGTAATCAAACTCAAAGCGGCGCAAAGTGCCGACTCGCTTTACAACGCATTTGTGGGTCCCGAGGTGACGCTAAAGAATTTGGACGACGAGCCGGTGGTGGCTGTGACTACCAAACCCATACTAACGACTACCGAGTCGGGCGGGTCGGATACCTTTAAAGTGGCGCTCAGCCGGCAGCCGATGACTGCGAAGAAAACGATAACTGGTTTTACGGCGGGCAATCCGACGACGATTGCTTCGACGGCGCATGGGTTTGCCAATAATGCACAGGTGATTATTTCCGGAGTCACCGGGGATGCCGCACCCGTTCTTAATGCCACGCATACGATCACGGTGGTGGATGCAAACAGCTTTACCGTTCCAGTTACCGTTACCACTGCTGGCACGGCTGGATTGGTGCAACTCAAACCGTTGGTTACCATTCCGCTCGTCAGCAATGACATTACGGAGGGAACTGTTTCTCCGAGCTCGCTGGTCTTTACCGCCGAGAACTGGAATGTGCCGCAAATGGTGACTGTGACCGGTGTGGACGATGGCACCAACGATGGAAACGTCACTTATAAAGTCCAGGCGCAGGCCGCGGTGAGCAATGATCCGAAGCTCAACGGAATTATTGCCGCTGAAGTCAACGTAACGAATCAGGACAACGACTGATGAAAACTTTTCCCATGATTGAAATACTAGAGCAGCGTATCGCGCCAGCAGCTTTGCTGGATGCCCGCACCCTTTCGTTTACCGATGCTGACGGCGATCTGGTGACCGTGAAATTTGGCAAGGATGTGTTTTTGGGAGCCGATGCCGTGGCTACGGCGAATCTGGTTTTCAAATTCGATACCGGCTTGGTTGATGAACTGCCTTCCACCCAGCAGCAGCTCCGTCTGATCGATCTAACGAAATTTCCGTCCAGTATCATTTCCGGGGTTTCGCTGAACGGAGTGAGCGTGACTGTTACTGCAACGCAGGCGGGACCGGGTGACGGATTGGTGGATGTGGGTGCGATTAAGGGAACGGGAATGTCAGTTGGGAAGATCACGATTGATGGAGATTTGGGGCAGATCGATGCAGGGGGGACTTCCATCAAAATCGGTCTGGCGGGATTGACAGTAAACTCGATGGGCATGCGCGGGATCGACACCCAGATTCCGGTGCCAACGCCGACCACGGCGAATCCGGCTCCCGATCTGGTGAGCACAATCACGGGGGAGCTCACATTTCTCAAAGTGCTGGAAGATGTGAAGGACGCCCAGTTGAAAGTAGTGGATGGCCTTGCAGGTTCCACAGTCACGACGGCGGCGAATATCGGCAGTATCTTTATCGGCGGCTCGCTGCTCGGGCGGGTGGTGGCATCCGATGCAACTGATGCAGTGAAGCTGGCGGCTGAGGAAACCGGCTTGATCACGAGCGACCGTCATATCGGCGCAGTGGTGATCGGAACGGATGCGGCGGATGGCATTACGGGAGGAAGCCAGAAAACATCGGGTCGCATCGCTGCCAAAGGAGAGATCGCGAGCTTGAAAATTTCGGGTGGTCTTATTGGCGGAGCTGGATCGAACAGCGGGACAGTTTATGCAGGGGGCAATATCGGACTGGTGACAATCGGCGGTGATATCACGGGTGGGGCGGGGTTGATTTCAGGGCTACTGATGACACTCGGTAACCTTGCCGGGCTGACGGTGGGAGGGGATATCGCGGCGGGGGTGGGAGAGAGGAGTGGCTCGGTCCATGTGGAAGGCGGAATAAAGAGTCTGCTCGTGAAGGGCGACATTGATGGCACAGCAGCCGGAGTTTTGACTGGCGCGACACCGCAGCTGACATCGGGAATCGAATCAGCGGGCGTCTTTGCAAACAACATCACCAAGGTGGTAGTGAACGGCAGTATCATCGGCGGAGCTGGCGCGCAGAGCGGGTATATTGAGACGGGCACCGTGCAGAGTGGCGGCAGTTTGTTCGGCGGGAATTTGGGCGCGGTGACGATTTTGGGAGGAATTACCGGAGGTGCAGGCTCCGGCTCCGGCGTGATCTTTACTGACGGCACACTGAAGTCGATTATCGTAAAAGGCGCGGTGACTGGCGGCGACGGTGTCGGCAGCGGGGTGATCCGCAGTGGCTTGAATCCAGCGCTGGCAGGTGGAATGGGAACGGCGGCGGTCGGCTCGCTGACTGGTGGAGACGGTAATTTTTCGGGCGCGATAGTGTCTGGTGGCGCGATTAAATCCATCACACTGGGAAGTGCGCTCTTATTTCCTGGGACGGATGTGTTGAAAGGCGGGGAAGGAGATTACAGCGGCGCGATCTCGGCTTTCGGAAAAATCACCACGGTCAAGCTGTTCGGAAATTTGGCAGGCGGTGCAGGGGATTATAGCGGCGCGCTTTTTAGCTACGACCGTCTGGATGGCGACAACCTGCTCGCGGGTGACATCGGCACCGTGACGATCGCTGGACAGTTTGCGGGCGACGCTGGAATTGGTTCGGGAACGATTCAGGCAGACGGTAATATCACCAAACTTACTGTGGGCGCTGGTTTACTCGGCGGCACAGGCGCTGACAGCGGCTCAATGGCTGCAGGAAATGGTCTCGCAAACCCCGGAAACATCAACCTCGTGAAAATCACGGGTGACTTTAAGCAGGCGGCTACAACCCCGGGTACGGGATCGGCGACGATTGCAGCAGGTGAAAAGCTACTCTCGCTCACGGTGACGGGAAATGTGGCGGGCGCCTCCGTCCATGCAGGCAGTCTATTGAAGGTGCTGACGGTTGGCGGAAACGTAAGTGATTCATCAATCCTCGCGGGCTACAGCATCAATGGCGTCGCCTACAATCCGGACGCACAAATCGGAACGGTGAAAGTCGCTGGAAACTGGACGGCATCGAATCTGGTTGCCGGGGTAATCGAAGGAGCCGATGCCGGTTTTGGAAACGCGCTCGACATCAAGGCATCTGGTGAAGACGACGCTGCAATCGTTTCTAAGATCGCCAGTGTGATAATCGGCGGGACAGTAAGTGGTGCGGTGGGAGAGAACTTCGGGTTCGTCGCCCAGGTTGTCGCGAAGATGAAAGTCGGAACAGGCCCAAGCGCCCAGACCTTCGTCCTCGACAAGCTCGCCAACTCTCAGACCTACGAAGTCGGCGGCACTGGCAGCGGCGTAGCTATTCGCGAAGTCCCGCTCGTGTAGGCAGGGAAAGGAAGAAGGAAGAAGGTTCAGACGCTTCGCGTTTGAAAAAGTCGTGAAATATCCCCACAAGCGCAAAGCGCCACTCCCTTTATCCTTTTTCCCTCATCCTTTTTCCCTCATCCTTTTTCCCTCATCCTTTTTCCCTCATCCTTTTTCCCTCATCCTTCTTCCTTTGCCCGCTCACCGCACCTGCAATCCGCAATCAAAAATCAGCAATTCTGGGTAGCCCCCAGCTTTTCCAGAGACG